>Ga0209083_1000731_pt1 | contig 44503 bp, 44 predicted proteins | sample AM7aDNAmetaG_FD_184132 | JGI IMG/M metagenome (GOLD analysis project Ga0209083, IMG submission 184132) | Freshwater microbial communities from Finland to study Microbial Dark Matter (Phase II) - AM7a DNA metaG (SPAdes) (version 3) | ecosystem: Environmental > Aquatic > Freshwater > Lake ...
ATCATTTCTTCTCCGGCTATTCTGATTTTGACATCAACGCCCTAAGCTTCAACCTGATACTGACCAAAGGCCTTTCTCCGCTGCCCCTCGCGCTTTACGCCGGAGCCGGAGTAGATTTCACTAATATAACATCCAAAATCCCCTTTCTGGGCCTAATGGTTACAGGTTCCGGAACATCCTTTAGATATAACGCGGGTTTAAGGCTCACAGTGCTTCCGCTGGTATATGTTAACGGCGATGTCGGTTACGCAAACAGCAGCCTTGCCTACACTCTAGGCGCGGGAGCGGCGTTCTAAGAATGAGGGTCCCCGTAACAAAGCAAATAACCTTCGGCGACTCGAGGGAGACGATGAATGTTTTTGGAAATAATGACGATCATTTGAGATTAATCGAAGACAAAGTCAACATAGATGTTGCTTCAAGAGGGACGAAACTCACGCTTCACGGCCGCAAGCAGGAAGTTGAGCTCGTGGAGAAGATAATTACCGACCTGCGAACAATTCACGCAAGCGGCGAAATACTTCACGTTGATAATGTGCTCCGGCTGATTAACCTCCGCAAAGACGAAGAAAAACAGGGCACCGGTTACAGCGCGGCAAAAGATGTCATTCCTGTTCCCTCAAAGAAACTTCATATACGCCCAAAAACGCTCGCCCAAAAGAAATATGTTGATGCGGTTAAAAAGAGCGATATTACCTTCGCTATAGGCCCTGCCGGAACCGGAAAGACTTACATTGCCGTGGCGCTGGCTATTTCAATGCTGCAGTCTGAAGAGGTCAGCAGGATAATACTTACCAGGCCGGCTGTTGAAGCGGGAGAGAAGCTGGGATTTCTGCCAGGTTCACTGCAGGAGAAGGTCAATCCGTATCTCAGACCGCTCTATGACGCGATGTACGAAATGATGGACTTTGACCGGGTCCACGAACTGCTGACAAAGGACATCATAGAGGTCGCCCCGCTTGCCTATATGAGAGGCAGAACCTTAAACAGCGCTTTCATAATACTTGATGAAGCGCAGAACACTACTCCCGAGCAGCTCAAGATGTTCGTTACACGCCTGGGCTTCGGCTCCAAAGCCGTAATCACCGGAGATATAACACAAATAGACCTGCCCAAGGACAAGGACTCAGGACTAAAACAGGCCGAAGATATACTAAAAGGCGTGAGAGGAATAAGTTTTGTGAAACTATCTGGAAAAGATGCCGTGCGTCACGAAGTTGTTGCACGGATTATAGAGGCCTACTCGGATAATGGCAAAAAGAAGTAAACTTAACATTCTCTATAAGTCCGTGAAACCAAATCCCGCGCTGGATCTGCTCGCCTTAGGAACCCTAAGGAAACTTATCTCTCTTGAGAAAACACAGTTCAACGAACTCAATCTGCTCTTCTGCTCTGATACTTTTATTAAAGGTTTAAACGTAAGCTTCAGGGGTAAAAACAAACCCACGGACATTCTGACCTTTTACTATGAAACCGGCAGAAGAACTGGTCTCACGGGAGACATAGCTCTATCGCTTCAAACGGCGCGCCGGCAGGCAAAGGAACTTGGTAACACGCTAGAAACAGAACTCAAGGTTCTGCTGGTCCACGGGTTTTACCACCTTCTGGGCTTTGACCATATCGCTGACACGGAACACAAATTAATGAAAAGTAAAGAAACTCGCGCATTCAAACTCCTCAAGCTCACCTGAAACTGACATTCCGAAACTATACAAAACACTGCAAAAATATGATAAAATCTATACGTGAAATTTATAATTGAAGGCATATGTCTCTTGTCGCTTTTCTTCCTCGCCGCATTCTTTTCCGGCGTAGAGACAGCTCTTATAGCGCTTTCAAGATCTCGGACTAAGCTTCTTATCTCGGAAAATCCCCGAAAAGCCAAAGCGCTCCAATTATGGTTAGACAATCCGAACCAACTGTTGAGTACACTTCTGATTGGAATTAATGTTGTAGCTGTTGCTTCCTCCACGATAAGCGCATTCATAGCCGCGGAAATAGCCCATCACGCCGGTTTGAACCCTGCAGTTGCCGGAAGTCTGAGCGGTATTCTCGTAGCCGTCATTATTATAGTTTTTGGGGAGGTTACGCCTAAGATTTATGCAATGCATAATGCGGAATGGGTTGTATTGAAAACAATACGCACTCTGCAGGTCTTTGACAGCGTCATTACTCCGGTTACAGTAGTGGCAACAAAATTAGGCTCAGCCATAGTAAGACTGCTCGGGGGGAGCTCAAAGGATGATTCCCCGTCCGTCTCAAGAGATGAGATTCGGGCGCTTGTCAAGCTCGGGAATGAAGAAGGTGTGATTAAGGAAGAGGAAAGCCAGCTGCTCGCTAATGTGTTCAAGATTTCTGAGAAGACCGTAAAAGACATAATGCTTCCCATTGAAAAGGCCGTGATGATAGACCTGGATGCGGGACTAAACGAGATTTCCAGACTCGCTGCCGAGGAAGGTTATACCCGTATGCCGGCGTTCAAAGGAACCCGGGATAACATCAAGGGCATAATTTACTCCAAAGAGATCCTGACTGTCTGGCTCAACAATAAACTCTTTCTCATAACCGACCTGCTCCGTCCGGTCTATTCAGTATCAGAGGAACGGAAAGCAGCAGATGTCCTTACTAATCTAAAGAAAGATAAGGTTCACATGGCTCTTGTTGTGAATAAGGAGAATAAACTTACCGGTATTGTCACGCTGGAAGACATCCTTGAAGAGATAGTGGGAGAGATGAATGACAAGTTCTGGAAGAAATCCTGAAAAGAAGAGGGCAATTTACGGCGTTGTTGGGTTCCCGGTTAAGCATAGCCTTTCACCGGGTATGCACAACGCTGCATTTAAGTCTCTCGGTATAAAAGCAACTTACCTGGCTTTCGAGGTAAAACCAGAAGACTTGCCTGAGTTTCTTAAGTACGTGAATTCGTCCGGGATAGCAGGGTTGAATTTAACAGTGCCACACAAAGAGATAGCCTACAAATGCTTGCGTAATTTTTCAAGCGAGGCCAAGTCTACCGGAACGGTCAACACCATAACAAACCGCGGCGGGAAACTTCATGGAGACAGTACTGATGCGCACGGCCTCCTCGCAAGCCTAAAAGAAGAATTCAATATACGCACCTTCAAGAATAAAACTATATTATTACTGGGAGCAGGCGGCGCGGCATTCGCGGTAGCGGAAAAACTCGCCTTAAGCGGAATAAAAACGCTCTATGTGGCCAATAGAACTCTTGAAAAAGCTGACAAATTAACTCAAAAAACTGAAAGAGCTACAGGCGTTAAGTGTGTTGCTTTACCCTTAGATGCAAAAGCAGTGTCAGCAATCATCGCAGATGTTGATATTCTGATAAATGCTACCTCAGCAGGCTTAAAAAGAGGGGTCAAATCACCCATCCCGGCTGCCTCACTAAGGAAGGGACTCTTTGTATATGACATGATTTACAACCCGCCGCTTACCGCTTTGTTAAAAGAAGCTAAAAAGGCAGGGGCGAAAACCTCTAATGGTCTAGGGATGCTGCTTCACCAGGGAGCTAAGTCATTTAGTATCTGGACAGGCAAGAAAGCGCCCCTAAACGTAATGAGAAATGCCCTCAAGAAAGCCACACATCACCCTTGTAAGTAAAAGAGTTGCATCTTTCAAAGCAAACCAAAGAGGCAACAATGAAAACCGCTGTTTATTGGAAGAAACTTACCGCCGGAAAAGTAAGCTGCCTTTTGTGCCCACACGCCTGTGTCATAGCAGACGGCAAAACCGGACTATGCAGAGTAAGATACAACCTTAACGGAACGCTTTACTCCTCTATTTATGCTGAGACCACAAGCATAAACCTCGACCCTATAGAAAAAAAACCGCTCTATCATTTTTACCCCGGTTCCCGGATACTCTCAGTCGGGACAAATGGCTGCAACTTCGCCTGTTCATTCTGCCAAAACTGGGAAATCTCTCAAACAGAACAATCAGGAAGACAGAAAATGAGTTCTGCAGAGACTGTTGAACTGGCAGTCGCGGGGGGTTCCATAGGAATTGCCTACACTTATAATGAACCCTTCATTTGGTTTGAATTTGTCCTTGAAACGGCAAAGTTAGCGCGTAAGAAAAAGCTAAGGAATGTCCTGGTGACTAACGGTTATGTAAATGCAGAGCCACTTGGGGAACTACTGCCTTATATTGATGCAATGAATATAGACCTAAAATCCATAAATGCTGATTTTTACAAGAAAACTTGCAAAGGATCGCTTGAACCCGTAAAAAAAACTATTGAAAGCTCACTAAAACAATGCCACGTTGAGCTCACAAACCTCCTGGTAACAGGAAAGAACGATTCTGAAACTGACCTTGTTAAACTAATAGATTATGTATCAGGTCTCGGGAAGGACGTGCCGCTGCATTTTTCAAGGTATTTTCCTATATACAAGTCGACCGAACCTGCGACACCTGCGGCAGCTTTGCGCTTTGCCGAATTTACGGCTAAAAAGAAGCTTAACTATGTTTATGCCGGTAACCTTGATGCCGAGAAGAATTCTACCTGTTGCCCGAAGTGTAAAACTGAGCTCATACGAAGAAACGGTTTCTCCGTTGAGATAAACCTTCTTAAAGGTTCAAACTGCTTCAAGTGCGGACATAAAATACCCGGTTGTTTCAAATAGCAACATCCTGTCTGCCGGTTTCTAATTTTTCTTGAAAATACTCAGATTATATGCTATTTTCTACAAGGTTATGGCGGCATAGCCAAGTGGTAAGGCAGCGGTCTGCAAAACCGCGATTCCTCGGTTCAAATCCGAGTGCCGCCTCCAAAAACTCCGGAGGAATTAGATGAGCAGGCTTTTATCTCTACTGTTATGCGTTTTGGCAGCCGGTTCTGGCTTCTCCGGCCTGATAATCTCAAAAGGGGAACCGGCCCCGCAATTCTCAATATTTAATCTAAAAGGCAAGAGATTTAACCTTGCGGATTACAAGGGAAAGAAAGCCGTTTTTATAAATATCTTCTCCATTACCTGCGAACCCTGCAAAGAAGAACTTCCGTACATAATCAAACTCCACTCTAAATACAAGGAAAACGTTGAGTTTGTGGCTGTCGATATTACCGACCCGAAAAAAGTTGATGTTGAGAACTTCGTTAAGACCTCCGGTATTCCCTATGCTGTCTGCTGGGACACCATCAGCAAAACTTTTTATAGCAGGTATATAAAAGGCGGCTTCAATATGCCGACAAGCATCTTTATAGGTATCGATGGCAATATCTCTTTAATTATGGGTGTCTTGAAGGAAGAGGAGCTGGATAAAATACTCGGAGGATTGCTGGGCAATGACAAGAAAAGAGCGAATTAAACAATCCTTGGCTCATAAGAATTCTGATATTGTCCCTTACAATATTACTTTTACCGTCCCTGCGGCTGATAAACTTAAGACCCACTTCAATGACCTTGATTTCGAAGAAACACTCGGAAACCATCTTTTCAGCGTTGATGCGCTGTGCGGCGACAAGATTATAAAGCCGGGATACAGACAGGATGATTTTGGAGTAATCTGGAATCAGACTATTGACAAGGATATCGGAGTCGTGGAAGAACTTATACTCAAAGAACCTTCCTTGAAAGGATTAAAACTTCCCGACCCCAAAGCCTCCTGGAGGTATTCCGGCTTCGCAAAGGGCCTGGAGAAACATAAAGATCGTTTTCTTCTCAGCGACATAGGTTTTTCTCTTTTTGAACGCGCCTGGACCTTGCGCGGCATGGAAAATCTGCTTGTTGATATGTACGAGAATCCGGGCTTTGTCAGTGACCTGCTTGACGTGATAACCGAGTTCAATCTTGCCGTTATTGAAGAGTCCTCAAAATTCCCGATAGACGGGATGAGATTCGGCGATGACTGGGGGCAACAGTCGGGCTTAATAATGGGGCCTGATCTCTGGCGTCAGTTCATTAGGCCCCGGGTTAATAAAATGTACTCCAAAGTAAAAGAGAGCGGACTTAAAGTCTTCATTCATTCCTGCGGCGATGTTGAAGAACTCTTCCCGGACCTTATAGAATGCGGCCTGGATGTTTTCAACCCGTTCCAGCCGGAGGCGTATGATATCTACAAAATAAAGAACCTGCACGGCGCCAAGCTTTCTTTCTACGGCGGAATGAGCACACAGAAGATATTGCCTTTTGGAACTCCGGAAGATGTGCGGAAGGAGACAATAAAACTTCTTAAAGCAATCGGCAAGGACGGGGGATACATCTTTTCTCCCGCGCACGCGACGCCGGCAGATGTCCCGCTTGAAAACATGCTGGCTATGATAGAGGTCGTCACACATCAGGAGAAATACTTATAAATGGCTAAGAAAAAAGAGACCGGCAAAAGCACCAAGAAAAATGGCGGCAGCGGCCTTACGTGGATGCTGGTCTTCTCTGTTATTATTATTTTCATCCTTGTAGCCCAGCTGCAGGAGAAGAATAAACGCATTGCTTTGCTGGAAGGGAAGGACCTTCACCACGGCGCGCAAAACAGCGCGTCAGGAGTGCTGACTGCTTTAGACAAAGAAAATCTGAAGAAAACAGCTGAAAAAGCGCTTCCAACACTGATAAATAAGGCGCCTTCTGTCGGAGAAAAATGGCTGCTCGTTGATATCAAATTCCCTAAATCAGATTGTATTGCAATAGATTATGAAGATGGCCATATATTTGGCACGGTAACCTACAAAATTATTAATCCGTCAGACCCTGACACCTGGATAAAACAATGAAAAACTTAGAGAACAAAAGTGATAATCTGCGGGAAGCTCTTGAAGCAGCCCTGAATGATATTCAGGCTGAAAGCGTGACCTTAATGCTGCTCGATGAAAAGAAATGCGAGCTGTACATCAAGGTTTCGTGTTGCAGACCGGAGGCCGCGCAAATTTCAGAGCAAATAAGCAATGAGACCAGGGTAAAAGCAGACAAAACAACACCCTGCGGCATTGTATTAAAACTTCACAAACCTCTTCTAATCAACAACCTCGCTGAGCTTAAAAAAGTTTTCCCTGCATTAAAACTCGCTGCTACCCGGAACAAATACAAAACTTCAATGGTAATCCCCGTTGAGACCGGTTCAGGTCCGAAAGCAGTCCTAAACTTCAACAACAAGGTCGGCAAGGGGCTCTTCACGGAACAGGATTTAAGTTTAGCGGTAATGCTTGCGAGATATTTGGGAGCAGCCCTGAAGTACGAGAACAAAAACCTTGAGCTTAGCACCTTGAATCATATTATTCAGAAGATTAACGCAACGAATGATCTGCATAGTATCTTCAAAACAATTGTTGCCAGCGGCAAGGAACTGGTAAAATGTAAGAACGTTTCGGTCATGCTCATAGAAAACAAGAACCTAATAGTCAAAGGGAGCACCCGGAAAGGAATCATTGGGCAGAGTCGAAAAATCGGCGTCGGCGCTTCGGGCTGGGTTTGGAAAACAGGCGAACCGCTGCTTATTAAGAAAGTTGAAGGAAACGTAGAAAAACTTAAGTTCCACCCGCTCGGCAAGTCCGGTTCTTTTATTGTAGCGCCCTTGAGCATTAGCTATGAATCTCAGTTCGCCGTTAATATTTCACTTAAAAGCAACGCGACAATAGGTGTGATTAACTTCTCAAATAAGGATAACGGTAAACCCTTCGATGAAGAAGACCTTACGGTAATAGCAAATTTCGCCAACCTGGCTGCAGTGGCGATAGAAAAGGTAAAGTTTTTCCTTGAGACCAAAAGGGCCTACCTGAGCACTGTAGAGGCTCTGGCGGCCGCTATCGAAGCCAAAGATAAGAATTCCTACATTCATATTAAACGGGTTGTGCGGCTTTCGCTGGAACTGGCCGATAGAGTGGGGCTCTCTGAGAAGGAAAAAGAGGATCTGCATTTCGCAGCCCTGCTTCACGATGTAGGGAAGATCGGCGTGGAAGAAAAGATCCTGAATAAACCTGGGAAGCTTACGGATGATGAGACCAACCGCATGAGAAAACACGTGGAAGAAGGGGTACAGATTCTCTCAAATGCCAAGTTTCTTGAGGCCGCTACCCTGATAGTACGCCACCACCACGAGAAATACTCCGGGGATGGCTACCCGGACGGCTTAAAAGGCAATGAGATCCCGATCGGAGCCAGGATTCTTTCTCTCGCTGACTCCTACGACGCGATGATAACAAACAGAGTGTACCGCTCCGGGCGAAGCAAGGAATCCGCCAGGGTAGAGATTAAAAAATGCTCCGGAAATCATTTTGACCCGGCGCTGGTGCCTTTCTTCCTTGAAATAATAGACAAAAACGGGGATTCAAACTCAATAACCAAGCTTTAGACTTTTTCTCTTTACAAATACGGATTTGTTGTGCTATAATTCTTGCTCATTTATAAGCGTTTTCTTGAGGAGGGTTTTGCTATCAATAAGTCATATAGGATAAACAACCAGATCAGAGTTCCGGAAGTCAGGGTTTTGGGTGTTAACGGAGAACAGCTCGGAGTTATGGCTACTCCGCAGGCTCTTGTAGCAGCCAAGGCGCTTGCGCTGGACCTAGTTGAGATATCCTCTAGTACGGTACCTCCTGTTTGCAAAATAGTTAATTTCGGTAAATTCAGGTACGAGCAGGAAAAGAAAGAGAAGGCTGCCAAGAAAAACCAGAAGATAGTGGTGCTGAAAGAAATTAAGATCAGGCCTAAAATTGATATTCATGATTTGCAGACTAAAAAGAATCATATAAAAGAGTTTATTGAGAAAGGTAACAAGGTCAGGGTTACAATAATGTTTAGGGGCAGGGAAATGGCCCACAAGGAAATGGGAAGGGATATTCTGGACAAGATTCTCATAGAATTTCAGGATTTTGTGGAAGTTGAACAGGCAAGCAAACTAGAGGGCTACAACATGGCTATGGTGTTGGCTCCGAAGAAGGGGAAATAATATGCCAAAACTGAAGACGAAAAGCGGGGCGAAAAAAAGATTCAGAATTACCAGGACCGGAAAGGTAATGAAAAAGAAAGCATTTATGCGCCACAATCAGGAACATAAAGCCAACAGCCTGAGAAATCACCTAGGCAAGATGGGCCAGTTGAACAAAACTGACGGAAAATCAATAAAGTCTTTGATGCCGTACAATTAAGGAGATAAGTTAAATGCGTATTAAACCGGGAAAGACAACAAGAGCCAGAAAGAAAAGAATCTTCAAACTCACAAAAGGATTCTGGGGCAAGAAAAAGAATTGCTTCAGGTTCGCGAATGAAGCCGTCGACAGGGCGGGACGATTTGCGTACAGAGACAGGAGAGACAAGAAAGGCACCTTTAGGCGCCTTTGGATCACCCGCATCTCCGCTATCACTAAAGAGAACGGGCTGTCCTATAGCAAATTTATTGCCGGTCTGAAGAAAGCCAAGATTGAGATAGACAGGAAAATGCTTGCAGAACTTGCGCTTTGCGACGTAAACGCGTTCGGCAAGATTATAGAGCTGGCGAAACAGTAATTTCTTCCGCAGCTTACCAGATCAAAAACAGAAAAATACCGGTCTAAACAACCGGTATTTTTACATCCCAAGGGCGTGATATGCACGAGACAGCTTCTATAAAATCCTCGGACAACCCTGTCATAAAAGGGCTTCTTGAAACAAAGAAGGATACTTCTTTTTATTTTGCGGAAGGGATAAAAATAACCGAGGAATTCCTGAAATCAGAAAGGAGCGCCGAAACAGCGATAGTCTCCGGAGAGCTCCTGGAAGAGCCCAAGATCTCCGGCCTTTTCACAAGATTGAAATCCCGCTCAAATAATTCCTATGTGATGGCTTCTAAAATTTTTCGAAAGTTCTCCGATGTCGAAGAACCCCAGGGGATAGCTTTCTTCGGAAAGCGTGAATTATCCGGCGACATATCCGCGATAGATTTTTTCGATAAGAAAGCGGTCTATGTCCTTCTTGACGGCATCAGCGACCCGGGAAATATTGGAACCATAATCCGCACCTGCAAAGCAGCCGGCGTTAAGGCGCTTATTACTTCCAAGGGAAGCGTTTCCGTATATAACCCTAAAGTGCTCCGCTCAACAATGGGAGCGGTCTTCTCAACAACTATACTTGAAAGCAGAGAGCCCGAAGAGGTCATCTCTGCGTTTAAAATGAGAGGGGTTAAGACGGTAGGCGCGTCTTTGGATGCCGACAAAGCTATCTGGGATGCCGAAATAGCTCTGCCAGTACTGCTAATTTTCGGAAACGAAGCGAGAGGGATATCAAAAAAAGCTTTGGAACTAACGGACTTAAACGTAAAACTTCCTATCACCGGGGATATAGATTCATTAAATGTAGCGGTATCAACAGGAATAACTCTGTATGAAATAATGCGTCGTTTCAGATTATATTAGTGAATGCGTTAGCCCTTCTTCTTTAAGCCTTTTCGGACGTCGGAAACCGCCTCGCTCGTTGACAAAACGCCTTATTATTGCTATACTATTGCAAATATCTGAGGGGTGTAGCTTGAAGAAGGTAGCGTACAATGAATATGACTTATTATGGTCTGTTTTTAAGAAGACCGGTAAAATTGGCGTATTTTTGATGTATTCAGAACATAAAAAAGGAGCAGAGAAAGCCGTGCTTGAAATCCCGGCCGGCCGGACAAAAAATGGAAAAAGAACTGGAAGGCTTGTCGGGTGAAATAGAAGCCGCGGTAAAAGCGGCCAAAACCCGTGAAGAGCTTGAAGCTGCCAGGGTAAAATACCTCGGTAAGAAAGGCGCGTTGACCGCCTTTTTTGATAAATTGGGCTCGCTGCCCAAAGAAGAAAAGCCGAAAGCCGGCGCGCTGCTTAACACCCTTAGAAAAAAATCGGAACTCCTTTTTTCTGATAAGCTTGAAACACTTTCTTCCGTAGGAGAATCCTCGGCACTTGATACGACGCTGCCTGGCAGAAACATCACTACCGGCAGGTACCATCCGCTTACCATTATTTCAAATGAAGCCAAAGAAATTTTCAAAAGCTTGAACTTCCAGGTAATTGAAGGGCCTGAGATAGAATCCGATTACTACAATTTTGAAGCCCTCAATTTTCCTCCTCATCATCCTGCGAGGGATATGCAGAACTCCTTTCACCTTGGAAGCGGAATGTTGCTGCGTACGCATACCTCGCCCGTACAGGTTAGGACGATGGAGAAACAGCAACCGCCGTTGCGCATGATAACAATCGGCAAATGTTACAGAAGCGACGCGTCCGACCAGACTCATACGCCTATGTTTCATCAAATTGAGGGCCTTATGGTGGACGAGAATATCAATTTTGGAGACCTAAAAGGCATACTAAAGATATTCTTCAGCCGGCTTTTAGAGAGAGAAGTCAATATCCGTTTTAATCCAAGCTATTTCCCCTTTACCGAACCTTCTGTTGAAGTTTCTTTTTCCTGCCATGTCTGCGGCGGTTCAGGCTGCAGCGTCTGCAAGAAGACCGGATGGATAGAGATTGGCGGAGCCGGAATGGTTGATCCGAATGTTTTCAAATCAATCGGCTATGATTCGGAACAATGGACGGGCTTTGCTTTTGGCTGGGGAATAGAACGCATGGCCATGATTAAATACGGCATCAATGATATCAGATTATTTCCGGAAAACGATCTTAGATTCCTGGGGCAATTCGAATGAAACTAACCTACAACTGGCTTAAAGAATTCGTTGATTTTGACCTGGCTCCCGAAGCCCTGGCAGCCAAATTTATTTCACTTGGGATAGAGGTTGAAAGCCTTACCCGGCTTGGAGATATTAGCGGCGTTGTCGTTGGCCTTATTGAGAAGATAGAAGAACACCCAAATGCCGACAAGCTTGTGTACTGTTCGGTGGACGCCGGGAAAGAGAAGAAACTAAATATCGTCTGCGGCGCCAAGAATATGAAGGCGGGAGATAAAGTTCCCGTCGCGGTAGACGGCTCCGAACTTCCCGGAGGCTTCAAGATTAAACCTACAAAACTACGCGGCCTGCTCTCTGAAGGCATGCTCTGTTCCTCAAAAGAACTGGGAATCAGTGAAGAGGCTGAAGGGCTCTTGATACTTCCGTCGGACGCTCCGATAGGCAAGGACATCACAGAATACTTAAACTTGAAGGATTGGCTCTTCTCTTTAGAGATACTGCCAAACAGGCCTGACTATCTCGGAATTATCGGCGTCGCAAGAATGCTTTCCGCAGCGCTCAAGATTCCTCTAAAAACTCCGGAAATAAGCATAAAGAAAACGTCCGGTAAAGCCGCCGCTGAAGTTAAAGTAACAATAACCGCTAAAGAAATTTGCCCAAGATATACCGCAAGGGTCATAAAAGGAGTTAAACTCGGGGCATCGCCGTTTAAGATGCAGCTTCGGCTAAAGTCCGCCGGAGTCAGACCAATCAACAACATAGTGGATATAACTAATTATGTGTTGCTTGAACTCGGACATCCGCTTCACGCTTTTGATAAAAAACTTATCTCCGGCAACCACATAATTGTCAGGCGCGCCGAAAAAGGCGAAAAGATAACCACCCTTGACGGACTGACCAGGGAACTTAGCGCGGATATGCTGGTCATCGCCGATGAAGAAAAAGCAGTCGCGCTGGCCGGAATTATGGGCGGCAATAACTCGGAAATAAATGCTTCTACCACGGAAGTCCTTCTTGAAAGCGCCTTCTTTAACGCCGTAAATATACGCAAGACTTCAAAAGAAATAAACCTTTCAACCGAGGCTTCCTTCAGGTTTGAGAGGGGCATGGACCACGAGGGGATGCTTAAGGCGCTGGACAGAGCGGCCTACCTCCTGCAGGAACACTGCTGCGGGGAAGTCTCAGACGGCATAATTGATATTTACCCTGAAAAAATTAAAACAAGAGAAATAACTACCCGTTATGAACGGGTAAGAAAACTTCTCGGAACTGATATTCCAGACAGCGAAATGCTCGGCATCTCCGAGCGGCTCGGCTTCAATATTCTGGCTAAAGACGAGACCGGTTTCACCGCTGAAGTTCCGTCTTTCAGGGTGGAGTTAGATCGCGAGATAGACATGATAGAAGAAATAGCTCAAATATATGGTTATGAAAAAATAATCGAACGCACTCCTAAGGTTGTTTTGGCTTCAAGCATTCCTCAAACGGCCTTTGAAGATGAAGTTAAGAGGAACCTGGTTGGGCGCGGTCTGTATGAAGCCGTAAATTGGAGCTTCATTTCAAAAACCTGGTTTGATAAAGGCGGGTTCCCGGCGGAAAGCGCGTTGAGGAACTGTCCTGAGATACTTAATCCTTTAACTGACGATTGGAATGTTATGAGAAGCACGCTGTTGCCGGGGCTTCTTGCCAACACAACGCATAATGTCACCAGGTACGGCATCAAGAACATCAGGCTCTTTGAGGTAGGGAAAGTCTTCTCTAAGAAAGAAAAAGGTAATTTTGAGGAACATAAGAACCTCGGCATAATAGCCACCGGCTTGCTAGCGGAACCAGGCTGGGCCGAAGCTCCCGCCGAAACAGATCTTTACTACATAAAGGGGCTTGTTGAAAGCCTGCTTCTTTCCCTTAGAGTGCCTTACGAGCTTGTTGAAGGCTACCAGGGAGACGCCTACGAGAAGAATGCTGCCGTAGGGGTTAGAATAAACGGTAAAATGGCCGGCTGTTTCGGCGAACTAAGAAAAAACCTTCTTAGGGCATTTGATATCAAGCAAAAAGTATTTTACTCCAAATTAGAATTGCCAACCATGGAAGAGGCCCGGAAAGGCACCACAAAGTTTGTCCAGCTGCCAAAGTTTCCTGCAATAAAAAGAGATATATCGTTTATAGTTAGAAACAACATTACATCCTTGGCAATTAGCGCCTATATTTGCAAACTTAAACAAAACTTAATAGAAAAAACCTCTGTGACAGCAGTATATGAAGGCGACAATGTAGGAAAAGACTTGAAGAGTGTAACTTTTACGATAATTTATAGATCCCCGGATAGAACTTTGACTGACAAAGAAGTAGATGACATTAACAATACCATTATATCCGGCGCCGAAAGAGAATTAGGCGCGGTTATCCGGAAATAGGCAGTGCGGAGACGAAGCATGGAAAAGATGGAAATCATAGAAGAAAAGGTCAAAAAGGCTATAGAAACAATCAAATCTCTTCGGACCGAGAACGAGGACCTGAAGGTAAAAGTGGTTGAATTGGAGCAACTTAAGACCGAACTCATTAGATTCAAGCAAAAACGGGATAAAGCCAAGCTCCAGGTCGAAGAAATATTGGATACTATTGATAAGATTCAACTTGACCTAAAGTTCTAACGGGGGAATAATGGAAGAGCCCAAGAAAAACGTTGTTGTGGATATCTTTGGAACCGAGTATGTGGTCCGCGGCGAAGGCGACGGGTCCTATATCAAAGAAGTAGCGGCCTATGTGGACTCAAAAATGAGAGCTATTTCCGCAACCACCTCAAATGTATCTTCCTTAAAAGTTACGATCCTTACTGCGCTTAACCTCGCGGATGAAGTCTTTAAACTTAAGTCGGATTCTGTAAAGAAGCATAAAGACGATGAAAAAGCCGAAGAACTCATAAAACTTATGGAAAACGAGAACCTTTAAGAGTAAAATATCACTTCCTTTAAGGAGGAATATTATGAAGAGATTCCTGGCAGTTTTAGCGGTTGGGTTTGTGCTTGCCGGCTGTACCGGCAAACCTACTCTTTTGCCTGAAGAAGAAGCTTCCTACAACGAGATCGCCTTACTTATAGACGCCGCTAAAATAGACCTTGATTCGGCGGCCAGAGCCGGCGCTAATGATTACGCTGCCGATTCTATGAGACAAGCGATGGCAGACTTCCAGACAGCCTCAAATACACTCGATATAAAAGACTTCGCGCGCGCCAAAGAGTATGCCGTCAAGACCGGTAAAGAAGCCAGAGATATACTTACGCTTCCCGTAAACACCCAGAGCACTATCACTGACGCAGAAAGCCTGTTAAACTCGGCTAAAGTGGCAGGCGTAGATGTTGCTTCACCGATTGACTACAAAGATGCTTACGATAACCTTAACGCGGCAAAAATAGCCTATGATAAGAATGTGTTTGACGTAGCCAGGGCAAAAGCGTTAGCTTCACTTGAAGCTTCAAGAAAAGCAATGTATGAACCGTCTACGGCAAGAAAAAGCATAGCCGCACTTGCAAACTCATTAAAGCTTGCGAAAGACCTTCAGATGGACACCTTGAAAGCTGATGTTTACAATACAGGGTCCGAAGCACTGGCTTCTTCCAGCGCGGATTTTGCAGCAGGACTACTGCCTAACGCCGGAGATAAAGCCGACAAAGCAAAAACAGCGCTGGACAGAGAGATGTGGGCAGGCGTTGACCTTGCGATTCAGCAGGCAGGCGGAGATGTAAACAACGCGAAGGAAGCAGGAGCCACTGAATTCGCTTCCGATCAGCTTGCGGCAGCCGAAAAAGCTATAGCAGCGGCCACTAACGCACAAAAGAGCGGTGAATTCCTCAGCGCAAAGAAGTATGCCGAGAAGGCGTCAGCCTCGGCTAAAGCAGCTGCGGAGAAAGCGCGTACCGGCAAGGAAGCGGCGGCTGTAGTTAAGGCGCCTGTGATAGCTGAACAACCGCCGGTTGTTGATGCCTCGGTTGACATGGATATGGATACGGAAACGGTCTCTCAGACTCCGGCAAAAACTCTTCCTCCAATGGTTACTAGAGAAGAACCCAAAAAGGAAGCTCCGAAAATTGAACCGACAAAAGAAACTAAGATAGACGAACAAGTTGCTCGGCCCCGTAAGACCGGCCTTCAACCAACTCCGGCTGCCACTACCAATACTGTGGCGGGAGCTCCGGTTGACGGAAATATGGCTGTGCCAATTGGCGTTGGCGTAGTTATTGTGATAGCTTGTCTATTCTTGATTAGGACCCTCAGGATGAAAATAACCGCGGCCAAGAGAGAAACAGAGATCCAAAACCAGGACCACGAAGTGAATCAACACCTAAAATAGAGCAACACACGTCTAAAAGACTAAGAGCGCCGGCACATGCCGGCGCTCTTTTATTACTAAGTCATTAAACTTCCTGACAGACTAATATTTCTAACACGAGGAAGAGGGGAGTACTATAACAAGTAAGGAGATTTACTATGAATACAACAAAAATGCCTTTGGTAATAAGACAAAACGCCTTGTGCTAAGAAAACCAAGGCTTTCAGACGCGCCTGTGATATTTAGGAACTATGCCGGCGAGCTAATAGGCAACTTTGCCGTCCGCATTGACAGATTCAAGGCCGAAATAGGCTATTTGCTGGCAGTTAAATACTGGGGCAAAGGGTACGCAACGGAAGCTGCCGCGGCTGTTATCAGGCAATTATTCAAGAACAGCGGCATATTTAGGATCTGGCCGTCTGTGACACCGAAAATAGGGCTTCAGCAAGGATCTTAATCAAGGCAGGCATACGTTTTGAGGGTACCTTGAAACGCCGGATAATCCATCCCAATAGATCATAATCCCCGAGAGACTGTTCCTGCTGCTCTGTCACCCTAATACCGCCAAAATATCGCATACCGGCTTTTTTCCTGCCTTAATGCCTCGTTTGAATCTATTACTTGGAAACCTAAAGAAACACTATCTGGGGTTTCAACCATTTAGAAGAGAACATCCCGCTTATTTCATAACTGATTTACTGCGTTAGAATCCCTTTTACAGGCATAACGGGAATAACGACCACTCATATTTCGCTCCAGATTCGCGTTGAACGAGCCCATATATCAATACATGTAAGTTCACCTTGCGCAATATTTTGACGCGTTTAAAGCCATTCTGAGCAGGAATTTGAGCCTATCAAGGCATGGAAAAAGTGATTTTGACTGATTTTTACTTACTCTTTTTCTTCGTTTTTTGCCTTTTTTTATGGAAGCAGTTCCACAACGGTCATTATTTTATGGTAAACCAATACCTAATAGAGACAAACCTGGGAATATTCACATAAAAGCTGGCAATGACAGGGATATCTCCGCCGGAAGGAAGTAAATAGAAAGAAAGTCAAGTTTACCGCTTGTCTTAATGATATTGCGTGAGTTTAGAGGCAGGGAGAAGCTTAAGGAACCGATTCGGAACCTGCACAACTTTTGAATAGAAAACCTATTATTCCTATAAGATATATTATGTTAACTAACAACTGTACCGTTCTTTTGCCTGTTAATACAAAGAATATTTTCGTCTCTTCCCCTTGCCTTTATGCGATAAAACCGGCATCACCGTAACTGTAAAACCCGTATTTATTATTAACTGCTTCTTTATATGCATCAAGGACTTTCTTTCTCCCGGCGAACGCGCATATCAATATAAGATTAGTTGATTCCGGAAGATGAAAATTTGTAATAATACCGTCTATTACTCCGAACTTATACCCTTCCGTAATGTATAAACCTGACCAGCCTGAGGCCGCTACGAGCTTTCCGTGCTCTTTATAGATCGTCTCTAAGGTCCTTATTGCCGTGGTTCCGACCGCTATTACTCTTCGACCCTTTGCTTTGGCCTCATTTATGGCTCTTGCCGAGGCTTCAGAAACCTCATAAAACTCAAGGCCCATTACATGATCCTCTATGTTTTCGGCCTTTATAGGCATAAAAGTGCCCCTTCCAACATGCAAAGTAACCTCTGTGAATTCAATACCTGCCAGCATTAAGCCGGCAATAAGTTCTTCGGTGAAATGCAGGCCTGCCGTAGGCGCGGCTATTGAACCGTCATACTTTGCAAATATAGTCTGATACTTATCTATATCTTCTTTATCTTCAAGCACATTTTCATGCGTTCTTTTTATATAGGGCGGCAACGGAGCATATCCACATTTAGCCATAAACGCTTTTACATCAAGGTCTTTTTCCAGGAAAAACTCAAGCAAAAAGCAGTCAGACTTAACCTCTTTTATTAGCGCGTAGGTCGTAGTGCCTATAAATGTAATCTTTTGGCCGGCTATCAGGTTTTTTCGCTTATTAATAAGGCAGTTCCAGAACTCTCCGGAAACAGGCTCTTTTCCAAGCATCAACATTTCCAGGCGCCCCATTGAAGGATCTTTGAAGCCAACCAGCCTGGCAGGAATGACTTTTGTATTATTTAAGACAAGTAGATCACCCTTTTTAAGGTATTTCGTAAGGTCGCTGAATACCTTATGCTCAACCTTGCCGGTCTCTCTATCAAGCAACAAAAGCCTGCATTTGTCACGGCTTTTAGAAGGATGCTGAGATATCAGCTCCTTGGGCAGGTCATAAAAGTATTCGGAGAGTTTCATCTGGAGGAGAATCCCGTACCGGAATAGTATCTGCGGAGAATATCCTTATAGTTCTTACCCTGTTTCGCCATTCCATTGGCGCCATCCTGACACATACCGACACCGTGCCCCCAACCCTTTCCGGTAAAATAGAAAGAGCCTGAGCGCGGACGGCAGGTCAAAGATCTGGCGCTCATTAACACATTGTATCCCACTATTGAACGGAATTCGTTCAGCGACAGGGTTATTTTACCATTGTCAGATGTTATGCTTACAGTTTTAGTGCGCCCGCTCTTTGTAACCACGTAATTTGGATCTATATCAAATATGTCATTGCAGACACGCCCCGAAGCTTTCAAAGTCGCCAGGATATGCGCTTTTGTAATCTCTGTCTGCCAGGTGTAATGCTCGCCTGTCTTACAGAAAAAACACGGTACCGGGGTCAAATAGAGCTCTTTCGAGGCTGTGCCCCAGACTTCCGCGACATCTTCAGTATACCCGCCGCAATTGGAGAAATATGGAGTAAAAGCTATTTCATCTTTATATTTAAGCGTTATTCCCTTTGTGGCTTCAACAGCTTCCAGGCCGGGAGCATGCTCGACGGCAGTTCCATAGTATATTTTTCCTTCTCCGGACAGGTTTTTCAGGTCAAATCCTTTGAATTTAGAACGGGATTTTTCATGCATCACGAAGGTTCTGGCAGCCACGGCTTGAGCTTTTAGGGCCTCTAAACTGAAGCCTGCGCCCATTTCCCGGCCAACCTGAGACATTATGAGCTCTTCTATACTAAGTTCATTAATTACATTGATAGATTTGTTTTCAACAGCTATCTCGGCCAATCCGCGATAAACACTCTCTTCAATTTTGATTTTTCCGCCATCAGGTATTATCCTTATAAACGCTGCTGAAATAGGGTTTTCATTTACAATTAGACCCTTTTCAGAACAGGTTATTTGCAGTTCGCCTGCTTTTAGCGCCATCAGCTGCAACTTTGTCTCACCATTAATAATCTTGCAGGACCCCATAGCGCTTATTGAGACTGCTTTGGCTCCGCTTACCGACAGAATCCTGATAGGCGAATAATTATTGGCGCTTTGCCTATTGCCGTTATTGGCAAATGAGCTGAGGGTGCCGCAGCCATAGATTACAAGTAATAGCGTAAATAACAGGGATATTGCGGCAATTAGAGGATTTAGAACTTTTTTTTTGTATTTCATAGCCAGTATTATACTTATTAATTCGAGGGTTGTAAACTAAAAGTAATGCTGGATAGATCAAGCCGGCTTGGTTAGTTTCTCGAGTTTCCTGTCCATTTTGCTGTATATACAACCGCAATACTTCTGCAGATATGCCCCGTCGGATCTAAGCTCGCGCTTGCTTTCATGGTATTCTTTCTTCCATTCATCATGATAGGAGACAAACTCAAGCCCAAGCTCTGCCGCAAGCTCAGTTCCTACTTTAAGTATCAATTTGTGGTCCTGATAGGGACTGCCAAGAAGTGTAGTTGAAAAATGCTTAATGGAGCGTGCTTTAGCATGTTCTGCAGTATATTTTAGCCTCATCATATAGCATCTGGCGCATTGCTCAGCACGGGTTTCCGGTATCTCCGAAAAGAACCCGGGTTCATCGCCATTGTAATTATAGTCTGGAGCCATAAGAGTTAGCCTGCTTTGCTTCATTACCTGTTTAGCTGTTTCCAGGCGATTGAGATATTCAGCGTAGGGCTGGATATTGGGATTATAATAGAGGCCTTCGGGAGTAAAACCCTTATTGATTAAATCCTTGAGAGGATACTTCAAGCAAATCCCGCAACAGACATGCAAGGCTAACTTCATAACAACTTGCCCTGGTCCGGACGGTTTCTGAACTCTTTGCCAAAGTGCTTATAGGCAGCCGCGGTGGCCTTGCGCCCCTGAGGAGTCCTGATCATAAATCCAAGCTGAATAAGGAATGGCTCACAAACATCCTCGACAGTATCTGCTTCTTCTCCCACGGCTACCGCGATGCTTTCAATGCCCACCGGTCCGCCGCCATATTGATCTATTACCACCTGCATCACTTTCCTGTCTAATACGTCTAACCCTTTGTAATCTATCTCTAACATTGACAAGGAGTAATCAACGACATCTTTCGATATTACTTTAACGTTCTTAACCTGAGCATAGTCCCTTACGCGCTTCAAAAGACGGTTAGCGACTCTGGGAGTGCCCCTACTCCTGCCGGCGATTTCACTCACACCCCCCCCATCTACATGTATTTTCATTATTCTTGCAGACCTTTTAATGATCTTGGCAAGGTCTTCCGGAGGGTAATAATCCATTCTGAAGGTAATACCAAACCTATCGCGCAAAGGCCCGGTAAGCAGCCCGGCCCTGGTTGTGGCACCTACAAGGGTAAACTTAGGCAAGTCTATTGTAATGGTTCTTGCTGATGGTCCCTTGCCGATTATAATATCCAAACGGCAGTCTTCCATAGCAGGATAGAGAACTTCTTCAACTATTCTGGGAAGCCGGTGAATTTCATCGATAAAAAGCACAGATCTTTCTTCAAGATTGGTTAATATAGCCGCAAGATCCCCGGCTCTCTCAATCAAAGGCCCTGAGGTGGTTCTGATAGGCACACCCATCTCACAGGCAATAATATTCGCCATAGTAGTCTTTCCAAGACCCGGCGGCCCATAAAAGAGCAGGTGTTCCAGCGGTTCTTTGCGCTGTTTGGCCGCTTCAATGAAGATTTTTAGGTTTTCCTTAAGCCTTTCCTGCCCAATATATTCGCTTAAAGCCTTTGGCCTAAGGGTTGAATCAAATTCAAAATCCTCTCCGACTACTATCGGGTTCAATATGCCGTCTTTATTTTTCTTTACCATATCATTTTGGGCTCAAGTCCTTAAGAGCTTCCTTTATTAATTGATCTATATTTGGTGTCTTCTCTGCATACTTAACCTTCAATCTATCAATGATATTTCTTGACAACGTAGCATTGTAACCCAAAACCAATAGAGCCGATAATAAATCCGATTCCATTGTCCCGTCCAAAGCCGTCTTGTAAACGGGAATGTTAGCATTTGACTTTAACTTTTCTTTAAGGTCAACTATGATTCGTTCAGCCAGCTTGCGCCCAACCCTTGGGACAGTCTGCAGGGTTCCTGAATCACCACTCACAATAGCAGATTTAACCCGGTCTATACCAAGTGTAGCTATTATGGATACAGCGGATTTTGGCCCTATATCAGGAACACTCATCAGGGTTCTAAAGAAAGCCTTCTCGTCTAGGGTCAGAAATCCATACAAATATTCATTATCTTCTGTCTTATGATAGTGCGTGTAAACCTTTATTTCAGAGCCTAACTCAGGCAGTCTATTAATGTTAGGTGTGAAGACTTCATAGCCAATTCCATTAGCTTCAAGTATAATCCTGTCATTTTCCTTCACTATTAGTATGCCTTTCAGAAAAGCTATCATTTTAAGCCTCTTGGCCTTGAATGTGCATGACAAATGGCAATAGCCAGTGCATCGGCCGTGTCATCAGGCTTTGGTATTTCCCTAAGTGAAAGGATTACTTTAACCATCTGCTGTATCTGACTCTTATCTGCCCGACCGTACCCGACCAGGGCCATTTTGACTTCCATTGGGGTATACTCGGCGACATCAAGATAGCCTTTTCTTGCTCCCGCCAGCATAATCACTCCCCTCGCTTGGCTAACCATCATGGCTGTCTTTACATTTTTGGCAAAAAAGAGCTCTTCAATGGCTATTTCGTCAGGTTTGTACTTCCGGATAATCTTTGAAATGGCGTTAAATATTTCATTCAGACGCTTAACCATAGGCTGGTGCGGCGCGGTTCTGATTGAACCATAGTCTACCGCAACACTTTTGTTGCCGGAATAATCAACAATACCGTAACCAACTGTCGCAACCCCTGGATCTATGCCCAGTATTCGCATGGCTTTGCTTCCTTTACCAGGCATCGGGGAGTTAATCAGTTAATTCAGACTCCGGGATATCAGCATTAGTGTAGACGTTACCTACATCATCATTATCTTCAAAAGAATCAACAAGATTAAGTATTGACTTCGCCGTGTGCCCGCTCACTTCTACGTAATTTTTAGGGACATTGGTTACTTCGGCAGAGACCAGGGTAAACTTTTTTGCTTCAAGCGCCGTTTTCACTTTTTCAAAGTGCTCGGGAAGCGTTACTATATCAAACGTTTCCGTCTCCACACTCATATCTTCCGCGCCGTTATCAAGCGCCGCGCCCATAACATCATCTTCCGTAGCGCCTGCCTTGGAGACAGAAATCAAACCCTTCTTTTCAAACATATATGACACACAGCCAGCTTCACCCATATTGCCGCCGTGTTTAGAAAAGATGGTCCTTATTTCGGCTGAGGTCCTGTTCTTGTTGTCAGTTGAACCCTCAATAAATATCGCTACCCCGCCAGGGCCATAGCCCTCGTAGGTAATCTCTTCGTAGGTTGCGCCTTCAAGCTCGCCCGTACCTTTCTGAATGGCCCTCTTTATGTTTTCCTGCGGCATATTAACGGCCTTAGCTTTAGCAACGACCGTACGAAGGTAGGCATTTGTATCAACACTGCCGCCGCTTTTCTTAGCTGCAATAGTTATCTCGCGAAGTATCTTCGAGAACATCTTGCCTCTTTTAGCGTCGTTGGCGCCTTTCTTTCTTTTAATTGTTGCCCATTTTGAGTGTCCCGACATAGAAAGATCTCCTTTAAGCAATTTTTAAGGTGTAATGCTCCTAGAATTATATCAAAATATGGGAGGGTTTTCTATATCTTTTTGCCGAATTTACCGCTCATTTCGTAATCCTTTATCAATCCGCTGTCCGCGAAACTAAAGTAGCGGTTGTCTCCGACAACAATGTGATCCAGGACTTTAATTTCCATAAGTAGGCCGGCATGTACGAGGTTCTCGGTTACCGCTTTGTCAGAATCGCTAGGCGAGGGAACTCCTGACGGATGGTTGTGGGCAAAAATAAGCGCCGCAGAATGCTTGGTCATCGCGCTCTTTATTATCTCTCTGGGGTAAACGGAACTTGAGTTTAGACTGCCTTCAAATATATCCTCAACCTCAATAATACGATTCTGGCTGTTGAGATAGAGGACCTTGAAGATCTCTTTTTTAAGGTCACGCATAGAGACATACAGGTAGTCAAAAACTTCCTTTGATGATCTGCAGGCGTACTCCTGTTTAACCTTCTGCTCAAGGTAGGTCTTCGCAAGCTCTCGGGCGAGCTTAAACCCGAAGACATTCAGTTTGCCGACCCCCTTAACTTCGGTTAATTCTTCCGTACCGGCCTCAAGCACCTTTCTGAGTGCTCCAAATTTGCTTATTACGTCCTTTGCGATCTTCTTGCAATCGCGTCTCGGCGTGGCAAGCGTCAGCAGAAGCTCAATTATTTCATAATCCTGAAAACCTTCAAACCCGGTTTTTAGAAACCTTTCGCGCAGGCGGCTTCTGTGCCCATTCAGCAGGGCTTTAGGTTCACTTATACTATCCATAGAAAAGCATAATATCAAGAGCGTCAACTGCTCTCAACAATAAAAAAACCGCAGGGGATATTTTCCCTGCGGCGATTCAGATGTGACTATTCTTGCTACTTGATCAGATACAATCTATTGTCTTCTACCTTGTAGTAAAGGGGGGCAATTTCAACTTTAGGATACTTTCTTGATAGCCGGTGCTTCTCGCTAACTATGAAGTCCCTCTCATCTCCGATTTCATGCATCGGCGCCATATTCATAAAGTGGTCTTCGGCAGCTTCTTTCTTCCAGCCCGCATTCTTAACAAGACCTGTGATAAACTCGCTTTTCTTCGAGATCAGATTCGTCATAGCGCAATGGTTATGGGCTATTAAGGCAATGTGTTTAACATGTCCAACGGCCACGGCAAAAGAGACCTTAAATTCGCTGTAACGCAAATTCGCTCCGCCGGACCTTATAATGAACGCGAAATTATCAGGAATGCGCAAATACTTTCTGTTGTCCATACACATAGCCACAAGGAGTTTTGCGGAAGGATACTCATCAAATTCGCGCCCTAAATTGTGGTATTCGAAAAGCAGAGAAATCGGAGTGTTCTTATATTTAGCCGGAATGTCTTTTTTTGAAAGTACTGGAATTATTTTGTGAGGCATAGGGGCTCCGGTATAAACGGGGTCCACATTATCAATTAGTTATCAGTTATCAGTTATTACCTATCGTTCTTATCAGTCGACGGGATTGCCGGTTCATTAACACTCGCACAATAACTGCTTTGTGCTCGTATTCACCGGCACGAACATTATAATAGTTTACATTAAAGTTGTTCGCGAACTCCGCTCCCCTGAGTAGTCGGTCGCGGGTTCTTTTGTTGCTTTTTAGTATTAGTTATCAGCTATAAGTTATTAGTTATCGTTCTTATGGCGGGCACGACCGTCTTCAATTCGAACCGCCGCCCAAATACAGTCAAAAACACTTATTTCCCTTAATGACTTTATACCATCATACAAGAAAGTGGCAGCAAAAGTCAAGATTCTTCGTGAACTTGGCATGGGCGTCAAAGCAATCGGCAAAGAGCTTCACCTTGACCGAAAGACAGTCCACAAGGCCATTGAGTTCAGATGATTACCTTCTGCCCGGGTATGCAAAAGCAACCCTGATGTTATTAAGGTCTATAGTTTTTGTGAAGGTTCTGTCGGTCCGAGTTCCGAAAACCGCGAGCACGTCGGAACAGGGTATGTCATCTCGGCCGTTGCTGGCATGCCCAATTATTTTGTTATGGCTATTGGTATCCTCGACTTCGACTCCCCACCATTCCGCCAAACCCTTATGATAATCACCGTTAAGCTTTCTATCCGGATGGTTTTGTTTCTTCGCGTATTTTATCCGGCCGTTATCAAGTTCGAACTTAAAGTACATAAACATCGATGTTTTATAGTTCATCCTTCTATCCTTCTTAGCTTCATGTTCGTCCGTTGCTCCAAAGTTAATTTCAATTACATCGATCCCTTGGCTTCTCAGGAAACTAGCAGAGGGGGCACCTGCGCCGGTCGCATCAACCAATATTCTCGTTGGCCTGAAAGGACCATTCCTTTTATTAAAAAGATCTATTATCCTATCCATTTGACTCATTAATTCTCCGGTAATCGTTTCGCCAAATATTTTCTCTAAAACATTATTTTTTGTTTTTCGCCAGACAGCAATGGCTGTCTCGTCGCGGCCATTACCATTCGAAGCATTAAAATCTATGCCTGCAAACACCATGTCATTAACATTCTGTATGCTCTGAAGCTCGTGAGTACCGATCATACTATCTCTCTCATTGTTAGTGAGGAATAATCCTGATGTTTCGTTCCAACTCAACTCGTATTGCGAAGCAAAGCTATCTTCGTCCATCTCGCCTTCAAACCAGACTTCTGGATTCGCAGGGAATCGTTTTTGTTTAAAAGATAAGGGCATCAGATCAAGGAGAACTCTCGGATATAACACTTTACTGCCATTAAATTCCAATTCTACAGCCCCTGCAACATACAAATTTCCGCAATAAAAAACCGAATGAGATATAGTTGTATACCCAAGTTGCTTTTCAAACCACGACCTCCAAAAATTGTTTCTTACGCCCCGAGGAGTTCCAATCTTTGCGATCTTGCCCCCGGTTGCGCCAAGCATTGGCAGAATTCGCTCCATTAGAATATAGTCTGAGAAAAATTGCCCTTCCTCTATTATGATATAGTCAAAGGTGTGACCTTCCAAGTGAGCTTGCTCTGAGCCTGATAGCGCATAACACTCCGCTCCGGTGTGCCAGACAATTTTCTCGGTCGTGGAACGTCTGAAATCTATAAGACCCTTTGCCTCAGGACTTCTCTCACAAAAAGACCTAAGTCTGGTCAAGTCAATAAGCGATTGGTCGAGTACAGGAGCAAATATGCCGACTCGGAACGGTTCCTTGCTTCGTCCTTTTCCAGGACTGCATTCATGCCGCTCCATTTCGTATGCTATTGCCGCGGCAACAGAGCTGGTTTTTCCGGACTGCCGCAGCTCAAGCACCTGTACTTTTCTTATATCGCTGTCAGTAAGTGCACGCAAAATGTCGCGTTGATTTTCATACAGTTTCAATCCGAACTTCTTCTCTGCAAAAGCTTCTGGAGAATCCTCATCACTACAAATATTGTCTAAAATACTTTTTAGAAGCTCATCATCTATATGATCATCATCATTTCCCATAGCGCTTATCTCCCGTTAGTATCAGTATCGTCTTCTTTGTTAAACATTCTCAGCTTTGCCTTTTTCTGAAGGGTTATCATCACTGCTTTCTCTGCTGGTGTAAGATAACGCTTAGTCTCACGGTCTATATATCTGGCCTTTTTTTCAATCTCGAGCTTTGTGCGCCGATCATTCTCATCAAAAAAGTGTTTTTTACTCAATAGCCGATTGAGAATCTCCGAAATTATATCCAGTAGCCGTACTATCTCATTAGTATTTACATTGCCGCCGTTTTTTTGTAGTTGAAGACGCTCTATCAATATTTTTATCGCTGAGACGCCTATAGTATTCATTGCCTTCCTTGTGTCCAATCCATTATTAAGCATCTCCTGAAGGTTTACGCCTTCAGAATTAATTATCTTTCCAAGTTCAGCTGTTAAAATATCCGCTGCACCGGAGAAACTGTCTGTTTGCCCGGGTTTCAATATTGATCTCTTTCGAAGATGCATGCGTTTAGCCTTCTTCTCCAGTGCCTGATATGTCCGTCCGGGAAAATCTATTTCGAGTTCTTCCTTCGTAAGGATTTGGTACTTAACTTTCAGGTCTTCAAGCTCCAATTTAGAATAGGGCATACTCTTTGTCCCTTTTTTTGTGTTTGTAGAAGAATCTTTTTTCTCCTCTATATTTTGTAAGGGTTTTTCTTCAGCCGGGGACATGATGTTCTCGCGTTTTTGAGTTCCAAGTATATGTATATCAGTAATAATTCCTGCCGTCCCTGCTGGTGCTGGATTTGTCCCCTTTTTGTCCCCTTCAGACACTGTTTCTGTCCCCAAAACAGCCTGTTCTGTCACCTTTTCTTCATCAGTGCGTAAATCCAGTACAGACTCCACATCAATGTTAAACATTAATATAGTTTTCTCAGAACCCACTACCTTCACTAAATAGCAACCGATTCCGGCCATGGCTGGAATTACCACAAGTTCTGCCCCAGGATATTCCGCTCTCACTTTGGGATGAATGTTTCTTATTCCGCAATATTTGATAACAGTGTTCATATCCTTCTCAAGGCCTTGCTGTATCGCCTCATATACAACATCAGATTCGGGTACCTTACAACAACGCGCAATCACTTCCGGACCGTTTGCCAGATACATGTTTTTAACTATTTCGCCTTTACTGTTTTCCCATTTTGTCACAGTTCCTCCTTTCGCCCCAAAATAAAAAAGGCAGCAACGGACTCTCACTTCGTCCATTGCCGCCGGTATAAGTTACCCAATTGGCACTAGAATTAATGAACCCTTTCAGGTTCAGTATTCTCTTCCGTTGTAGTTTTATCTACCCCGGGAACTTTGTACTAATTATAACACAAAGTTTATAAATGTCAATACATGAAGGACTATTATTCTTCTCCTAATCCATCACTTCACGTCTGAACTCCTTGACCCATTTTTCTATCGCGACGATATCAAACCGTAAAACGCGGCCCATTTTAAGAAAAGGAATCTGCCTTAACTGGGTCCATCTATAAACGGTGGCCGTGCTGATTCCGAGATACTCAGAGATCTGTTCGACCGTGAAATACCTTCTTTCCATATGTCACCTCTTATATAGACAGTGCCCCGAGTAGTTACGTACTGAAACTGAAGGGGAACGGCGTTTTAATTAGATTTACCCGGGACACTATCCATTTTAATTTTGTATTTCCTTCTATTGCTTTCAAACTCGCCGCGTTTATATTTCTCTTTCCATTCGGCAATTTCTTTTATATCAAAGCGAAATAAACCCAATATACGGTAACTCGGGATCTTGCTTTCGTAGCTCCAAGTCGTGACGGCGCTTGCTCTTACACCAAGGTATGCAGCACATTCCTTTATGTTGTAGAATCTTTTTTCCATTTAGTTAAGGCGCCCCAAGACTGCTAGGGTTTGGGAAACAGCATCGGTTATGTTTTGTTGATTGGTAAAATAGTCAAGGGGCGCCATTATTATTCTTGAACCTCCGGTACTTTTTCACCATATTTTAAGACTGTCTTTCCGACATAGTATAGTTGACGACTCTTTAGGTATGCATCTTTATCCTTAGATGCTGTAAAAAACCAGACAATCCTGCGGATCCCATTCCAAAACGTTATCACATTACGAAGATGCCAATTGCCCTTAACGTAATAGCTTTTCTTCATGATACACCTCCTCTACCTTTTCAATTAAATCTTGTCGTGCCTTATTAAAAAGGTTAATCTTGCTCATTCCATTCTTTCCTCGGTAGTTCTTCATAGTCTTATCTTCATTTAGAATGATGGCCCTAATCTTCATGGACTTCGCCAAGCGAAAGTTCTCCCCTGCCTTTATCATTCTGCGAGTTCCTTCAAACCAAAACGGAACCTGCAGTATCAATACTGACCGTTTCAGAAGCCCGGATTGCATGAGCAGCCGGCTGACACCCCATCCTGTTCCTCCGACCCCTGTTACTACGATATTACGTCCTGATCTAAATACCGGTTCAATTTTTCCCCTAAAATGGACCGCTAAAGCAAGCCCGAAATCAAACGAAGCCAGACTGCTATAGCACCTTTTCCCTCTCCGAGAAGAATTCTTTTATTAACACTCTTTACTCTACTTAGACTTCTGCAGTCACTGTCTATAGCAACAAAGGAATATGCCGGAGCAAAATGCTGCTTAGCAATCTCGTTTATGATTGATGCACCGTAAGTACCCAATCCAATGATTTTGATTCGCTCCTTCATTAATCACCCCATTAAACCATAATGCAGCTTAATAACATTTTGAGCTACTTCCTGGTATACTGAATCTTCCAACGGAGCGCGCACGTCTTTAACCTTAATAATAGTTATTTTCGAATTATGCTTTAAGAAGTTTTCAATCTGTTTTGCTATGTTATTCTTGGGTAGTTTCGTTTCTGCAGGAATGGCAATGATATATTTTCGATCTTTACCCCATCGGCAACTATGCTCATCTCTCATAATGCACTCAGTTGCAAAGAGTGCGCCATTGTCAGCACCGGCGACTAGGGTAACTAAATCAGCCGTAAAATATTTCAATCCATGTACACTAGGTTTATTCAATTCAAGGTTGCAATATTTGCTATTCCCATTCTTTTTACTGCCCAGGGCAACCCATCTGTTACCTGGTAACACATTGCGCAATTTCATTAACCGATCAACGTCCGTATCGACGGCATGAACACAAGCATCCGGTCTGACATTCATAATCCTATCAACGATCTGCCCGCCAAGCTTACCTAGCCCGAGTATTTGATCTGACATACTCACCTCCCTACTATTTATCACCTTTTTTAAGGGTTTCAATAAGACTATTTAGCAATTGCTCTTCGTTTTTTACACCTTCACCCGGCTTATATTTCATTTCTTTTGCCATTTTAATCAGACTACGAATAATGAGCCCTTGATTCAGTTTCTTGCCTCCGCTTGCCTTTGCCTGATGCCCAATTTCTTGTAGATATTCGTATTGGTCCCTGGTAACACTCACGGATAACATCATATCTTCTTTTTTTTGCTTCATTATTTCCTCCGCTTCCGCATTTGTCCAAATATACAAATGAAAGGCGTTTTAAAAGGCGAGAGGATATCTCGCCTTATTTATTTCCCTTTATACCTTTTTATTGCTTCCATCAACCTTTCAAGTACTTCTTGTTCAGTCTTAACACCGGTGAAGTCGGGCTGGATGATCTTAGCAACTCTTATAAGCGCCCTGACAGCTGTCGTTTTGGGAATCTTGAATCCCCCGCTTGACCTGGCCTCGATACCAATATCTTCAAGAACCTTATCAAGCTCAATCGGAAGAGTCATGTTAATTCTAAAAAACTTGTCTTTGGACATCTCTTGAGTCTTTCGGGCGTTCTCTCTTTCCTGAGCTTCCAAGCCGGGACCTCTAGCCGCCTTATCTGCGGCCGAAGCGGCTGCGGCATGTGCTGCTGCAGCTGAAGCCGCAGCATTCGCGGCAGCTCTCTTAGATCTATTATCTATATTTGACTGTTTCATTTATTTGATTACCTTCATCCGTTATGTGTATTTGTGTATATGTGTATTATACCAGCTAAAACCTGTTTTGTCAAGACTTCTTCTTTTTTACCGCCGCAGATTTTTTAAGCTGCCATGACGTTCTCTCCATAACACTAAACGACTTTCTTTTTAAACTCTTCAAATCTTCTCTCGAGTTTGTTTTTATCCGGGTGATCCTCTTTTTTCTTCGGTAATATTAAGAATTTGCCTTCAAGGGATTGTATCCCATATTTGAGCATCGGGCCGTCGACTTCCTCAAGGACATCTTCTCTGACTTTGATCTGATAATCAGGAGTTATTCCAATTATCCTTTTATCATAAGAAACGTGGTGAATTTTACATAGCGATAGGCCGTTAGGTACTTCAGGCTTTCCGTCTGGGTCACTATCGACTATTATGTGTGCGGCATCGAGAAGCTCCGAGTGTTTTAAACCACAAAGAGTACAAGTTTCATTATACGCTTTCAACACCTGAAATCTGAATGCGGGCTGATGGAGCCTGGTTTTAACAGTAGCATTTGCATATTCCCTATCTATAACCTCTGAAACCTCGAGTGTCTGCATGTCTTCGCTGGCATATACTTGGGCGAGATCTGCTTCAATACATAACTCTTTTGGATTATCCCTTTTTATTATCATTGGCCATAGAGCCTCATAAACTCCAGGGATAACCGATCTGAAATATACTAATGGGGTCTTAGTTTCAAAAGCTTTTCTTAGTCCTACATTAAATCTATTTTTATAATCTTCACCCTGATAGCTATATCGCAATATGTTGTTTTCATACTTGTCAGGATACATCCCTTTTGTTGTAGTAGTGATAGAAATCGGAATTTCAAAACCCTGAGGGAACCAGATTCCAGAGGCTCCAATAAGTGTAATAACCTTCCCCTTAAAGATAAACATTCTTTCCAACTCAGACCTCTTAAAAATACCTCCATTCTCAGCAAAGCGTTCGCTTAGCCATTGAAAAAGCGCTACTCTTATTTGCGAGTCTAAAGTTTTATCCATTACAATATTTAACCTCTAATTATTAGATTTTGAAGAACCTTATTACTCAATAGACTATTCATTTCATCCTTAAATTCAGCTAAACTAGTATTGGCTTTTATGGTAGCTAAACCAATTTTACGTTTAAATACCTCACCGGTATGCTTTTTGGGATTCCACATCTGAAAAATTGCGGTACCGGCTTCAGGATATATTAAAAGCCCATTACAATCGTAATGTTCTGTATACATTCCAATCTGATTTAAGTTACTATTATGAGCTTTTTCAGATGAATCAAATCGGGATACAGCGACTGGAGTAGTGTAACACTTCGCATCAATTACAAATACTGGTATCCCTTCTTTTCGAATTACAATATCTGGGCTCATACCTGGAGCAACATCGGTTCCTACTCTAATGCTTTCCTGTAGCCATTTATCTTTGCCTACCTTCTCTGAACCAACAGTATAACCTGTAGGGATCAGTTTCTCAGCCAAGTAGGTCCTTAAAAATCGCTCAAAAATAATGTTCATTTTGTCTTCCGGTATATTAACAAAATCAGTATGTTCTATTCTATTCAGTTCAGCTACATCGTAGATTATTCTGCAGATGATTAAGATAGGACGATATCGGTGATTCATTCTGTGATAAACTAATTTAGCGAACAAACCTTCAACATTCTGACAATTAGTAACTTCAGAAGACAAGATTCTGATAAGTTCCCAAACCTGTAATTTTAAGTCTTCAATATTACTTTTCCTGTCGCTGGCGTAACTTTCCTGTCCATTATTTAATGTAGATAAACAATATTCTAGTGTTGATAGTATAATCTTGTTTTCTATAATATCATATGAAAGGTCGTCATATTTACAAAATAGAGAATCAGATCCTATACGACCATTTTTAATCATCGGTTCAAAAAGCAAGCGACCTCTTAATCTTTTAGTCTCTTCCTGTTTTTCGAGGTAATTCTTATAAAGACCATGCCTGAGTAGTTCTTCAGTCCACTTAACTAGTACAAAAACCAAAAGTTCATAGTAACTAAGGTCCTCTTTTTTTGATTTGCCTGCACCTTCTTTAAGATAATCCCAATTCAGATCGAAGGCATAAGCAAGCATAAAAAGAAAATTTTCATTAGAAATGTTTTTCAGTATAGTTCTCATATATCCAGTTTTTGTATTATCTCCTCAGCTTTCTCGCTTTGATCGAAAAAGTATTCCTCTAATAATGGCTTAACCTGGTATTTTTTAATTTCCTCTAGTTTTTCCTTGTCAAGATTAGGCACCATAAAATAGCTATGACCAACAGAATAGCACTTTGAATTCATATTGGTTTCTATGTCTTTATTTAGTTCTTCAAGGCCTTTAATAACTTTTGCTGAGATCTTAGATCCATGCTTTTCTAGCCATATTTTTAGCCCTTCATATTGACATTGAAGTGTGATGAAACAGAATCTTCTTCTCAGAGCATAATCCATTATTGCTAAAGACCTATCTGCGGTATTCATGGTTCCTATAATTATAAGATTTTTCGGTATTGAAAATGGTTTTTGAGAATATGTTAGTTTAACTTCTTTATCCCTATACTCTAAAAGAAACATCAATTCACCGAATATTTTCGATAAATTCCCTCTATTTATTTCATCTATAATCAATACATATGTCTTCTCAGGATTTGATTTTGCTTTGTAACATAATGTTTTGAATATTCCATCGTTTAGAATAAACCCTTTATCAGCCTGAGGCCTGTAACCCTCGATAAAATCCTCATATGAATATGAAGGATGGAATTGTATTATCTCTATTCTCTCTTTTGACTGAGTTAAATAGTTGCTTAGGTTCTGTGCAATAAATGTTTTACCGGTTCCCGGAGGTCCTTGTAGAATAATCTGTCTTTTAGTATTATTCTCAAGCAAAGAAAGAATATCATCCAATCTATCGCTATCCATGAATATTTCTTTAAGCAACTCTTCTTTTGTTATCGCGACCTCAGGTTCATCGACTGGGACCTCTGAATAATATGCTTCCAGTATTTTGCGGGGATTATCTGTGATACCAAAGATGTAAAGCGGAATTAGATATTCAAATACATCCTTGATCTCTGATTCAATCTTTTCGCCAAGTTCAATAACTTCTTCTTTTTTCAATATCTTGCCAACATTTAACGGAACTCGCTGATATAGCTCAGTTAGGTCTTTAATATTATTTACGATATGCATTTTTCTGGGTTTATTATCTACAGCATCTTCAAAAAATTCTACTTTTTTAAAGAACTCTTTTGGTATATATTCCTCCAGAAGCTCTGCATTTTCTTTAAGATTATTTAATAGTCTTTCCTTAACTTCCTTGTTTTTTTCAGCCGGGTAAACGCCCATCACGACATTTATTTCATTAATCATAACAAATAATTGATTAGATGTTATTCTTGAAGCTCCTTTTTGATAAAAAGCCCCCCATAAATATTTATATGTTCCCAGTTTGGGATTGAATTTCCAAAGATTTGAAACAATCCCTGTTTCTTTTTCCAAATTAAGCATATCTCTTTCATCAAATGTTGATCCGATTTCTTTTAACATGGCGCGTAAAGGTTTTGTTACTTTGTCTCCAATTTCATCTTTAATGGGGAAAACAGCTTCATAACTTGTATCCTTGCTTAGTCTGGCAAGAACATCAAAAGCCTCTTTTGTAAAGCCTTTAAATTTGATCATTTCGCCTCCTGCATTAATTGCTTCATTTATTCCAAGTAATTTATTTAAGCTACCTAGAAGTTGTGGGTAATCAGAGATATCTGTCAATGTCTTGATCGGAAATTGTTTTATTCCAATGTCATCTGCATTATCAATATTCCAATGCCCATTTTTTGTCCAACTTACTTTCCTTATATGTTTAAAAGTATTTCTATCCTTATCGTATTTATAGTCAGATTTAACAGTTCCGTAGCCGATTATTTCCCAAAGTCCGCTTTTGACAAAAAGTATATCACCTTCCTTCATTTCATTAGCAAACTGATAACAGATCAAGGCTCTATTAGTACCTTCCGGTTTAGATTTATCTTCAGGTGCAAAAGCCTTTCTCACATCTTCTAGACTTTTTCCTTTAAGATCGCCAAGATTTTGATAATCCCATCCAATCCCGATTATTTTATTTTCATAGAACTCATCCCATTTATCTGCATTTTTCCCCGGCTGGATAAGCCAGTATTTTACCTTGTTGCCACTTTTATTATTTATGCTATTTATTACGCCAATTCCTTCTTCAATTACCGTACCGTAGTGCATAAGGTGATTCAAAGTATAAAAATCATTTTTATCATCAAGGCTTCTCAGGTACAAAAACGCATCAGATATTGCTTTATATTGTGCGGCAACAGAGCTTATTTTAGAAACATCTACCCCTACTACCTTCATGAACCTTATTGTTTTATTATTCCAGTTAGGTAAGATTTCAGGGTATTGCGCTTGTAAAAGTGGTGACCAAAACGCTGTGGCAAAATACTTAATTGCGTACTGCCCATCTAATATTTTTTCAGCTTTTTCAAAGCAATTATCAGGAGACGAGGCAATATACTCTAGGTTTCTCTTTATCTTTTTCAATTCTGCTTTTAGTCTTTGCTCCCCAAGCCTGATCATTACAGGCCCCTCAAGCTCTCGCGAATATGCAAAAACTAACTTATATAATTCCTCGTCTGATGTTTTCCTAAGTGCTTCAGTATTCAGCATTACTCTTTTATATCTAGAACTATTATCTCTCTGTGTTCTAGCATATTCTACCGAATCTTTATCCGTTTTAACCCATTCAGAAAAAGACCCAAGTAAAGTTTTTAAGCCATCATCAGTTATATTAAATGGATTCTGCATTAGAACCTCCCAATATTATTATTGCTTTAGTAAATCAGGGTAGAGCTCGTTTATTCTCGTGTTTATTTTACTGTATAATATTATTTGCTTCTTGCTCTTCGCCTTTGTTGAAGTAAAGATAGTTGCCAGTTCCCTCATCCACGGGAAACCAATTTTATCGTTTATATTACTTACAACAAAATATAGTATTTCAAGAAAGTCATTTTTGTTTTTGATCGCTATAACTTGAAATATTTCCGGGCCGGGCTCCCACGATTGCTTTTGAATGGGATTTTGCCTGTAATATTCGAATTCTTTTGATAATGCCTTTTTAAGCAGTTGTATACTTTCTTTGTATTTTGTTTTATCTTGAAGTGTTAGCTCTAAGGTCCTGTATAAGAATTCCCATGTTCTCTGATCGTAATTCTCAAATAGTAATTTCCAATATTTTACTAACTTCCTATAGTTGTTTGTTTTATCTTTTTTGTCATCTTGGATTATTATCCAAAACTCCCATGCAATACTATGGCTTATCTTGTTAACACTCCTGCAAATGTCCATCAACTTTTTCTTGAAATATTTAGCATTAAAATGTATTTTTTTAAATTGCTTTTCTCGATATATAGCAAAGTAAACATAAAGGAAGCGCGACTCTTCCATCTGATACATATCAAAGAATCGAATAATATCCTTAGCTTCACTCGTTGTCAAATCTCTAATATTTGAGAATAATACTAGGAGGTGTTTTATCAAATCTTTCGGACCGCCATCAGGAGACGTTGTATTTTTCTGAGTATTATCTATTACTTGAAGAGCAACTGCTTTCACCTTATCGCCCAATCCTGACTTATAAATATTTAGTGCATTTCTTCTTGAATAATTAGCAAGTTCAGTTAGTGGGACTAATGCCTGCTTTCTTACATATAGGTCTGGCTCAGAATAGCCCAATTTTCTTGCGAGCTTGCCGTTTAAATCTAATAAAATTACAGTTTTCTTAAATGCATACTCCATTTCTTTTGGTTCGTTAGTAACAACAAGCTTTTGTAATACCCAAGCTAACTTGCCTCTTACACTTGTTATGATGCTCGCGTCCATTCCTTGTTTAATTTTTTTATGATAATTAAAGTCATCTTTTTGGTCATCGGTATTTGGATCTGGATCGATCAGTGACAATTCTATAATAATCTTTGCTTTAGTGTACTCTTTTTTTGCCACAAGATACTCTGACAAATACACAATGCTCTCTCTGATATTATGACTATTTTTAAACTTACTCCAATATATTTTCTTATTAATTAAATATGGTTTAAGCATCTCGAATGTTTTTATTGGGTCGTATTGTCCAAGATCCCTAACGGGGCCTGACAATAATTCCAAAATATTTTTGTTTGGGTTTTTTCTCGATAGAAACAACTTGATTAGTTCCTCACCTTTATTGCTTCCTGAAGTCCAACATTTTTTTACTAATCCAGTTATTACTCCCCCCTTATCGTAAATATCTCTTTCATCTATACTTTTTAAATAATTCTCGAATTTAACAATTTTTATTAAATCAAAAATAAAATCCGGATCTTTCTCTGGTACTCCGGCTGAAACTAGTTGCTCAAAAGTATCATATCTTGAATCATATTTCGTAAAATCAGGCTTCTTTGCAATTGAAAGAAAATACTTTTTTGCAGGATCAAAACCATAGCTAATTAGCTTTACCAAAACGGCTACAACAAATAGATTGGTTGGATAGCCAGCATTATAGTTCTTTCTCTTATATTTGACTGAATCAATATTAATTAACTCCATAATTCGATCATAACCAATTTTGACCAATTCCTGCTTATTAATTTCGCTAAAAATAACTTCAGATGTTTGGGGTATCCCCTTCTCTATTTTTAATATATTTTTTAAATATCCAAATGATTCTGGCTTAGAAGTAACAGGTGCCTCGTCTGTAATTCGATTAAATATTATAGGAATTAAAGATCTTTTTAAATATAATGGCACAATCTTCGAAGCACCAATTTTCTCCTTGTCGAGAAATTCCTTTTTAAAATATCTCCAATATTTCCTCTTGTCCTTTTTATAAAGTTCAGCGAATAACGGTTTAAATATTAGTTTGACGACACCTTTGTCGGATATAGAATAATTGCTTCCAACCTGAGACATGCCACTGCCTATCCATTCGTAACCTACATACTTATTTGCATATTGAAAGCTGTATTGCTTCGTGACCTTACTTATTATGTATTTCATGTTACAATTCAAATTCTTCTTAATGAAATCTTTTACAAAACTATAAATTATTGGGTGAGTATCATAAGTATTATCAAAATCATCACTTGTAAAATCAAAATAATCAAAAATAAAATCAATGAAATATCGTTTATTAGTTGCTTTCTTTAGTAGCGCATGCAATATTTTAGCAACCTGCTCATCCTCTCTCCAGCCTCTCTTGTCGCCTCGTATCCTATATCTTTTAATTTCATAAAATGTCACTAAAATATCTTTCTTTAAGAATTCAATAATTCTGTCGTAGTATTTGTTTGTTTTATCATTATCAACAATCTCATTTACTAGTCTCAAAGCATCGTCGTAATTTAGATCAAAGGACATCTTATTGTAATTATTAAAAATAAAAGTTAAAACATAATCAATGGAAACCTTTTTTAACTTTAATTTGCTTTCCAAAAGTTTCAATGCAAGTCTAATAAAATTTTGTTTAATTAGAACCTTGTTGATAAAAAATTTAAATTGATCAACTTTGTAGTCAGATTTTTCGAGTTTTTCACAAAGATAAAATATAAGCCTATATCCGTATTTGTGAGTCAACTGACTTAGAATAGTTCCGTTATCTAACTCTTGCAACCTGTTATCGTTAATTATTGAATCAATCTTTTCAATTTTACTACTTATTGTTACTTCTGGGCTAAAACTAGTAGGAGAAGATACTATTTCTTTACTAAATTCTTCAAGCGCTTTATTGATGTCATCTTTTGTTATAAATCCACCCGTTTTGCCTTTTTCTAAAATCTCTCTAAAAAATTTCGAAATAATTGCGCTTTGGCTCAAATCCGAAAGGTAGATCGGATATTCGAAAGCAAAATATTCTTCGATTTGCTTATGAACATTCTCAATACCGTCAAACTCTAGGATTTCCGTCCTCGAAAGACAAGCTATTTCGTCATCATGCCAATTCTTCCTCTTTAGTTTTTTAAGACATCTTCCTTCATTTTTCTTATTAATGATAATCCATGAATAATTGTCATGAATATATTCGTAGCACTTTTTAAAATCGCTACTTAATTTCCTAACAACTATTTTAAATTTATCTTTTTCTCCATATTGCTTTTTAATACGTTTTTCTATTATCTTTTTAATATCACTAAACGAAATAGGTTTTACATACGATTTCACTTCGTAATTCTCAGTATAACCGTTAAATATTAGAGTGAAATCATCCCAATCTTTACCCTCAATTATAACCTTTTGAAATTCAGGTCTTCGGTATGAGGTTAGCATATTGAGTAAAGCAATATCTGCTTGATCAGATATCCCAGTATGTGTATTTTGCCCTGCTTTGCTCATTTTGTCCTTCTTACTATTTAGTTTTTAACACAAGCTCATTAATGAGTCGTATATTCTGCTTTTTCAATATTTCTTTATTTTTGATTATTTCCATTAACTCCCCGCCATCTATTATTTGAACATATGAATACTTATTTCTACAATTACCAATATGTTCCGCTGCTCCTTCGTTCACATTTCCGTTAGTAATTACAAAGAAACCATCTAAATGTATTTTTCCGCCTTTAGCGGAAGTCCCGAATTTAACACCATTTGTAAAAGCCATTTCTATTTGATTTAAAATAGTCATGATACTATTATTCTGAGGCTTGCTTTTGGAGTTTATATCCCCGCATTTTGTTTGTATTCCGAATCTTCTTTGATGCCCAAAGATGTCCTTGTGCTCAAAATACACATCAACTCCTTTTTCTCCCGCCCCATGCATATCAACAATATTTTCTGCATGAATGAATCTTAAAAGCGGAATGATAATGTCAAGTCTAAGAATATCTTCTTTTAACGATCTTAATTTATCAATATTTATTTTATCAATTAGAATTCTTGGCTTCATTATTTTGATTATTACTCCTCTTACCTTAACTCTTAGCAATTCTATAGCTAACTCACCTTTACTTGGCCGTTCATAAGCATTGGAAGTAGCCAGTCACGGAATCCAGATAGCGTTTGATTTTCTCTGTTACAGTTAATTAACATTGTAAATATTGGGTCAATTATTTTATTAAACATTTTAAGTCGTTCAATATCTGGAAAACACATTAGATCTTTAACAGCATCAATAGGACTCAGATTTGACTGTGAACTTCCACCTGCAATTTTTTCTATTCGTTTTCTATTTTCAGGCCTCGAAAAGAACAGATAGCCATAATTAACATACTCATTTTCTGCAATAAGTTTTCCAACACGCTGATTCAACAGCAAGTTATTTTCAGTAACAAAACACATTCTCCCAACATTCCCAGTAAGCGAAATCAGAACATCCCCTAACGCTAATCTACAAAAACTTTGCAGTTTTATCGGAACAGAGGCTATCCTGTCAGCTTTATTTGTTTCTAGTTGACCTTCTTGTACATTTTTTATTGTTATTATTTTATAAATACCGTTATTGTCGTAATCCCTGGAATCAAAAGGATATCCCGAACCAATTTTAATCTTTGTGTTTATTTTGTCAACTTTCCATCCATCCGGAATATTTCTTTTTAATTTTTCGTTCCAAATCATGACACCGCCATTGGATTTGTAGGGCTTCCCATTTTTATTAGGGAAATCAAATTGTACAAACCAATAATCATAATATTGTCTCGCCATGGACTCCAATTCTGCTTTTATGCAGTTGTTGAGCTCTATTTTTGCATCGAGGGCAGAAAGTACACTGGCTATTTTTTCTTGGGATGAATAGTCAATGTCAGGGATAAGAAATTCAAGAATCTGATTTTTATCACCACGTGGCATTTTAGTCCCCTTTTTCCCACGCATCATGTGAGAAAAAAAGTCATCTCGAAACATTGCATAATACACGTACTTTGGATTAAATGAAGGTTTTACGCTGAATATCAGAACATCTGCGGCAGCGCCACCAGATTTATCGGAAAACCATATTTTTTTTAAGTACGGCCTAATATTCCCAACCAATATATTCCCTTTCTTATATACTGGCAATGTACTTCCTTTGGGAGGCATATTTACTGCGATGGTAATACCAGCCTTGTTTGGAAGCATATTATCAACTGTAATAAAGTTCTCAAGAGAGACTTTATCGACAGCAACATGATCTTCTGAATAATTGACTACTTGTCCAAGTTTTAAAGACTTACTCATAATTCAGCCTATCCAGCTGTTGGCCTATTTTCTTCTCTAACTCTTTTGAGTTCTCGAACATTTTATCAAGTTTTTCCTTATAACCATTCATCTTCTCCATAAACTCTTCAGACGTAATAGCCGTGTACGTGATCTTAACATCAAAATACTGCCCTGCACTAAAAGAGTATTTCTTCTCTTTCATTTGCTCATATGAAACTACAACAGTAAAATCTTCTACAGCCTTGTGATTATTGAATGTCTTAACAATTAAATCTTCTTCTTCTAACGATAGCAAGGTTTTCTGGTTCTTTCCTTCCTTCACTGTTGTTCCTAGTTTTGAAGCATCCATTAACACAATATCACCTTTTGTATTAGCTTTGTCTAAAAACAGAACCGAAACATTTGTACCGGTAGTTGCAAATATATTGCTGGGCATAGATACCACTCCACGGAGCATTTTATATTCTACAAGTCGTTCCCGTATCTTTTTTTCAATGCCGCTTTGTGCCGTGATAAATCCGGTAGGTACAACGACAGCGGCTTTACCTGTTGCTGACAGACAAAACATAATATGCTGGATAAAGAGTAAATAAATTTCCATTTTCGCTTTATCCTTCTTCTTGATTTTTGGAATGCCCGCAAAAAACCGATCATTGTTTTGTTTTGTGTCCAGCTTGTTCCGATCATCACTAAAATCTAGTTTAAACGGAGGATTTGAAACAATATAATCAAATGTCATCAACTTATCATTGACCTTATGGTAAGGGCAACCAATGTGTTTCCCTGGATGATGTTTTGAATAGAGTGCACAAGGTTATTTAATACTAGGTTTAATCTCAACATACTCGAAGACTTTTGTGAAATATCCTGAGAGTATATAGTGCAACGATCTTCACCAATAGCATGGGCAAGGTTCATTAACAACGTCCCAGACCCAGCCGCAGGATCATAACAGGTTACATTGCTCACTGGTTTATCTACCAAGATCGACGCCATAATTTTTGCTACAGCATGAGGAGTATAGTACTCTGCGTATTTCCCTCCACCATCTTTATTGTAATCCTTTATTAGATATTCAAAAATGGTAGAGAAAAAGTCAAACTTCTGAGTAAATATTTTCTCAAAACTGAAATTAACAAGTTGATTTATTATAGCCCGACAGAAATCATCCCTCTTTGAGCTATCCGATATATAATTGCTTAATTCATCAAACAATGTGACTTTTGCACCGGTTTCAGTCTTAACAGAGAAAATATCATTATTAAAAATAGCTATATCTCGCAATGTGTCATCAAAAAACTTCGCGTATTGTTCATTATTTTGACTGTTATGCAAGTTGGACAAATAATGTTCTCTTTTTAGTCTTGCGCTATCTGGACTCAGCTTCAGAAGAAGCATCTCATATTGTTTATCCGTGTACTTCCCAACTTCTTTTTCCCAGTTTTCAGCGTTCTTTAGTTTGGAATCCAACTGCTTTAATTCATATCCAAACTTGTCATTCATGAATTTATAGAGAAAAGCCTGGGTTATAATTTTGAATTCATTACCGTCATTACCTAAGCCGTAAGAAGCGCACACACCCTTGAGATTATCTATAAGTTCTTTTGTTTTAGCTGTAAAGTCCTTAGTATCCATTTATGCAACTCCTTGATATTCATTCATATATTCTTTTGCCACGCAGTTATTGATAAACTTTGCGGATTCTGGCTCAAGTTCAATCTTTGCTTTATTAAACCCGTCAATAACCATTGGCATAAGCAATTGCGTAAAATAACTTTCGTTCTCGAGCAGCTTTTTATTTATTAGCACTTTATCGTCTGTATGTTTTTTTATGTCTATCAATGTACTGTATATTTCGCTTTCTTTTTTTGTGATAGTTCCTTTTTCTAAAATCCTCTTATGAATTCTTGCATACTTAGAGTCATTTTCATATTTTGCTTTCAGCAAATTGTTCAGGCGGTTAAGTTCCGCGACTTTATCAAATATTTGCTGCAATGAATTGATATTTTGTTTCATTTCTTCTTGTGTTATTTCATCAAGATTCTTTTTACCAAAGAGCCGTTTGAGCTCTTCATATAACGAAACAAAACGAGGATCTTTTTGGTCGAAATTAACGCCTAATGCTTCCCGCGTTTTACGGAGCATATCTTTTAGCTGGTCAGCAATGATCATTTCTTCTTCAGAAACTTTTCTAAACATAAACAGTACATTTTCCAACGCCACATTAAGTAAATTTGTAGTATCTACGCTATTCTGGACTGTTTCTTTTAGATTCAATAAATCCAGGTGCCTTACTGTCTCATTATAAAGCTGGTTCAATTTTTTAAAATCAACTTTTTCCAATAATTCATAATGCCCGTAAAGCCGTATAATATTATATAGATTCCTGGCATTCTCCAATGCCTTTTTAATTTCCAACACTTTTTTACGGTCTTCTATCTGGCTTACTTGTTGTGAGAACAACTCTGCATTACTTAAATCGTAGTGAAACAGTGTTTCTTTAATATCACTTATTTCTTTTTCGATCTCTTCTTTTGATTTGAAAAGATTCGAGTAGTTTTGCATTTCATCACCGAGCTCCAATTGTAGCTCAGCGAGGTATGCTTTATTGGTTGCATCAAATTCTTCCCTAATATCCGCGAAATCCACAACAAAACCATACCTAAACTTCTTATATGGCCGGTTAACTCTTGTTAGCGCCTGAAGCAAATTATGATCTTTAATAATCCTGCCTATATACAATTTCTTAAGTCTTTTGGCATCAAAACCCGTAAGAAGCATATTATAAACAAACAGGAAATCTATCTTCCCATCCTTAAAGCTCTCAACTTCAATTTTTCGGTCATCTTTTGAACCCACATCATGAAGTATCAAGGAGGCCGTTAGACTCTTCTGTTGATCCTTTTGATAATTGCCATATTCGGCTGGTGCTTCAGCAACTTTCAAATACTGAATATCTATTGGTTCAATAGTTTTCTGTCCAGGATTATACTTTCTAATAAATATCTCATACATTTTCCTAGCCTGATTTGCACTGTCACAAACTACCATTCCGCCTATGGAATGATCTCCGAAACGGACCCTGCTTTTCATGAAGTCCTGCACAATATAATCCAGCATAGGTTCTACAAACTTTTCGTGAGCGTAGATTATTCTTTTGTCAATGTCACCCTTGAGGACTTCAACTTCTTTTAACGTTTTCTCAAGTTGAATCTTGTAATTTGTTTCGATTCCTTCTCTTATAAGCCTCAAAGTGTATCCATCAGCAATAGATGCATTATAATAATATGTATGAATGTAGTCTCCAAACGTGTCTCGGGAACGTCGGTCAGATAAAATCAGCGGTGTTCCAGTAAGACCAATAAGAATTGCATCTCTATCTGAGTTAATAAGGTTAGCAAGAAAACTTCCGGTTGGATTGTAACTTCTGTGGACTTCATCAAGGAAATAGACTCTCTGGACATTTATATCATAATCTTTTGCCTGGAGAACATCAGTATCGTCTTTAAACTTCTGGATATTAACAACTGTTATTTCCCTTTTGCCGGTTAAATTGTGAATTGCCTGCTTCAGCCTGAAATCTTTTAGCAATTCCTCTTTCGAGTCTACTGTATGGACAATCAATCCTCTTATTGTAAATTCCCTTTGTGCCTGAGTCATAAGGTCAATTCGATCTACTATGAAGTAGAATTTAGGAATAACACCTTTCCTCTGAAAATAATCAGTTAAACAGTGGACATTGTAATATGCAAGTGCTGTTTTGAATCTCCCCCGATTATGTGGACGCTTTGTTAAGTTGGTAATAGTTTTTCTCAGCCTGCTCGGGAGATTTATACCCGTTGTACGAGTGCCGGCGCTCCGTATTG
>Ga0209083_1000732_pt1 | contig 44500 bp, 28 predicted proteins | sample AM7aDNAmetaG_FD_184132 | JGI IMG/M metagenome (GOLD analysis project Ga0209083, IMG submission 184132) | Freshwater microbial communities from Finland to study Microbial Dark Matter (Phase II) - AM7a DNA metaG (SPAdes) (version 3) | ecosystem: Environmental > Aquatic > Freshwater > Lake ...
CTTTGACATACTGATATTCACCAATATAACAACATTGGCGGCCCCATGTTCTGTTGTGATTTGCTTTCAAATTGTATCTTTGACATACTGATATTCACCATTGATCAAACGAGCGGCAAATGATATACTGTTGTGATTTGCTTTCAAATTGTATCTTTGACATACTGATATTCACCATTGTAAAATACAGCACCTGCCGAATAAGCGTTGTGATTTGCTTTCAAATTGTATCTTTGACATACTGATATTCACCACAGGATCGGAAGGTTGCCTGAATGTTGTGGTTGTGATTTGCTTTCAAATTGTATCTTTGACATACTGATATTCACCGATCCTGTGTCAGTAGGTCGCCACATACCTGTTGTGATTTGCTTTCAAATTGTATCTTTGACATACTGATATTCACCCGAATTGAAAAACATTGAAAACAGTTATACGTTGTGATTTGCTTTCAAATTGTATCTTTGACATACTGATATTCACCCTTCGCAAAATTTAAGACTATGAAAACTTGTTGTGATTTGCTTTCAAATTGTATCTTTGACATACTGATATTCACCATTTAAGATAATATTATGAGTATAGCAGCGGTTGTGATTTGCTTTCAAATTGTATCTTTGACATACTGATATTCACCTATCATTAAAAACAGCCTCGATAGCTCTGTGTTGTGATTTGCTTTCAAATTGTATCTTTGACATACTGATATTCACCGGGTTGAAGCTGAAAGAAAAGCCGCAGAATGTTGTGATTTGCTTTCAAATTGTATCTTTGACATACTGATATTCACCTAAGAGATGCAAAAGGCAATATCATAGGCTGTTGTGATTTGCTTTCAAATTGTATCTTTGACATACTGATATTCACCTCGCGATGATTGGCTTCCCATGTGGGTATCGTTGTGATTTGCTTTCAAATTGTATCTTTGACATACTGATATTCACCGACGACTCAGGAAAAGCCTCGGCAGATGAAGTTGTGATTTGCTTTCAAATTGTATCTTTGACATACTGATATTCACCTTACCGGGACTTTTGAAACAAATGTTTTTCCGTTGTGATTTGCTTTCAAATTGTATCTTTGACATACTGATATTCACCATACCTCCATTTAATAGGCTGATTGATAGTGAAATATGGTCGAAATCAGGATTTAAAACAAGGGAATATCAGCAGAAAAAACCGGATTAAAGCCCGGTTTTTTTATTCCAATCACTTTTGATCGTCATTTAAAATAGCTCCAATTGCTGCACCTGACCTTTTTTTTCCACCTCTTTTTTTCCATAAAACAGTTCCATATCTCCAAATTGTTTGTCGGTTATGCACAAAATTCCAATATGCCCTTGAGGCGGTAATTCCAACTTTACCCGTTTGATATGGACATCGGCGTTGTCTTTGCTCGGACAGTGGCGCAGGTAGATACTGAACTGGAACATTGTGAACCCATCTTTCAATAGTTTTTTCCTGAAATCAGCATAAATCTTCCGCTCTTTTTTTGTTTCGGTCGGAAGGTCGAACAATACCATTACCCACATAATCCGATATTCATTTAACCGTTCCATTAAAAAGGTTCAATTCATTTCGGGATATTCAATTTTCCGCAAATCGCCTAGGAAACATTTAGCAAGGGAGGCAGTTGTTTGTTGAACCGCCAGCATGAGCGGACTTCGTCGGGAATTGATATTGACATCTAACACCGGTATTTGCAGAAGCTTGGCCTTATGTTCTTTTGTTAGTTCTTCAGGCATTTCGCCACTTTCAAGAATTTCAAGCACGAGCTGATCGACATACGGACGGTAGGGCTCCATAATATCATCTGCCAGGCAATAGGCGTTGTACCTGTTGTGGTGGTGGATACCTAAAGTTGGCAACAATCCAGAAGCCACAAGCGAGCGGGCGACTGTGGCGCGTAAAATGGCATAACCATAATTGAGCAAATTGTTGGGTGTGAACCCTTCCGGATCACGCCTGAAATCGAGTGACGAATCGAACAGTTCTCCCCAGTAATAGGCTGCTGCCCGGCCCTCATGGTTTTCGGTGTCACCACTTTTTACCTGATCTGACCAGTATTTCATATTTTCGATTTTACGCCCTTCTTGCTTAAGTACCGAGGCTTGGTTTAAGATTTTCTGACGGATGGTTTGTTGCCACAATTGTTTGCGCAGGGGTTCTGAGGCATTTACCTGATGGGTAAACCTTTCGCTTTGTGTGGTGTTCCCTTCAAGAGGTAACAACAATCCGGATGGCATATGGCGTTCGTCACAGGTGATAATGGCAACATTGTTCTTTAAAAGTGCATTAACTAGTTGATGGGTGATTGTGATTTGAAGATTTTCAAGTATAACAACGCCAATATCTTCAATAGGAATAGTAATCACCCGGTCTTTTTCGGGCAAAATAGATGTTTCAGGCAGATTTATCACCAACTGCTCATCTTTAAACCGGAGATAAGCTGGGTTGCCAAAGTAAAGAGTTCGTTTAATCATTATAGAAAAATAAAAAAACAAGTAAAAACTAATAGTTAATTTTAATCCTTAATTATATTATTAGTTATTAAACCATTGATTATTCCTTTAACGAATCCTAAACGGTTTATTGATAGTTTGTAGCAAACATCTTTAATCATAATGCCCTCAATTGATCTTTCGGTTTTATTAAGTGCCGAAAATTCAACCTTGTTCCAAATTGGTGAAGCAATTTCGTGTCTTACAAAGAAACACTGACTTCCGCTTGAACTTACCATTTTGTAAATATTACAATTCTGTATTTGACTGATATTCTGTATGCCAAAGGATTGATTATTAATTTGTTCTTCATTTGTTGGAATATAAACCAAATCTGATGGTGAAAGATGAAAAAGTAAATGCTCCTCTTTGTCGTTAATCTCAGGCACTGGTGTAAGTCCTTGTTTCTGTCGTTCAATCACAATATTTAAAGGGATACTTTCATAGGATCGTTTGTCTTCATTGTTTTGATAAATAGCGAAGAACAGATTAGTCCCCTTTGCTGCCTCGACATATTTATTGACCTTATTACCAGTTGAACCAACCTTAAATTTACTTCCTTTTGTCTCAAATGTTCTGACTTTAAATATTGGCTGGTGAAATTTACCATCATTTAGGTCCGATATATTTCTGTTCATTTCATCAATTCCGTCAGGAGAGAAAGCGATTTCAGGATGTTCGATTATTTTCCCAGCCTTAATCTCATTGTATTTTACCAGATGATTTAGAAGTATCTTTTGGCTGGCTGTATCCGTGATACTGAGGATACCAATTGAATTAAACGATTCAGTAATTGCCGATCTTGATGCAACCATCTCTTTTTCAAAGTAGTATAATTCTACTTTTGAGATCTCTTTTCCATCCCATTTATCTTCAAGAACCTTAAAAAATTTCCTGATCTTCGATTTTTCAAAACCCTGTTTAAAAAGAATTCGAATTTGATTCTTTAATGATTTATCAACGATCATTTCCCATTGGTCTAGGGCTGCATTAAGCTGTACAAATTTCTTGAACCGCAACTGTACCAAACCATTAACTGTCTCTTTATGCATGAGTTTGCGTATTGCCCAATGGTCTCCTTTTTCCTGTTTTGTGAATATTTTCTTAATACTACCATCAGGCTGTCTTTCCCATTTCTGATACCAATTGCAGGTTTTATTAATAATCCGCAGGTTTTGTTTAAAACTTACTATTGTAGTTGAAAGTTTTAGCCTTGTGTCTTGTGTGAATGACTCCCACGGTTTAATAAATTCTTTGGCAACATTTATCGTTCTTCGAATCTTTTGTCCATTCTCAATTTTTTGAATGTCCATTCTTTCGATTCTACGCAATTTTTCCCTAAGATCAAACCGGACTTTATCATCCTTTTTGTGGGCATGCTCATTGTTTAAGTAGTTTATATGATTTCTTGTAGCACAAGCTATTACCAAGGCATCCATTGCATGATGTCGGTGATCAATCCTTTTTTTAGAAAATCCTTTTTGTAGCTCAAGTGGTATTTCGGTTTGAAAAACTCTTTTGCCTTCTTTGTTTGTCCATTGACCAAATTTAGGGCTCTTTGTTATTTCATTCAGCCTTTCAAAGCGAGGCGTAATTAATTCATTCCAAACATCATTCAGTCCCCAATCTTGCTTTAGGATCGAAGTGATACTTCCTGAACATACACAAACGTTTTTGGATGTGGTTTCTACCTCTCCTTCTTCGCGGACAACATTTGATAAGAGATTCTTAATCAGTTTACTAATGTACCTGGTATCATTTAATTGTCTGTTAATGAAATCTTCAGGTATTTCCTCCATCAACATTTTCTTTAATTTGCTTTTATTTTTCAAAAAACGGGTTTTCACAAAGTCCTCATAAGCATCCAGAGTAAATAGCTTTACCTGCTTACCAAAATCCAACTCGATAATCTTACCTTGATTTTGTTGGATGTACGAATATGCCATCCTATTGTCTTTATCCTTATTCACTACAGATTCACAAATTACTTTGTTGCTTAAAGAATCATCGAAATAAAGAGACTGAGGTATGATATGTTCAATTTCATAACTGGATGTGAAGAGTCTTCCTAAAGGTATGATTTCTCCTGTATAGGGTGACTGATATTGTTGATCAAGCCAAAGTTTATACCTAGTCAGTTCATTGGAAGTCGGTTGTGAATTCTTGCTTATTTTTGAAATCTCTTCTGGTATAGCCTCAGTTGCATTCAATACACCCTCCTCATAAAGCTTAAGGATTTCCAGTTGACTTTGCGAGTATGGCCTAACATTCTGGATGGATGGGTCATTTTTCAACTCAATAAGCAATGCTTTTATTCTAAGATTCGTATTTTCATTAACGGACACTGTTTCAGTTATTCTTTTTCTTTGATCAGCAGTATTTTTCATTTCGCGACCCAACTCAATATGAATCTCGTCCAAGAAATCTATATTACCATTACCAAATTGCTGCCAAATATCTGAAACTACTCTAAGTGTTTCTGTAACGACTTGTTCTACAATAGGATTCCGCAAAGAATGCTGTTTAAATGTGTGTTTCAAATAATAATCTAGTTCGTTTGGAGTTGTCCATTTCACAACATCACTTTCTTCAGAGTGTCTTCCATAAATAGCATAACATGCCTGATAGGTATTTAAAGCTTTAAAAGGATTCTGGCAATCAAGAAAGCTTTTCAAGACTTGTTTTGGAATGTCGTCATCTGTGATTTCGTCAATTCTATTTTTATCGTAATTAATTGATTTCAACCGCTCTGTAATTGCCTCCAAGCGAATTCTTGTATTTGGCGAAATGCCATCTTCAGACCAATATTTTCCTCTGCGCATTAATGGTAAAAGCTTTTTAATTGCTTTCGCTGAATAGGCCCCATATTCCTTTTTAAAAGGTGCAAATTTTCGGAAGTTCTCAATAAACTCGCCTGAAAGACTGTACTTCTTTGCAAATGTCGCTAATGCTTTCCCGATCTCAATTTTATCTTCTACTGAACTTAAAATATGCCATAGGTGCTCTTCAACATCTTTTGTTAAAAACTCAGGAGCTAAATTTGACGATTTCAATTTAGTGAGCATTTGTGACCTTGTTTCATTAGCTGGATAAGTTTTATCCTCTACATAATTCCATCGGTATAGATCGACATTCTTTTTTAGTCTGAAAGCTGGGTATTTTAAAAAGGCTTTCTGGTCGATTTCTTTACGATCATTAAGAAAATCAAATAGTTCAACCCAGTCATCCTCTGTTTTTAAAAAATCAGAGGTTACATTTACATCTGTATAAAGCCTACCATCAATGTATTTCTCACGTTGGTAAATTTTTAGGTTTTGAAGGAATTGCCAAAGCCTAAATTCCTGGAAAAGTGGATGTGACCTTGCAATACATTTCAATATTTTTGTTTGTTTTATTCCGTGTTCGTCAATAAATGTTCTAAATTCATAACGACAGTCACTGACTTCTGATTTTTTGCTTTTTAGTGGTCTTTGGTAGAAAATAATGTCATTGACAAAAAGATGTACAAAATCTTTGTCCTTGTATGTAGCCCGATGATCTTCGTTGTTTTTATAGAGTTCTTCAAGGCAGAGCTTATAATTAGCTTTGTTTAGTAATTCGGGATGAAATGCTTGCTGTTTTTCAAGAATAAGTTTTAACTCTTCCCTATAAAAATTACGTTCAATCGTACGGACAAGTTTTCCTTTAATTTTCTGCTCGGGAGATTGCAATAGCGTATTATAGATATATGAACCAACAGTTTGGTTACTTTTCTCAATTTCATCTTCAGTCTTTTTCTTTAATAAAGTCCAGTCGTCAGCACCAGGTGATCTGAAGGAGCGTTTTTCTTTCCCTTCTTTATCCATCTTAAAACTTCCGTCATCATTAAGTTCAGTAGTTACAATGAACTCTTTGATCTTTCCTACCCAATCAAGAGGCAATCGGCTTGTCCTTCTATAAACCCAGCCATTTTCTAAAATAACATTGTACCAGATTTCTTCTTTATTCTTTCTATCTCCACTATCTTGAACATCAACCACTTTTAGAGCATGAAATTCAATAAGTTTATTCGTATTTTCATTCTCATCCTCACCGCGGAGTTGATAGTAACCTCGTTTTTGATTAAAATGCAATAGTAACCAGGATAATTCTTCTTTAGATATAGGAGATGACAGAGCCTTTTTCCGAAGATAATATATCGTCCAGTCGTAGGGGATCTTTTTATTATTTAAAAACAATTTTGGTTGGCACTTTTGAAACTCCTCAATCATTTCTTCGAATGAGGATTTGAAAATAAACTCACATCTATTGGTATCAATATTTAATTTATAAGCAATTTTAGGTTCTTTATCGTTTAAAAACTTACCAAAGTGATGCTCAAAATCAATCTGATCTGAATAATGCTGAGGCAAAAACCCCAATTGATAAAGAACTCTGTTTAGGCGCTCCCTCCGTAATAAAAACCGTTCCCTTAATCTACGTATTCCCCTGAAGTTTGTCCGATCAGCTGTTTGTGATACAGGATTGCCCTTTTCAAAATCTCCAATACTCGTTTGGTCCATTGGTATAATTCTTGAACCCATGCCAATTATATTCCCAGATTTTTGGTCAAAATCTTGTTCTATTAAAGCCCATCCGATGCTATTTGTACCTAGGTCCAGTCCTAAAATTTTTTTCATATAATTTTGTTTGTTGATTATTTATAGTAATTTAGCGGTACAATTTGAAGCAAATCACAATAAGGATTATTCCGTTGTGAAAACATTCGAAGCGGAGGTAGCGAAAGTTGCCTTCGTTTTTTTGTTTCTGACCTATTCCACCTTATCATTGCATTGTGTGAACCGCAACCCGTAAAGGTCGTTTTTTTGTCGATGAAAGCTTTGTTCTTAAAGGATTCCTTCATAACCATGAGGTTTAGGTAAAGTAAAAAAAGTAAATGTTAAATCAAGTTTTTATGACACTCTAAAACTAAGAAAAATATTTTTCAAATGCCAGCATAATGTACGATAATTTTTCTTTTCTTCCCGCCCTTTTGAAGATCCATTTCCTTCCGGCGCAAGCAACATTTGATCATTTTTGATTATTTCTGATTGCGCCGGAGGGTTGGGGAGCCGGTTTTTCCACAAAGATTTCGCTCCTCTGGAGCTTTTGACTGCAACAAAAGTTAGGTAAGTGTTTCCACTGTTGGGATGGAATAGCCAAAACATTTGGTAAAGGAAGTCAAAACCTGACAGCGTCGGAGACCTGTCAGCGTTGGATTAAATAGGAATGGTTACGCGAGTCTAAACCCCAACGGTGTCGAAGACCCGTCGGCGTTTGGATTTAGGATAAGAAACTGATTTAAAAGACACTGTCATGAGCTTCGCAATTTGACAGGTCTTGTTTCACAAGTTTCTAATTTCTTTTCTTATGCACCCCCTCCAGTATCTTCTGGTCTCCAACTTTTTCAAAACCGGCAATTGAGGTACTATCGTCAAAAATGATTTTTCCCTTCCGGTCACGGACATTAAGATGCAATTTTGCATCGATGCTTTCGGCGATACGGCGGTCCATTGAACCTTTAACGGGAGCCCTCAACAATCCGGAGTTGTTGCGGACTGCCACTATTGAATAAGTATTTTTGCGGTCAGTAATGGTGATTTTTGTGGTGTCCGATCCGGATTCCGTCAGCGACAATTTCGCATGGGTATAGGTTGCAAAACGATATAAAGTACTGTCATTCAAAAAGAACCCAAGAAATCCTGTAAACGGTTTCCCAAGCCATGGCACGTTTGCGATCGATAACATAAAGGAACTGTTCCCTTTGTGGAAATTGTTGGACTGCATCCATATCCAGGCTGAGGGCATCGAGGAGCCCCAATCTTTTTCGATGTATCCTATGCCCTGATTGAAATTGTAGTCCTTTCCGTTTTTCACAAGATAACCCTCCAACTTGTGGGTAAGGCTGACAACCCCATGGTAACACTGCATAAAGGGCACAAACCGGTACCAACCCATGATCCCGGGATTCAGAATTTTTGGCGAAGAAAGACAGACCTGTTTTGACATCCTAATCTCACCAGTGACAGAAGAGCTGTCGGAATGGATATTGAGGAGGATTTTGTTTTTGGAAAAATAATTCTGCCCTATTTTAATTGCAAATTCCTTCTTTGAAAAGGAAAAGTCGCCGATTGGAAAAGGGTAATAATCGGTTTTGGCCGACTTTCCATCAATGATTTGAATGAATGCATGTTGCTCTTTTCCATCATGCGAGAGTGAAATGCCGGGAATGATGCTGAGGATGGATGACCCGTCGGCTGAAACCATTTTAAAGTACCACCCTTCAAAATATTTCTTATGCTTTTGGTTTCCCTGGAATAGTTCAGGATGGCCTAATTTCTTAAAACCGTAACCTGTTAAAATGGGATGTTTTGAAAAACTTACCCAATCTCGTTCGCTTTGAGCCCGTACTTCATTAAGGGTCAAAAAACTAACCGAAAAAAGGAGAAGCAATATTTTAAAAGGAATTTTCATCTATTGCAATAGTTGGTTTTAATTCCCTGTGTTTAAGGATCGAAAACTATACTTTACAAAAAAGCCTATTAAGTGTTGAGACGATCAATACTCAATAGGCTTAAAATAGGAGTGAAGAATCGGTCTAAACCTTTTTGGCGTTTTTGACCAACTTGCTGTTTTTAATGCTGTAGGTAAAATAGATAATAATCCCTATGGCCATCCAGATGATCAACCTGAGCCAGGTGTCGAATGGCAAAGAATACATCTGCAACAGACAAATCCCTGCACCTAGAATGGGAACCAACGGAACCAATGGCGTTTTGAAAGGGCGCTTCAACTCAGGCCGTTTGTACCTTAAAACAAGGATACCGACACAAACAATCGCAAAGGCAAGCAATGTCCCGATGGATACCAATTCACCTAAAATATTGATTGGCAGGATACCGGCTAAGATTAGTGCTACTACACCGGTAATGACTGTGCTGTAATATGGCGTTTTGAACCTTGGGTGGATTTTCGAAAACTTTGCGGGCAACAAACCATCTTTCGACATGGCATAAAAAATCCGGGGTTGTCCTAACATCATCACCAAAATGACTGAGCTAAGTCCTGCAATTGCGGCAATTTTGATGATCGGGCGCAACCAGAACAATCCGGCACCCATTTCGTTTACACCGACTGCAATCGGATCGGCCACGTTCAGAAAAGTATAGCTCACGATCCCGGTAAGGACAATGGCGACCAGAATGTAAAGGATGGTAGAGATTCCAAGTGACCCAAGTATCCCGATCGGCATATCGCGTTGCGGGTTTTTGGCTTCCTGTGCAGCAGTGGAAACCGCATCGAAACCGATATAGGCAAAAAAGATCACTGCCGAACCCCGAAGGATACCGCTCCATCCGAAATGCCCCCAGACACCCGTATTCTCAGGGATAAAAGGATGCCAGTTTGCCTTATGGACAAAAAAGAACCCGATACCTATAAACAACACGATCACAAATACTTTGATCATGACCATGATATTGTTGAAACTTGCCGATTCTTTGATCCCGATGATCAACAGGATTGTGATCAGGGCAACGATAAACATTGCCGGCAGGTTAAGTACGGCAGTGATGTGCGGAAGACTGGCAATCAGAACGCCGGAAGAGGCAAGGCTGGCGGTGAGCTGGTCTGTAATGGGCTTCCAGCCCAGATCTGGAATATTCACCAAAACAGTACTGTAAGCTGCCGTAAACTGGGGAGGGATATTGATCCCGAAATCTTTGAGGAAACTAACCACATAACCCGACCAACCTACTGATACTGTGGATGCTGCAAATAAGTACTCCAAAATCAGGTCCCATCCGATAATCCAGGCGATAAATTCTCCAAGAGTAGAATAGGCGTATGTATAAGCACTTCCAGATATTGGGATCATCGAGGCAAATTCGGCGTAACACAAACCGGCAAACAAACAGGCCAAACCGGATATTAAAAACGAAATAACAATGGCTGGTCCGGCATATTGTGCTGCAGCCTGACCCGTTAAAACAAAAATACCGGCACCAATTACGGCACCGATTCCTAATGTTGTAAGATTTGTGGCACTGAGTGCCCTTTTCATCTCGTTGTTATCACTGGCCTGATGCGTATGATCGAGCATAGGCTTTGTCCTGAAAAGTCGGGAATTCATCATTTACTAAGGGTTAAATTGGCGATAATGGAATAATTTATTTCTGCTTCCTGCCTGTTGCAATCTTAAAAATCTAAATCAATATTAGGCCTCGTGTTTGATCCATTTCCCGTTTTTCGATTCCCCCAAGATGATCACTTCCTTGGTTTTTTCATACTCCCGTATGGCCAGGATCATCTCTTCCTCCGTCTTACGAATAATCTTAATCCCAGTTTGAGATCCTTTATTGCGAACTTCAATATAAAATCCATCTCTATATTCTTTCGCCCTCGTAGGTGGTCTGCCCATATCAATTACAAATTTTACTTACCAGTGTATTTTCTGGCAATTGCCAAATATAAAAAAATTTCTTGTTAAAAAAATATTTTTGTAAAAAAACACATTCAAAATACCTGGTTTATATGAAAATATAAGGTTGAAACAGGGACATTTAGGGTCAGTTCCTGCTTTTATTTACAACTTTCTCACCGTAACAAACAATATATATCACTATATATCAATTATATATCTACTTATATCCAAAATGGTAAAGGTGGAACAATTTAATTTTCAATTATTTGTAAATAAGGCCTGTTTTTTTTGAATCTTTAGGCACTTAAACAAAATGAAGCTTGATTAATCAAATTGGCAAGTTAGGATACAGAAACGAACAATTTGGCAAAAAAACAGAGGGTTCATCTTAGAGAATATTAATTAAGCAATTGTATATCAAGTAGATAAAATAATTGCCCAATCTTTCTGTCGTTGAACCCCCTGTAAATCGATCGTTAAAGTTCTTTTTCCGTAAATTCACCCAATTTGAGGTACTTCTGGTATATTTCGGTATATTTTACCGTGTTTTCAGCAATTGGGAAATACTCTTTCTCAAACCCTTTCCCCATGGCTTTTTGCGCGTCTTCAACTTTTGAATAAATGCCTGCGACAACTGCAGCAAACATGGTCGCACCAAAAGCACAGGTCTGTTCGGTGGTTGCCACTTTGATCGGCATATTCAGCACGTCGGCAAGTGTCTGCATCACAAAAGGTGATTTTTTTGCGACACCTCCCAATCCAATGATCTCTTTGATCTCGACCCCTTCGCGTGCGAAACGGTCAACAATGGCTTTTGAACCAAATGCGGTGGCTTCGACCAATGCCCTGAAAATCCGTGGCGCGGAAGAACCCAGCTTCAATCCGGTTATTGAACCTGTCACTTCCTGGGTGGCATCGGGCGTACGGCGACCGTTCATCCAGTCAACTGCTATAATAGTTGACTCTTCAATGGGTATCAGTACCGCTTCCGCAGACAATTGCGGGATGATCTGGTCCATTGTTTCTGCGATCAATTTCTCGCGTGTGGCCACATCGATCAGGGTTGAATTTGCAAGGATCTGCTCCAACGGCCATGCGACCACTTTTTTAAACCAGGCATAAACATCTCCGAAGGCAGATTGTCCGGCTTCAAGTCCGATGTAACCTGGAATAACCGAACCATCAACTTGACCACAGATCCCGGCAATGAGCTTGTCGCCGATCTGATCGTAGGAGGCCACCATGATATCGCAGGTGGATGTCCCGATTGCCCTTGCCAGGACATTTGGGGTAACCTCGCCACCGACTGCACCGAAATGGCAATCAAAACCGCCTACACCGACGGCTACATCAGTTGTCAATCCTAACCTTTCGGCCCATTCGGCTGTCAGGTTGCCTACTTTTACATCGCTTGTGTAAGTATCATCATAAAGTTTTGCCCGGTAACCACTTAGTACCGGATCGAGGGCGGTAAGGAATTCTTCCGATGGAAGCCCGTTCCAACCAGCATACCACATCGATTTGTGGCCTGCCGCGCACCGGCTCCTCAATATAACCTCTGGTTTTGTGACCCCGGTGATCAGGGCTGGCATCCAGTCGCAATGTTCAACCCAGGAATAAGCGGCATTCCTTACAGTCTCATCAGCCCGGAGCACATGAAGCATTTTTGCCCAGACCCATTCGGAGGAATAAATTCCCCCTTCGTATTGGGTATAATCGGTTCCCCAATTGTAAGCGAGCTTGTTGATTTCGGCCGCTTCTTTTATTGCGGTATGGTCTTTCCAAAGAACGAACATCGCATTAGGGTTTTCTTCAAAACCAGATATGAGTGAAAGTGGCGTGCCATTCCCATCGACCAGGACAGGTGTACTACCCGTGGTGTCAAAGGATATACCTGCAATTTTACCTGCTACATCCGGGCCAGCTTTTGCCAGGGCTTCAATAACCGAGGCTTCCATTGCTTCAACATAGTCGAGCGGGTGCTGACGATACTGATCTTTTGCCGGGTCACAATATTTACCTGCTGCCCAGCGCTGATAGGCTTTAACCGATGTGGCTACCTCATCACCGTTGAGTGCATTGACGATGAGTGCCCTTGCACTGTCGGTTCCGTAATCAATTCCAATGACATATATTTTTTCTTCCATATATCCAAGTATTTATTAATCAATGAGTTAAATTATTGTCTATTTTTGGCCGTAATAAGCTCCCGGACCATGTTTGCGTAAATAATGTTTGTCGAGCAAAAACTGATCGATCCCGGTCATTTTCCCAGCCACAAGGGCATGATGGGCCATCTTCGCAACCTGCTCCAAAACTACAGCATTGTGGACAGCATCATTTGCATTTTTTCCCCAAGCAAAAGGGCCATGACCTGAAACAAGTACTGACGGAATGGCATCAGGATCAATTGCCAAAACACGGAATGTTTCAGTGATCACCTTTCCTGTCTGAAATTCATAGTCGTTTATCACCTCCTCTTCAGTTAAAGGTGGCGTGCAGGGAATTTCACCATAAAAATAATCGGCGTGGGTTGTGCCCAAAGGTGGGATCGACAATCCCATCTGGGCCCAGGTTGTGGCCCACTCCGAGTGGGTGTGAACTACTCCTCCAATGTTCCCAAACTCTTTGTAAAGAACAAGGTGAGTCGGTGTATCGGACGATGGTTTGAATTTTGAATCAACAACTTTGCCATCCATGTCAACAAGGACCATATCCTGCCATGTCATTGAATCATAAGATAATCCGCTTGGTTTTATGGCGAATATCCCTTTATCCCTGTCAATTCCCGAAACATTTCCCCACGTAAAGATGACCAACCCATGTTTGACCAGATCGAGGTTGGCCTCAAAAACCTGTTTTTTTAATTCAGCAAACATTGTCATGCATGTTACCAGAAAACAATATAGAACGCCACACAAATGCCGACGACAACGGCAGAGGTAACGACATCCCAGGCACTCCAACTGTTGCGTGTTTCTGCAATCTGCTCGGGTGACTGTGAAAAATAGGTCAATCCCTGTAACTGTTGCTCACCGGCCCTTGGGGTAAACATACTTACAACCACCATAACGGCCATCGTGAAGAACAACAGGAACAAACAGAAATAGAGCCAGTTGATATTCAACATCAGAAATATGCCATATCGTAATTCAGGGCTTGTGATCATCTTTGCTGTAATCGGGTCAAAACTTGTTGCCGGATCAAAGATCATCAATCCCAACCTGAACATCCCAACCAGGAAGCCCAACAACAAACCCCATTCGCCAGCTTTCGGTGTAATCCTGCGGTTGAAAACGCCCATAATAAACACTGCGGCAATGGCAGGGGCAATCAACGACTGCACATTTTGTAAATATTCATAAAGGACCGAACCTAATCCTTTCATAATTGGTATCCAGATTAATCCGAGGAATACGACAACGATGGTGGCGATCCGGCCTACCCAAACCAGACGGTGTTCGCTTGCCTGAGGCCGGTAGTTCTTGTAAAAATCGATGGTGAATAAGGTTGCCGATGAATTGAAGTGGGCAGCCAGTGAGGTCATCAGGGCAGCAATGAAACCGACTACCACAATACCTTTGACGCCAATTGGCAATAAAGTGCTTACAAGGCTTCCATAGGCCTCATTGTTATCGGTAAACATCACAACTCCCTTTGCTTTTAAAGCTGCTGCGATCATTCCGGGAATCAGGAACATGAAAACCGGAAGGACTTTCAGGAAACCAGCAAGGATAGTCCCTTTACGGGCATTGTTTAAATCTTTAGCGGCCAACGCACGTTGAACAATGTGCTGGTCTGTACACCAATACCAGAAGCCGATAATCGATGCGCCGAAAATGACTCCAACTCCAGGAAATTTGGCATACAAAGGATCAGAGGGGTTGGCATGGTACAAATGGCGGTTTGTACCAATATGGGTCATAACCGCATCCCATCCACTGATCAACCCACCATCGCCTACCTTCAACAGGCCCAGGATCAGGATCGTAATCGCTCCAAGGATCAGAATTGGGGTCTGGATTACAGAAACCAGCATGATTCCCTTCATTCCACCGAGTACAGTAAATATACCGGTTAGCAGGACCAATCCGATCGCACCGTACCAAAAATCGATCCCCATGACCGATTGTAGGAATATCCCTCCAGTAAAAGCGGTAACGGAAACTTTTGTTAAAACATAACTAATCAATGTAATGATCGATAATGTTGAACTTGTATTCGAATTGAACCTCTTCAACAAAAACTCAGGCATTGTGAAAACTTTGCTGTGGGCATAGAAAGGGACAAATACCCATCCAAGGACAAGGATCATCCATCCTTGCATTTCCCAGTGTGCCATGGCCATGCCACTTTCGGCACCGGCACCTGCCAGTCCCACAAGATGTTCGGAACCGATATTGGCTGCGAAAATCGCCGCACCCACAGCAAGCCAGGTTTCGCTACGTCCGGAAAGAAAATAGTCACTTGTGTTGTCCTTTTTGTGTTTTAGGACCCACCAAACCACACCAAGCAAACCAAATAGGAAAAAAATAACTATTGACCAGTCGAGTACTGCCATAATGCAAAAATTAGAAGATTAATCTATTGATAATTATTAATTTAAATTCCTTTGGACAAGTGATAGTACAATTCGTTCCAGCGGATTTCCTTTTTAAAGTCGGATATTTTGGTCGAATCATCAATGAGCAGATATTCCAATCCTGCCATTTCGGCAAAATCTTCGATTACCTCGGCTGGAATGGCTTGTGAAAATGAGGTGTGGTGGGCACCACCCGCCAATATCCAGGCACCGGCTGCAATTTCAAGGTTTGGTTTGGGTATCCACAAAGCACTGGCAACCGGAAGTTTTGGCATAGGGGCATCCAGTTCGACAACCTCGACTTCGTTCACAATCAACCGGAAGCGGTTGCCCATGTCAATCAATGAAACATTCAGGGCGGCACCAGGGGCGACTGTAAATTTTGAACGGACCGGATCGGCTTTGCCACCAATTCCCAGCTTGTGTATTTCGACCCTCGGTTTTTCCTGGGCAATCGATTCGCAAACTTCAAGCATGTGTGCGCCCAAAACCTTGGCACCCGATGGATGAAGATGGTAGGTATAATCTTCCATAAATGAAGTACCACCCTCCAATCCGGCAGCCATCACTTTCATGACCCTTACCATGGCGGCAGTTTTCCAGTCGCCTTCGCCACCAAACCCATATCCGTCAGCCATTAACCGTTGTACAGCAAAACCGGGCAATTGAACTAGTCCTTGCAGATCCTCAAACGTTGTGGTAAATGCCATGAAACCACCCTTCAAAAGAAAGGCTCGCATCCCCAATTCAATTCTTGCCGATTCGCGCAAGGATTCATGGTCAGAACCGCCTTTTTTAAGACTGTCAACAACATCATATTGATCTTCAATCTCTTTAACCAATTTGTCAATTTCGGTGTCGGTTACGGCGTTCACAAATTTAACCAGGTCGGCAACTCCGAAACCATTTACCGAAAGGCCAAGTTTGATCTGAGCTTCAACTTTATCCCCTTCTGTAACAGCTACTTCACGCATGTTGTCCCCCCATCTGGCTACTTTCAGGTTGCGCATTTCGTTCCAACCAGCTGCTGCACGAGCCCACAATCCAATTTTTTTCTGGACACCTTCCTCAGCCCAATGGCCCACAACTACTTTTCTTTCGATGCGTAAACGGCTACCGATAAAACCAAATTCGCGGTCACCATGAGCCGATTGATTAAGGTTCATAAAATCCATGTCGATCTCTCCCCAGGGCAGGTCACGGTTGAATTGGGTATGTAGGTGGACGAATGGTTTCTGTAACGAAAGCAGTCCTGCGATCCACATCTTGGCCGGCGAAAAAGTGTGCATCCAGGCTATTAGGCCAATACATTCCGGTGTATTGTTCACTGCTTTACAGAGTTCTGTAATCTCTGCGGGAGTCGTGACAACAGGTTTAAAGACAATTTTTACCGGAATTTGAGGGGAGGAATCAAATGCAGCAGCAATGGCAGCCGAATTTGAATTGACCTGCTCAAGGGTTTTTGGCCCGTATAGATGCTGACTACCTGTTATAAACCAGACCTCGTACTGTTTTAATGTTGTGCTTGCCATAATTCTTTTTTTTAATTGAGTTGAATTAAATTATTTATAATATTGAATAATTATTTGGAAAAATTTAAAACTTTAAAGGTCAAAGGGGTAGTGAGGTTCTTTTTAAAAGTAATCATTACCTTTAAAAGTAGGACTAAGGAAACTTAACGATCCTTTCGGTCCGCAATCCCGGTTCGTTCTTTTTAAATTTGTAGTAAAAGGCACCTTTTTTGGATTCTGTTGTATTTTTAATGTTCAGCCTTTCCAGAAGATCGATCGAGAGTACTTTTTTTCGAAAATTCCCAGGATCAAAAGTGCGTTGGAAAATGGCTTCATAAAGGTTCCTTAATTGCATTAAAGTGAACATTTCCGGTAGCAACTCGTTGCCAATTAAACCTATGCTAGCCTCTTGCTGTAAGAGCGACAGAGCGTTTTCAACGATGGCTTCATGGTCAAAAATCATTGCCGGCAATTTTGTGACCGGCCACCAATGGGCACCACTTTCACGGACAAGGTCTTTGTCGTGGATATCAATCCGGATGAGTGCCACAAAGGTCATACTGATGACTCGGGCCCCCGGATCACGGTCGGGTCTGGAGAAAGCAGTTGCCTGTTCGAGAAAGATGTCTTTTAGTCCGGTCGTTTGCAACAAAACGCGACCTGCCGCCTCCTCAACCGACTCATTTTCCTGAACAAAACCACCCATTAGGGACCATTTCCCTTGTGAAGGTTCAAAACCTCTTGGATACAACAACAACTTCAGCTCGCCATCTTCGTAGCCAAATATGGAACAATCGACGGCAACGTAGTGCTTTGGATGTTGTTTGTAAATGTCTGAAAAGTTTAAAATTGAATTTTCAAGTTCCATTAGTTAACAGTTAATACCTGCAAATTTATAAAAGTAATTAATACTTATATTATTTTTTCAAACTATTTTTTACAAATGTGTATTGAACGAATCTTTTGAATTTCTTCGTTCCATCAGCAGTAAAAAATTTGTACCTTTGGTAACAGTTATTATTGTATTAACAATTTAAATTTTAAACTATGAGCAATGGTAAAATAATATTGGGAGTTCTGGCAGGTGTTGTCGCCGGAGCAATTTTGGGAATTCTTTTTGCACCTGACAAAGGTTGTGAAACCCGTAAGAAAATTGCCAAAAAGGGTGCTGATGTTGCTGATGACCTGAAAAATAAAATGAACGGTTTTGTTACTGAACTGACCGATAAATTTGAAGCTGCAATACAGGGAGTAAAGGAATCGGGTGAAAGCAATGGCAACAATTAAGACAATTGACTTTTCGCCAATTTCTTGAAATCAGATTTAAATGGAAGATCAGAAAACGCCTGTTGAAGTTTTATTGGACCGTGCAGAAGTTTATGCCAAAACAAGTATAAGACTGTTCAGATATAAGGCAACCCAAAAAGTAGCGGAACTGGTTTCTGACATGACCTCCGGTTTTGTAATTGGGGTCATTGTAATTTTGGTTTTTGTGAACCTGAACATTGGAGTAGCTTTATTCCTGGGTGACCTGTTTGGTAAAATGTACCTGGGATTTTTAGCAGTTTCAGGGTTTTATGCCTGTTTTGGGCTTCTTGCCTATTTTTTCCGTGCAACATGGATCAAAGAACCAGTTAACGATTTGATTATTAATAATATGTTGAAGGATGATGAAAACAAAGAAGAAGATGGCCAGTGAGGAGTTGAAAATTGCCATTGTTTTGCTGGAACAAAAAAGAAGTGAAGAAAAAGCGGTATTGAAGGAGCAATTTTCAGTTGTCGCTGAAAATCTTCGGCCTGTAAACATCCTCAAAAGGACAATACATGAAATTGCCGGATCGTTCGATTTTAAAAATCAACTGGTGCACACCGGGGCTGGTTTACTTGCCGGTTATTTTACCCGGAAAGCAATGGTCAGGTCGTCCTCCAACCCATTCATTCGCCTTGCCGGAGTTGCCTTGCAATACGGCGTAACAAACTATATTTCACAAAACTCGGATGTTTTGGGCAACAAAGTTGTTTCCTTTTTTAAAAAGCTGACCAATTCCTAATCTGTGCGTACCACCTAATATCCGATATATACAAAACCCTTCATAACCCTTTGTGTCCCGCCCAATTTCAATATGTAATAATAGGTCCCTGTCGGAACAAGCTTTCCATTTTGCATTGAGTTGGTATTGATCGTACCATTCCAATCGTTTCTGTAATCTTCGCTTTGGTAAACCAATTGCCCGGCACGCGTATAAACATAAAGCTGAGATAGTGGGTAGTTTTCCAGACCTCTGAATACCAGGGTTTCGTTTGCCCCATCACCATTTGGTGAGAAACCTTCAGGTGCAGTAATACCGCTGTCGTAAATATCAATTGTTACAGTTGCAGAAGCACATAGGTTCACATCGTCACAAATCTGATAAATAAACAGGTCGCGCGAAGGCCGGCTAACTGTAGGTGTATAGGTGATTGTACCATTTGGATTGATCATCACTGTTCCACGTACCGGTTGTTGCAGGATTTGGATCGTACGAGGCATGAGTTTAGCAGTCGAAAAGTCATTGTCAAGCACATGGATGATTGTATCATTGGCCCATGAGGTCCTGACATAATCGGAATTGGCAATGATCTGATTATTTTCCAAAGGATATTTAAAGCTCTTCGATGACTTGCATCCATGCATATCGGTAACTTCAAGTGTATAAATCCCAGCACCAAGCAGATTTGCAGTGGGTTGATCCGTATTTCCGGTAACTTTTCCACCAACTGTAAGCCACCTGTACTTAAGGGTGCTTCCTTTCGAAACAGACCCATCAACGATCATACTCCCATCCTTTTCCAGCTTACCTGAATAATAAATATCCGCAGTAGGAGGACGGTCAACTTTAATGGTAAGCGTATCGGAACTTGTGGCTCCAATATTGTTGGTTATCATCAACCGAACCCTGAAACCAAGAGGCAATAAGCCCTGAAATTCGGGAGCAACGAGAAATTCTGTGACTGGACCTGAAAGTTTGGTTAATATTCCACCATTATCAATTAATGACCATTCGTATTTGACAATATTGCCTACAGATTTCGAAGCATCAAGCGTAACCTGTTCGCAAGCACCGGAAACAGAGGTACCCGTTATGATTGCCTGGGGATCGAATGAGATTACATTCATCATGCCAATTTTGAGGTTCATGGCGCAACCCAATCCATCTCTGGCTGTTACTTTATAAAAGTATATTCCTGGTTCTAACCACAATACATCGACTTTAGCCCCATAATTGCTTGCAACGAATTTCGCAGATGTTTTTGGACAATTTCCACTAACTTTTGCAAAGTCAACGGTTCCATCGTTGTACAATTCCCATTCATAAGTATGTCCCGGATAAGGGTTCACGGATAAGGTTGTGACTTTATTCTGGTACACGGTATTCGCAGCCCTGGCAGAAACCAAGGCCAAAAGCAACAGTAAGGAAACTACCATTGCTTTACGAAATGTATCGTGCAATAAATCAATCATATAACTATTTTTAGTCATGATATACCTCCTCCATTTGCCCTGTAAATCCGTTTTTTTAACTGATCTGTACAGGCACACCTTACCCTTTTTGTCATTTTTATGCTTTTCTCCTTCATTGGCTGCATTTTAATGACATTGTTCAAATTCCTTCTATTTTCAAATATGGACAATTACCCTTATGACAATTTGGAACAAGAAAATAGCTTGGAACTTCATTGGATCATCCTTGCTGCCCTTGTTCTTTTATTGTGGTTTTATGACTGTCCATTTATTATTTCATGCCCAAAAATTTTATTGTGTCCTAAATTTTATATTTTCTTCCTGGTATTTCAAGCTTTCGAAAAGGGACGTACCCTTCCACCTCCGTTTATTTAACAGATTATATTGTTAATATTTAAGTGTTTGCAACTAAATCTGCAATAGGAATGACACCAGTTTTCTGTTGTGTCAATTGACATAAATGGTAATGACGGATCGCTCCTTGCCATGAAAGGCAAGAAATGACCATGGATAACGATTAGAGATCCGTAATAATTCCCAATCATGATACTTTGTTTTAAAATGAGGTGGACCTCGAAAACCTGCAAAATGGTTTTCTTAATCGGGCAAATCCGAATCGATGTTAATCAACAGGTCCATAAGAAAGTACACAACATTTCAGTCTGTTTTCCCCTAAAAACAGAAAATCCCGACACATACTGTTGTGACAGTTAGGTCAGAACTAAGCTGTTAACCATTCCCTGCCTCCGGTCAGGCAATTGCCTGGCCGGATCAGGAGGAGGTTCATGAAAAAACAAATGTTGAATTTTAAGCCCTTATGGAACCTGTGGCAATGATACCGGAGTTGTTGTAACCGTTGGCCTTAAACTAAGTGTCTGGACTGCAAGGTCACCAAAATCTGTAAAGGTTGAACAGTCAGGATCCACATCCTTATTGGCAGTTGCAGTTCCATCAACGGCTTCAACTGCTAAGGTAACAGGCACATCGACCAGACCTTCAAATCCATTGTTTTTTATGGTAACCTTGACATAAATTGAAACGCCCTCGTTTGTTAAAGGCTGTGAGGTTTGAACTGTAAACTGAGACGTTGTTACACTTGGAGCTGCTGCATCTGTTACCAGATTGGTTGCGATGGTAGCAGCAGTATAGCCCCACGCAATTGTAGCTGTTTGAGTTCCCTGCAATCCAGAAAGTTTTAGGGTTGGTTTATAGGAATCTGTAAAATTCGCTGCAACAACTTCGAAATAAAGTACGTTGGTTCCATAATCCGTTTCAACTTTACCGGTGGCCACATTCCACTTTGCCGATTGGACTTTATCAAAGCATTGACTTTCAGCAACACCATAAGCCAATGATGTAGGCGTTGCTCCATGTGCCATGTTGGTGATGTCAACAGTAAATGCAATTTTTGGAACAATCTGCATGACTTTAAGATTGTCTGCACAAGCCGATGGCCCGGCATATTCAACAACCATAAACAATGGATTCGTCGTTGCATTTACACCATCAAGTCCGGCAGATGTCCATGTAACAGTTGTTTTATTTGGAGAAGTGGCATTGGGAATTGAAGTGTTGTAATTTGTTGCACCTGCTAAAATCGCGACCCCATCGGCAGGAATAATCGTTGCAACCCTTGCACCGGCTGTTGTAAAGGTCGTTGATTTTGTTGCATACCAAAAAGCGGTCCCATTTGCGGGGGCAAGAACTGCTGAATAATCATAAGGCCTACCTGCAATTGGGTTCAATGGATCGACAGCGGGACAGGTCAATGGTACCGATTTGGTTCCCGTTACTGCGAAAGGTTGTCCGAAGACAGCTGTTGTGGCGAAAATTGCCAGAATAAAAATTGAAATAAAAATTTGCTTTTTCATGACTTTAAATATTATATGTAAATAATTGAAATTTAATGATTTGAAATTTTGGGTTTATGCTCCGATAAAGGTGGGGTTGCCATAGTGTCCCGAAAAAGATCAGCCTGTTCCGGGACTTCGCCAGCAGCCAGGCGGACTTTTCCCCTTATTTTGTGATAGCAAGATCGGATTCTTGCCCATACTGTGCCGTGTTTGTGAAGCAAAGTGGAAAAAGGAGGAATTCAACGTGTTAAAAATTAGATTATTATTGTTGAAAGCCTCGTTTTGTTTTTGTTTGACCTTTTTCATCTGGTGAGTATTTTACTGTTAATTATCGATTGATTTTAATTATTGGGGGACGTTGCTTTACGCTAATGGAGGTCACATGGGTATTTGAAACATTTCCGAATAGGGTTTCCTGAACTCTGCTTTCTGAATAGTTGGCCGCACCATTTTGAGTTGTGTAAGTTGAATCAGAATGGGCAAGTTGGATGTAGTCAGATTTTATAGTAAAAATTGGAATTGGAATGCATGAATTAGCAAAGGAGGATGTCGAGGATCCTACGGCAACAATGCAATATGCTGCCTTTGATCCTGAAAGGAACACTGAAGCTAACAGCAGAAAATTGAACAATATGACAGTTAAGACCCGCACTTTGAAACCCTCCTTTTTGACCTAAATAATTACACAACTTTTATAATCCGGAATGAGCTTCTTTTTTGCACCATTCCTTCTCGATTTTCAAAAACTAAATTCAAAAAAACAAGCTGATTAATTGATTTTAAGTAGAAGGGAAAGGTTTTCTGTCAGTAGGTGCATTTATTAGTACGAAAACAAGAGCTGCTGACTCATTTGAAATTTGACCATTTCAAATATGAGGCAAAGATATGCAAATAAATTTACGTTTCCTAGTAAATACGTAAATAAATGCATGCTAATTGTAAGTATATTTTACTATTGCTATGAAAAAATTGTTTATTTGCGGTATAAACAATTATAATACAGACGCTTAGAGTGCGTAAAATAAATTCTTGTCCATTAATGTCCAATTATGACAATAGGTCTTTGCCAAATAGCTTTTGGGAATTATCGAATAGAATATAATGTTAAATATTAGGTTAGTCAAAACACCTGCACGTACTTTCTTTCACTTCTACAAAAGAATCCATTAATCAGATTTTAATCGGAATAAGCGGGGAATTGTTACCCTAAAAAAAAGGAGTTTTGACTTAAAATTGAGTGTTCAAAATGTAAATCAATAAAATATAGGCGATTAAATGATCTGAGTATTTTTAATTTAGATTTAAACTGAATTGTATTTTAAAATCCTTTGATAATGTTGGGTCGGGGTTTGATTAAAATAGTTTGAGATTTTGGATCGGAAACATTTCCGGCACAATCTACAATCCAATAAGTTATCGAATGGGATGTATCAGAAAAACCAATTCCGTCCCCGGAAAACTGGATTGGGTAGCCGTATGTGGAAGGCTGTCCGGTCTTGTAAGCAGTAGGAAGTGTTGGAATCCTTGTCCCATCCTTCATCTCGATTTTCCACCGAATTTCAGCAATGCATGAAAATGGACAATTGTCGGTAAAGGTAAGAGCGTCAAGATCCAGAGACTTATTGCCCGCCTGAAGAACATAGTATTCAGGCCTGTTTGGATTGATATCCATTGTTGACGGATTAAAGATCGCATTGTTAAGACTTTCAACACATTGGATAAAGGGGGACGGTAATGTGAAAGTTGGCGGCTGATTGTCGGGAGGAAGGATTAAGACCTGTAATGCCATTTGGGAACAACCATGGGCTGAAGTAACTGTAACTGTATGAATTCCTGGTAATAAATTACTTGCAGTACTAGTGGTCTGTCCGTCGCTCCATAAGTAGGTGGGGGAATTGCCACTAACAACAACCGTTGCACTTCCGTTCGTTCCACCAATACAGTTGGGTTGTGTTACCTGTAAATTTTCATCTACAACCAGGGGCTGGGGTTCAGTCAGGGTGATTGATTTCGAATCCGTACAGCCATGAGAATCATTGACTGTAACCGTGTATGTTCCGGCTTTCAGGTTCAGGGCTGTGGGAGTAGTTTGTGGTGGTTCGGTATTCCATGAAAAATTATAAGGGGCGGTACCATTTTCAACTGCGGCTCTGGCAGATCCATCAGAACCACCGTTACATAAGGGGTTAGAACTAAAAGGAATAGTTGCCTTTACCAATGGAAAGATTGTGATCGTGACCTGATCGGAAACTGCAGGACAGGCACCGACAGGAACGGTTGTAAGTGTTAATGTAACAGAACCATTTGAAACCTCGTCAGCACCTGGTGTGTAAACTGCATTTAAGCTGGAACGGTTTGTATTAAAGGTTCCCGTGCCTCCAAACCAGGAAGCCGAAGTAGCAGAACCTCCAAAAGTCCCGACTAACTGAACCGATGAACCGTTGGCACAAAATGATTGATCTGCACCTGCATTTACAGTTGCCACTAGACCAACATTTAGCGAAACAGTTTTGGTAATAGGAGTACATCCATATCCATCGTGGAAAGTCAAGGAATATTCACCTGAATTTAAAGTTGTTGCGTTTGGAATACTGGGATTTTCGAGTGTCGAGGAAAAGTTATTTGGCCCAGTCCAAAGAAACGAAAAAGGGGATTTCCCTCCCGAAAGGTTCGCAGCAAGATTGATCGTAGTCCCTTCGCAAACAGAACTGGCTGTAGTCGGGTTGATATTCCCCGGTAGGGGAGCCAGGGTTCCAAACGATATATCATCGAGGCCAAAGTCGTTGCCAGCCATGGCTGTCTGTAAATCAACGATTTGGATCGTAGCAGACGTAGCAGGACCGGAATTCCACATGCCATAAAATCTATCCTGGGGTTTCCATGGATTACTATTGCTTCCGGTCCCGGTAGTCAATTGTACATCGGTTCCAAATAGACTGCCATTGATGCTGAATTGCAAATGGGCATAGTTTCCCGCTGTGTTCAAACTCATGGCGTAAGCAGAAAAATAATAGTCGGTGTTGGGCACAACTGTTTTTACCTCCTGCCAGATCACGGGTTGTGGTGTTCCAGGGAAGCCATTTACAATCATAAAATTACCAGCACCAGTTGTATGATCCACACCCCAGAAATTGGTGTGGTAGTTGTTGGCGTTTGCGCCTATGCCATATAGCCCTTCAGGGGTTAGTTCCGAATTTCCGGAAACATCGGCTTTGTAAGTATATTTATTGGTTCCACTTAAGGGAGTGGTAAAACCTGTGTTTCCCAATGAGAAATCGCCGTTAGTGACCAGTTCATTGGAGACATTGATGGAAGCTGTTGCTGTGCAACCATTTGACCCGGTAACCGTAACTGTGTAAATACCAACAACATCAACGCTGATTGTATTTGTTGTTTCATCGGTACTCCATAAATAAGACCCTATACCCGATGTTGTGAGTTTAATTTTAGGTTGAATTGAACAGTAATCGGCAATGATTGTAGAAACCGGAACAGGATTAGCCACTACCGCAACCTGATTGGAAGTGGCAGAACACCCGGTTGCATCGGTGGTGGTAACAGTATAGATGTTTGTTCCTGCTGGTGGCATGACAACTGATTTTGAAATGCTGTTCAAAGCTCCTGAATAAGCGATTGGTCCTATCGACTGTGGGCCATTAACAACTGATGTAAAATTCCCGGATGGTTGCTTGGTAATGGATAATGACCAGTTTACAAGGGTTCCGGAATCATTTGCATTGTCGTCAAAAACACGAAGTGACCATGCACCGTCTATTAAGGCGCCGGTTAACGCAGTAGCTGGAACAACCAGATTGTAATTTCCACCTGATACTGCCCCGGTTCGGTCGGGTGCTGTGTTAATGGATCCTTCTGGTAAATAGGTTCCGGTAAAAGGGGCAGAACCGCCGGAAATTGGATTAACCGCATCGGTACGAAAAACAGTGTTGACATAATCATTGCCACTCCCCCCATAATCAGACGATAAAAGCATTGCTTTGGTTCCGGACGGATCGACCAGGAAGATATCCAGATCGGAATCGTAACGGTGATTGATGTTTATCGTGACTTCAATCACATCGGTCGCAGTAAGGCTTAAACCACTTCCTGACAATGTAATCGTTGAATAGGAATAGGAAGCATTTGTATTGTTCGGTATAACCTTATTGATATTTCCGGATGTTCCGGTAATAGGACTCATTGTACTTGTGGATGTTAAAGTCATCGGGACACCTTCGCAAACGGACGTTGAGGGTGAGACTGCCAATGTAACTGTGGGAATGGCGTTTACCTTGACAGTGTGGGTTGCGGTTCTTGAAACACCACAGCTTGTTGCTGTTGCAGTTATAACGATTGTACCGGTCCAATTTGGTGCAAACGTTACCAGACCTGTGTTGGAATTGATCGAATTTCCGGCGGTTATACTAGCCGCATCAAGGGCATAAGTGAGGCTTCCGGCAGTGGTCGCAGTTGCAGTATAGGTTATAGGGGCTGAACCTTTGCAGGTAGCTGAATTTGCCCCCAAAGTAAAGATCGGGGTTCCCGGGGACGAATAGATGGTGACTGTTACAGGTTTTATGTTGTTACATCCTAAAGAAGTACTTCCTTTTATATAATAGGTGCCGTTATCTGCGGTTGTTGGCGTAGCATAAGCATTGGTGGCTGCTGCATTTGTCCAATAGGTAAACAGTAGTCCGGCAGTGGAGCCAGTTGTGATTGCCGGCAAAGTCAGGTTGCCTTTTGATGGGGAACAAAGAATTGCTGGATTTGTAATCACCAAATCAGGGGTTATGCCAATGGTAACATAAACGGGCTTGATTGATGTACAACCGGTACCTGGGTCGGTACCTTTTATATAATAGGTTCCATTTCCTGCAATTGAAGGGGACAAGAGGGAATTTGTAGCAGTTGCATTGGTCCAGTAGCTCAGGCTCAACCCTGATGTTGAACCCACAGTAATAGCTGAAGCTGTCAGATCGGCAGTAGCCGGTGAACATAACAAGGAAGGATTGGTAACCACAAGATTGGGAGCAGGTTTTACTGTCACTAATATATTGAGCACTGTTCCATTGCAACCATTGACGGTGGGTGTAACCTGATAGGTGACCGTTGCATTTCCGGACGTGGCATTTGTAAGTATCTGATTTATAATTGTACCAGTACCATTTGCTGCATTTGCAATCGCACCTGAAGGTACAATGGCCCCAACTGTCCATGAAAAAGTCGCTTCCGGGGTAGAACTGGATAGGCCAATATTGGTGGTTCCACCGGAACAGATTGTTTGGCAGGCAGGAGAACTTGATATGGTTGGTATTGGATTTACTGTGGTTCCAAAAGTCTCCGGCTGCCCAACACAACCATTGGCCTTGGGTGTTATGGTTATTGTGGCATTGCCCCGGATCGTTAGGAAAGAAGGAATCTCAGAAATACCGACTTTATTGGTCAATCCTATTGATGAGCCACCTGTAATATCGAATACAACACCCGAAGGGGTGCCAGATAAACCAATTCGTGGCGTCATCAAACCTTTACAAAAGTTTTGATCTCCGGGAGTGGTTACTGTGGGGTTTGGATTTACAGTTACCACAGCAGACCCGGTCTGCAACTGGGAACACCCTATTGAACTGGTGACATTTACGAGTGTATAATTAAAATTTCCGGGACTTCCGGTCGGGACATGCAAGGAAACACTATTCCCCGAAATTGTAGAAATTGTTTGTTCAAAGCCTCCATTGATTTGATAGATAAAAGTATATGGGGGTATGGAATTGGAACCTATAAAAGTAACTATTGGAGGATCACTTCCCTGACAAGTGGAAGTAGTACCGGTAATTGTGGCTGCTGGGAGCGGATTAACTGTTATCCTATAGCTTTTTGAACTCCCGGTACAGCCATTTGCCGTTGGTTGGACAGTTATTATTGAAGTTGTCTGTGAGTTCATACTACTGCCCGAAGCGACAAATGATGGAACTGTAAGGTTTGTAATACCACTGCCAGCCAACCCAATTGAAGTGTTGCTGTTGCTCCATAAAAAAGATGTGTTTGCAACAGAACTTAACAATGGGATCGCTGGCTGGGTATTCCCAATGCAAATTGCCTGATCTGGTACAGAAGTCATGGAAGGGATCGGATTAATTACCACCACAACCGGCAGGACCATTGATTCATGATCCTGGTTGGTTGCCTTGATGTAATAGGTTCCGGATAATGTAACAGATGTATGATTTGCCAGACTGGAAGATGCCTGGGAATCCTCCCAGTAGGTTAGTTCTACTCCATCAAGATTGCTTCCTCTTGTGATTTGGGGATCTTCGAGATTAATTGTAGACGGAAAACATACGGGTGCAGGACTATGGATCACCAGATTTATTGCATTCGAGTCCCAAAATGTTGAAGGTATTGGTTGAACGCAGTCATCCAATAATATAGATGATCCAAACAAACGATTGTAACCGAACAGTGTTAAACCAGTGATTATTAATAAGATGGCACGCATTTTATACCCCTTTCTACTTATCGGATTTTTTCAACCAAACGGGTAATCAGATAAAATGGAAACATTTTTCAAGGCAGTTTAAGTCACGATGTAATATTCTTTATCGGTTTTAGCAATAAATTGTTACCTGGATAAAAAAAATATCCGGATAGAAAGAAATATTACAATGCCAATGTCTCCATTGAATTGGAGATATTGCAAATTGAAAAGAATGATGAATTCAGATCGGGAATGAATTATTCAAGGTAAGTGTATCCATACAATCCCGAGCGGTAGTTGGAAAGGAACTCTTTGCCCTCTTCGGCTGTAATAATCCCCGATTTTACCGAAGATGTTACCCATGTTTCTACCGTGCGAACCAATTTTTTTGGATTATATTGCACATATTCAAGCACTTCTGCCACTGTCTCGCCGTCAATGATCTGGTCGATGCTATAACCTTTGTCATCGACAGAGACGTGCACGGCATTTGTGTCGCCAAATAAATTGTGCAGGTCGCCCAGAATTTCCTGATAAGCACCAACCAAGAATACACCAATATAGTAGGGCTCCTTCTGTTTCAGGGAGTGGACAGGCAGATAATAGGAAAGGTTTCTCGTGGAGATAAAGTTGTCGATCTTCCCGTCCGAATCGCAGGTGATGTCCTGAAGGGTCGCTGAACGGTCTGGTTTTTCGTCAAGCCGCTGAATCGGGATGATTGGGAAAATCTGGTCTATTGCCCACGAATCGGGAAGTGACTGAAACAGGGAAAAATTACAGAAATATTTGTCGGACAATAGCTTGGGTAAATTTATCAACTCCTCAGAAACATGTTTCATCCCATTGGTCATTTGCTGGACCTCTTTCGCGATCGACCAGAACAGACGCTCAATTTTCGCCCTTGTCTGTAAATCCAAAAGGCCCAGGCTGAAACGGTCAAGGGCTTCCTCCCTGATTTGCTGGGCATCGTGCCAGGTTTCGTGCATCCTGGTCTGATTGAGGGTGTTCCACAAAGAGTAAAGTTCCTTCAACAACTCATGGTCGTTGGGATCGATCTCCTCTTCTTCTTCCCAAATAGGTAAGTTTGTGGCCTCAAGGACTTCAAAGATCAAAACCGAATGGTGGGCAGTAAGCGACCTTCCCGATTCGGTAATCACATTGGGGTGAGGAATGTTGTTTTTGTCGCTAACATCCACCATTGTGGAAATGACATCGTTCACATATTCCTGAATACTGTAATTGACGCTGCTTTCGCTGTTTGACGAACGGGTGCCATCGTAATCGACACCTAGGCCTCCACCAATATCGACAAAGCTGATGTTGTAACCATTCCGGTGAAGTTGAACATAGAACTGGGATGCCTCGCGAATGGCGATCTTGATGCGCCTGATCTTGTTCACCTGACTGCCAATGTGGAAATGGACCAGGTGCAGGCAATCTTTCATTTTGTTCCGCTCAAGGATATCCAGTGCTTCAAGAAGTTCACTTGATGTGAGCCCAAATTTGCTCACGTCTCCGCCTGAATCTTCCCATTTACCGCTACCCGAACTGGCCAGTTTGATCCTAATCCCAAGATTCGGCCTGATCTTAAACTGCTTGGCAATCTTGATAATTAATTTGAGCTCGCTTAATTTTTCGACAACAAGAAAAATCCGGCGGCCCATTTTTTGTGCAAGAAGGGCAAGTTCAATGTAGTCCTCGTCCTTATAACCGTTGCAGATGATCAGGGAGTCGTTGTCGGTATTGATGGCTATTACTGCATGCAATTCGGGTTTGGAACCAGCCTCAAGGCCAATGTTGAATTTCTTCCCGTGCCCGACGATCTCTTCAACAACAGGGCGCATCTGGTTGACCTTGATCGGATAGATAATGAAATTTTGGGCCTTGTACAGATACTCTTCCGAGGCAATTTTGAAACAACTGGCCATTTTTTCGATCCGGCTGTCCAGAATATCAGGAAACCTGATGAGCATGGGTGCGGATACATCCCTCAATTGAAGCTCTTCGACCAATTCTTTCAAATCGACCTCCACGCCATTTTTTTTGGGGGTAACAACCACGTGCCCTTTATCGTTGATCGAAAAATAATTTATTCCCCAACCATTTATGTTGTAGAGCTCAGCCGAGTCATCAATACGCCATTTTCTCATTAATCAATTTTTTATTTAAGGATACTAAAATACAATCTTTTAAACAGCAATACGAATTATGCGCCATATTTTTCAACAACAGGTGGTAAATCGATGAATTTGTAATCCTGCGTGCGCAATTGTGGGTAAAACCCGGCCTCGGCGATCATCCGCTGCATTTCGAGTGCCGACAATTTAAAGGAAGCCCCGGCTGATGAAACAACATTTTCCTCGATCATGATCGAACCCAAATCGTTCGCACCCGCATGAAGGCATACCTGGGCAGTTTCCTTCCCGATGGTAAGCCACGATGCTTGTATATTTGGAATGTTGTTAAGGACGATCCGGCTTATCGCAATAGTGCGTATATATTCAACGGGTAAAACAGGTGAAAGGGCAACCATCTTGCCCAACTCGGTCCCTTCCGACATGATCGGCCAAGGTATAAAGGCCATAAAACCTGGTGCAAAGGATGGTTTTATTGATTGAAGATCACGAAGCAAGACCATATGTTCGATCCGTTCGCGAATCGTTTCGATATGTCCGAACATCATTGTCGCAGAAGTCAGGATACCTATCTGATGGGCTTCAGCCATCACTTCCAGCCATTCCGCTGTTCGAGCTTTTCCGGGAGAAATCTGTTTTCGCACCCTGTCGCTTAAAATCTCTGCACCTGCTCCCGGTAGGCTCTCCAGTCCCGATGCGATCAACTTTTCAAGAACTTCGCGGTAGCTCATCCGCTCTTTTCTTGCGATGTGGACAACTTCTGGAGGCCCCAGGGCATGAAGCCTCACTTCAGGAAAAGCCTCTTTTAATTTTGAAAAAAGGTCGGTGTAAAAAGCCAACCCATATTGAGGATGCATACCCCCCTGAATAAGAAGCTGGTTGCCACCCAGTTGCTGCATCGCTTCAATTTTCGATTTATATTCTTCGAAAGTTGTTGTATATTGTTCGGAACTATTGACCTTGCAGTGAAAATTACAGAATTTGCAACCTGATATACAGACATTGGTAATATTGATATTTCGATCAATCATCCATGTAACCGTATTGCCGGGATGCAACTTCTGACGGACCTGCCAGGCTACAAACATTAATTCGGATGTCGGGGCAACCTCATAAAGCAATTCTCCCTCTTCTAAAGTGAGAGGCTCAAGGTTTAATGCACGCCTATATAAATGATCTAAATTCATGAACAACAAATTTGCGCCAAAGGTACTATTTTTGAACCATTGTTAATAAAGTGGTAAGTTTGTGGAAATACAAGGAAATAAATGGAAATAGTAGGGACGTGCTTAAACCTTAATCTCCCGGCCATCAAGGATTTTTCTTTCTTTGAATATCAACAAGCACCTGTAATACATTGAATAATAGGTACATGAATTTTACAATCAAATACAGGATAGGTTTATTTTATAAATCATTAACAGCAAATCATTGATATGGACATCAAATTTACAAAAACAGGACCGGCAGGCTCTTTCGCAAAATCCTATCTGATCTTCGATAAAACTTCACTTGAAGGGATACCCCTCAATGAACCGGAGTCGGAATATGTGAAAAAACATTTGAAAGACAACAATATCGCAGTTGTCAACCGGTATTTTGAACTGATCCTGATCGCCTATGTTGATTGTTCAAAATCAAAGAGTTCATATTTAGAACAATGCAGAAAAAGAGGGTGCGAAATTCAGGATATCCTGAGCAAAGAAAAAATTGACTACCTGACCTTTGTCGTTAGTCTGACCGCAGGTGAAGAAGGGTATCTGGCTATGGCAGAGGGCTGTGCATTAGGTAGTTATCAATTCAATAAATATCAGTCTGATAAAGGTTCTCAACAGGGGATTTTAAGCATTGATTTTACCCTTTCAGGGATAACGGATAATGAACTTATTGAACTGTCCGCAAATGTTGAAGCCGTATTTTTGGCACGCGACATGATCAATGAACCTGTATCGCATCTCAATGCTGTTAAATTGGCACAAAATTTTGAATTGATGGGAAAGGAAGCAGGTTTTTCTGTTGAGATTTTCGATAAACGGAAAATCGAGGAGTTAAAAATGGGTGGTTTGCTTGCTGTGAATCAGGGTAGTATAGATCCTCCAACATTTTCAGTGCTTGAATGGAAACCTGCCGAAAGTCAAAACAGCCGTCCGATCGTACTGGTAGGCAAAGGGGTTGTTTATGATACAGGAGGCCTAAGCTTGAAACCTACCAAAGACGCTATGGATTTTATGAAAAGCGATATGGCAGGGGGGGCAACAGTGGCAGCTGTGATGTATTATGCCGCCAAATGCCAGTTGCCCATACATTTGGTCGCACTTGTTCCATCAACGGATAACCGTCCTGATGGAAACGCTTATGCACCTGGAGATGTGATTATTATGCATAGCGGAAAAACAGTCGAGGTACTGAATACAGATGCCGAAGGTCGTTTGTTATTGGCTGATGCATTAAGCTTTGCAAAAATATACGACCCTTGTCTGGTGATCGATGTAGCAACCCTTACGGGATCGGCAGCTATGGCAATTGGTCAGTATGGCATTGTTGGAATGGGAACGGCTAGTGAAAATATTTTCAGTCATCTGAAAACGGCCGGTGAAAATGTTTATGAGCGTATTGTCCAGTTTCCACTTTGGGATGAATATGGTGAATCGATCAAATCTGACATTGCAGATATGAAAAACATCGGGGCCAGGGAAGCCGGTGCCATCTCTGCAGGAAAATTCCTTGAAAAATTTGTCAGTTATCCCTGGATTCACCTCGACATTGCTGGTCCATCGTTTTTAAATTCGCGGGATCATTACCGGTCCAAAGGTGGCACTGCCTCGGGGGTTAGGTTATTAATTGATTTTATTAAGAACTACGAGAATGGAAACTGGTAATTAAGCTTTATCAGGGTGATGGGTCCTGCAGTCACAATAATAAACAGCCAAAAAAGCTATTATTGTGTAATGTCGAATAAAAGTATAAATTTGACAATTGAACTGTTTGGATAAAACAGGTGTCTAAAAATCTAAAAAAGTTGGGAATGGAGCAACATAAAGTTAGGGTGGGAATTACCCACGGTGATATTAATGGTATTGGTTACGAGGTGATTATTAAGGCCTTAACTGATACCAGGATTTTGGAGATGTGTACGCCGATTGTTTATGGTTCCCCCAAGGTTGCGGCCTATTACCGTAAAGCCATCGACAGCGAAACCTTTACTTTTAACAATATTATCACTGCAAAGGAAGCCAATCCCAAACGTGTCAATATCATTAATTGCGTCAGCGAAGAGGTTAGGGTCGAACTTGGAAAATCGACCAAACAGGCTGGTGAAGCCGCTTTGGCTGCGTTGGAGGCTGCTGTCAGGGACTTAAAAGCTGGTCTTATCGATCTTGTTGTTACCGCCCCTATCAATAAAGAAAATATCCAATCCGAAAAATTCAGTTTCCCTGGTCATACAGAGTATTTCTCAAATGCCTTTGGCACCAGGAACTACCTGATGTTAATGGTCAGCGATATTTTAAAAATTGGGGTTGTAACTGGACATATTCCTGTTAGTCAAATAGTTGCATCATTAACAAAAGAAAAAATCCTTTCCAATTTAAGGGTTTTGAACAAAACCTTGCTTGAAGATTTTTCTGTTCATAAACCTCGCATAGCGGTTCTCGGATTAAATCCACATGCCGGTGACCGAGGATTGCTTGGTGACGAAGAGGAGCGGATTATTTTGCCAGCAATCAGGCAGGCTTTTGATGAGGGCATTATTGCTTTGGGACCTTTTGCAGCTGATGGATATTTTGGTTCTGGGGAGTTTAAAAAATTTGATGCGACTTTGGCCATGTACCACGATCAGGGGCTGATCCCTTTTAAATCAATTGCTTTTGAATCGGGCGTTAATTATACTGCCGGCCTACCTGTTATCCGCACTTCGCCGGGACATGGCACTGCTTATGGCCTTGCAGGTACAGGAACTGCATCCGAAGAATCTTTTCGCAATGCAATGTATCTGGCTATCGACCTGTTTGAAAACAGAAAATTATACAAAGAATTGACTCAGAATCCTTTACAGCGTCATGAAATTGATCGGACTGGAGGGGAGTAATTTTTTATTGATCCTATTACAGTAGTTCAATGTACGAATATATCAACGGAACAATTACCGGATTGAATCCTGCCTGGGTTGTAATAGAAACAGGCGGCATAGGTTATTTTTTACATATTTCCGTTAACACCTTTTCTCGACTTAACGGCAAGGTAAGCAGCAGGCTCTATATCCATGAGGTGGTCAGGGAGGATGCACATTTACTTTACGGATTTGCCGAGCAGGACGAACGCGATTTCTTTAGGTTGCTTATTTCAGTTAATGGGATAGGTGCTGCCATTGCAATTATGATGCTCTCTTCATATTTGCCTGATGATCTTCGTGAAGCAATCCTAAAAGAAAATGTAAACCTGCTGAAGAGCATAAAGGGGATTGGTGCCAAAACAGCACTTCGTGTCATTATCGAATTAAAGGACAAAGTAGGCAAAGGGTCTGCTTCTGATAAAATCTTTAAATCTGGTGATTCAGTTGTGCGGAATGAGGCACTTTCGGCACTTGAAATGCTTGGTTTCAACCGAAAAGTTGTTGAAAAATCATTGGATCAGATAATTGCAACCCAGCCTGGACTTACAGTGGAACAACTTCTGAAAATTGCATTAAAAAGTTTTTAAACAGAGATTTTGCGAAAGACGATTCTATATACGGTGCCAGTATTATGCTTCCTGATGCTCTCAATGCTAACATGGAAAGGCATCGCTATGACAGACAGGGAGTTGTTGTTAGGGCATGGTTTGTTCGATAATTACTTAACTGCCAGGGACTCTATACTTGGGGACACTATCGGACCTCTGCCTTATCCGTTTAAAGATAAAAGTTTGTTCACGAATTCCGGGAAAAATGATTCATCGGCACTTTATCTGAAAAAACCATCCAATGTACGCACTGTTATCGAATACGACCCTATAACGGGTGATTACCTGATTTCAGAAAAAGTGGGCGATGTTGATTACCGCCTCCCACTTTCCCTCAGCAGGGAAGAATACCTTAAAACCGATCTCCGTGAAGCCATTGATAAATATTGGCGCCAAAAGATGTCTCAAAATACCCTCGACCAAAAGTCCCAACTTGTCCCTCAGTTCAGGATCAGCAGCCAGGCGTTCAGCAAGGTTTTTGGAACCAATGTGGTCAACATCAAACCTCAGGGATATGTAGAAATGAGCCTGGGGGTACGCACCAACAGAATTGAGAATCCATCGATTCCTGTGCGCATGCAAAGAAATACGACCTTTGATTTCAGTCAGAAAATCAACGTAAATCTTGATGGTGAAATTGGCGACCGGCTGAAAATGAGGTTCAATTACAATACTGACGCTACATTTGATTTTGAGAATAAGATTAAACTTGATTACAAAGGAAGCGATGACGATATCCTGAAAAACGTGGAGGCAGGAAATGTGTCCATGCCATTGACCGGAACACTGATCAGGGGAGGGACTAACCTTTTTGGTGTAAAGACAGAAATGCAATTTGGAAAATTATCGGTTGCAACAGTTTTTTCCCAGCAAAAAGGGGAAACCAAAGTGATCAATACTGAAGGTGGTGCCGAAAAGTCGAAATTTGAAATCAACGCATCTGAATACGATGCCAACCGGCACTTTTTACTTGGGCACTTTTTTTATGATGCATACGATAAGGCAATGTCAGAATTGCCAATTATAAAGTCCTCAGTAACAATCAATAAAATAGAAGTTTGGGTTACCAATAAAGCGAATCGTTTTCAGGAGTCGCGCAATATCCTTGCTCTTCTCGACCTTGGGGAAAAAGGGGCCAATCGACAGAACCAGACCATTTCTGCATTCGGTGATACACCGGGACTCCCATTCCCGATGAATACCTATCCGGGTAATGGGATCAACGGGCTTTACAAAGAGATGACCACAACCTATTCCGGGGTCCGTGATATTGCCAAACTTACAGGAGTCCTTGGACCTTTGGCTGCCCGGGATTTTGTGAGCAGTAGGGATTATGAAAAAATAGAGAATGCCCGTTTATTGGATTCTACCGAATACACACTAAATCGCCAATTGGGATATCTTTCATTGAATCAGGCTATTAATAATGACGAAGTTCTCGCTGTCGCTTATCAATATACTGTGAACGGTGAGACTTTTCAGGTTGGGGAGTTTTCGACAGATGGAATAAGCGCTCCCGAAACGCTGATCCTTAAGATGCTAAAGGGTACAAACCTGAACCCAAGTTTTAAGAACTGGCGATTGATGATGAAAAATATATACAACATCAAGGGTTCCCAACTTTCATCAACAGATTTCAAGTTGGATGTGTTATATAAAAATGATGCTTCCGGTACAAACCTCAATTATCTTCCTGATGGGCCACTTAAGGAAAAAATACTCCTTGAGGTGATGAACCTTGACCGTCTGAATAAACAGCTCGATCCTTACCCGGATGGGATTTTTGATTTTCTCGAACGTCTTACAGTCTATTCGCAAAAGGGAAGGATCATATTTCCTGTCATCGAACCTTTTGGGTCGAACCTTGAACGAAAGTTGAATGGAGATGCAGCAGCTATTAAAAAATATGTATTCCGAAGTTTATACGACAACACCAAGACAGTAGCAGAACAGGATGCCGAGAAAAATAAATTCAGGCTGATTGGAAGTTTTAAAGGATCATCAAGCACGGAACTCAGTCTTGATGCTATCAATCTTACGCGTGGTTCGGTCAAGGTGATGGCAGGAGGCAGGCAACTTGAGGAGGATGTCGATTTCATAGTTGATTATCAACAGGGTAAGGTAAAAGTGATTAATCAGGGATTGCTTGAATCGGGAACGCCTATTTCCATTTCAACTGAAAGTGAGGATCTTTTCAGCATGCAGCGGAAAACCATGCTGGGGACGCACCTGAATTATGAGTTCAGTAAGAACTTCAACCTTGGGGCAACCCTGATGTATCTTCATGAAAAGCCGCTTTATCAGAAAGTTAACTATGGCGAGGATCCCATTTCAAATCTTATGCTTGGCTTAAACCTTGCCTACAATACCAAGTCCGGATTTGTTACCAAAATGGTAAATGCCCTACCCTTTATCAAAACCAATGAAGAGTCAAAAGTGGCAATAGAGGCCGAATGGGCAAGGTTGTTCCCGGGCCATTCAAAAGTCATATCAAAGGAGGGTGCTGCATATCTCGACGATTTTGAAGGGGCAAAAACGCCCATTAACCTGAAAACTTATGTAGGATGGTACACAGCAAGTACACCACAATCGAACGACCTGTTCCCTGAAGCGAATGTGATCAACGATGTTTCAGCAGGTTATAACCGGTCGTTGCTCTCATGGTACATCATTGATCCTTATATGCAGCGAAAAACTGCACCTGCTTACCTAAGCGAGCAGAAACTGCTCGATGACCACCGGGTCAGGGAAGTCTTCCAGTACGAAATCTTTCCACAACGGGAAACACCTATTGGCCAGCCAACCAATATCCCGACTCTCGACCTCGCTTTTTATCCATCAGAAAGGGGACCATATAATTATGATGCAGCCCCTTCAGCCATTTCTTCTGGAGTGAACCTGGACGGAACGCTTAAAGCACCGGAAACAAGATGGGGTGGTATCATGCGAAAAATTGAGACAAGCGATTTTGAAGCTGCCAATGTGGAATACATCGAATTCTGGATGATGGACCCTTTTGCAGAAGATAATCTTGAAAACAAGAATCCGGGTGGAGACCTTTATTTTAATCTGGGCAATGTTTCCGAAGATATCCTGCGTGACGGCAGGAAATCGTTTGAACATGGGTTGCCTGCTGATGGCAACCCAGCGTTGACCGATGTAACCAATTGGGGCCGTGTTTCAAAACAGCAATCGCTTGTAAAGGCATTCGACAATTTGCCAGCTGCCCGTGTCAATCAGGACGTTGGTCTCGATGGACTTAAATCATCAGAAGAAAAAACTTTTTTTTCGGGCTATCTAAATAATTTGCAGCCACTTGTGAGTCCTACTGCCTTTACTCAGGCAAACAATGACCCATCGAGCGATGACTTCCACTATTTCCGTGGGAGTGATTACGATGCGGAGAAAAAGGATGTACTCGAACGGTACAAACGTTATTCGCTTACTGAAGGCAATTCGCCAACGTCAGCACAATCGCCCGAAAGTTACCCAACAGCGGCTACAACAATTCCAGATGTTGAGGATATCAATGATGACAATACACTTAACGAGAGTGAGGGATATTATCAGTACCATGTTAAGCTCGACAGGAACAATATGGTCCTTGGGAAGAATTACATCACCGACATCAAAAAAGCATCGGTTACCCTAAAGAGCGGTACTAAATCCGATATTACCTGGTATCAGTTTAAGATACCCGTAAGTACTCCCGACAAAACAATCGGAACAATCAGTGATTTCAGGTCGATAAGGTTTATCCGTATGTTCCTTAAAGGATGGAAAATGCCGGTTGTATTGCGTTTTGCGACACTCGACCTGGTCAGGACGAACTGGAGAAGGTACGATAAAACCCTCACCGAAGACCTTAGCCTTCCGACTCCTGGCACGCAATTTGAAATTGCAGCGGTAAATGTTGAAGAAAACAGCAACAGGAAACCAATCAATTACATCCTCCCACCCGGGGTCAGCCGTGTCATTGACCCCTCAAATTCCCAGTTGACACAATTGAACGAACAATCCATGGTCTTGAGAACAGTTGATCTGCAGCCAGGGGATGCACGTGCGGCCTATAAAACGATGTTAATCGACATGCGAAGGTATAAAACCCTGAAACTGGAGGTTCATGCCGAAGAGATGGAAGGGACGGCCCTGCGCGATAACGATCTTTATTTGTTCATCAGGTTAGGTTCTGATTTTCAGTATAATTACTACGAATACGAAATTCCTTTAAAGCTCACTTTGCCAGGTGTTTATGACAACAACAAGGAGGCAGACCGATATGCCGTTTGGCCGGAGGAGAACAGGATTTACGTCCCACTTGACCAACTCCCACTATTGAAACAATTGAGGAACAGCGAAATACGCAAAGCTGGTTCTTTGATTACTTTGGGTGACATCTATGAACAGATCCATACCGGCATAAATAACAATCAGAATAGATTAAAAGTCAAAGGAAACCCTGACCTTTCGGATGTTGAAACTGTGATGATTGGTATAAGGAATAAAAAAGAGAGAAACCTAGGCCAGAAATCGGTAGAAGTGTGGGTTAACGAGCTTAGGTTATCGCAGTTTGAAGAGAAAGGCGGATGGGCTGCCCTTGGCCGGATTTCAGGAAACCTGGCCGACCTTGGTACATACTCCTTTGCAGGAAAAATGACAACAACAGGGTTCGGGAGTATCGACTCAAAAATGGGGCAGCGAACCCTTGACGACAGCCATGAATACGATGTCTCCACAAACCTGGAACTTGGAAAGTTCTTTAACGCCAAATCAGGAGTCAAGATACCGCTCTACCTTGGGATTTCAAAATCGGTTTCTACCCCCGAGTATTCCCCGCTCGATAAAGATGTCAAACTCTCTGATGCACTTGCAAATGCAGGAAGTGCCCATGCCAGGGATTCGATCAAGCGGATTTCTCAAACTTTCATTTCACGGAAAAGTATCAACTTTACCAATGTAATGATTGAAAAAATGAGTAAAGGTGATAGCAAACCCAAATTTTATGATCTTTCTAATTTCTCACTTACATATGCCTATAACCTTTATGAAAGTGGGGATATCAATACAGTACTTGACCAGACAAAAAATACACGCGCACTGCTGAATTATAACTTTATGACATCCTCACCAGGTTCATTTGATCCGTTTAAGAATGTCAAATTTTTAAAATCGCCTGCCTTATCGTTAATAAGGGATTTTAACCTCAACTTTATGCCAAGTCAGATTTCGTTCCGGTCCGACATCAACCGCACGAGCAGTCAGTTGCAATACCGGAATATCACCAATCCAGGTTTTATTTTACCAATTTCGTATCTCAAGGATTTTGTGTGGAACCGTTATTACGATTTCCGTTATGACCTTTCCCGGGGACTTAAAATTGATTTTTCAGCCATTAATTCCTCGCGGATTGACGAACCACTTGGGGCAATGGACAAAAACCTTCCGGGTTACCAGGCACGGCGTGATACAATCTGGCAAAATATATTGGATGGGGGGCGTAATACACATTATCACCATACCTGGAACATTACTTACACCTTGCCAATTAACAAGTTGCCATTGCTGGACTGGGTATCGGCGAGTGCGGTTTACCAGGCGGGTTACGATTGGGATGTTGCGCCACAGACCAGGTCCAACTATGTCATTGGAAATAGCATCAACAATTCACGTGCGATCCAGCTGAACGGGCAGGCTGATTTGCTAAGGATTTATAACCGTGTGCCCTATCTGAAAATGATCAACCAGAAATGGGGGGAATTCAGTTCAGGGAGAAGGGAGGCGCAAACAAGGGGTCAAAAGCAGGTATCACCCAATAATGCGCCGCTAAAGTTTCGCGATGGCAAGGTTGTTTTAAAAAAGAGAGTGCCACAGTCGATCTTTCATAAACTGGGAACCTCCAAAGTAACCGTGCAGGTGACCGATGAAAAGGGAAAAATAATTAAAGGTCAAACCAAGGTAGTCAACGAGAACCGTATCATGTTTACCCCCGAAATTGATTGTCCCCTTGCAGTCATTGAGGTTACCGGAGAAAAAGATGAAAAAAAGGAGGGTTTGCACCTCGACCAGTACCTTGCCCGTATCCTGATGATGCTTTACAATGTAAACGTCTCATATACTGAAAATAGCGGCACAGGCCTTTATGGTTATATCCCTGGCACAAGTTTTTTTGGATCTTCAAATTACACCGATAGGAGTGGCAGCAAAGTAATTGCTCCGGGAATCCCGTTTATTTTCGGTCACCAGGATGAAAACTTTGGGATAAAAGCTGCCCAAAACGGGTGGATATCCACAGATACGATCCTGAACAAGCCTTACATCATGAGCAACAATACCCGGTTGAATATCAGGGCAAAAGTTGTCCCTTTCCCCGATTTGAAAATAGAACTGAATGCGAACAGGACAATGTCGAACAATTCGTCCGAATTTCTGATTTATGATGACCATAACGGATGGGGTGGTTTTAACAAGGCATATAGTGGCAACTTTAGCATGTCGATCATTTCACTTGGTTCTTCATTTGAAAAATTGGGCAAATCGGCTGTTGAAGAATCTTCGGTCTGGAACCAGTTCAAGCAAAACCGCGAAATCATAGCACGCCGTCTTGATCAATCGAGGATAGACAATTCAGATTTTGGATATGTTCCAGGCACATTTAATCCAAAGACAGGTTTTCCTTCAGGTTACGGACCTGCTGCGCAGGAAGTTTTGATCCCTGCATTCCTTGCTGCCTATTCAGGCAACAGTGCAGAGAGTGTATCGCTTTCGCCTTTCCCTTCTGCCAAGTTTATGATGCCTAACTGGCGTTTACAATATTCAGGAATGGTCAATAAAATCAAGGGGCTTAAGGACATTATGAAGTCGATGAGCATCTCTCACGATTACCGCTCTACTTATAACGTAGGTTCTTATATATCTAATCTTAATTATAAGACTCAAAACGACGGCTTTAGTTATATTTATGATGCCAATCAGAATTTTCTTCCCAAGTACGATATTGCCACGATAACGATCAACGAAACGTTCAATCCTCTTTTTGATGTGGACATTACGTGGTTGAACAATCTTACCACACGGTTCGAGTACCGCAAATCGAGGAACATCATGCTGAGCCTTACAAATAACCAGGCTATGGAACAGTTTAACAATGAGGCAAGCCTGGGTTTGGGTTATCGGATCGAAAACCTGAAAATGTTTATCAAGACAAAGACTGCCCAAAAGACCCTGAACAACGATATCAATGTCAGGGCAGATCTTACTTATGGGAAAAATAAAACACTGATCAGGAAACTTATAGAGGACAACAATCAGACTACCGCAGGGCAGGAATCGTTTTCAATTAAATTCTCAGCCGATTATAACCTCAGCGAAGTATTTATCGTAAGGTTATTCTACGACAGGATCCTGAACAGCCCATTTATATCCAACTCTTACAGGACAACCAATTCCAATTTTGGGGTGAGTTTCAGGTTTACATTGGTCCAGTAATTGAAATTCTGCATTTATTTGTGTCTCGCAAAGCACGCAAAGTTACGCAAAGTCTTTTTCCTTAAATCCTTTGCGGTCTTAGCGGACTTTGCGCGAAATCTTACTTTTAATATTGGTGGAAACTCATCGAAACAAACTCAAGAACTTTGGGTAGTGCATCACGCCAATAGGTCCATGTATGGGCACCATCGCGGACACGAAATTCATGAGGGATCTGGGTTTTAAGCATTGCATTGTGAACCAGGCAATTGCCAATTGACAGCATATCATCGTCACCACAATCGATATACCATCTGACAGCTTTCTTCTGATCTTCAGGCATATTATTTACGAGTTCAAGCGCACTCAAGGTACTGAAATATTTTGAAACCTGTGCCTCTGTAACATCGGGATTTTGCCTCTTCAGGCGGGTGGAAGCCTCCTCTAAATTAAGCGGTCCTACAGATGCACTAAGCGGACAAGCTGCCGAGAAAAGTTCGGGATGGTGCAGGGCATACATAAATGTTCCACCGCCTCCCATCGACAAACCCGAAATGGCGCGATACTTTTTATCGATCTTTGCCCGATAGGTTTTCTCAATGAATGGGATCAGCTCTTGAAAGAAAAAATCTTCGTAATTCCAATCTCCTTTTACATCATTGAAATAGCCGCGCCTTCCGGTATTGCCATCGGGCATCACAATGATCATAGGGGTTGCCGTCCCATCAAAAACCGATTTATCGGCAATCCGCAAAACTTCACCAAACTGTACCCAGCCTGTCTGGTCATCACCACTGCCATGTAGCAGATAAAGAACTGGATAGCTACGTTGCGAGGTCTCATAATCAGGGGGAAGGTAAATGGCATATTTCCTCTCCATTTTGAGGATTTTGCTTGTCATCGACAAGTTGTCGGATACTTTTCCTGTCTGTGCGGCAACGATCATTGCTACGACCAACAGACAGGCGGTTAATGATAATCTTTTCATTGGATTTTGTATTAATTCGTTTGATAAAATGAAGTTTGATAAAAGCGGCTGTCAACCTGCTACTGGCGGCTGGCGTGTTTTGGTTTCAGATATTGTTTTAGCTTCATCAACATATTGTATAATTGATAATTAGTGCCTCTAAGAAAACTCCCCAATTTTAGAATTATTTATGGCGAATCTGATAGGATGGGGATATTATTTTCCCGGTTCTATCAGATAATTGCATCTATTAATTACTTATGATAAGTATTTTTGGTTTTTCCTATCAATTTCGATTTTTTTGGCATAACCCTCCCTTTCAAGAGAAATTTTGATAGTATTAATAAACAAA
>Ga0209083_1000733_pt1 | contig 44406 bp, 32 predicted proteins | sample AM7aDNAmetaG_FD_184132 | JGI IMG/M metagenome (GOLD analysis project Ga0209083, IMG submission 184132) | Freshwater microbial communities from Finland to study Microbial Dark Matter (Phase II) - AM7a DNA metaG (SPAdes) (version 3) | ecosystem: Environmental > Aquatic > Freshwater > Lake ...
TATGAAAAAATGCTCGCTCTTTGTCTGCAATGATACCGGGGTGCTTCATGTCGCGGCGGCGCTTGGGGTCAAGACTTTCGCGGTCTTTGGGAAGGGCAGCCCCGCGCTCTGGAATCCGCCCGGCGAGAGCCATTTCTCGGTCTGGGATCCGCAGGGAATAATAGGAAAGATTACTCCGGAAGCGGCTTTCACGGAGTTTGTGAAACAGAAAGTTCTCTAAGGAGTCTTATGAGGATATTGCTGATACGTTTCAGCTCGCTCGGAGATGTCGTGTTGGTCACGGCACTTGCCGCGGCCATAAAGAAACTACTTCCTGGTTCGGAGATTTCCGTGCTGACCAAGGAAGAATACGCCGAGGTCTTCTCCGGCAGCAAGGATGTTTCAGCCGTAATCCCCCTTAAGAAGGACAAAAGAGGATTTCTGGACCTCTGCGCCCTCGGGGAATCGCTGGAGAAAAAGTTTGACCTAATCCTTGATCTTCACGCGAATCCGAGAAGCTTCATTGTAACCACGCTCGCGTCAACCAGGACCGTAAGGTACAAGAAACATATGCTGAAACGCCGCCTGCTCACGCTCTATTCTTTCCTGAGGGGAGCGTTCAGTTTCCTGCCGGATATTTTTTCCGGCTACAGCGATAATGTCATCAGGAATTACTTCCAAGCCGCGAAAGCTCTCGGCGTTAAATATGAAAACAACGCGCCGGTTATCTATGTCAAAAAGCCGGTTGTAAAGGAGCGCAACGCGGGCATCGCCTGCGGAGCCAGATATTTCACTAAAAGATGGCCTGAAGAAAAGTACGCGGAACTTGCGGGGCGCCTGTCCGGGGACGGATATAGTGTCACTCTTTTTGGCGGAAAGGATGACCTGCCCTCGGCAGAGAGAATAGCCGCGCTCTCCGGGGCAAATATAAAGAACCTTGCAGGAAAGACCGGAATACTTGAACTGGCGGAAGCGATGTCCGCCTGTGCCTTTGTTATCGCGAATGATTCCGGCCCTATGCACATAGCCTCAGCGGCAGGAACGCCGGTTATCGCGCTTTTTTGCGGCACTTCTCCGAAGTTTGGTTTCGCGCCGGCCTACGGAAAGAATACTGTAATAAACTTTGATATTCCCTGCAAGCCCTGCGGCATCCACGGGCAGAAGTTTTGCTGGGCCGGGGGATTCAAATGCGCTGATAAGATAGCGGTTAAGTCTATACTGGAAATCGTCAACGATAAGTATGACACGGGGCATCGGAATGCTTAAGGGAACAAAGAAATTCGAAGCGAAACGGCTCTCCGGCGCGCTGCTGCTTGCCGGAATTATGGCCGTGTATCTTCTGACGCTCGCGCCTTCGGTTTCCTTCCGTGACAGCGGCGATATGGTCTCCGCTTCCTATACTCTCGGCGTTTGCCATCCGTCAGGCTTCCCGTTCTATATGCTCGCGGGAAAGACGTTCTCTTTTATTCCGCTCGGGGAGATAGGCGCGAGATACTCGCTTCTTTCACTTGTTTCCGGCGCCCTTTCAGCGCTTTTCGTCTTCCTTATAGTAGTCAGACTGACAGGTGTTCCGCAGGGCGCGCTCTTTTCCGCGCTCCTGCTTGCGTTCTCGCTTTCATTCTGGACGTATTCTTCAATGTCAGAGAAATACCCGCTTTACGCTTTTTTCTCAGCTCTGCTTGTGTTAACAGCGACCGTTAGAGGGAAAAAGGGACTCTATCTTTTTGCCTTTTTCTTCGGGCTTGGCCTGACCCATCATCTTGCTCTGGTTGTTTTTGTTCTGCCTTGCCTGGCACTTATATACTTTAGATCGGGCAAGGGCGGTTTTGCGGCAAAAGATTATTTGCTTGCGGCGCTCGCAGGACTCCTGCCGCTGCTGATTTATGCTTACCTGCCGTTTAGGGCGGGGGCGGGAGGGCCGCTTACCTGGGGCGGGCCCATGGACCTGCAGAGATTCCTCGCGCACGTGACTGCTAAAGAATACCGTTATGCGATGTTTTCCGGAAATATTTTTGAGCTGCCCCTGAGGTTCTACAGGCAGGTCATCGTCACCTTCGCATCGGAACTTACTCCCGTAGGGCTCTTCCTTTCGGCCTGCGGGGCTTTTCTGGTTTTCCGCAGAGACCGTCAGCTCGCTGTCTTTCTCCTGCTGGCCTTTCTTTCGAACGCGGCCATCTTTGTAAATTATAACATCCTTGACCCGCAGAATATAGTTACCTATTATTTTGCCTCGTTCATAATATTCGCGGTCTGGGCCGGAATCGCCGTCACCGAACTGCATGAGCCCGGAAAGGCCGTGAAGCCGTGGCTCAGGGGCCTGACAGTTGCGTCGCTGCTTTTTGTGGTGTTTTTCCGGCTTTTTGCCGGTAATTTCGAAAAGGCCGACAGGAGCAACGACCGGCAGCTTTCCGATTACGGCGCGAACCTGCTCAGGTCGGTGGACAAGGGCTCTGTCCTGCTCGCTAACGGGGATGTCCCGCTCTTTTCCGTCTGGTACCAGCAGTATGGGAACGGAAGGAACAAGTCGGTTGACGTTATCCCCTCGCTGAACATTGACATCGAGAAGACCATAGAGAAGAATTTTCCGCGCCAGAATGTTTATCTGAATTATTATCCTTACTTTGCTTCTGGTTTCAAAAAGTACGGGTTGCTTCCTTGCGGCCCTGTTTTCAAGGTTTATTCAAAGGAAAAGAAAGAGGTCCCTGTTGATGTTTCCGCCATAAAGGCGCTTTGGAAGCACTGCGGCGCGCAAAGAAGCGCGGAGCCGGATGCGATAATTACAAAGCTTTACGCGCAGGCGAGGTTTGAGCAGGGCGAGTTCTTCCTGGAGCACGGCTATTTTTCTGAGGCCGAGGAGCAGTATGAGGAATGCCTGAAGCTCCTGCCTGATTTTGTTTTTGCCTGGATAAGTCTCGGCGAATTGGCGGAGAAGGCGGGGAGAAAAGCTCTTTCTCTTGAATATTATAACCGCGCGCTTTCGGCTGCCGGAATCACCGGAAAACTTCCGCCGTTCACTGATATTGCCGGAGCAAAAGCCGGGCTAGCAGGCCTCCTGGCGGAAACAGCGAGAGTACGCGCGGCCCGCGGAGCGCAGGATCTCGCTTATTACTATAATTTGAAAAGGGACAGGCTTATAAAATGGCGATAAGACAATTGGTGCTTGGAAATATTCTTGAAAACTGCGGGTTTTTCTTTGACGAAACGGCTAAAGAAGGCGTGGTCATTGATCCGGGGGATGAGTGCCACAAGATAACAAAAGCCCTGGAGAAATACGGGTTCAAGGTTACGGCTATCCTGCTCACTCACGGCCACTTTGACCATATAGGCGCCGCGAACGAGCTCAAGGCAAAGACAGGCGCGAAGATATTCGTGCATAAGTCCGACGCCCGGATGATAGAGGATCCTGAAGCGAACGGCTCCCTGCTTTTTCGCGGCGAAAAAATAAGCGTGAAGGCGGACGGTTTTCTTTCGGAAGGCGATATTGTCAAAACCGGAAACCTTGAACTTGCGGTTATTCACACTCCGGGGCACACTAAAGGAAGTATCTGCCTTGTCTCTGGCAAGGCCATCTTTACCGGCGACACGCTCTTTTGCGGCGGGGTTGGCAGAACTGACCTTCCGTCAGCTTCCTATGAGGATATAATGCATTCAATTAAGGATAAACTCTTCAAATACCCGGATGGCACGCGCATCTATCCGGGGCATGGTTACGAGTCAACCATCGGAAATGAGAAAATATTATACTAGGGAGCTGTAATGCCGGGACTATATATTCAATGGCACATAACGGACGCCTGTAATCTCCGCTGCACGCATTGCTACCAGGAGGGTTACAGCGCGAAGACGGGATTTGGGCTTGAAGGCCTGAAAAAAACCGCCGATGCCATCGCCGCGGCCGCGAAAAAACTCAGGACCAAGGCCGTGATAAATCTCACGGGGGGAGAGCCGTTCCTTAAGAACGAACTGATTCTGCTCTGCGAATACCTGAATTCCCTGCAGGAAATAAAAGAATTCATAATAATCAGCAACGGCATACCGCTTACCGACCATAAACTCTTTGCCCTCGAGAAGTTCAAGAAGCTTTATGAAATAAAGGTCTCGCTTGAGGGGGCTTCCGGGGAGGTAAACGACGCAATCAGGGGAAAGGGTTCATTTGCCGAAGCGGTAAAAGGCCTCAAAATGATAGCCAACCACGGGTTCATTCCGACGATAATGTTTACCGCGATGAAATCCAACTTCAGGGAACTTCCCATGCTCGCTGTTCTCGCGAAGGAGCTGGACGCCGACGGGATAATAGTCGAGCGTTTCATCCCGATGGGGAATGGCGCCGCGATTAAAAAAGAAGTGCTGTCAAGGGGAGAGTGGCGCGAGCTTGTTTCCTCGGTACTCTCTCTTTCAAAGGAAAAAATCAGCATGGAAGAGGTTTACGACTGGAGGGCCTTCTGGATACGCATACCCCGCGGCGGTAAAGTCAAAATCTACGGGGCGAACTGCAACATAAGCAAACGGAACTTCTGCGTGATGCCGGACGGAAGCGTCTATCCCTGCCGGCGGTTCGGTCTAAAGATAGGAAATATCCTGGAAACTCCGCTTTACGAAATAATGGAATCAAAAACTCTCAAGGACATTATGAACGGACCGAAGAAAGGCAAGTGCCGTGGCTGCGAGATAATTGACTGCAGGGGATGCCCGGCGCTGGCGTATCATGTGTGCGGGGATTATTTGGGGGAAGACTCTCAGTGCTATAAAGGATGAGGGTTGGAGGGTTGGATGGTCGGAGGCTCAGCAAGAACGTTTGGATTAATCTGCACAAAGTCAAAAACCGGAAGGAAGTTTTGCAAAAGGACAAAATGAAGAGCATAACGATTAAAGGAATAAAAATAGAGCTTACCAGTGAGAAGGCGAAGGGGACGGGAAGAACCTTCACTTTCCGGCTGGGCGGGAATAACGAGACGAAACTCAGGAAAGCCGTAGCGAAAGCGGTGAAGGCCTCCGCGCGCGCCGGCGGGAAGCGTGTTATTTTTTCCGTTCTGTCCGGAAAAGAGCCGTTTTCATTCAATCAGGCGGGAAAGATAATCGCCCAGGAAATATACCGGTATATATTTGAGTATAAGGAACATCCGGTAAGGCAGTTCCGGGTAACCTTGGCTGAGAATATTGAAAAAGAGCCCTTCAGAAAAGGGCTGATTGGCTACCTGAACTATTTCGGGTACGAGCAGAAATCTCCGTTCCTTACAACCGACTGCATTATCAGGGTAAAAGGCGGGGTGGTTGTGATAGAGCGTTCAAATCCGCCGCTCGGGTTCGCGCTTCCCGGCGGTTTCGTTGATTATGGCGAAAGCCTTGAGGACGCCGTCAGGCGTGAGATGAAAGAGGAGACAGGCCTCTTGCTTAAGGATTTGAAGCAGTACCATACTTATTCCGCTCCAAAGAGGGATCCGCGTTTTCATGTTGTCACAACGGTATTTACGGCGTTTTCATCCGGAAAGCCTGTCGCGGGTGACGACGCGAAGAGCGTGCGTGTTATTACCGCAGGGGATATCCCAAAGATGAAATTCGCTTCCGACCATAAAAAGATACTTCTCGGATATTTTGCAAAGAAAGCCAAGAGGCCCAAATAAGATGCGGGAAACAGTAGAAGGATTCCTTACATACCTCGTGCTGGAGAGAAAATATTCCCCGAACACGGTGGACGCCTACAAAATGGACCTGTTCAAGTTCGCGGGCTATATGGAAAAGGCCGGCATCACCGAAGTAAAAAGGGTGGACAAGGCCTCGGTGATGGATTATATGCTCTTTTTAAAGAGCGATCACGATCCCAGGTCGGTCGCCAGGTGCTTATCTTCGCTTAAGACTTTTTTCAAGTACGCCTCAAGCGAAGTGGAAATGATAGAGAGCCCGGTGGCGGACATAGAGACGCCCCGTCTTTCAAGGAAGCTTCCCGATATTCTAAACGAAAACGAGGTTAAAGCCCTGCTCGACGGAATAAGCTCCGCCAGCGCAGAAGGCGCGCGCGACAGAGCCATAATGGAACTGCTTTACGCTTCAGGGCTTCGCATTTCCGAGCTTGTGAACCTGCGGATGCAGAATTACGACCCGGGCGGGCAGTACCTTCGGGTTACGGGAAAGGGAAGCAAGGAAAGAATAATTCCGGTAGGGAATATGGCCGCGGAGTTCCTTGAAAAGTATATGGAGGGCGCCCGCAGGCAGATAATTGAGAAGACAAAGTCAAAAGACGAAACCATTTTTCTCGGAAGGCGGGGCAAGAAACTCTCCCGCGTCTGGATGTGGAAGATAATAACTGGCTGCGTGAAGGCGGCAGGCATCAAGAAAGAGGTGACCCCGCATACTATCCGGCATTCCTTCGCTACGCATCTTCTGGCGCGGGGAGCTGATCTCCGGGCGGTCCAGGAAATGCTGGGGCATTCAAGCATTTCAACTACGCAGATTTATACGCATGTGGATAGGTCGAGACTAAAAGAGGTACATAAGAAATATCATCCGAGGGGATAAAGTTACAAAAGTTATAAGGCTTATAAGGTTTGTAAGGTGAAATCAGAATCAAGATCAAATTCGGATGCAGAGAAGAGCTGAGGACGCAAGGCAGAAGGCGTGCCCTGTACCCGAACGAAGTGAGTGGTACAGGGTTGGATGGTCAGAGGGTTAGATGGTTGGACGCCGGATGGAAGATCCCGATGCACAACAGCTTTGATAAGTTTGCTCAATCTTATGGAGTGAATCGACAGTGTCGATTCGCCACGGTGCATCGGAGCGGTTGCGGAGTCGGCCGATGCACAATTTCAATAGACAGGCTTGCCAATCCTTCATGTTTACGTTACAAACGTTATAAACCTATATTTCCTGTTTACTTTACAAACTTTTATCTCTTATACCTTTTCGCTTTCACCGCTCCTATCCTTCTAGCCCTGCTCTTTTTCTCCGCATACGACAACGGCTCATCCTTTATCAGCGTCGAAGGAATGAACCCGCTCTCGTTCATCTTGCCTATCTGCGATTTAAAATGGCGTATCCTGTCCCGGACGGCCGCGGCTTTTTCAAACTGGAGCTTCTTCGCGTAGCCCTGCATCTCGGCCTCGAGCTCGGAGAGCAGTTTCGGGATCTCGTCCGCGGTTAAATACTCGCCGCCTTTTTCCGCGGCAATCGGCACGGTGAAGTAATCCTGCTCGTAGACGCTGTTTAGTATTTCTCTTATCTGTTTCTTGATGGTCGCGGGGGTGATGCCGTGTTTTGTGTTGTAAGCCCTCTGCACTTCACGCCTGCGGTTGGTTTCAGAAACTGCGCGGTTAATCGAGCCGGTCATTTTATCCGCGTAAAGAATAACGCGTCCGGCCACATTCCTTGCCGCGCGTCCGATGGTCTGGACGAGAGAGGTTTCTGACCTTAAAAAACCTTCCTTGTCGGCGTCAAGAATTGCCACGAGCGATACTTCAGGCAGATCCAACCCTTCGCGGAGCAGGTTTATTCCGACCAGCACATCAAAATCTCCTGCGCGGAGCGATTGCAGAATCTTTATCCTTTCAAGGGTTTCAATATCCGAGTGCAGGTACTTGGCCCTAATCCCGATATCCTTTAGGTAGTCGGTGAGTTCTTCCGCCATTTTCTTGGTAAGCGTGGTAGCCAGGACGCGCTCGCCCTTGTCTACAACCGTCTTGATTTCGCCGATGAGATCATCTATCTGTCCGGTTGCTTTCTTTATGGAAACTTCAGGATCCATAAGCCCGGTGGGGCGGATTATCTGCTCAATCGGCTTGCCCGAGGCCTTCAACTCGTAATCGGCCGGGGTGGCGGAGACATAAAGAATCTGCGGGATTCGCTTCTCAAATTCCGGAAACTTCAACGGCCTGTTGTCTATCGCGGAGGGAAGGCGGAAACCGTACTCTACCAGGTTTGTCTTCCTGGCGCGGTCTCCTTCGTGCATGCCCCGTATCTGAGGCAGGGTTATGTGGCTTTCGTCAACTACTATCAGCCCGTCTTTTGGCAGGTAATCCACCAGCGTGAAGGGCGGCTCCCCGGGTTTTCTTCCGTCCAGGTGGCGCGAGTAGTTCTCAATGCCCTTGCAGGTCCCGACTTCCAGCATCATCTCCATATCAAACCGCGTGCGCTGTTCCAGTCTTTGCGCCTCGACAAGTTTGTTGAGCTTCTTCAATTCCGCGAGCCGGATCTCAAGTTCGGCTTCGATATTTTTCACGGCCCCTTTCAGCTGGTCGGGAGGGGTGACCCAGTGCGCCGCGGGGAAAATGACGGCGTTCTTCATCCGTTTCTTCACTTCCGCGGAGAACCCGTCTATCTCCGTGATTTTTTCTATGGTGTTGCCATCATACTGCACGCGTATCACCGTGTCCGCCGCCGAAGGGAAGATGTCAATGGTATCGCCTTTCACGCGGAAGGTTCCGCGGTAGAGGTCCATGTCGTTCCTGATGTATTGTATCTCGACAAGCTTTGAGAGCAGCCGGTCCATATGCAGATTCTGCCCCTCTTCAAGCGCGAGGTGCATATTTTGATAGGTTTCGGGCGAGCCGATGCCGTAAATGCAGGAAACGCTGGCAACGATAATGCAGTCTCGCCTGGTAAGAATGGACGCGGTTGCGCTATGGCGCAGTTTGTCTATCTCGTCGTTGATGGAAGCGTCCTTTTCTATATATGTGTCCGTGGAAGGAAGGTAGGCCTCCGGCTGGTAATAATCGTAGTAGCTGACAAAGTATTCAACGGCGTTCTCGGGGAAGAAAGACTTGAACTCCCCGTAGAGCTGGGCCGCAAGGGTTTTGTTGTGGGAAATTATCAGCGTCGGTTTCTGCGTCGCGGCAATGACATTTGCCACGGTAAAGGTCTTGCCGGAGCCTGTTACGCCGAGCAGGGTCTGGTTTCTTTCGTTTGCCCTGACGCCATTGACGAGTTTTTCTATCGCCTGAGGCTGGTCCCCTGTCGGGCTGTATTCGGATACGAGTTTAAAGTCCATTCGTTCATTTTAATCCATTTATGCGGTGCTTTCAAGCCATATACCCGGCGGGTTGCTGGTTAAATATATATGTCATATAAAATGACAATTCAATTGACAAATAAAATGACAAGTTGTATCCTGTTTTAGGTTGAAGCGGATTTAACATTGCAATGATCCAGCGGAGGCGGAGTATGAGAAGGGTAGAAGAACCGGCGACCTATTATGGCGCATCTGAACTTAGAATCAGTTTTGATAAGATCCTGGCTGAGGCGATGACAAGGCGGGTTATTATTGAAAAAAGGCATAAACCTGTCGCAGTGATAATGTCTATTGAGGAATTCAAGAAATTTGAAGATTTAATGGAAGAGGCAGAAGACCATTATTTCGCTGATATCGTGAAAGAGAGGATGAAGAAGCCCGTAAAATACTTGACGATGGATGAAACAAAGAAGAAGTTGGGGATTGAATGATTTGGCACATCGTCTTTTCTGATTCGGCTGTAGAGGATTTGCTTAAGCTCTCTCCGGAGATAAGGAAGGCAATTGTCGCTGTAATCGAAAAAAAACTTTCTTTCGAGCCGGAAAAGTACGGCAAGTACCTTCGAAAAAAACTTAAAGAGTATATGAAACTAAAGGTGATGGATTTCAGGGTCATATACCGGGTCGAGAAAGGACTTGTTACTGTGTTTGTTGTCGCTGTCGGGCCGCGCAGGAACGATGAGGTTTACCTTGAGGCGGAAAAGCGGGTGAAATAGCGCGCTTTTCAAATTAAGTTAAGGGAAAAAAAGCAGAAAGACGCGCGAATTGCGGATTTTAGACTTTTTTAAGCGGCAATACTCCTTCCTTCGTTCCCGTGAAGGCAATCTTCATCTTACAATTCCTGCAGTTTGGTTTTCCCGGAACCCCTTTGGCCAAAAGCTCTTCGGCAACGCGCCGAAAGTCTGCCGGATTAAATACTATGGTTTCCGCGTTCCCGATTTTTACCCGCCTGTCTAGCCCGCGTTCCTTCATAAGCCGTTCCGAATGCGAGACATCGTCAAGGAGAGGGCAGCCGCCGTTTCTCCAGGACCATGTCCTGGCCTTAATCATTTTTCCCGACGGAAGTTTAACAGGATATTCCTCGGTTCTCTGCCCGAGGCATTTTACATTATTTGTCATCTCAACAACATGTCTGAAGGTGTTGGGGTCATACCCCGTGCCGAGCAATACCACCTTTCCGCCGGCCCTTTCCAGCAGTTCAAGGGGCGATCCCGGCCCCATTGTGCTTGTGAAGAGGTGCCCGGCAAGGTACTGCTCCGCGTTCTTTCCCCAGGCGGCAAAAGTGTGGGAGGGGTCAACGGAGCGTTTCACTCCCGGCAGGCGCCAGAAAGTGTCCGCGATCACGCCGTTCTTTGAAGGAGTCTTTTTCATATCGAAATAATACGGAGGAGTTCTGACCGCGTCACCGTGGTTGAACGAGGGCATCATGAGCAGCCCGTTCTTCCCGACGGAATCCTGAAGCGCCTTGATTACCGCCTCCGGCCCGCCCTTCACTTTGCCTAGAGAAGCGAGGGAGGAGTGAACTATGATGCGGCCGCCCTTTTTAATGCCGAGCATTTTCAGGCCGCTTAATATTTCCTTCCTGCCGATAACAGTCCTGTATTTGAACTTTATGTAGCCAAGTTTCTCCAGGTCGCGCGCGTAATTGATATAAGTGTTTTGCTGCGCGGCCGTGAAGTTTTTTTCAAGGTCCATCTCCAGAAGTTTGATGACATCCCAGAGAGTCCGGTTTCCGTCCATCCAGGCAACAAAGTTTTCCGCGCCTAAAGGGTTGCGCGGCCTTTTCAGGAGGTCTTTTTCCTTTGCCATGTCCGAGGGCGGGTATTTTGCCAGCCTGACGGGAATAATGTTTGCCGCTTTGCGCTCTTCCGAAGAAATATGGTTCTCATTTTTTGCGGCCCGTGTTTTGGCTTTTCCGAATACCCCGAGGGCTTTTTCTACATGCCTGCCGAGCCGTGCTTGAGCCTGCTTCAGGGAGGAACGGGGAACTCCGAATGTTAACAGGGATTCCAGACGGCGGAGCTGCCAGCCGATTACGAAATACAAATTAGACAATAGTTCTTTTTCGGTGAACCCGCCGGAGCGTTTCAGGAGTTTCGAGAACTCAAGGTCAATGTGGCGGGCCAATCCCTTTTCGACCGACGGAAGATACCCTCCGGCCGTCTGAGGATCCATGTAAGCGAGCGTAAGGATATATTCAAGCGCGACCGCTGATTTTTCAAGGACTCTTTTCCAGTCAACGGTTTCGTAGGTGCTCTCGCTGTTGTGATGATAGGGCCCTTCCGGCTGCCAGAACCAGCAGCAGGCCGCGCTCACAAGAGGGTCCGACATAAAGGTGTCGTCTGAGAAATTGCCCCGCACATGTTTTAGAGGCGCGGTATTGTGCTTTTCCACGAGATTATCAAGGAGGATATCAATGAAACTCGTGTTGCTGACAGGCGAGTAGCGCACTTCCGAAGGACATCCGGCTTTCCTGTGGTCTACACAGAGCCCGTCAAAGTTCATGTTTGCGATGATATTGCCCGCGCGTTTCGGGTTTTTGTAGAATTCGGACATACCGTAGCGTTCGGCTCCAAGCAGAAATCTTAGGGAGTAATACGGCTGCGGTATCTTTTTTTTCCGGATAAGCCCGTTTATTATGGAAACAAAACGGGTCATAGCGGCGGCGCAGATGCAGTTATCCGAAGGCATCGGCTCATAGAGGTGGCCGGCAATTGCTATTTCCTTTTTATTCCGTCCCTTTATCAGCGCTGTCGCGGTATGCTGCGTTGAGTTATAGGTTTGTGTATCGGAAAAAGCCTTCAGCACAATCTTTTTGCCGTTCTTCAAAAGTTTTTCAAGTCTCTTGCCCTTGTTGACGGAAATATTCATCATCAGGATTCTCGGTTCATCGGCTGTGTGATACCAGCCGGGGCCCATTGTCCAGCCGTTCGTCCAGAATACGGAATCCGGGAACTTGTCCCCGCTTTCCGACCAGTAAGAAATTATCCCTGCCGCCCCGGTTTTCAGCAATTTCATTTTATCCCAGCCGCACATCTTGTAGGTGGAGCTCAGGATATATTTCCCTCTGGCGCCTTTTTTCTCAATATCATTTTCAAGGATGAGTTCGCCGGTAATTCCGCCGGCGGGCGTGGCCATGCATCTCATCGGAAGCATAAAACGGTTTGTTTTGTAATCGGAGATAATCTCTGCCTGCGGCGAGAGCATCTCAAGCTTGGCGTCCAGCGCGTCCCACGCCTGAGGCATTATGTAGTCCATATTTGCGGTCTTTCCGTCCGCCTTGATGTTTCGCATTTCGGCGTCCGCGCCCGCTTCTTTGAAAAGCTCAAGCGCCAGACGGGCTGAATTCGCCTGTTTAGAAAACGAGTATTCTTTTTCGTGCAGGAAGAACTGCATGGAAAGTTCTTGAATTTCCCTGACGGAAAGCTTTTTCGCCGCAAGTCCGGATAGCTTCTTCACATCGTTAAAACGCATCTATGAATCCTCCCGAACTAAATATGTTTATACAGGATGTACCAGACAGCGGCTCCGTAGAGCAGGATGTCGGCTATCAGCGGATTATCGGAGAGCAGTATGTCCTCGGGGCTGCCGCCCTTGCCCTCGGTGTAAATAAGGTACAGATACCTGAAAATCCCGAAGAGCACGAAGGGAAGAGTGTAAATCAGGTTGGCCGTATGAAACTTGTTTACGGTCTCAGGCGCCATGGTGTAAAGCGCGTAAGTCATTACGGTGCAGGCCGTGACAATGGTCATCATCTGATCGAGCAGCCCGACGCTGTAGCCTTTTAGGCTGGCCCTGCGCGCCCCGGACTCGACCGTCACCAGCTCAAATCTTCTTTTGCCCAGGGCAAGAAAGAGAGAGAGGAACATTGTGCAGACGATGAACCAGGCGGACATCGGAACCTTGATAATGGCGGCGCCCGCGATGACTCTCAGCACAAATCCCAGGGCGATGACAAAGATATCAACGATTGCCAGGTTCTTAAGCAACAGCGAGTAAAGCGCCTGCACTAAAAAATACGAGAGCACTATTATCCCGAAAGAAGCGTTCAGGGCGAAAGCCCAGCTGAGGGAGACGGCGGCTGCAATTACCCAGGCGGCCGCGGCGGTTCCTGTCGAAAGCCGTCCGGAAGCGATGGGCCGGTATTTCTTGGTCGGATGGAGGCGGTCCTGCTTTTTGTCGATGAGGTCGTTCAAGAGATAAACGCTTCCGGAAATGAGACAGAAGACAAAGAAAGCCTCGAATGCGGGAACTGAAAGCGCGGGATTGAAAAGGTTAGAAGAGAAGATAAGCGCGGCAAGCAGAAGCAGATTCTTGGTCCACTGTTTCGGCCGCAGGCTTTCAATTATTGCGGCGATGGTTTTCATACCTTTTTTATTCCTGTTTTTTCGGAACAATCGGACGCGCTTGCCTGCGTGAAGTGCGCCGGAAGCATTGTCAGAGCGCTTGCAGCGGCCGCTCCCGTGCCTGCCCGGATTATTCCCTCAAGATTGCAGCCGCTTTCAAGGGCTCTGCAAAAACCGCCGAGCATGGAATCTCCGGCCCCTATGGTGTTTACGGGAGTAATCTTCGGCGGGATAGCGAGGAAGATGCCCTCTTTGGAAGCGGCGACCATTCCGTCCTTTCCGAAAGAGACCGCGAATATGCCTATACCGGAGGCCAAAAGTTCGGCAATGACATCCTTGAGGGCTCTCTCTCCGAAAGTTTCTTTAAATTCGTGGTTGTTCATCTTTACCAGAAAGGGTTTCTGTTTGCCCTTGAAGGTTTTTAGGAGGGTTGGGCCGCAGATATCGGCGCAGACGGGAACGCCGGCTTTTACGGCTTCCGAGGTTAGGTCGGCGTAGATGCTTTCCGTGCAGCCAGGGGGAAGCGTGCCGGCGAGCGCGACAGTTTTTGCTTTCTTAAGCTGTTTCGTGAACGCGGAGCGGAACTTTTTGACTTCCGCGGAACTTACTTTGCCGCTTGGTTCTATCAATTCGGTGTTTAGGTTTGTTTTGAGGTTTACGACTGTCAAGCATACGCGCGTGTTTGTTTCCGTCAAGGTAAGTTCTTCCGCGAGTTTTTCCGCTTTTAGGAGGCTCTTGATCAGCGCTCCGTTCACGCCTCCCGCAAAGCCGCAGCAGACGGCTTCTCCGCCGAGGTTTTTCACGGCTCTGGCCGCGTTTATGCCTTTGCCGCTCGCGCATTGAAGGAATTCGCGCGCGCGTAGGACCCGGCCTTCAGTGTATTCGTCAAAGACAAGAACTTTCTGGAAGGCGCTATTTAGGCTTACCGTTAGGATCATTTTCGTATTCCTTCAGCGGGCTGAAAAGCTCGGATAAGAATTATGGCGGGCGAAAAGGAGTGCTAATGAATATCCAGAAGTACCGGTTTCAGGCCGCAATCGCCCTCAATTTTCCATTTTCTATTTTCGATTGTCTCTAAACTTTCGCAAAGCGAAAGTTTAGAATGCCGGCGGAGGGACTCGAACCCCCGACCTAGGGATTATGATTCCCGTGCTCTACCGACTGAGCTACACCGGCACTTTCAGCGCAAAAAAAAACTCTCGATAGACGTTAAAGTTTACTATATAAGCCCTCAAAAAGCAATATGAAATTGGGCGTTTTTAGGGGGCAAAAGGCGGTAAATACTGCTATAATACTGGAAATGTCGGAAATAAAACCTCAAAAAATACTCATCTGCAGGACAGACAAGATTGGTGACGTAATTCTTACATTTCCGGTGATTACGGCTCTCAGAAAAACTTTTCCGGGAGCGCATATCGGATATCTCTGCAGGGAATACACCAGAAAAGTGCTTGAAGGAACCCCCGGCCTGGATGAACTTGTGGTTTTTGATCCGGAGGCCCATAAAGGCCCGCAGGGTATTATTGCCCTGTCTCGCCTCATAAGGGCGAAGCATTATGAGGCCGCGGTCGTTCTTTATCCGCGCCCCGGTATAGCTCTGGCGCTCTTTCTTGCCGGAATTAAAGTAAGGATAGGCACCGCTTACCGCTGGTATTCCTTTCTTTTCAACAGGAAAGTGAGCCTTCACAGGAAGAATTCTCTCAAGCACGAACTCGAGTATAACCTTGACCTGCTCGCCCCGCTCTCGGCGGACACTTCCTCAAAGGAAATCAGGCTCTTTCTCTCGGAAGCGGAGAAGAAAGAAGGCAGGGAATTTCTTGAGAAACACGGGCTTGCGGGAAAGAGTATTATCAGTATCCATCCCGGCTCCGCAGTTTCCGTCCTCAACTGGCCTATAGAAAAATACCGCGGGTTGACCGAAAGCCTGATTAAGAACGGGACATATTCCGTCCTGCTTGTGGAAGGTAAAGGGGAAGAGCGGCTTACCGGAAAAATTCTGGATGGACTCGCTGTGAAGCCGGCAGTGCTTCCCGGAACCGCGGATATCAGGCAGGTCGCGGCCGTGTTAGCCGGGGTCAGCCTTCATATCAGCAGCAATACAGGCACCATGCACCTCGCGGCGGCGGTCGGAACCAGGACGCTCTCTTTTTTCAACCCGACCAAAGCTGTCAGCCCGGCGCGCTGGGGAGCCTGGGGGAATAACGGAGTTTCAGTATTGCCCGGGCGGGCGGAATGCGTCGACTGCCGGCCGGAATGCCCGGATTACAACTGCATGGACAGGATTTCCGTGGACGAAGTTCTGAGAAAAATAACTTCCCTTCTAGGCTCGGGACGGAAGGCTTCATGAGAAGATCTCCTGTTGTTTTTGCCGTTCTCTTTCTGTTAATTCTCGCCGGTGTATTATCCGGCTGCGCCTCAAAGGGCAAGGTTGTGACGGTTGAGAACAGGGATGAAAAGATAGTTGAGATAAAAGACGGTTCCGGGATAACGGTCCGGGACTGGACCCCGGTGCTTTCGAAGGATGCGGCTCCGGAAAACCCGGTTCCGGCGGCAAGCCCCGCGAAAACAAAAACTCCGGCAGAAGCCGTCACAAAAGAGCGGGAGGTTCAGCCCCAAAAACCCGCGGCTGCGGAGGCTTTAGCCGAGAAGACCAGAATTGTTGAGAATAGAGCCTTCAAGCCGGGCGAGAAACTTACTTTCGCGATAACCTATCTCGGGCTTACCGCGGCGACAGCCGAGGTGGAGGTGGGCGATTTTGTAAAACTGAAAGGCAGGAAGTGTTATCACATTACCACGAAGACAAAAGTTGTCCCGCTTGTCGCCGCCCTCGTGCGCGTTGACGATCTTGTGGAAACTTTTTTTGACTCGCAGGGTATCTACTCGCGGCGCATGATAAAATCTCTCCGCGAAGGAAATTACGAGAAGGATGTAATCCTGGAATTTGACCCGGCGGGCCGCAGCGTAAAAGAGATAGAAAAGAGCGGAACTAAATCCTTCACGGGCCTTCCCGACTTTTGCCACGATATACTCTCGGCTTTCTTCTACTTCAGGACGCAGGCGCTTGAGCCGGGCAAAGAGATGGTGCTTCCGGTTTACGCGGAAGGGAAAGTGAATAACCTCAAGGTCAAGATACTCCGTAAAGAGAAGGTTCGGATTCCGCTGGGGACTTATAATGCCGTGGTTGTCGCGCCGCTCCTTGATTTTGAAAGCATTTTCAAGCAGGAAGGAGAAGTTACCATCTGGCTTTCTGACGATGAAAGGCATATACCCCTTATGATGAAAAGCAAGGTCTTCGTTTCCACTGTAAGCGCAAAGCTTATTGACGCTGTCATTCCGGAATGAGAAACTCAGGCAATCATATGTCTTTTGCAGTTTTTTTGAGCATTTCACTTAAATAATCGCGAAAAAATTGATATAATAATGGTAATATTAATTCCTTCTAAGGGTACAACACTTATGCTGAAAAATATAGAAAAAGAGATAAAAAACGCCGTCAAAGCGGTTAGCAGCGCCGTAAAGCTCAAGAAGCAGATAAATTCCGCGGTAAACCTAATTGCGGGAAGGATGCTGCTCGGCGGGAAACTCGTGCTTTTCGGCAACGGCGGTTCCGCGGCGGACGCCCAGCATGTAGCGGCTGAATTTGTCGGCAGGTTCAATTTGGAACGGAAAGGATTTGCGGCCATTGCTCTGACGGTTGACACCTCCATCCTGACCTCCATAGCGAATGATTACGGCTTTGAACAGGTTTTTTCCCGGCAGGTTGAGGCTCTGGTAAAAGAAACGGATATTGTCATTGCAATCAGTACCAGCGGCAACTCGCCGAATGTTCTTAAGGGCATTGAAGAAGCGAAAAAACGCGGAGCCAAGGTTATAAGTTTTACGGGGAAAAGCGGGGGCAAAATGGCAAAGGCCTCCGACATCCTGATCAATGTCAACAGTTCGGATACGTGGCATGTGCAGGAAGCGCATATCGTGATACTTCATGCTATCTGTAAACTGACCGAAGGCATCCTCAATGAACAAAAATAGGCTGAAGAAGATTCTTGATAATTTTAAGGGCAAGAGAGTTCTGGTTCTCGGCGACATAATTCTTGACGAATATGTTTTCGGGAAGGTGTCAAGGCTTTCTCCCGAAGCCCCGGTTCCGATAGTTGAGGTTGAATCCAGGGAGAGCATTCCCGGAGGCGCCGCGTATGTTTCGTCGCACATAGCAAATCTTGGAGGAAAGGCTCTGCTCTCGGGGGTCATCGGCCGTGACGAGCACGGAAAGATACTGAAAAGAAAGCTTGCCGACAAAGGGGTGGAACTCCGCGGCATCGTAGAGGCGGGCGACCGGCCTACGATACTTAAGACCAGGATAATAGCCCAGAGACAGCAGATGGTAAGGATAGACAGCGAGAAGAAAACGCATGTAGACGCTGAAACTGCGCGCTCCATTATCTCTTTCGTGGAGAGTGAAATAGACGGAATCGATTCGCTGATAATTTCCGATTACGGGAAAGGCGTTGTAATCCCTTCCATTTTCAGGGAAGTTATTAAGCTGGCACGGAAGAAAAAAATCGCCGTGGCGGTTGATCCAAAGCCGACGCACTGTCTTATGTATAAAGGGGTTACCGTAATAACTCCGAACACCAAAGAGGCTTCGGAGTCGGTTCATATAGAGATTAAAGACGAAGAGACCCTGCTTAAGGCGGGCAAGGAACTTCTCCGCCGGGTGGGTTGTGAATCCGTACTTATTACGCGCGGCGAGCACGGCATGTCGCTTTTTACGCGCGGCAAAGCCCCGCTGCATATACCCACTTTCGCGCAGGAGGTTTTTGATGTTACCGGCGCCGGAGACACTGTTATAAGCGTTTTGGCGCTTTCACTTGCCGCCGGGGCTAACCTTGCGGAAGCTTCTTATCTGGCTAATGTAGCGGCCGGAGTGGTTGTGGGTAAACTTGGAGCGGCGTCCGTGAGCATAGAAGAAATAAAAAAAATGCTTAAGGCAAGCACTAAGCGCTGAATTATAAAAAGCAAGAAGTATGGGTTTTGGTTTAGTTATTGTTTCGAATTTCGAACTTGATTTTTCGAATTTTCGTCCAAGGACGCTTGAATGGTAAGCAAAAAAATACTCGGCCTTAAAGCTCTGGTATCGGCCGTTAAAAAAGAAAAGAAATCCGGGCGCAAAATTGTTTTCACGAACGGCTGTTTTGATATCCTGCATGTCGGGCATATAAGGTATCTGAAATCTGCGGGGAAACTCGGGGACAAACTGGTGCTCGGTTTAAACAGCGATTCCTCGGTGAGAAAACTTAAGGGCAAAGGCCGTCCGGTGGTTCCGCAGTCGGAGCGGGCTGAATTGCTTGCCGAATTCCCTTTCATAGATTATATAGTTGTCTTCGGGGAAGACACGCCGTACCGGGTCATAAAAGCAATCCTGCCGGATGTGCTGGCTAAAGGCGGAGACTGGGCGCCTGAAAATATCATCGGAAGCGATGTGGTGATGGGGAACGGCGGGAAGGTGAAATCGCTTCCCTATGTTAAAGGCCGGTCTACAACCAACATAATAAAGAAATTACTGACGAGACTATAAGCCGGTATTACGCGTTAAAAATTGAAAGGAGTTGACGGGGCTTTATATGACTAAAGGAAAACTACTGCTGTTCTTGCTGGTCGCCGGTATTGTGCCTGCGTTCATACTCTTCTATTTTGCCTACTTGAATTCCACTCCGGCAAAGGACAGCAAGGCAGCGGATATCGCCAAGGTTCTTTTGAAGAGCGAGGAGCGGTTAGGCGCTGAAGAGGCCATTAAGAACGCCAGGTATGTCACGGTGCTGCTGCGCAAAATAGAAACCGAGACGCGGAGCGTCAGCGAGTTCGCCGAGAACCTCTACGGCAACCCCGGGCTTTTTGCGGAACCCAATTACAGGAAGTATTCCGTTAATCCCCAGTTTGGTTTCTACTGGAACCAGAAAAATGAGGGGGATTCGGTACTTTTCGTCCCTTCGAGAATACCGGTGACTTCAATAAACAGGAAGGAGTTCACGGTAAGCGAGCACCTTGATTTTGTGATGAAGAGAGCCCGGAAGAACTGCCCCGAGATACAGCAGCTCTACCTGATGACGGGAGATTCGCTGCGGGAATACCCGTGGGCCAACCTTGACGACCTCTCGAAGGCCGGACTTTTTAAGCCGAATCAGGTCTTCAAGAATGACGAGAATTCCGCTTACAACCTGCTTGGCCCTAAGTATAACCAGAAGAAACTTGAATCCTGGAGCGCTCCCTACTGGAGCAGTTCAGCCAGGTCCTGGGCGCTCACGTTTTATGTGCCTGTTTACGCGAGGGGTGTTTACAGGGGCGTGATAGGTTCCGAGGTTTCTTTAAACGACCTCTTTGAGAGCATACTCTACAAAAAATTCAAGTACACAAACGCGTTCCCGGTATTTATGAGCCTTGATGGGAAACTTCTTTCGACGTCTCCTTTCGGCTATAAAGTGCTCAAGTGCTCGCCCGAGGAAAAAAGCGAGAGAAAGTTGGATCTTTCCCTGCTCGCGTCCGGAACCCTGGCAGGGCTTGTAAAATCAACTTACCTTTCAAAAGAAGCCGGCCTCTCCAGGGTAGATATAGAGAGCGTGCCTTACCGGGCATTTACTTTCCCGGTTGAGACCGCGAACATGTCCTTCTGTCTTTTTGTGAATTCGGCCGAGTTTGAAAGCCAGGCAGCCGGGAATCTCACGCTTGATGCTTCCGGCGGCTCACAGCAGGCGGCCTGGGTCCAGCCGGCGATTTTTACCGCGTGTGTAATCGCGGTGCTCTCGCTGATGCTGCTTATGTTCACTCCCGAGGAGAAGCCGGAACCTCCGGCTTCAGGTCCTGTCCATGCTCCGCTTTTCGACAAGGACCGCAAGGACCTTATGGACAAAATTTTCTCGCTTGAGAATACTAATGCCAACCTCCAGAGCACGCTCCGGAAACTGCAGGCGGAGATGGACGCGAACAGAAAACGCCCGTTGTCTTTCACGGCGAGCGTCCTGACCAGGGAAGAGGCGGAGAAAGATTACAAAACCTACGCGGCAAAACTTGAGCAGGAAAGGGAAGCCAGGGCGGAGGCGGAGGCCAGGCTTAAAGTCGCGCTTGACGAAAGCTGGCTGCTCGCGGAAAAGATGCGCGACCTTGAAGAAAAGCGCGGCGAACTGGAGCGGACTCTTAACTCCAGGATGAATTTTGAAAAGCAGGGCATGCTCTCAAAGGTCAAGGAAATAGAGGATGCCAAACTCAAGATGGCGGAAGAGGTAAGGGCGGCCTCGCGGGAGAAAGCGCAGCTCCTTAACAAGATAGCGACGCTGGAGAACGAGGCGAAGGATCTTACCTTCAAGCTTATGGACAGGTTCGAGTCGGAGAAGTCAAAGCTGAAGCTTGAGATAATGGAGCTGAGCCGCAAAGCGGCCCAGAGTCCCGGTCAGGATGTGAACCTCGAAGAGCTTTTCAGGCTCAGGGAAGAGAAGAGGGACCTTTCCTACAGGCTTAATATGCTCGAGGGAAATTCAAAAAATGCGGATAAAGAAAAAGACTATTTCAGAAAAACAATGAACGACCTGGAGTCGAAGAACAGGGAACTCTCAAGGACCGCGGACGAGCTTAGGATCAGGCTCTCTCAGCAGGACCCCGGGGCTTCAGGCCTTGAAGGCGAAAAGAGACAGCTGCAGGACAGGGTGCGGGAGCTGGAAGAAACGAATTTTTCGCTCAAGAAAGCGTTAACCGAGCTGCAGGCGCGCGTGAAGCAGGGGCTTTCTTCTTCGTCGGAGTTTGAGCTCACAAAACGCGCCTATGAAGAGAAAATAAGAGCCCTGGAAGCAAAAGCGGATGAGGCTCGCTCTCTTTCTGTCACAAACACATCGCTCAGGAAGTCGCTCTTTGAGCTGCAGGACCTTATGAGACAGGATCGCGCTTCCGTAAACGGAGCCGAGGAAGCAAAGAAGGCTCTGGAATCAAGCGTGAATGAGCTTCAATCCAAAGCGGCGGAGGCAAGGTTGCTTTCGGAAACCAACGCTTCTCTGAGAAAGTCGCTGGAGGAGCTGCAGGCGGCTGTGAAACGCGACCGCGCCGCGGCAACAGGTTCGGAAGAGGGGAGGAAGACGCTTGAAGCAAAAATAAGCATGCTTGAAGTGAAAGCGAAAGAGGCTCAGGCGCTTTCGGAGACCAATCTTTCTCTGAGAAAGTCGCTCAGCGATCTGCAGGAATCTGTGAGGCGCGACCGCGCGTCGGCCGCCGGATCAGAAGAAGCGCGTAAAACCCTGGAAAATAAAATAAGAGAACTTGAGGAGAAGACAAGCGAAGCCGAGGCTCTCTCGGAAACGAACGCCTCCTTAAAGAATTCGCTCCTGGACCTTCAGGAAAAGGCAAAGAAGGGACAGCGGGACTCCTCCGCGTTCGAGGCTTCAAAGGCAGCGTATGAAGAGAAGATAAAGAACCTTGAGGCTAGGGTGGAGGAAGCACGCGGTTTAAAAGATGCTCTCCGGAAAGCCGAAGCGGCCGCGGCTTCGAACAGTTCCGGCGTGAAGGAATTGGAAGAAGCGAAAAAAGCCTCTGCTGAAGCGGCAGGGCTTCGCGAAAAGCTTGTTTCCTCGGAAAAAGAGAAAGATGAACTGAAAGCGCTCAACGGAGCGCTGAACAGAGACCTGGAGAGCGCGCTGCAGAAAAACATAGCGCTGGAAACCATGACTCGCGGCGGGAATTGCGAAACAATAAAGAATTTTGACAAACCCGGACCCGCGCAGGCTTTTAGGCCGCTTGAGGAACCCGCGAAGAAGACCTTTAAGGCGGGGCCCAAAGAGAGCAACATCCTGATTGTTGACGACGAGGGCAGCGTGATTAAGGCCTTCGGCGACATGCTTTACGGGATGGGGTTCACGCTTTATATCGCGAGGACCGGCAAGTCAGCGGCGCAGAAACTGTCGCTCGGGAATTATAACTATGTCTTTCTCGGCTGCTCCCTGCCGGATATGAACCCGCGCGATCTCTATAATGATTTAGTTAAGACGGACAAGAGTTTTGAAAAACGCCTTATATTCTGCGGGCAGGGCAACGCCGCTGACGACCCGTTCTTTAAGGACAAGAAAGTTGTCAAGGCTTCGGCCGGGGAAGAGGAAATAGTTTCGCTGTTATCATAACAGAAGGAAGAATATTATGCCGATCTACGAGTACCGCTGCAGAAAATGCTCTCATGAATTTGAAGAACTTCAGAACAGCAATGTGAGAACCATGAAGTGCCCCAAGTGCGGGGGCACGGCAGGCAAAAAAATGAGCGCCGCCGGCTTTGTCTTTAAAGGTTCCGGCTTTTATGTGAACGATTATAAGAATAAATCCTCGGAGAGTTCTTCAAACCCGAAACCTGAAAGCAAGACGGCTACGGAAAAGGACGCAAAACCCGCCGAGAGCAAAACTGAAAAGAAAGCCGAAAGCAAACCGGTTTTGAAGGCAAAGAAGGATCCTGCCGCAAAGAAGTAACGAGCAGCAAAGCCTGTCAATTTGAACGGCCTTTAGAGGGTAAAAATGAGCTTAGACCATAAATGGCAAAAATACTGGGAAGAGACGCGGCTTTTTAATGCCGAAGATGTTTCAGCCGCTAAAAAATATTATGTACTGATGATGTTTCCGTATCCTTCTGGCAGCAAACTCCATATGGGGCACTGCAAGAATTACGTGATCGGGGATGTCATCGCCCGCTACAAGAAAATGCAGGGTTTCAATGTCATGCATCCGATGGGCTGGGACGCTTTCGGGCTTCCCGCCGAGAACGCGGCCATAAAATTCAACGTGCACCCCTCTGACTGGACCAAAAACAATATTCAGGTAATGACGCAGCAGCTGAAGAACATCGGCATCTGCTATGATTGGTCCCGCGAGGTTACCACCTGCGAGCCTGATTATTACCGCTGGACCCAGTGGCTTTTTCTTAAGTTTCTTGAGAAAGGGTTGGCGTATAAAAAAAAGAAAGAGGCCAACTGGTGTCCGAAATGCATGACCGTGACCGCCAATGAAGAAGTCATTGACGGGGCGTGCTGGAGGTGCAAGACTCCTGTGACCAAGAAGGAGCTTGACCAGTGGTTCTTTAAGATTACCGATTACGCCGACAGGCTGCTGGAAGACTTGAAGGGGCTTACCGGCTGGCCCGAGAAAGTGAAGATCATGCAGGAGAACTGGATAGGCAAGTCCTTCGGCGTTGAAATAAAATTTATGGTCAAAGAAACCGGAGATGAACTTCCGGTATATACCACAAGGATTGACACCATCTTCGGAGTGACCTATCTTGTAATAGCCCCGGAGCACCCGCTGGTAAAAAAACTTGTTAAGGGCACGGAGTACGAGGCAAAGGTTAACGCTTTCTCTGAAAAGCTGAAGATGACCCCGGAAATGGAACGGACCTCCGACGCTTCCAAGAAGGAAGGTTTTTTCATAGGCAGGCACGCGGTAAACCCGGTTAACGGCGAAGCGGTCCCGATATTTGTCGCCAATTATGTCCTGCTGGAGTACGGCACGGGCGCGGTCATGGCCGTTCCGGCGCACGACCAGAGGGATTTTCTTTTCGCGAAAGAGTACGGGCTGCCGGTAAGGGTGGTGATAAGCCCTGAAGGAAAAAAACTTGACCCTGTTTCAATGACGGAAGCCTTTGTTGACGCGGGCGTGCAGGTAAATTCAGCGCAGTTCGACGGTCTTCCGAGCGCCAAAGGCATAGTATCCATAGCTGACTGGATTGCGCAAAATGGCTTCGGGACCAAGACGGTAAAATTTAAACTTCGCGACTGGCTGATTTCCCGCCAGCGTTATTGGGGCGCTCCGATACCGGTTATTTATTGCGATAAATGCGGGATAGTCCCGGTTCCGGAAAATGAGCTTCCTGTTAAACTTCCTCACACGGTTAATTTCAAGCCAACGGGCGCGGCTTCCCCGCTGGCCGCGATAAAAGAGTTCGTGGAAACAACCTGTCCGAAGTGCGGCGGCCCGGCGAGAAGAGAAACGGATACGATGAACACCTTTATCTGCTCTTCGTGGTACTTTCTTCGTTACGCGGACGCAAAAAACGATAAAGAGGCTTTTTCAAAAGCGAAGGCAAACTACTGGCTGCCGGTAGACCAGTACGTCGGCGGGGTCGAGCACGCGATTCTGCACCTGCTTTACGCCAGGTTCTTCACGAAGGTGCTTTTTGACCTCGGTTATATCGGGTTCAGCGAGCCCTTTACCAATCTTTTCACCCAGGGCATGGTGCTGAAAGACGGCGCCGTTATGTCGAAATCAAAAGGCAATGTTGTGCTCGCCGATCCGCTCATAGAAAAATACGGAGCGGACACGGTGCGCGGGCTTATTCTCTTCGCCGCGCCGCCGGAGAAGGAACTTGAGTGGAGCGATCAGGGGATAGAAGGGATTCACAGATTCCTCGGGCGGGTTCAGAGGTTTATTGACCCGAGGATGGAGCTTCTAAAGAACGCCGCCTGGAAAATCGAAGGCGGTAAACTTGAAAAAGAAGCGCGCGATCTTTATACCGCGCTTAACAAGACGGTGAAGAAGGTCAGGGATGACATTGAGAACAGTTTCCACTTCAACACGGCCATTGCGGCGCTTATGGAATTTGTTAACCACCTTTACACGCTTAAGGAGCCGGCCGTAGGAAAGGCGAAGCAGGACTTCGATGCGGTCCTCGGCCTTGCTATGAAGGATATACTGCTCTGCCTGGCCCCTTTTATGCCGCACAACGCGGAGGAGTACTGGGAAAAGGCCGGCGGCAAGGGCAGTATCTTTCTGCAGAAGTTTCCGGCCCATGATCCGGCTTTTATAACGGATGACAGCGCGGTCATCGTCCTTCAAGTGAACGGCAAGGTTAAGAGCAAGATCACTATTCAGGCCGGAATGGCTGATGCCGAAGTAAGGGAACTTGCCCTGAAGGACTCTAAAATAATAGAAGCTCTGGCGGGAAAAGCGCCGAAGAACGTGATAGTCGTGAAAAATAAACTGGTCAACATAGTTGCCGCTTCATAAATATAGCGCCTATACAAATAACGGAGGAATTATGAAAAAACTTGCAATAATCGCGGTTCTGGCTTCGTTGCTTTGCGGCTGCGCCTCAATGAAGCCCGTGCTTCCCGAAAAAGTCAGAAAGATAGCCATACCGACATTTGCCAACAGGACCTCGCAGTATGACCTGGAAACGGGTTTTACAAATTCGGTTATCAAGCAGTTTATGGTGGACGGCAGGCTGGAAGTGGTTTCCCGGGATAAAGCCGATGTGCTTCTTGAAGGGACCATCAGGCAATACCTGCTCCAGCCGATGCTTTATGACGTTAACAACGTTATTGTCCAGTATAAACTCAAGATTGTGCTGGATCTGAAATTCACCGACCTTGCTACCGGCAAGATCAGCTGGGAACAGAAGGAACTCGGAGGCATAACCGGGGGAACCACCACGTATAATGTTTCCGGAGGAAGCGCTAACATCGCGACTGCGCGCATAGAAACCGAGAACGAAGCCAGGCAGAGGATCTTCAACAACATGGCGGTGGCGTGCCTTAACAGGGTTATATATGGCTGGGAAAATTATTAAAAACAAATCCGCTTATTTCATAGCCGGCGACGACAGCTTTTCGAAAGAAAAAAAGGCCGCCGAGATTATAGACAAAATCTTTCCCGATAAAAGTTCGAGAGACCTCAACTTTGAATCCATTAACTGCGCGGACCTGACGGCTGATTATTTCTTAAACCTTGACGAAAAACTGAAGACCGCTCCGTTCCTCGCGGAAAAAAGGGTCCTCGTGCTGAAGAATTACGAGGAATTGTACATAGAAAACAGCAGAAGGCTTACAGAGTACCTGCAGGAGGTTCATAAAGACCCCGCCAAATATGACGCCTGCCTCATACTCGTTACCAAGGATACGGTTTCGGGCGGAAAGGACCTGAGCAAAAAGCAGTACTCCGAGTTCAGCCGGTTCTGCGAGATAATACTGTGTTTTAATCCGTCGGACGAGGCAAGCCTGAGGGCGAGGCTTTCGGCCAGGCTGAGCGCTTCTGAAAAGACCATTTCCGATGAGGCCGCCGCCGTTGTCATGGACCGCGCTAACGGCGATGTAAGGGAACTTGAATCGGAAGCCGAGAAGCTTATAACTTTTGCCGGAAAAAAGCAAAGGATAGAGATTCAGGACGTCAAATACCTGGTGAGCGACACGGATGTAAACGAGTTTTGGGATCTTTCAACGGCCATCATCTCAAAAAATTTCGCAGCCGCCATGAAGATATTTTATAATATTTTCGACCACAACCGGCCTGAGACCGCCTGCCTGGTAGTCATGGGGGCGCTAAATCACAATTATCTGAATCTCTGGAATATCAGAAGGCTGGAAAAATCAGGCATGAGCAGGGACGCGGCCTGCGGAAAGCTTGGAGTAAATCCTTTTGTCGGAAAACGGATATGCGAAGACGGAAGGAATCTTACGGAAAACGACATAAAAAAGGCCTTCACGATTCTCGCGAAGGCCGATATTTCTTATAAAACAGGCAGGATGCCTGCGCAGCCTGCCATAGAACGTCTTATTTATAATCTTACTGCTTTTTAGAGAGGGAGTTCACGTGTTTCTGGAGTTTTGAGATCATCCTGCTGGCCTTGTTCTTATGGAGCACGTTCTTCAGGGCGCATCTCTGAATCTCCGGAAGGAAAGTGTCGAGAAGCTTTTTGGCTTCATCGGCTTTCTTTGAGGAAAGGATTTTTTTATTGAGGGTTTTCAAACGGGTCTTGAATGAGACCATCCTCAAGTGTTTTTTCTTTGTTTTTCTTGCTTCTTTTGTCGCTGATTTTGTTACCGGCAAATTACACCTCCTGAGATTTTTAAAAATAGCAGATGTAGTATAGCAAAAGAGCCGGTCAAAGTCAAGAAAGCAGCCCTTAATCCACGGGCAATACGGTATTTTCAGGCTGTTTAAGGGGAAAATGGACCAAAAAACGAGACACATAACCCGTTCTGTAGGGGTTTTAAGCTCCCTGACGGCGCTTAGCCGCGTGCTCGGCTATATCAGAGACGCTATTAACGCCGCTCTTTTCGGGGCGGGTATGATCTCTGACGCCTTCTTTGTTGCGTACAGAATTCCGAATATGCTCAGGGACCTGCTCGCGGAAGGCGCCTTAAGTTCCGCCTTCATTCCGTCCTTCGTCGAATATTTTGAAAAGAAAGGCAGGGAAGAGGCGTTCCGCCTCGCATCCATAGTCCTGACGCTCCTTACCGTAATCTTCTCGGCCGTAGTGCTGCTAGGCTGGGCTTTTGCCGGCCCTATTGTCTCTTTTATGGCCCCGGGGTTCTCGCCGGCCGCCCAGGAGCTTACCGTCAAGCTCACAAGGATACTCTTCCCTTTTATCGCCTTCATGGGGCTTGCCGCAGTTTTCATGGGCATGCTGAATTCCATGAAGAAGTTTACAATGTCGGCGCTGGCCCCGGCTGTCGGAAATTTGGTCATGATAGGAACGGGCGGGCTTATAATGGCCCTCGGCAGGCAGGGCGGCAACTATGACAAGTGGATAGTATTGTGGTCGGCCGGCGCCGTCATTTCAGGACTGGTTCAGCTTTCGGTGCAGGTGCCTGAAGCTCTAAAACAGGGGTTCCGTTTCAAACCGTCCCTAAAGTGGAAGGAGCCGGGTATAATGCAGATGGCGAAGCTCATGGCTCCGGCGGTGCTCTCCAATTCCGTCGGGCAGGTGCAGGTGCTTGCCAATACCATAATGGCTTCCATCCTTGGAGCGGCCGCGGTCACCTATCTCTACTACGGCTACCGGCTTATGCAGCTGCCGATGGGAATATTCGGAGTTTCGATAGCCACCGCGGTTTTTCCGCTTATCGCAGCCCATGCCGCGAAAAATGAATCCGCCGAATTGAAACATACTGTTTCCATGGGAATCAGGCTTAACATGCTGATTGCCCTGCCTGCGACCGCCGGGCTCATTGTCCTTTCTTATCCTATAAACGCGCTCCTTTTCCGGCACGGAATGTTCGGAACCCATGACACTCTGATGGCCGCCCGGGCCGCCTCCTGGTACACGGCGGGACTGCTCTTCGCGTCGCTGATAAAACTGCTTACCCCGACTTTTTTTGCGCTTAAGGATTCGAGAACGCCCGTTATCATCAGCATCACTTCAATAATAATGAATGTACTGCTCTCGATGATTCTTATGGGGCCGTACGGTTTTATCGGCCTGGCTGCGGCGAACACGGTAGCCTCTGTTTGCAATTTTGGCCTGCTTTTCATTATGCTCCGGAGAAAGCTCGGGCCCCTTGAAGAAAAACAGATATTTTCTTCTTTTGTGAGGATCGGTGCGGCCTCCGTGCTCATGGGCCTGGCCTGCTATTGGCTCTCGGCGCTTTTCGGCGAGCCGCACAAATTATGGCTTAGACTGCTGCAGGTTCTGGTCTGCGTGCCTGCGGGGATAGGCGTATTCTTTGTTTCCGCTCATCTTTTGGGTGTCAGGGAGATAGGGACATTTATGGATATTTTAAAAAAGCGCGCGCCAAAGAAAGATACGCCCGCCGTTCAATAGCAGAGAGGAGAGATCGTTTGGTAACTATGAGAAAACTTGTCTCTTCAGTCAGAAACATTTTTCTTGTTCCCGCCTGTTTAGCCCTGCTGTTTTTCGCGGTAACAGGCATTGTCTCCTTTCTTGCGGAAAGGCCGTCTTCCCGGGGCATAGAGGCTTTTTCTCCAAACCCATATTGCCTGTCTGATGATACTGATGCGGCAACCCTGATAGACGCGGCTTCGCGCGATGATTATAGAAAACTCTCTCCATATTTTAGGCGAAGAGTTTCCGGCGGGAAAGTAATTATGGACTATTTTGGAGGGGATCTCCGCAGGATGGGGTTGTTTGTAGTCTCCGCTCAGAAGTTTTCCGCGCAGGGGACGCTGACGGGAGTTTCTTGGCGGGATTCTATCCCAAAATTCCTTTCTATTTTTAGACCTGGTTCAGGCATGCAGGAAATATTCGACAGGGCTATCAATTCTTCGGAGATTACGGAGTTTTCCGGAGGGCTCAGAATGGGAAGCGGCAGAGTCATTTTCCTCGGCTCCCCCTCCGATTTTTCCGTAAAGGCCGGCGCCGGCGGAAGGTTGTCCTCTTTTGTCTTAAAGCTAGAGCTCAAAGACAGGGACTCTGACCTGCCCGTGCTTGACGCTTTGAAGCTTTGTTTTGGCGAGCCCCGGGCTCCCTATCTCAGGGAAACTTCCGAAAATGTTTCAGGGAAACTCGGCGGAATGAGCAATGCTTACAGGAATTATGACTGCAACTGGGAGTTTCCGGATTATTCCGCGGGGTTCAAAGGCTCCTACACGCACAATCAGAATTACGGCGGCAGCGCCGTGGGCGCGGGCATTAACGAAGCCTTTTATTTTGAAGGGAAATTGAAGATTGGCGCGAAAGAGATTTGGCCTCCGCGGGAAAAATAGCATTTACAGCCCGAGAAGGCTGTGTTAAAATATAACGAAATCAGTTCTCGGTGTATGAAAAGGCGGATTTGTAAATGAAAAAAATACTGCTTGCCGGTTTCCTTGCGGCCGCGCTTTTTCTCTGCGGCTGCAACAAAACTCTGTCAAGAAGCAATGTCCTCGACCCGAACTATGACGGTGGAGGGACAGGTTTTGTCGAAGGGTATGTTAAGAATTCTTCCAGCACCGGTCTCACGGCCACGCTTTCGTATAACAACGGAACTACTGCTACCGCAGGCTCGGACGGCCATTTTTCATTCAGTAACGCTCCTGCCGGTAACCAGACCTTGACGGCTTCCTGCGCCTGGTATGCCGGTGCCACCCAGAGTGTTCTCTTGAATGTTGGCGGCAGCAACCGGAATGTCAATTTCACGCTTCAGTCAGGGCGTCCATCAGGGATATTTCCATATGGTTTTGAGAACGGCGCTTTGAGTTCTCCCTGGATATCTAATATCTCCGGAGGCGGAACCCAGTCTATTGTATCAACCTATCCGCATACAGGCAGCCAGAGCTGTAAGCTGTCAACGTCCGCCATAAATGATGACGCTCAGATAAAATACGTCGGGCTTAACGCGCTCAAAGGCGCCAAGGCAACCGCCTGGATGTATACCTCAAGCCTTAACATGGCTGTCAGCTCGCTTAAGTTTCAGGACACTTACAGCAACGGCCCGGAAATAGGCATAAAAAACGGATCCTTTTATTACAAGAATGTCACAGGCAGTCAGAATACAATAGGAGGAGTAACTCCTGTTGTAAATACCTGGTATAGGTTCGATTTAACCTACGAGATTGATACCAGCAACCTTTCTTATGTTATTTACGACAATAGCGCCACGCCTGTTCAATTAGCCAGTATGACGCAGTTTCCAAACAGCAGCGTGGCTTACATAGACAGGTTTGTCATAGAAAATTACTGCAGCACGGCCGGCGGAGCAGTCACGTATGCCGACGATGTCGATCTCATAAAGAAATAATGTTTACCCCCGCCCCATTTTCAGGAAAACACAAAAAAAACTGCCTGCAGATACTGATAGTGTTTCTGTTGCTGGTTCCTGCCTTTGTGTCCGCGAAAAAATCAGCTCCTGCCGTAGCCGAAGAACTCAAAGATTCTCTCTCAAAAGCCGGAAAAGCCATAGAGAAAAGGAACGAGCGAGATATAGATTTTTACCTGTCGCGGGCCATGGGGCTTATTTCAAACAGTTCTGATCTGGGCGAATACTGGAAAGAAACTAACGGCCTGCTCAAGAAAGCCGGGCTGGGAATGAGCGTTCAGGCCCCGTACGCTTTCTCAAAAAGTTTCACAGAACACCTGCTGGAAACGCCCGCGACGCTCTGGGGATGCCCGCCGGACGGAGTCGACAAAGAGGGGCGCCGCATGTGCATAACACTTGTCAGCGACGGCAATTCCGCGCTGAATATCGTCGCTTCTCCCATGCTTGAACGCTGGGGCGTCTTTGGCAGCACCGGAATAAAGTTTTTTGCCGACCTGCCGGAATGCTCCACGGAGGAGCCTCCCTTTATCGCTTACACAAAACTGGAGAACGGCAAGCCGTCAGGAAAAGGAAACAGACAGGCGCTGGACCTTAAGGGCATGGCCTTAATGCACCTCTGGCCGGTTGATTTCTTCGACCTGGACGGTGACGGCGTAAAAGAGATCCTGATTCGATGCAACGCGGCTGCTCATAACGGGTTTTCGCAGTTCCTCTTTATCTACAAACCTTCCGGTGAAACCCTGAAATTTGTCGGGAGGCTGGAAGGAGGGCGCGAAGGGATAGCGCGAAGAGTCAAAGGGAAAGTGTTCGAGGTCGGAGCCGGGATTCCCCCCGGGAAAGGTGAAGAGAGCGCTCCGGCGGAGATGAGGCTTGATACGATAAAATACGAAGGCGGAAAATTTACAAAAGTTTCCCAAAAGAACATTCCAAATCCTTTGCTTGGCGAGGGATGGAAGAAATACTACGAGCCGCCGGAAGACGCTCCCAAGGGGACGAGTCCAAGGTAGTTTAGGCCCGGGCTCTGCGAGGGGAGGTGTTGTGCGTAAACTATGCTTGCTTTGTTTTTCTGCGGTATTCCTTTCCTTTATCCTCAATGCGGAAGACCAAAAGCCTGTTGACAAGGAAAAAAGAGCGAACATCATGAGGCTGATGAAGCTCCAGGGAATGATGGGTTATGCTCCTGATGCCAATGGTTCTGACCCCCTGCTTAAGGACCTGCAGAAAGAGCAGATGGACAAGACTCACGAGCTGATGATCTCGGCCTATGACAAATACCTCACCGATGCCGATATCAGGGAGTTGATTGCTCTTTTCGATGGCCCCGCCTGGAAGAAATTCAAAAGAGTTCAGCCGCTGATCACGAAGGAGTTGATGTCGGCTTCGAAGGCGCTCGCCGAAAAAACCTCAGGACTTATTAAAGACGAAGAAAACACGCCGGTTTCTAAAATGAAGGCCGATCCGAACTCGGCGATAGGGAAAGAATTAATAAAACTCAAAGAGATGAGGACAAGCGCGTCGCTTTTGCGCATCCGTTCTTCGCTTTCCTTCTTCTATTCAAAAAGCGAAGGGGAGTATCCCAAAAATCTGGATTCTGATTTTAAGGAATACCTGTCTCCGCTGCCGGTTGAATTGATAACAGGAGGCAATAAAGTCTCCCCGGTTTTTGACGGCGCCGGCGGATGGTTTTATGACTCCAAAACCGGGGTGATCGGACTTAATGTAAAAGGGAAAGACCTGGCCGGTAAAGAATACGCCTCCTATTGAGCGCCGGGGGCTGTTCAGGGAGAAACTATGATTATACCTTCCGCAAAAAAGATTATTCTCGGCCTTTTCGCGCTGATATTTTCCTTGCAGGCGTCCGCGGAAAACTGGCCTAACTTTCACGGGCCAAAGGGCGATAACATCTCCCCGGATAAAGGATTGCTGAAAAGCTGGCCTGAGAAGGGCCCGGAGCTGCTCTGGAAATATGAAGGCATCGGAAGCGGTTTCTCCACGGTCTCCGTGGTTGACGGTGTTATCTACACCGCCGGCTGCACCGATAAGAACTCGATGGTTTACGCTCTTGATTCTTCAGGCAAACTCCTCTGGCAGTCCGAACTCGGAGACCCGCTCACAGAACCAAAGCTTATCCCGGGTACCCGCGGAACTCCAACGGTAAAAGACGGGAAAGTTTACATGCTCAGCCCGCTCGGCGTGCTGGGATGTTTCAGCGCAAACGACGGCGCGAAACTCTGGGAGAAGGATCTTGCTGATTCCAAAGTAGGCGCAAGAACCCCAGGCTGGCGGTTCTCTGAATCCTTTCTGATAGACGGCAACAGGATTTTCGTGACCATCGCCAAGAAGGATTTCATCTACGCTTATGACAAGGATACCGGAAAGAAAATCTGGAACACAAGCGGATTTACGGACGCTCTCGCTTATTGCTCGCCCTCGATAATAGAATTCAACGGAATAAGACAACTCGTTACGATGAGCGCCAGATATGTTGTTTCGTTTGACATCGAAAGCGGGAAAATGCTCTGGTCGGCAAAACAGGAATCTCTCGGAATGAATGTTGCCACGCCGGTAATGGCGGACAACCGCGTCTATGTCTCCAGTTCCTATAAATGCGGGACAAAATGCCTTGAGCTTTCCGCCGACGGCGGCGGTATCGCGGTGAAAGAGGCCTGGTCGAGCGGGCTGCTCGACAGCGTGCTCGGGGCGGTTGTTCTTGTGAACGGGAAATATTACGGCGGCGACAATTACAGCAGTCTAAGGGGTTTTACCTGCCTTGACGCCAAGACCGGGGAGGAACCGGCAACGGCGGCGTATTTAACCACCCAGTTTGAAACGGCCCGCCGCATCGGATCTATTACCTATGCCGACGGCATGCTTTACTACCTGAGGAATGACGGGATGTTATATCTGATAAACGGAGATTGCAAAATAATCAGCAAATTCAAACTTCCTCCGGATTCGAACACTCCCTGCTGGGCTCATCCTGTAGTCCTTGACGGAAAGCTATATGTAAGGCATGATAGGGTGTTGTATGTGTATGATGTTAAAAACGGAAAAGGTTTCTAAAGTTTATAGGTTTATAACGTTCTTAACGTTTGTAACGTTCTTAACGTAAACAAACCGGGATGCAGCCAAAGAACAAAAAATAGACAGCTTTACTATGTACCGGCTATCATTCACCGATTCTGTTCTCTTGCCGAACAGGCAACCGGTTTTGCGCAGTAAAAAATCCCTAATGTGCTTGATATTGGGTGAAATAATTGAAAAAAACGTAGGAATATGTGCTCCTTCTCCTTATTTATCAGGCATAAAAGTCATGGACTGTTCTGTCTGTTAGTCATTGACAAATACTCCTTCCTCTTATATACTTTTACCATGGGAACTATCGCCGATAAGGCATTAATATTGAATTAGCGCTGTAAACGGAGAAGAAGTGGCAGACGATAAGAATTCTACACAACCGCCGAACATTAACCGTTCGTCGCCGGATAAGGGCGCGAAATCATCGTCCGATCTCGCCGGACGGGCAGGTGTATCAATTTCCGCAAACAGCTCCGGTCTCAGCGAGCTGAAGAAGAGAGTGCGGGCTGTTACCGGCGAGAAAAGAAAGAAACTTGCCAGGGAGAAAGCCGAACTCGGCAGAATTTTCCTTAAAAAAGCGAATGAAGTTAAAGCCGTCAAATCTGCTCTATCCCTGAAGCAGCGTTCCCTTGAGAAACGGATATCAGGCCTGCGGAAGGAATACACCGAGGAGAAAGCAAGGCTGTTGAAGGAGCTCCGGCACAGGGATGCCGAACTCAAAAGGAAGTCGCTGGCCGGCGATACAGAGGTTCTTGAAGCGCAGGAACTCTGGGTCAGACGCGAGCAGGAAATAAAACATAAACAGGACAAGGCGCTAAGAGAGCTCAAGGCGGCAGAGGAAAAATTGCTGGCCGAACGCGAAAAGAACTGGCTCTCCGCGCTTAAATCAAAAGAGGAAGAAGCCGGGGCCCTTAAAGTGGAGCTCGCGCTTCAGGAATCCAGAATTCGCTCGCTTGCACAGAGGAAAGAAGAAGAGCTTGCCGGCGTGAAAGAGCGCGCGGAAGAACTGGTAGAGGACCGGACCAGGAAGGTTCTGGCCGAGAAGGATCGCTTGCTCGGGCTGATAACCCTGAAAGAAAAAGAGGCCGAGGAGCTGGGCAGGGATTTCAAGGAAAAGGAAGATCATTATCTCAAGGCGATTGAAGCGCAGGAACTGGAAAGTAGGGTGGCCTCCGCGCGCGCCGAGCAGGAAATGAAAGAGCGCGAAAAGACGGTTTGGGCAGAGCGCGAGAGCTGGCTGAAAGCGGTGCGGACTCAATTTGAGAAGAAAGAGAAGGATTTCAGCGCCTTCCTTGAACGCGAGAAAGAGCTGTCGGCCGCGGCCGAAACGGCGCATAAAGAGAGAATGGCGCTCCTGCTTTCAGAACTTGAAAAGAAAGACGCGGCAATAGCGAAGCTAAGCAATGAACTGGAAACCCTTATAAACAGCAAAGAAGGGGAAATTAAAAAACTCAGCGCGGTTTTTCAGTCCGAACTTAAGGGGCTTGAAGAGCGCGTGCGCAGGCAGGAAGCGGAGAAAGACGCGGCAGTAAGAGAAAGCGCGCAGAAGGAGAAGGAGCTCCGCAGGGAAATCGACGCTTCAGCAAAGGCTGTCGCGGAGCTCAGAGAAAAACTTTCAGGCAGGGATAATTTCTGGAAAGAACGGCTGGAGCAGAAGGCTTCGGAAGTCCTCGGCGCAAAGTCAGAAACTCTGCAGAAGGCAAGAGAGCTTGAGGAAGTCCGCTCCAAACTAAACTCCGAGAAGAACAGGCTGCTGGAGAATCTCAACCACAGGGAAAGCGAGATAAACCGCGAGCTTGGTTTGAAAAATAACGAGATTACGGTCCTCCAAAAGAAGCTCGACGGGATAGACCGCGAATGGCGCGGCAAGCTTGATACTGAAAGGCAGGACCTGTTTGGCCGGTTAACAGCCGCCGAATTTGCCTTGAAACGCGAGGAAGGGCGGGCAGCGGATGCGATGTCGCGTCATGAGCAGGCGGCGGAGCGGCTTGCCGCGGCAACGGCTGACACGAAAGCGGCAAGGGAAGACGCAGTTCGTTTTGAAGCGGAACTTCGCACCATTAAGGCGGAGAAGCGGAGGATAGAGGAAGATTACTCAGCCCGCCTCTCCGACAAGGAGAGCCAGTTAAAGAAAATTATCCGGGATTCGTCCGCGAATGAACTGGAACTTGTTGCTCTTCGCGCCGAGCTTCGGAAACTTGAACTTGACCGGGAACTTAAGCTTACACACTCGAACGAACGGGTGCTCGCGCTCGAGACGGAACTCAAAAAACGAAGCCCGCTTCCCGCAGGGCGCGACGAGGAACTAAGAGCGGCCAGGGAACTGGGAGAAGAAAGGCGGAAGAAGCTGATTGCTTTCTACGATACGGCCGGACGCCTGGAACAGGAGAAATTCAGGGCGGAGCTGGAAGCAAAGAAGGCCCGCGAAGAGCTCGAACGCGCGGCCAGGGATCTTACAGCCGCAAAAACGGAAGCGGCGCTCTTCTCTTCCGGCAGAAAACAGACGGAGGAAGAATACCGCTCCCTTCTGCGGCAGAAAGAATCGGCGGAACTCCTGTTGAAACAGTCCTCCGGAGAGAAAGACCGGCTGGAACGGGAACTTTCCGCGACAGCATTAAAGAGAGAAGCAGCGGAAGCCAGGCTTTCAGAGCTTACCGAAAGGCATAACGCGCTTGAACGCGCGAGAAAAGAGGCCGAAGAGGCCAGGCTGTCTTCAGAGGAACAGTACGCAGAACTATACGCGGAATACGAGCGCCTGTCCGCGGAAGCAGCAGTCCCGTCAGCGGGAGATATGGAAGAACTGCGGGATAATATCGCGGAACTGGAATCAGAAAAGTCCGCCTTGAAAAAGGACCTCTCCAGGGCCGCGTCAAACCGGGCCAGGCTTGCCGGCGCCGCGGATAAGGCGGAGCGGGAGACTCAGGCGGCTGAGGAAGCGCTTAGGGCCGCGGAGCGAGGTTTCGAAGATAAACTCTACAGAGAAACCCGGGCTCTCCGGGAAAAAGAGAGGCAGCTCGCCGAACTTACGGAACTGCTGGAGAGGAAAGAAGCCGAATCAAGAAGAGCGCGGGTAGATGCCGATCTTAGGGCCGCGCAGCTGAAGGAAGAATATGAGAGGAGAGAGCGCGAATACGCGCTGCTTTCCGGAAGCGTTGAAGCAAAACTTGCCGGCCTTAATACGGCTAAGCCCGCAGGTGTTGAATCCGCCGGGCAGGAAGCGGCCAGGCTCAGGCTGGAAGCGGGGCGCCAGCTTTACCGGGTGGAACAGTTTACGGCTGAAATAGCATCCCTCCGGAGCGAGATAAAGGCCAGAGACGAACAGCTTGCTGTAGTCAACAAAGAAAAAGCCGAAGCGCTGAAGGATCTGTCAGCGAAACTGGAGGCTTCCGATACACAGGCTAGGGAGTTTGCCGAAAGGATAATAAAAGAACAGAAAAAACTGGCGGACGTAATCGGGTTGAATGAAGAGTTGAAAGCGGAGCTCGCATCGGGATCGGGCTTCACCGAAAAATACAAAGAGAAAGAAGCGGAATTCGAGGCAATCAAGCGGGAGTACAAGTTTAAGGCCGAAGAAGCCGCCGCCCGTTCGTCCGAGGCGTTAAAGGCGCGCGAAGAAGCGCTCGCGCGTGCCGCTGAGGCCGAGAGGATTTCCAAAGAGAAAGACCTTGAATTGCTCGGCGTCAAGACCAAATTGAGCACCCAGATAAAAGAGCTCTCCGGGCATATAGAAATTAAAGAGAAGGAACTCCAGGGAATCCGGTCCATGCTCTCAGAGCTGGAACAGAAAGCGAGGGCGGACTTCGAGATCAAGGAAGAGGAGCTCAAATTAGCAATTAACCGGCTGCAGCTGCAGCTTAAGAATGTGACGGGAAAGACGGAAGCGGGACTTAACGAGAAGGAACAGAAAGTCAAGTCTATGCAGACCGAGTACGCGCTCCGCGAGGTCCAGTGGAAGCAGCAGAAGGAAACAAATGAAAGAGACCGCGAGCGTATCTCCCTCTTCGAAGCCGAGATCGCGAGGCTGCGCGAAGAGTCTTCCAATTCCATAAAAGAACTGCAGGCGGTAATAGAGAACCAGAACAGGCGCCTGATAGAGACCGAGAATTATCTTCATATAAGAGAGGAAGAGAATAGAAAGGCGAAGGAGAAGCTTCTGGAAGAGATGGCGGCTAGAGAAGAACTCCAGGCCGCGCACTTAAGCGAGCTCTCGGCGAAAGAAGGCCTGTTTGCTGCCAAGGAATGGGGCCTGAACGCGAAGATAGGAGAGCTGGCCAAAGCCAAGATTGACCTGGAAGCCGAAAAGACGGCCATAGAGAACAGGATTGACGAAACCGAGCAGGCTCTTATGACCCTGCGCAGAAGGTTCAGGTTATTACTCTGGTTCTGGTACCCTAACGAACCGAGGAGCTAAACCTAAGGTAGAAATTCGAATATTGTAATTCGAAAAGCACTGCCTAACGCACAGCAGAGGATACAGTAAACAGCCCTCATAATTAATCTCTCTCTGCGGTCAGTTGTTTCGAATTTCAGATTTTTTAATTCGAATTTCCTTCAAGGAGTCCTTATGAAGGTTGTTAAAGTCTGGGAAGGCCCTCTTGTAATTCCTACCTATGAGACCGGAGAAGAGAACGAGAACCCCGATCTGGCTGTTGAAGGCAACCTCCGCATGTACCCCTACACCCGCCGCCTCCACCTGAAAGGCACAAAAAAAGAAAGGACTTATCGCGCCCTGTTTATCGAGAACGAATTCCTTAAAGTTATAGTGTTGCCGGAACTCGGAGGCAGGGTCTATTCCTGCGAGGACAAGGTTACCGGCAGGGATATTTTCTACAAGAACAGGGTAATAAAACCGGCCCTCATACAGACCAAGGGAACCTGGATAGCCTGCGGGCTTGAACTCAACTTCCCCATGGGACACTCCATAACCTCCTACGAAACAATAGACAGCGCGGTAATAAGAAGCGCTGACGGCTCGGCGGGAGTCGCGGTAGGAAATATTGACCTTGTAACCAGAATGAGGTGGACAGTCATTGTTAAGCTTTATCCCGCGATTTCGGCGCTGGAACTCTCCGTGAAATTGAATAACCGCGGGGTCCTTCCCGAAAGGTATTATTACTGGGCCAACGCGGCGGTGGACGCCACGGAAGGGCTGCACCTTGTGTTCCCTGCCAGCAAGCTAAAAGGCGGCGAGGGCGGCAAAATAAATTATCCCGTGCACAAGGGCACGGATCTCAGCTATTACAGGAATACCAAGAGCACCTCCGAGGGATTCGCGCATAATTCTCCGGAGAATTTTTTTGGCTATTATAATGAAGATTACGATTTCGGAATGGTTCACTACGCCGACCGGCACGAGGTTTCCGGAAAGAAGTATTTCTCCTGGGGTTCCGTAAACGGCCTGCGCTGGAGAAAATTTTTAACGGATGACAACCCTCCTTACGTGGAATTTCAGTCCGGACCTTTTGAGACACAGTTGCGCTGGGAGTTCCTGAATCCCTGCGGGACGTCGGAGTTCAAACAATATTTCATTCCGGTGAGAAAGACCGGCGGTTTTGTTTACGCGAACCGGGAAGCTTCCGTGAACCTGGTCCAGAGGCACAGCACGGAATCTATGGACCTTTCCATTTCAGCGAACCGGATTATAAAAGGCGCGGTCATTGGCGTGTCCGCGCGCGGGAAAACATTTTACTCCGGAAAAAGGACGCTCACGCCGCTTGATATTTTTAAGGAATCCTTCCCTTTCCCGGCGGATCTCGGCGGGACAAAAATAACCCTCTCGGTCTCGGAAGGCGGTTTGGAAATACTCCGGCACGAGAGCATTGTATCTAAACTCGGCAGCTATGAATCTCTTCCAGATCTGCCGGTGAAAAAAAGACGCGGTCAGGCAGAAAGCCTGTACTATGAAGGTCTGACGCTTGAAAAGAGAAGGTCTTTCTCGGAAGCTTCAAGGAAATACGCGGAGGCTCTGGAAAAAAATCCAAAATATGTCCCTGCAATGCTCCGGCTCGCGGTTATTTCCCTTGAGAATGGACTCTACCGGCGCGCCGGCGAGCTTCTCGCCGGAATAAAGAAACTTGACGCCAGGAACATTGAAGCCTGCTACTTTCTCGGGCTTGCCTTTAAGTATACGGGCAGGACGGAGGAGGCGAAAGAATCCTTCCGCGAGCTTCAGCTGGTAGACAATTACACGAATGCTCCCGCCCTGCTGGAACTTGGAAAACTTTTGCTGGCTGAAGGCCGTTTTGAAGAAGCCGCTGAAACCCTGGCAAAGGCCTACTCAAAGCTCGCAAATAACCCGAAAGCCGCCGGGCTGTATTCCGCTGCCCTGCGCCGGTTTGGGAAAACCAACGAAGCCGCTCATGTTATTTCGGACTGTCTGGCCAACGACCCGCTTGACGGCCTGCTCTTAAACGAGAATAACCTGCTGAGGAACGGTCCCCGGAATACAGCTGCCTTGCTTTCAGTGCTTCACAGGTGCAAAGAGACAGCTCTTGAAATTGCCGCGGATTACCTGCAGGCGGGGCTTTTGTCGGAAGCCGCCGGCGTCTTAAAGCTTGCCGGGAAAAAATACCCTGACTACCCGCTCTATCACTATTACAGAGGCTTCGCGCTTGAGAAACTCGGGCGCCTCAAAGAGGCGAAGAAGTGCTACAGGGACGGAGCCCTGGCGAAAGGGAAGCGCTGTTTCCCCTGGCAGGCCGAATCCGTCGAGGTACTTGAGCGCGCGGCGAAAGCCCATCCCCGTCTTCCGAATACCTACGAATACCTTGGAAATTATCTTTTCAGCCGCCTGCGCTACGAGGAAGGGCTGAAGTGCTTCAATAAAGCGAAAGAGCTCGGCTCAAAGAGTCCGGTGGTATTTAGAAACATTGCGCTCGGGCTTGTGCGCCTGAAGAAAGATTTTCACAAGGCGGCAAGGGCGTACGAGCAGGCTCTAAGCTGCAATCCGAAGGATTGGGAGATATACGCGGAAGGCGACAGGTTCCTTTCCATTTACGGTTACAAACCCTTGAGGAGAAGGCTCTCAAAGTTAGTGTCTGAGTGCGCGCTGGAACATCCCAAGGCGATGGAGCGCATGGCGAAATACATTGTGGACACCGGCGCCTACGACGACGCGATAGAATACATCTCTTCCAGGCAATTCTACCCGTGGGAAGGCGAGTTCTTGTCTCGGCAAATATATGAGGACGCCTGGAACGGCAAGGCGGAAAAGCTGATAAAGGGCAAGGACTTTGATGAGGCGGCCCGCTGCGCGGAAAAAGCTATGCTCTATCCCGAGAATATCGGCGTGCAGAAGATGGATTGGCGTACGGAGAGCAGGAGCTGGTTTATTAAATATTATATAGCCCGCAAAAGAGGCGACGCCGGCGCGGCAAAAAAGGCGCTTGGCAAGTTAAGGGTCAGGGACGGGTCTTTTACCTCGTGGATCGGCGGGGAGTTTACGGCCTATTATTTCGCGTCAGAAAGGTTCGTTTACCATACGCTTGCCTTAAGCCTTATTGGCAAGTCAAGCCGCGCTGAAGAACTGTTGAATAGAGTGCTATCCAAATGCAAAAAAGACCAACAGCGAATGTTTCTGTGGGCCTCCTACCTTCAAGGCTGGCATTTTCTGGAGATAGAAGAGAAGGCCTGCGCTGCCAAGAGGCTGCTTTCAGGGTTTACTATTCCGAAAGCCCAATATAAATTTGCGGCCGGCATCGCGGAATTGGTAAATAAGAGCAGGGACGCGAAATGATCGGTTGAAACACGGAGATTTTATCCTTGCAGTTATTTCCTGCAGCAATTAAAATGAACATGCTTTGGCGTTTGGACGGCGGGGGTGGGAATGGAATTAAAAGACAGGATTATCATAGCTCTGGATTATTCGGACGAGGCAAAGGCGCTCGAGATGGTCGAGCTCACCCGTGAATATGCCGGAGTTTATAAAGTAGGGTTCGAACTTTTTGTCTCGGCGGGACCGGATATCGTTAAAAAACTGGCTTCTCTCGGAGGGAAGGTCTTCCTCGATCTTAAATTCCACGACATTCCCAATACCGTCGGTCAGGCTTCCGGCGCGGCCGCGGCTCTCGGCGTCCTGATGTTCAATGTTCACGCTTCGGGCGGGCTGGATATGATGAAGAAGGCGGCGGAGTCCGCCGCGAAGGCCGGAAGGGACAGGCCCCTGGCTCTCGGCGTTACCGTGCTCACCAGCATGAACGACAGGGTTTTAAAGGAAGAGATAGGGATTCCTCTTGGCGCCAACGAGCAGGCCCTGAAACTCGCGAAGCTCGCGAAACAGGCGGGGCTTGACGGGGTGGTCTGCTCCGGCGAAGAGATAAAGGCGATAAAGGAAGCCTGCGGAAAGGATTTCATATTAGTTGTTCCAGGCGTTCGCCCCGCGTGGGCTTCCGGCGACGACCAGAAAAGAGTCATAACTCCCCGCGAAGCGGTAGCTGCCGGGGCTGATTACATAGTGATCGGCCGTCCAATCACTAAAGCCGATGATCCGAAGGCCGCCGCAAAACGCGTATTAGAAGAACTGCAGCCGGCCTGATCCTTTCGGGAATCACAGGGCTTTTCCGGTTGAATAGAAGCCATTTTTAACCTATAATAATTGTCAATGGATAGAGACAAGATACCCGAAAATCTGCAGGAAAAACTCCGTAAGGCCAATCCAAAAGATAAGCTCCTTATCGCGCTCCGCTCCGATATTGTCGGAGAGGCAAAATACGGCGAGGAATGGCTTTTTGTAACGGAGAAACGCGTTGTTGTCCTTTCCGGTTCAGGCAGGACCATTCACGACATTAATCTTTTATCGGTTAAAAAATCAGAAGCGATTGACCTGGTCGGCAGCGGGGTTATTGAACTCACCGTAGGCTCCTCCGTTCACCGCGTCATAATGTTTTCCAACGCCAAAACTCCGGATTTCTATCAGGCTGCCGATGATATAAATGAACTGGCAAAGGGAAGGAAGATAACTGCAAAGGAAAGCGCGGCAAAGAAGGTAATCTGTGAGACCTGTCACGAACCCATTCCTGATTACATGAACAAGTGCCCGCAGTGCACAGATAAATCCAAAACTCTGATGCGGGTCATGAGGTTCGCGAAACCCCACACCGGAACTATACTGGTTGTTATTTCCTGCACGCTCTTCCTTATGCTTTCCGGGCTTGTTACGCCGTACCTTTCAAGGCTCTTTCTTGACTATGTGTTCTACACCGGGCAGGACCACGGACCTATGCCTTTTGCCCGGCTGATACCGTGGATATCTCCCGGGCCGTCAGCTGCCAAATTCCCCTACTGGGATTGGTTCTATATAGTTACCGCCGTGCTCTTTCTTTCAAGTATGGCGCAGCTCTTTTTCCAGGGGCTCTCGGAGCGTTTTTCGGGCAAGCTTGGTTACAGCACTGCTTTTGACGTCAGGTCCGCTATCTACGAGAAACTGCAGGAGCTCTCCCTTTCGTATTTTGACAAGCATCAGACAGGCGCGATCCTTTCCAGGGTAAACCAGGATACAGGGGAAGTGCAGAGGTTCCTCGTGGATTTCTTTCCGCTCACGGTGGAGGCCATCCTTTATTTCTTCGGTATCGGCTATTGCCTCTTCAAACTGAACTGGCAGTTGACTCTTTACATGTTTCTCCCCATGGTCTTTACCGTTATTTTCCTCGGGCTGGTATTTCCGCGGGTCTGGTATTATTTCATCAGGTTCTACCACAAGCGCTCGATGCTCTCCGCGCTTGTGAATGATTCCGTTTCAGGCATGCGGGTAATTAAGGCTTTCGGTCAGGAGAAGGTTGAGGTCGCGAAATTCAAGAAGAGGAGCGCGGAATTCCGCGACGCCGGCATCCAGGTTTCTAACCAGTGGGGGATTTATCACCCGATACTTCATGCTTTTATAACACTCGGGACAATCCTTGCTTATGTTATCGGCGGCCCTTACGTGTCAGGCGGGAATATGACCATAGGGCAGTTGATGGCCTATATAGGATACCTCGCGATGTTTTACAGGCCGGTCTTCATCCTTACCAGGATGGTTGAGAATGTAGGCAACTCTCTCTCGGCCGCGGAAAGAGTTTTTGATGTCATTGACACCGAGCCTGAGATAAAGGACCCTGAAGGCGGCGGCGGAAGCGTCGATATTAAAGGCGCGATAGAGTTCAAAAACGCCAGTTTCGGCTACAGCAAGTTCAAACCTGTCATAAAGAAGATATCCGTAAAGATAGAACCGAACGAGATGATAGGGCTTGTGGGGCGCAGCGGCGCGGGAAAGAGCACCTTTGTGAACCTGGTCTGCCGGCTCTATGATGTAAACAACGGCGAGCTGCTTATTGACGGCAGGAACATAAAGGACATAAAGGTTTCGGAACTTCGGAGCCAGATAGGAATAGTCCTTCAGGAGACCTTCCTCTTCAACGGGACCATCTACGACAATATCGCCTACGCGAAGCCAGGGGCTAAGAAGGAAGAGGTCATTGCCGCGGCGGTGGCGGCGAACGCTCATGACTTCATCCTGAAAAAACCGGACGGCTATGACACCGACGTCG
>Ga0209083_1000734_pt1 | contig 44330 bp, 36 predicted proteins | sample AM7aDNAmetaG_FD_184132 | JGI IMG/M metagenome (GOLD analysis project Ga0209083, IMG submission 184132) | Freshwater microbial communities from Finland to study Microbial Dark Matter (Phase II) - AM7a DNA metaG (SPAdes) (version 3) | ecosystem: Environmental > Aquatic > Freshwater > Lake ...
CCTCTTGACTCATGTTAGTAGTTTTTCAACATTTCTATTCATTGCCGATTCTAATTAGTCTGGACAAATTTTGTTTAGAACTAAACAATAAATCAACAAATTTATTTTTTATAACACTTACTAAGTGTAATCTAGCATAAAATCGGAAATTTGAAAAATGTGGATAACAGGAAGAAGTATTTTTTGAAAACACGAATCTTTACTATTGAAGCTTCAGTCTCTGTAAAAACTCATCTTGCCGACCCAGAGGGAGCCCTTGATATCCGGTAGATTTAAAGAGCTCTCCACTTGCACTGCGACCCGTTCAATCCGGTTAGACCTGAAGATCTGATCCCCTGGTTTCACCCCAAATTTTGCTGCCCGTCCCTTTACCCACCCCCTGGCGATCATCAGATTGGAAAAAGAAATCCTGAATTTCTTCCACTTAGTGTCCGCCCTAAAGGAACAGTTCCATACATCTATTCTATCGGGGTCATCCGGCAGAGAGGTATTGATATTTATTCGACCCGTTAAAGGCCGCGTTGTTTTAGCATAAAATTCAATTCCGCTGTATAGAGAAAGATCTCTTCTTTTATCGTTTGATGCATTACAGAGCGTCCAACTTTTAATATCGGTAAAATCATAATCGATTCTTAAAGCACTATGGGTATCTTCCGGACCCTGACTTGGATCCAATACGAATTTACAGGAACGGCCTAATTCAGACCCGCCGCCGCCTTCGCCAAAAATTTCCGCTTCTCTGAAACCCAGATGCCATGAAGGATCGATTGTATCTTCATTGAACTTTTCATTCAGTGGCCCGGAATCTCTCATTTCAAGCGGCTTGATCAATGGGGTTCTCATGGCTATCGAGGCCATCGCCTGACCCGTTCTGACGTTCACGAGCCTGAGATTTACATCCCAGGTGCCACCCAAATCGGCCAATGTGCCCGTAAGGATCAGGTCGGCCGTTATAAGGTTGCCGATGGCCTTGTCGGACGGTTTCCTTGCGAGACCGCTCAGGCTCAGTTCCAGTTCATTGATGACTGTCTTCAGTTTCGATCTTTCTACAATGGTAAAATGTCCCGACTCAATAAGGGCAGAGGTCAGTTCCTCAAGAGTAACCCTGCCGACCGCTTGCTCATTGCCTCTGATAACCTCAAAATCAACCACGGCCAATACCTTCTTAGGAATCCTTATCTTTACTACCGTTCCTACCGGATAGGAAACTGGTTTCTCAAAAACAACTCTTACATTGCTTCCCATAACTTCTTTTATAGTTGCCGCCGTTCCGTTTATATCGGTTGCTATTCCTTCAAGGAAAAGACTTTTCTGAACAACCTGCTGCGCGATGTCGCTTATGGAAGGTTCGGGGACCTTCTTAAATTCGGGCAACTTCAATTCCAATGTTGCCTGGTTTCCCGAAACGCTTTGAACTGTGCCGTCAACATAAAGGAGGGAGGGCTGTTCGGGCTTTTCCGTGGTTGTCATCGTCGCACACGATGAAAGCACAAAAAGCATTGTTACAATAAGCATAAAAAGGATTCTTGTTCTCTTCATATATTCTCCTTAACCTGAATATCAGGCAGACATTATAAACAAAAAAATACCGTCTCTTTCATTTTATTTTTTTGATAAGAACTTGCTTTCATTGGAAGTGAGTATAGGGACGCCGCATCTGGATGTCAAGGAAATATGGACCACCATAAGATGATGCTTATTGCTTCAAATCAGAAACTTTTCCCGACTCTGCCGGTGTGCGTATTACAGGAAGAATGATTTATTGTCTGTCTTCATATCTGCTTTCAAGATAACTTCGTCTTATAGCAGTATATGCAATTCATAACAGCCTCATCTTTATTTTTACTTTTCTTCCAATCCCTCAATAAACGCCAGGACATTTTTGCCTAGAACGGCGTGGTTGTAGCCGCCTTCCAAAATGCCGAAACAGCCGCCATTGTTACGCCGGGCGGTCTGGCGCACCAGCTTTCCCATGTATGTGTAGTCTTCCGTTTTCAAAAGGCCACCCCAGTCGGCTTCATGATAATCAAAACCAGCGGATACGGCAATCATATCGGCATCCGTTTTTTCCAGACTGTTCTGAACAATTTTTAAATATTCATTGCGGTTCTGGCCTGCCGGATTCAGAATCGTCACATAACCCTTGCCGCCCAGAATATTGACGTTGCCATCGCCAACATGCAGATCAAAATCCAGAAGAAATGCTTTTTTAATTTTATGTTCGCGTTTGAGTTTTTCTAAAGCTATCGCCATATTGTTAAAATAGCAAAATCCCCAGGCGCTATCCGCTGAGGCATGATGGCCGGGTGGACGGATTACAGCGAAGCATGGTTCGGTAATAGCAATTTGCGCCGCTTTGATTGCACCACCAGCCGCAAGCGCCGCGATATCATAAACGCCTTCCCGCCGAATCTCCGCTATATGCCGGGTTGTGTGAACATAAGCGATATCTTTTTCATCCGCTTCCTGCGGTTCGATATAATCAACTTTTCCGGCAAGAGCAAACTCAATGGCTTCAATCCTTCCCGGATTAGAAGCAGGATCAGATGAATAAACCTCTTTATACTCTTCGGAATAGACTACTTTCATGCTATGCTCCTTTCTCTTATCACGGGTATTACACCCTCCGCTTTGCGGGATCGTTCAACTTACCAATTCCGTTGCGCTGCGCTTTCGGAATTGGAGTTTCACGAATATAAGAAAAACTGCTTGTGATCCATTCCTGAGGATTACCATCAAAAACTTTTTCCACAAATTTTACGCGTCCGTTTTTACCGATAAGCAGAATCGTCGAAGAACGTGTGCCGTAAACGGGGCTTGTAATAAATATCGATGATAATACCATTTCCCATTCCAGGCCTATTCCTGTGTCCGGCAATTTACTGTCGGTGGGGATTCTACGATCCGCAAGCACAGCAAATAATGCATCTTCCAATTCAGCTCCTTTCTTATCCAGCACGGCCTTGAGCAGCTTTTTACCCCTTGATACTTTTGGCCAGGGAGTATTGAGCAGATGATTGCTGAGGCCATAAATTCCGGGATTGAGTTTTTGCTTTTCCCCGCGATTGGAATATGCAAACAGTTCACGGCGATCTCCTGCAATCAAATTATAGCCATTATAAAGTTGAGCCTGCCGGGATATTTTTTTTAAATAGTCATCGGCGCTTTGATTGCCGCAAAGATAAGAACTGACAAGCCCTCCGCGTGATGGAGCATCATTTTTCCAGGAGGACGGATCTCGATAATTTGTAATAGCAGCAAATCTTCCGCTTCGATCAATCCCCATCCAGGTGCCGCCTTCTTTTAAGTCCCGTCCGGCCAGCACCTGCGGGGCATTTTCCCAGAAATCAGCAGAAACTGAAGGCCGCTCATAAAATTCGTCGCGATTGGCAGCCAAAATTAAATTGTAGGCCGGATGAACTTTATAGGCGAAAATAATTAAACACATATTTCGTACCTCGTATCTCGTGAAATGTATCTCGTATTTAGTTTTTTTACGCTTCACACTTCACTATTCACGCCTCACGTCGTTTTTCCCCCGCTTCACGCCTTTAGTCTTTCCATAATCTTTGTCATTGTCTCACCGGCGGAGTGGTCAATAATCACATCGGCGATATCATCCTGCTGGGTCTCGCCCAGGTTAATAATAACTATCCCCGCGCCGGATCGCTTCGCGTAAAGAGGCATATTAGCGGCGGGGTAAACAACCAGAGAAGAGCCAATGACAATAAACAGATCACATTCCTGCGATTCATTAGTTGCCATCGCTAAAACTTTTTGGGGTAATGCCTCGCCAAAAAAAATAACATCCGGTTTCAGGATACCGCCACATTTCTTACAGTCCGGCACATAATCAACAGATGATATATTTTTTGTTAAAAGTTCTAGTGGATATTTTTGTCCGCACTCAAGGCAAATAAGCCATTGCATGTTGCCATGCAATTCATGGACGTGCGCAGGATCGTTGCCGGCTTTCTGGTGAAGGTTATCAACATTCTGGGTAATTACACAACTCAGTTTCCCAATCTTTTCCAGTTCAGCTATGGCCAGATGCGCAGCATTGGGTGCGGCATTAGCCATTAATCCGCCTTCCAAAAGGAGCTTCCACATTTTCTTTCGCGTCTGCACGGAACTCAAGAATTTTTCGATAGTAAAATCATCCGGATCAAATTTGCTCCAAAGTCCGCCCGGGCTGCGGAAATCCGGAATGCCCGATTCCGTACTCACACCCGCGCCGGTAAAGATGACAATTCTTCTGGCCTTATCGATCATTTGAGCTACTTTATTTATTTTTTCTTCCAAGAGAAATTACCTTCTGATTGTCAGAGTTCATTTAAGATACACTAAGTTGTTTAAAAATCAAAAGGAAAAACCGGAGAGGGGCAAAGTTGATTTGTTAGTACCAAGTCGCTATCAAACATTAAAAGGTTGATTTACCGGGCATAATACCAAGTAAGCTTTCAAAAATTTATAGCTTATTTTTTGAAAGCAACTTGGTATAAAATAGTTTTTTTGCGGCCTGAGCCAGAGCATCTTTTAATTTTGCTGCATTACCGGATTTTAAAATCTTCCGGATATCGGTAAGACTTTTTTCATATAAATTTAATATCTTATCGGTATCGGGATTATTGGCGATAATATCCGTGTAAAGTCCAGGGCTCTCCGTAAAGACTTTTTTGATGATCCCAAGTTTAGTTTGAAATATAGGCGTTGTGTATTTACTGATTTTTTCCAGGGATATCCCCGTTTCTGTAAGCGTCAACCCCAGAGAGATTGTGTTGAGATGATTGAGCACTTGAACAATCGCCATTATTTTATCATGCTCTTCCGGAGTTTCTTCCGTAACCACCAATCCGTTCTTTCCCAGAATTTTTCTGAGCCAGCCAAACCACCTCTTCCCTCTGGCCTTGCATAAAATAACATTTTCTCCTGAGGCATCATCAACACCCGGCCCAAATAGCGGATGGCAGCCGATGACTTCTGCCCGGCAATTAGCCAGCATCAGCTCCACAGGTTCTTTTTTTAGCGATGTTAAATCCATTAAGAGCGAACCTTCCGGCACCAATGGCCCGACTTTTTTAATCATCGCCGCTGTGGCAGAAATCGGCACAGCTATGACAATGACGTTGCATAAAGCTGCCAGATCATTGATATCCATTGCTGATTTTCTTCCCCAGACGTGAACGGGATAACCTTCCTTTTGCAGCAAATCAGCAAACCAGCGACCCATGCCCCCGGTTCCGCCAATTATTCCTACGGTTATATCTTTCATAGTTTTGCCGCCCTTTGACGCAACCAATGATCGGCCAGAACTATATTGACCATCGCCTCACATACCGGCACTATCCGCGGTAATACACAATTATCATGCCGGCCTTGAATTGAAATTGATCTTTGCGCTCCTGTGGAATCTACTGTCTGCTGCGCTTTGGCGATGGAGGGAATCGGTTTGCAATAAACTCTTATAACAATTTCCTGCCCTGTCGTAATTCCCGCCAGTATGCCACCGGCATGATTTGTACTAAAGCCATCAGGCGACATTTGATCATTGGCTTCAGATCCTTTCATGACAGAGACTGCAAATCCTTCTCCAATTTCCACTGCTTTTACAGAACCGATACTCATTAAAGCCTTGGCCAAATCCGCATCAATTTTGTCAAAAACCGGCTCGCCCAAACCGGCAGGGCAACCACGCACGACAACTTCAACAACCCCGCCGAGGGAATCTCCTTCTTTTCTCAAAGCTGCCAGCTTTTTTACCATCGCCACGGCAGCCTCGAAGTCTGGACAAAAAAGTATATTTTCACGCACGACAGAGCGCACATCTTTAGATTTTGGCATCTTGGCGCGGTCAATTTCAATTCCACCGATTGCCTGTGTATAGGCAATAACTTCAATATGTGCAGCGATAACTTTTTCGGCAATGGCTCCGGCTGCTACACGGGCAACGGTTTCTCTGCCTGAAGCCCTTCCGCCTCCTCGCCAATCGCGGATGTCGTATTTTTTAAGATATGTATAATCCCCCTGACCGGGGCGAAAAACATCTTTTAATTCGTCATAGGCTAAAGAGTCTGCATCAGCATTTCTGATCAGCAGAGAAATAGGAGTGCCGGTCGTTTTACCTTCAAAAACTCCGGAGAGGATTTCTACCTTGTCCTGCTCGTGCCTTGCTGTAGAAGAAACAGCGGCTGAAGGCTTTCTGCGATCCAGAGCATTTTGAATATCAATTTCAGCAAGTTCAAGCCCCGCCGGACAACCATCCACAACTGCCCCCAGCGCGGCACCATGCGACTCTCCCCAGGTTGTAACGCGAAAGATACTGCCAATTTGATTTCCGGCCATAAATTACTCCCTATCATCACTTTTTTCTTTTATTAATTTTAGCCACTATCCCCGATTCCAGCAAATGGTGATAAATTGTTTCGGCAATCTGCGGAGCGCTTTTTCCTGCCGTACCAACCATAAAATCGGCAGTCTTTTTATATAAAGGCAATCGCTCTGCAAAAATGTCCATAGTTTCCTGGGCAAGATCATCAGTTGTAAATTGCGGTCGCGCCGCATTGTTTTGTGCATCTTCATTTAGCCGATCAATAATATCTTTTATCGGCGCATTTAGCCAGACAATCACTCCCAACTGTTTTAACAACTTAACGTTTTCCGCGGCGAGAATAACACCGCCACCGGTGGCAATAACACTGTCACCTTTCCCCGAAAATAATTGAATTGCTTCAGTTTCCTTTTTTCTGAAATATTCCCATCCATTATGAGCAATAATATTTTTAACCGGCGCATTGACAACCTCTTCAACAACAGAATCGGAATCATAAAATGGAATTTTTAAGAGCATGGCGAGCAACTTTCCCACTGTTGTTTTACCTGAAGCCCGATAGCCGATAAGAATAACTTTCATATTTTTTCCAATTCCTTCCAAAAATCGGGAAAAGATTTATCCACGCACTTTTTATCACTGACTTCTATTCCGCGAATTAACAAACCGGCAACGGCAAAACTCATGGCAATACGATGATCGTTATAGGTTTGAATGCTTGCTGCCGCCGGCTTTCCACCTTTAATCATGAGTCCGTCCGATAACTCCTCCGCTGTAATTCCGATCCGGTTTAATTCCGTTACCATTGCTGCTAGGCGATTGCTTTCTTTGATTCGCAGATGAGCCACATTAGTAATTAACGTCTGGCCTTTGCGAAAAGCTGCCAGTATCGCCAGTGTGGGCACCATGTCCGGCATGTCGTTTAAATCGAAAACAAAGTCACCTTCGATAAGATCATCACCTGCCAACTCTACCCAATTCTCTCCCGCTAATACCTTGCAACCGAGCTCTTCCAGAATATCCAGCAGGCGGATATCGCCCTGCTTACTTTTCCGACTTATGCCGTTGACTCGTATCACCTTTTTCAAAAGTGCCGCAGCCAGAAAAAAATAGGATGCACTGGAGACATCACCTTCAACACGATATTCACGTCCGGAATAAAGACTTCCTGCATTGACATTATAATGATTCCTTCCGCTCTCAAAAATATTAGCACCGAAATCCTTCATCACCGAGATTGTCAGATCGATATAAGGAGCGGAAACAATATTCCCTTGCAGCGTTAGTTCAATTCCTTTTGCTGTATAAGGTGCGCAAAGAAGCAGCGCCGAAACATACTGCGAACTTTCAATGTCTGTTAAGATTATCTTCCCACCAGCAAGACCATTCGCCATTATTTCCACCGGTGGACAATTGTTACGGCAGGAAATATCAACACCCATGCTCTGAAGCGCTCCAACCAACGATCCCACAGGCCTTTCGCACAGACGTTTCTCGCCAGTCAAAACATATTTGCCGCGTCCCAGACAGACCATTGCCGTAAGAAAGCGCAGCGCCGTCCCGTTATATCCCAAAAATATTTCTTTGCCGTTATTTTTTACAACACCAGCCGTGCCGCAGACCTGATAGCCTCCATCGGTGGGTTCAATCCCGGCGCCCAATGCCTGCAAGCCGGATATCAGATGCAGCGTATCTTCCGCAACAAGGGCATGGTGGATAAATGAATTCCCCTCCGCCAGCGCAGCAGCGATCAGCGCCCGCTGTGTAAGGCTTTTGGAGCCGGGAACGGATACTGTAGTGGATACTCCCTCAAATATTGCTTCAGCCTTCAATTTTTTCTAACCTTTCGATAACAACTTTTTTCATGAGCGCGCGGGACGGCTCAATTCCTGTCCACAGTTTTAATTGCTCGGCTCCCTGATGCACGAACATATCAAGGCCGGAGGCAGTACGACCCCCCTGTGCTTCAGCATCGCGCAGTAGCCTAGTTTTCAGCGGATTATAGATAACATCAATAACATATTTATATCCGCCCAGCAATGAAGCCTCCACAGGAGATTGATCGATATGCGGGTACATACCGACTGGCGTGGTATTGATGAGACAATCGGCCTTAAGCTTTCCCAGATCGGCGAGAGAATAAAACGGACAGTTTAATTTATTCGAAAGAATTTTACCTTTTGGTATCGTCCGATTGACGATTATCGGCAATCCGCCTTCCTTTATTATTCCATAAACTGCGGCCCGCGCCGTTCCACCCGCGCCAATGATTACAAATGTTTGATCTTTAACCGGCATCAGCTCTTTGAGCGTCAGCATCAGACCAAGCCAATCTGTGTTGTAGCCCACCAGGCGGCCATTATTGTTGACGATTGTATTTACCGCCCCAATTTTCAGAGCATCATCATCGACTTCGTCGAGGTATTCCATCACGGAAACTTTATAGGGAATGGTCACACTGGCACCGCGAATATTCATTCCTTTTATGCCGGAAATAGTAGATTCTAAATTCGAAACACAAAAAGCATTGTAGTGTCCGTCAATACCCATCTCCTTCAGCGCGGCATTGTGCATCAGCGGAGAGAGACTCTGTGCTACCGGATTCCCCAGTAATACATAATTCTGCAAATCTTGTCCCGAAGAAGAAAGCACGGCCTCAGATTTATCGGCACGTCTGCCTTTGACCATATTATCAATTTGCCTCATTTCGTTTACTGTAAGCTGCCCCGGTGCTGATTGAGCATCAGAATCCAACGCGGCAAAGCTCAAATACGCTCCCATAAATGGCGCTGCAACTCGGCTGATGCGTCCTTCGTCCCCCATGCATATGGCAATAATTTTCTGAGAATGTTTTTGCGCGTAGGGAATCATGCCCAGAACCTTCAGGTTATCTTCAGCGCTTTTAGCGAAAGTGACAATTTTCACAACAGCGGCATCGTGTTCCAAACACTTATGAAATATTTCTTGAAGTTTGGTAACCGAAGGTGTTTTTTCAATATCATGATAGGAAACGATTATTCCAGTTACCCCTCCTCGCTTTGCGCAATAGTCGCGAAGCGCGCCAATAGCGGCCTTGCCCTCCGAAAGCTCAATATCTACAAAGTCTGCTTTCAAATCGATTGCATCTTTCAGCAAATCCATTTTCAACATCTCTTTATCTTTTATTATAGATCTGGCTTGCGGCAATTCATTTACTGAAAGCGCCTCCTCCTTTTTCCTGCAGGTAACAATTATTTTAACCGAGCCCGCGGCGTTGCGGATAGCCGTAATCAGATCACCCAGATTCCCGTCGGCAATTAAATCCATCCTCAGTTCAATGAAATCAGCAAGGAGGCAACTCCGCTCAATTTCCTGCAGCGCCTCTTTGTTTGTCTTTGCCGTAATCGGGATACAAATCATAATCCACCTTCCGCTTTGGGGTATGATCCTAAGATTTTCAAATAAGTTGTTTTTTCTTTAAGCTCCTCAAGGCATCTTTTTATTGCTTTATCATTGACATGACCGATCACATCCACAAAAAATAGATATTCCCACAATCTTTCTTTCACAGGATGCGATTCTATTTTGGATAAATTAATTTTGCGCCCGGCAAATGACGACAGGGCACGATGCAACGAACCGGGTAAATCGGGTGTGGCAAATATCAAAGAAGTTTTATCATTGCCAGTCGCCAACCCTTCCCCTCTGCCGATTACTAAAAACCGTGTCATATTGGAAGGATTATCCTCAATACCCTCTGCCAGTATGTTCAGACCGTAACACCGGGCAGCAAGTGAACTGCCTATTGCCGCTTCAGTTTTTTTCCCCCGCACTATTTGCACTGCGGCGGCTGTGCTCTCCATTTCGCCCAGCGTGCAATTGGGTAGATTCGTTCTAAGCCAAGACTGACATTGGGCCAGTGCCTGGGGGTGAGAATAAATATTTTTAATTCCCTTCATGCTATTTGCGGAAGAAATTAAACACTGACTAATGCGCAGATAAATTTCTGCTCGAATTTTCAGGGGAGTCAAAATTAATCTGTCCAGTGTCACATTAACGGAACCCTCCAGAGAATTTTCCACTGGGACTACACCCCAATCCACAGAACCTTTTTCCACTTCATCGAATACGCGCGCAATTCCGCTCTGCGGGGAAAAAGAGCTGGATTCTCCAAAATGCAGGCGTGATGCCAAATGGGAAAATGATGCTTCCGGCCCCAAAAAAGCTATTGTTGTCGGCTTCTGCAAATCACGCGACGCGGAAATAATTTCCCGGTAAATCGCCTGAACTGCCGAGGAAGGCAGCTGTCCGGAATTCAGCTCCTGCAAATAGTTATAAACTTTAGCCTCCTGAGCAGGGTTATACACCTGGATTCCTTCCTGTCCTTTAACCTCACCAATCTGGACAGAAATCTGCGCGCGCTCATTTAAAAGACGGATAATTTCCCTGTCTTTGTCTTTTATGTTTTGTCTCAACCCTTCCAATTTCGGCTGCTTCATTATTTCATCCCCTCAATCACATCGTAAATCAGCTTATTGGCAATGCCTCCATTGACAAAAGGCATACCGATTTTCTTCAGCAGAATAAAATGAACAACATCATCTTTCTTTTTTTTATCCATTGTCAATCTGGAAATTATATCATCCGCAGAAAAATTCTGTGGTATTTTTACTGGTAATCCCGTCCTCAGGATTATTTCTTCAATACGTTTAAGCGGCGTGTCATCGAGATATTTCTTTTCCCCGGAAATACGCGCTGCCGCAATCATCCCCAGAGCAACGCCTTCTCCATGCGATATAGCATATTTAGATACCGCTTCAATAGCGTGCCCGAGAGTATGGCCAAAATTAAGAAGACGCCGCAAACCCTGTTCCTTTTCATCGATTTCGACAATTGATTTTTTAATGCGGCAGCAGTTTTCCACAAGTTTCGTGAGCAATGCTGAATCTTTGCTTTTTACCGCATCCATATTTTCTTCCAGCATACAAAACATTTTTTCGTCATCAATAATGCCATATTTAATAATCTCGGTAAGTCCATTGTTAAACTCTTTTTCGGGCAGTGTTTCCAGGAAGACCAAATCAGCAAAGACTGCGCGCGGCTGATGAAATGTTCCCAGAAGATTTTTCCCATGCGGCAGATCGATGGCTGTTTTTCCGCCGATGCTGCTGTCCACCTGCCCGATCAATGTAGTCGGTATCTGAATGTAAGGAATACCGCGCATATAAATGGACGCGATAAACCCAACCATATCACCCACGACTCCGCCGCCTAAAGCAATTAACATCGTACCGCGGTCTGCACCCAATTCCAGCAGCTTCCCGACAATGTCCAGGACTGTATTGATATTTTTAGAAGACTCTCCCGCGGGAAACTCAATGAAATTTATGTTTAATCCAACATCTTTAAAACTGTCCATCATCTTTTTGGCGTAGAGACTTCCAACAAAATTATCCGTAATCAGAACATAACGTCCGGCTTTATGATTTTTAGCAATAATTAACGTCATCCGATCGATAATTTTATAACCAATACGAATTTCGTAAGACGCTGATATTTTTTTATCGAGATTAACTTTCATTGATCGCATACAACAACTCCGCTAATTTTTTTAGTGTCTCATCGCCGTGGCAATCGCCCTCACATCATCCATTAATTGATAAAACTTCTCCGGTTTCAGCGACTGCGCTCCATCAGATACCGCTTTTTCCGGATCCGGATGCACTTCCACAATAATGCCATCTGCGCCAACAGCAACGGCGGCACGGGAAAGTGGAATCACAAACCTCCAGTTACCGGCAGCATGACTGGGATCAACAACAACGGGCAAATGCGTGAGACCTTTGAGCACCGGAACCGCGCTCAGGTCCAGTGTGTTTCTTGTCGCTGTTTCAAATGTTCTAATTCCGCGCTCGCAGAGGATGACATTGGGGTTGCCTGAGGAAAGAATATATTCCGCGGACATGAGCAATTCTTCAATTGTTGTCATCATGCCTCTTTTCAAAAGCACAGGTTTGCGCGCCTGACCAACTTTTTTCAAGAGTGCAAAATTCTGCACATTTCGCGCTCCAATCTGCAGCATGTCCGCATAGGTTTCGACAAGATCAACATCAATCGGACTGACAACTTCCGTTACAGTCGGCAGACTTGTCTTCTTGGCGACCTGATCCAGCAACTTCAATCCTTCTTCTTCCATTCCCTGAAAGCTGTATGGTGAAGTCCGCGGCTTGAAAGCGCCGCCTCTTAAAATCTGAGCACCGCCCTTTTTTACAATGTAGGCGCTCTCCAACAATTGCTCTTCGCTTTCAATCGCGCAAGGGCCAGCCATCACCACAAATTCCGGTCCGCCGATTTTAATTGGACCAACGGAAACAATAGTATTGCCTTCGTGCGATTCGCGGCTTGCCAACTTATATGGTTTCAAAATCGGCATGGTTTTCTCGACACCCGGTAAGGACTCCGCGTATCTCAGCACATCTTTATCTCGCTTGTCACCAACGGCGCCAATAATTGTCCTCTCGACGCCGCGCGAAGGATGCGCTTTGTAACCAACGGATTCGATCCAGTTGATTACCTTCTCGATTTGCGCGTCTGTTGCTTGATTCTTCATTATGATAATCATGTCTTTCCTCCTGTTAATCACGGGTATGAAACCCATCTTTGGATCCAAATGTCGCCACAAGGGTTGGGTATCATCCCCTCCGCCTGCGGCGGGATTGTTCAACTTACCAATTCCGATGTGCTGCGCTTTCGGAATTGGAGTTTCACAAAAAAAGGCCATGGCTTTTGTCGCCATGGCCTTAAAAAAGAAAAGCCATGGGAGCTCTTTCGATCTACCCATGGCTGTTTTGGTTTATTTCACCTTACCAAAGCCTCCTCAGCAACGGGCAGACCAATGCAAAATAGGTATAAAACCAATAACCATAAATATTGCTGTTTGCAGTTAATTTTCTGTCCATCGTGAAAAACCCTTACCCTTATTGGAAACTCATATAAACAATCTGAAAAATCTTGTCAAGAAATATTTTCAAAATTATTAATACAATATGCCAAATTTAATCTTTAATGCCTTTATGATATGGCATAATAACGAGATAAACCAATCAGGGTCTGTCAGCCACAATAGATGAGAAACTGTATCTCCAGTCAGGGGAAACAATTCAGGGCATGTCAGATTTATTCTTTAAAACTTAAGAAATCCATAACTACTTCTTGATTTTATTCAAATTTAAGATAGATAATAGTTTCATGGAAACATTAGTTTCCAAAAAGTCAAATTAATATTTATTACACACGGGAGGGATACTATGTCCGCAATTGGAACTTTTTTAAAGAAGATCCGTTTTCGGTTTTTATCCTATAAGGAAAGAGCTGAGTACCAGCCAACCTTTCAAAAAGAATTAAATTATCAATGCAGCAGGATCCTCCCTTATGCGTCAGCATTAATGGCTGTTGGTTGGATTCCATATATAACAGTGGATATGAAGCTTCATCCAAATGAAACTTTGATAATTGCATTAAGAATTGGTCTTTCTCTCATCGGCTTTACGGTATTTGTCCTGCATCTGACAAAAAAATTTGTAAATAGCAGTTTACTTATGCTTACCATAATCGGCGCATATTTTGTTATTGCAACAGGGTTTATAACAGCTTTGACTAAAGGTGACGCTGTTTATATTGGCGGATATTTATCTGTAACTACAATGCTCGCCGTGGTTCCTCTCCAGCGCCGCGCTTCCTTGTCCATCCTTCTTTGTTCGCTGTCAACATTTATGATGGTAGGCTTTATCAAGGGAATGTCTTTTACTTCTGCTCGTGAAATGTACAGTCTTAATGACCTGATATCAGCTTTTGTTGTGACATCAATTTTTGTCATATTGATGGATCACATGCGTTTTCAAGGCTGGCAAAATACACGCAAAATTGTTGAACAAGGAGAGGAACTTAAGCTGGACAAGATCAATATCGACAAACTGCTTTTAAATATACTTCCGGTTTCGGTCGCTAAGGAATTAAAAGAAAACGGTTTTGTCAAACCGGTTTACTATAACAGCGCTACAATTGTATTTACCGATTTTGTCGGTTTCACCAAGATTAGCGAAATATTGACACCGGAAGAGCTTGTTGCTGAACTGGACAAATTGTTTTCAATTTTTGACCATGTAATGGACAAGTATTCGCTGGAAAAATTAAAAACCATTGGCGATTCATATATGTTTGTTGGCGGTGTCCCTATAGCAAGCAACAATCATGCGATTAAATCTGTGCTGGCAGCAATCGAAATACAGGACCAGATGAGCCGTGTTAATGATGAGAAGGTTAAAATGGGTAAACCAATATTTGAACTCAGGATAGGAGTCAATACCGGGCCGGTGATGGCGGGGGTTGTCGGTGAGAAAAAATTTGTTTATGATGTCTGGGGCGACTCGGTAAATCTTGCCAGTTGCATGGAATCATCTGGTGAAAGAGGCCTCGTGAATATCTCGAATTCAACATACGAAATTGTGAAAGATTTTTTTGAAACCGAGGCCCGTGGTGAGATCTTAGCAAAGAACAAAGGTGTCGTGAAAATGTATTTTGCAAAAAGACTAAAGCCTGAAATGTCTCTTGATGAAAAAGGTTTTGTTACCAATGAAAGGTTCCGGAATTTATATTTGACACGGGACCAGGTATAATTTTAGTTTGTACACAAACCCGGCGCCACTAACGGTTCAATCTTTTTTTCAATAGCCTGATGATGCTGTGCATCTCCGGACTTTTCAGCAAGTATGAACAAATAAAAAAAGTTGCCCCGCCCGCGGTTATAGTTGTCAGAAGGTAGATGAATCTTGCTCTAAAGGAAGAACTAGAATTCCAAGGCAGAAAAATATCAATTAACATTATCGCACACCACATGACGACAGAAGAAGTGATTATTCTTAATGTGGAAAAATAAAAATTGCGGTCAAGAAAAGGCCCTATCTTTTTCTTCAAAACTATACCCAAAATTATTACGTTGATTATAGCGGCCAGTGAAGTGGCCAGAGCCAGACCTTTGTGCTTCATAGGATACATAAGGGCAAGGCTGACGAGCAGATTGACGACAAAAGAAATGATGGCGGCCCTCATCGGCCACTTGGCATCCTGCAACGAATAAAACGTTGCAACAAAAACGCGAACTACGGAAAAAGCCCACAGGCCCATACCATAGAAAAACAAAGCCTGACCGGTATAAATAGCAGCTTGGACGTCAAAAGCACCGCGTTGAAACAAAACGGAGATTATCGGCAGATTCAGAGCCATTAAAGCGAATGTTGCCGGAACAGTCAAAAAAAGCATCAGCCGCAGTGAAAAAGAAATGCTGGCTTTTAATTCATCTATATTACCCGCGGCAACATGCCTCGAAAAGCTCGGCAATGATGCTGTTCCGATGGCAATAGCAAAAACACCCAGCGGCAATTCCACTATCCGATCGGCATAAAAAAGATATGTAACACTGCCGCCCGGAAGCATTGAAGCCAGAATAGTTCCGACAAAAACATTGATGGTAGTTATTCCCGCCCCCAGCATCGCCGGAACTATTAACAGACCAATTTGTTTCAATCCCGGATGCCGAAAGTTGAAGCGAAGTTTTAATTTAACACCGGATTTCCGTAAAAACGGCCATTGCAATGAAAGCTGTAAAACACCGCCAATCAGGACACCTATCGCCAGCGCCGTAATGGGTTCGGCAAAAAAAGGGCGTAACGTCAGAGTGGCTACTATAATAGAAATATTAAGCATCACCGGAGATAAAGCTGGAGAAGCAAAACGCCGGAACGAATTTAAAATTCCCATGCATAATGCTCCCAATGAAACAACAAAGATATAAGGAAACATCAGGCGGTTTAGAAAAACTGCCAGCGCGAATTGCCTCGGTTCCGAAATAAAACCGGGCGCAATAAGTCCGACAATCAACGGCGAAAAAATAATGCCTAGAACTGATACAAAAGTCAAAATAATAGAAAGAACCGTAAATGCGTTATACGCCAGCTCTAATGCTTCATCTTTCGTTTTCTTTTGCAAATACTCTGTGAAAATAGGAATGAAAGAAGCGGTAAGCGAACCTTCTCCAAGCAGCCGGCTCAATGTATTGGGAATACGAAAAGCCACCCAGAAGGCATCGCTCATCCAACTGGCGCCAAAAAAGGCTGCAATCACCATATCGCGAACAAGACCGAACACACGGCTGACCATTGTGGCCGCGCTGACAATCCCGGCAGCTTTGGCGACTTTGGAATTTTCTGAATTTTCCTTCTGTTTCATAATGATTTTAATTAATATGCCCGTGAAAGTAGGATAGTTTTCATATGATCATACACCGACAATGCATCCTGTGAAAGAAAAATTTGATACCAATTCGCGCTCGAAGGCTAACTTTGTTGGTCACGCTTTAAGAAGCGTGATCGGCTTCCTCAACGCATTAGTAATACGCTTGCGGAGCCTCCTCCTTGCCACCTCGTTATCCTTTAAAAGCAAAGTGGTATGGGTAAATAATAAAGGCTGACAAAAAATCATCCTTGACTATTAATCGTTTGTGTGTCCAAGATCACAACATTAATGAGCATGTTACAGGAGCTCAAGAGGTAAGGCATGCAAGCCCCTCACTATTTCCTTCCTTCTCAATCAGGAGCCGGATGGGGGTGATTTTGATGCTTTGTGGGCCCCCAGGGGAAAATAAAGTTTTAGTAAACGCCATTTTGCATTCGAAGGATAACAAGGCAAAGATGCCTAGGCATTAGCCAGGCATGGTATTGACGGCAAAGTTAACTGGAAAATGCACATTGGCATAACGTGAAAGGGGATTAAAATGAACAAAAATTTGTATGTCGGCAATGTGTCCTTTAAAGTCACAGATGATGACCTTAAAACTAACTTTACCGAAGCGGGAGAAGTTGTATCCGCATCAATCATTAAAGACAAGTTTACCGGCCAATCCAAAGGGTTTGGCTTTGTCGAAATGAAAACAGAAGAAGGCGCAGCAGAAGCCATCAAGAAATTTAACGGTGGAATGCTGGACGGCAAGGCCATTACTGTCAACGAAGCTCGTCCAAAAAAAGAATTCAGCAGCGGCGGTGGCAATCGTGGTGGTGGAAACCGCGGTGGTGGCGGTGGCGGATACCGTGGTGGTGGTGGTGGTGGAAACCGCGGTGGCGGCGGTGGAAGATACTAATTATTCAGTTCAAATATAGTACTAAGTGAAAAAGCCGAAGGGGCGAAATCCTCTTCGGCTTTTTTGCGGGGAATATTGAAATTATGTACACAATATGCCTCATCACCTCGATATTATCTTTGATTTAAAAATGGAATGGTTGCCAGTTTGCGCTGGACATGATATGTGTATAAAAACATGCTTATGGATATGATAGTTAGAAAGAGCAAGAAAATTGAACGGCAAGTTCAATAACTTTAATTCTTATCAGATATTGAGAAAGGAGTATGAAAACAGATGAAAGAAGCTTTTGTTGTAAATGGCGCCAGAACTGCCGTCGGTGAATTCGGCGGTTCATTAAAAGGCGTTAAGGTGGTGGAATTGGGCGCTATCGTGATTAAAGAGGCAATTAAACGCTGCGGCCTTCGCCCGGCAATTACCGATGATCTCAAGACTTATCGGCCCAAGCCCTTCGGAAATTTTGACCAAACAGAAATTAACAAAAAATATGATGATTATGACAAGGCACTGAAACCAGTCTATTTTGATGAAGTAATCATGGGACACGGTGTTCAGGCTGGTCAGGGTCAAAGTACCGCCCGGCAATCAACAATTTATGCAGGTCTTCCTGAAGAAACTACCGCCTATACAGTCAACAAAGTGTGCGGCTCGGGAATGAAAGCCATTGCTTTGGCTGCTCAGTCAATTGCCGCAGGCGATGCCGATATAGTTATCGCCGGTGGAATGGAGAATATGAGCAATGTACCCTTTGCTCTTGCTGATGCCCGCTGGGGTTATCGCATGAGCATGCCCTACGGCCAAATTACTGATTTGATGGTACACGACGGGCTATATGAGATCTTCAATGCCTACCACATGGGCATGACTGCGGAAAACTTGGCCCAAATGTATAAAATCTCCCGCGAAGAGCAGGATTTGTTTGGATTTACCAGCCATCAGCGCGCCCGGAGTGCCAATGCTTCCGGAGCAGTCGCGGATGAAATTGTTCCGGTTGTAATTCCCCAGAAGAAAGGCGATCCAAAAATATTTAAAGTGGACGAACGTCCCCTGGATACTACTCTGGAAAAAATGGGCAAACTCTCACCAGTCTTCAAGAAAGATGGAACGGTAACGGCAGGCAATGCCTCCGGGATAAATGACGCGGCAGCTGCAGTTGTCGTCATGAGTGGAGAAAAAGTAAAATCCCTGGGCCTCAAACCGCTGGCTAAAATTCTTGGCTATGCTTCAGGCGGCGTTGATCCTGCTTACATGGGTCTCGGCCCAATTCCCGCAACGCGTAAGTTATTTCAGAAGCTCAATCTTACGATGAAAGACATGGGCGCAATCGAATTGAATGAAGCTTTCGCTGTTCAGGCTCTGGCCTGTATTAAAGAACTGGGTGTCAATCAGAATATCTGCAACGTCAACGGCGGGGCAATTTCTATCGGACATCCCATCGGCTGCACCGGTGCCCGGATCACCTATTCACTGGCCATGCAGATGAAAAAACGGGGCGTGAAATACGGATTGGCGTCTCTATGTATCGGCGGTGGACAAGGCATGTCGATTATATTGGAGAGTGTATAATACCAAATTAAAAATCCCCTTAAGGCTTTTGCCTTAAGGGGATTTTGTTTTTATATTCACAGATCATGTTTGTTGATTTTGTATTTGTGGATTACATCTCCTTTACCTTTTTCCAAGCTTCCTGGTAAAGCCTCATCACGCTCAGGAAGATGGCCAAGAAGAATAAACCCAGCATGAAGTTCGGAGAAGTTCCCAGATAGACATCCAGTAAATGGCCGAGATAGAGGAACAGGAAGGATGCAATCACCATCACAAAGGACCAAGCCGATAACATCAGAATCGTGCCTACATTATTGAACTGTTCCTGGTGTGTTTTGTGTATTGCTAGCATGGTCATCTCCTCCTTTCCTTCTTAACTTGAACTTATTTCTTATGTAACGATCGTCTTCACCATTTCAATTACCGGATTGGTGAAAAGAGCCATCAGGATCGTGTAAAGAGCAAAAGCTCCGACAACTTCACCGGCATACATCTTTTCATATTTACGTTTCAAAGAAACCAGAATCAAACCACCGATAACCAGGCAACCTAGCTGGAAATAAGGAAAGCTAGCCGCACCTGCCGCTGTATATTCCGCGAAGCAAAAAGTTGCTGTTAAAAGGACTACCGCCGCCGCTACCATCATTGTTCCTAATGTCTTTTTCATGATCTGTTACCTCCATTGTTTATTTGTCTTTAATCTATTGGAAGTATCGTGCCAAAAAATCAATTATCAATCATTATAATTATAACTACAAGACAATACTGCATAATTATCATAAGGTTCATATAACCCCACATGGGAAATAGCCTCTTTTCATCTCTCTCTTTTCATAAAATGTTAAATTTGTTTAACGAAATGTGAAAAAAATAAAGATAGCGTTTTGACTTAGAATTGATACTAGAGGTAAGGGGAATTGGCATCGCCGGGGAAAGATTATTTAATGCAAACGCGGCGCACCTGCTTAAAATCGGTTAAGCCTTTAATGGCCTTCAAAATACCGTCTTGTAAAAGAGTTGTCATGCCTTCCTTCATAGCATGCTCGCGCATCATTTCAACGGTTGCATGCTTTTGCACCATTTTTTTAATATCTTCAGTCGCGATTAAAAGTTCATGAATTCCCACTCTGCCTTTGTAGCCTGTTTTGTCGCAAAGATCGCAACCTTTCGACTTGAATAGTTTGAAATTATCATTATAGGGCATATTTAATTTTTCAAATTCTGTCTTGCCATAACTTTCAATAATTTCATCATATTCTTCTTTTGTGGGATGATACGCCTCCTTACAACTATTGCAGAGTGTGCGCACAAGGCGCTGTGCGAGGATGCCCAGTAGGGCATCGGCAAAGTTAAGGGGATCAATACCCATATCCAGAAGGCGAACAACCGTTTCCGGAGCGCTGTTTGTATGCAGAGTGCTGAAAACAAGGTGGCCGGTGAGCGATGCTTCCACGCCTGTTTTAGCCGTTTCGTAATCGCGCATTTCACCGACCATAATTACATCAGGATCGGCGCGCAAAAACGAGCGCATAGCCGCGGCAAAATCAAAACCGATTTTAGGTTGTACCTGAACCTGACGCAGGCCGTATTGAGTTATTTCTACCGGATCTTCCGCCGTCCATATTTTTCTATCCGGCCGGTTAATATGATGCAAGGCTGCATGGAGTGTGGTTGTTTTACCGGAACCGGTGGGGCCGACACACAAAATCAAACCATAGGGTTTAGAGATAATATTAAGCATTCCATCGTAATTGCGTGGCAGCAGAGCCATGTCTTCCAGCGGCATTGTTTCGCCTTTAGCCAGGATACGCATAACGATATCTTCTACTCCGCCTTGCGTGGGAATTGTGGCTACGCGCAATTCAATTTCCTCTCCTCCGGAACGCCGAAATTTTATTTTGCCGTCCTGCGGCAGTCTTTTTACAGTGATATCCAGATTGGACATGATCTTGATCCGCGAAATAACCGCAGCGCGATAACTGAACGGAACTGTTTGATAAAGGGCGCAATCACCATCAACGCGGAGCCGGATCTCGACATTTTTTTTGCCGACATTAGGTTCTATATGTATATCTGAAGCCCGTCGCGCGTAAGCATCATTAATAATTTTATTGACAAGCTGCATGATTACACTATCAGATTCCGTGACCATTTCGCTGTCTTCATCTTCTGTTTTTTCTTCATCGTCGAGTCTTCCCAAAAGTTCCATAAAAGAGTGTACATCCTCTGGGGAATTGAAAAAGAGGTTGATGAATTTGATGATGTCTTCAACCAAGGCCACATCGTATTTCACCTTTTTGGTTTTCAGAAGGTTTTCAATGACATCTCTTTTTAAGACATTATTAGGATCATCGACAAGGACATGAATGTATCCATCAACTTTTTCCAGCGGCACCCAAAGTTCGCGCCGTAAATATTCTTTTTTTAAGGTTTTAATTAAATCGCCAGGGATGACTGTTTTCTCGTTATACTCAATAAAGCGGCAACGATAGAATTCTTCGAAAGCATGGCCGATGTCGCTTTTGGATATTTTATGCTTGCGCATGAGTAAGTGTTCAATTGCCTCTTTTTGTTCCCGTGATTCTGCCCAAGCGTTTTCCAATTCTTCTTCCTTAAGCATATCGCGGGTAATTAAATAATCAAATCTTGTTTTCCTGCGGCTCACAAACCGTTGCTGGTTGTAAAAAGCAATACCCAGAACAACTGCAATTTCGAGGGCCAATCCCATTTCATCTTCTGTAAATTTTCCCACACCAAACTTTTTGTTGATAATCTGGATAACGCCCATGAGTTCATTGTTGCTGTAAATGGGAACAGCCAGAATTTGCCTGGTTTTATATCCTGATTGTTTATCCCAGCTATAATCGAAGCTGAGTTCAGGGTCGATATTTTTAAGTTCAGTTTTATTGTAGGCATCGGTAATATTTACTGACACGCCCATGTTGGCTACAAAGCCGGCGATGCTTTTATTATTGATCGGTAATCTGATTTCTTTGAGCTTAGTTCCTGTCAGAAACATAGAGAATATTTCATGGCGAGTTTTATCAACAACGTAGATAGTTATGGAATGGGCGTTGAAAAGGTTGAGAATGCCATCTTTCAGATCAACAAGAATTTGTTTGATATTCTGCGCCGCATGAATACGGTTGGTTACATATTGCAGTTCCTTGCGGATTCGAAGTTTTTCATCAATGCTGCTATCAGATTGTGATTTTAATGAATCATTCATTATGAAACCTCTTTTTAGTGAGACCCAAGTTTCAGAAACGTAGTGCACTGAAACTTGTAAGTCGAACTATCCTATGAAAAACTGCCTTATCCTAGCAAGGCTTTATGCGAATGTCAATCTGACTAATTTCAAAAAACGACTTTGAAAAAACAGTGGCAGCACCCTGGTGATGTTCTGCAGATCAACCCGCAGTAACAATTTTAGAAAAATCGGCAATTTTGTGGAAGAGAGCAGATACTTCCGCAAGCAAGGATAATCGGTTGAAACGGATTTTTTCGTCCTTATCCATAACCATAACTCCATCAAAAAAAGCATCCACCGACGGGCGTAACGTGGCAAGCTCGCCCAGCGCAAAATTATAATCTTTTTCGTCTATACCTTTTTCTACTCGAGTTTTAATGTTATCAAAAGTGGAGAATAAATGTATTTCTGCATCGTCTTTAAGAAGACTCATATCTATTTGGGGACTACGGAAATCCTTTAAAATATTATCAACCCGTTTAAAGGCGATGGAAATAAGTTCAAAATCGGGATTTTGCCGGAAGGCCTGCAGTGCTTTGATCTTTTCCAGAGCTGAGACTACATCACTTATACCTTCAGTTAGAACAGCTTCCACCGTATCGTAGGGCCATCCCTGGGTGATAAGCTGATTTTGCAGGCGTCCCTGAAAAAAAACCAGAATTTCTTTTCTGATTTCTTCAGCCGGCTTCTTTAATGTGCCTTTAAATAATTCAATACTTTCAGAGATCAAAAAGTCGAGTGTCAGAGGATAACGCTTGTCCAGAATGATATTGATTACACCAAGAGATTGTCGGCGCAGCGCGTAAGGATCAGCTGTGCCTGTCGGCGGTAAGCCGACACCGAAAAACCCGACAATAGTATCGATTTTATCGGCAATGCTAACAATGGCGCCTTCATCGCTTTGCGGCAGATCACCACCGGCAACGATCGGCAGATAATGTTCATAGATAGCTCCGGCAATAACCGGATTTTCTCCGGCCAAAAGAGCGTATTCACGTCCCATAATTCCCTGCAGTTCAGAAAATTCGCCCACCATCAGCGATTCCAGATCGGCCTTGGCTAAAAGCGCCACCCGGTCAACATTTTTCTTGACGGCCGGCTTTACTTGTTGCGCGATTTTAACTGCCAGTTTGCGAAAGCGTAAGACTTTTTGATGAGATGTTCCCAGAAGCGTATGAAAGACAACTTTCTTGAGCGATTCGACACGATTCTCCAGTGGAACTTTCCGGTCTTCCTCAAAGAAAAATGAAGCATCAGCAAGGCGAGCCCGCAGGACTCTTTCATTACCCCGTGCCACAACGGCTAGATCGCGCGCTTTGGTGTTGCTCACCGCAATGAAGTAGGGCAGCAGCTTTCCTTCGTCATTAATAACGGGGAAGTATTTCTGATGCGAAATCATCGTAGTTGTGAGCACGTCTTTCGGAATTTTTAAGTAGTTTTCATCGAAGCTGCCACGCACGACTACCGGATATTCCACAATAAAGCTGATTGTATCGAGCAGATCTTCAGTATAGAATATTTTACCGCCAACTTCGGCCGCCGCTTTTTGCGCCTCTTCCAGAATCAGTTTTTTTCTTTCCGCCGGATCGGCAATTACATAATTTTGTCTGGTCTTGTTAAGATAGTCAGCAAAGTTAGAAACAACAAAAGCATCCGGACTCATGAACCGGTGCCCGCGGGAAGTGTTGCCACTGGCGATATCTTCAATTTTCAGGGGGACAATATTGCCACAGTAAAGAGCTAAAATCCAATGCAAAGGGCGGGCAAAACGCAGATCATAATTTGCCCAGCGCATTGATTTTCTAAAAGGTATAGCCAGTAGGAAGTTGGTCAGAATTTCCGGTAAAAGGATAGCTGTCGGTTGACCGGCAATGGTCTTGCGTGCGCCCAGGTATTCGCCTTTTTCGGTAAAAATAGTTTCCAACTGGGAGATTTCCATTCCCTGGCCCTTGGCAAAACCCAAAGCCGCTTTGGTCGGATTGCCTTGTTCATCGAAGGCAGCCTTTTTAGCCGGTCCCATTTTTTCTATCGTCTGATCTTCCTGTTTTTGTGCTACATCCGCAATGTAGAGAACCAGGCGGCGCGGTGTGGCCATGCACTTTATGCCTTCAAAGGGAATCATTTTTTCCGTAAGAGATTTGTGGATGATATTTTCCATATCGCCTACGGCTTTGGACAAAAACCCGGCGGGAATTTCTTCGGTGCCAATTTCAAAAAGCAGTTCGCTTGTCATTTTTTCTCCAAATTATTATTCTTTAAAAGGGGATAACCCATTTCTTCACGTTGTTTTAAGTAAATCTCGGCGCTGAGGCGCGCGAGATTCCGAACCCGGCCGATATAACTGGTACGTTCCGCAACACTTATCGCGCCGCGGGCATTAAGTAAGTTGAAGGCGTGGGAACACTTCAAACAATAATCATAGGCGGGCAGGGCTAAATTATTTTCGGCAATGCGTAGGGCTTCCTGCTCATAAGCATCAAATAGTTTGCGCAGCATAGGGATGTCTGCGATTTCAAAATTATACGTGGAAAATTCAACTTCACCTTTATGATGGATGTCGCCGTATTTGACCTTATCGGTCCACTGCAGATCATACACATTGTTAATGCCCTGAATATACATGGCAATGCGTTCGGTGCCATAAGTCAGCTCGGCGCTAACCGGATGGAGATCGAAGCCGCCCACTTGCTGGAAATAAGTGAATTGGGATATTTCCATACCGTCTAGCCATACCTCCCAGCCTAATCCCCAGGCACCGAGCGTAGGAGATTCCCAGTCATCCTCGACAAAGCGGATATCGTGATCGAGGGGGTCAATGCCAAAGCTCATCAGAGAGTTCAGATAAAGTTCCTGAATATTAACCGGTGACGGTTTCATGATCACCTGATATTGGTAATAATGCTGAAGACGGTTCGGGTTCTCGCCGTAGCGTCCATCGGTAGGACGGCGTGACGGTTGGACATAAGCTACATTCCACGGTTCCGGTCCCAGCGCGCGCAGACAGGTGGCGGGATGAAAGGTGCCGGCGCCGACTTCCATATCATATGGCTGTTGAATTATACAGCCTTGAGAATGCCAATATTGTTCGAGGGCAAAAATCAATTCCTGAAATGTCACAATTTCCTCCTTGCTGGTTTAGCGATGAACGTATGTGTAAGTAGCATGAGAGCAACGCCTCTGTCAATATGAAAGGGCAAAATAGCCGGTCTTCAGTTCCTATTTTTCCATTGACATCCAGGTCGGTGTTATCGGAATGACCAAAACCGCTGCCAAGTAAATGGGGCTAAAGGGAGTTAATGTCAATGCTATTGCTCCGGGCATGATCTGGACAGATATGATGAAGAACATGCCGCCCGAGACCCTTCAGCAAATGGATGCAATGCTGCCTTACATAGTTCCCCTGAACCGGAAGGGATCGCAACTGGATATTGCCAACCTGGCGCTGTTTCTTGCCTCGGATGAGGGTTCATTTATTGCCGGACAGGTTATATTTTATGATGGCGGCATGAAAATCTAGGAAATATTTTTTTTCAAGCCTGCATATAAATAGCAACAGACCGTTGAAAGCACCAACGGTCTGTTGCCCAAAAAATATCCGTTTGAGCATCCATTGAAACCACATCAACTAATTGATTTTGCTTTGCCGCCGAAACCGTCATTATCCTTCTCAATTCGCGTTTCAACACTTTGACAGGCTCACTAAGACATTGCCTGCTCATGCACCTGTTATTTATTCCGCTGCTTGAGCTTGGCAATTTCGGCCAGCAACCCGGTGCGGTCAAAGTACACCTCGTTACGGCGGATCTTACCTACGCTGTCCAGCTGGACCAGGCAAACGCCGACAATCTCTAGGGTAACGGGGCCTACTGGAATTGAGCCTGTTTTCCTATGGCAATTGTAAATATATTGGCAGCTAAAGTATCTTGTATCCAGATATGAATTAACATATAATAAATCCATTAATTGAAAACGATAGCTTTGCAGTTAGGCATGAAAAAATCATGTATCTATATATCTGAGATAAGGAGGGGTGATTATGGAAGAAAAAAATCTCATACTTGCTGTTGATGTTGGTACCACTGAGACTAAAGCGGTACTCGTAAGTCCTGACGGATACATAGGTTCCTGTCAGTCAACATGCAGCCTCTCGTATCCGGATAAGTCTTGTGTTGAACAGTCTCCGCTGGAAATGTCAGATGCCATATATAATTCCACCAGGAATGTTATGGCGGCACATCCCGATCTGGGAGGCAGACTTGCCGGTATGGTGTTCACGAGCCAGATGCAAAACACCGTTCCGGTGGGCAAGGACGGAAAACCACTCATGAACATGCTCTCCTGGATGGATGAACGCGCAGCACAGTTCACCCAGGAAGAGATGTTCAAGGGACTTATCAAGATTGAGGGCTACCCCATCTTGAAGCTTCTCAAATTCATGAGAATAACCGGTGGCGTACCCGGAAGAACCGGGAAGGATACCGTATGCAAGCTCGCCTGGATGAAAAAATACAAGCCGGACTTATATCACTCAGTCCATAAATTTCTGGATGCGAAGGATTATGCCGTTTTTCTTGCCACCGGTAATTATGTGACTTCATACGACATGGCAAACATCACCTGGCTCATGGATACGCGGAATAAAGACCAGGGGAAGTGGGTCTGGTCGGAAGATATCCATAAAATGTACGGGCTCGATTCGAGCAAAATGCCTGAGTTAAGGGCATCAACGGCAATTGCAGGCAATGTCACGGCGGATTTTTCTGCAAAACCGGCGTTCCGGAGGGCCTTCCAGTAGTGACCGGTTCCGGCGACCTCCTCGCATCGGCGATTGGCTCCGGCGCCATTGAGATGGGACACATGCACGTTAATATAGGCACAGCCGGTTGGGTTGCCACACACCACCCTGGGACTGCTGTCGATACGCAACATTATATTGGAGCAATCGTATCGGGAATTCCGGGCAGATTCCTTTTGATCAGCAAGCAGGAAACCCTGGGTGCCGCTTTGGACTGGCTCAGAAGCATGCTGTATCCCCCCGAACTCATGCAGGGAAAATCAACCTCTGAAATATACAAGATAATGGACAAGGAAGCGGTCAAGTCGCCCCCTGGTGCGAATCATGTTATCTTGACTCCGTGGCTTTTCGGGGAGAGATCACCCATCAATAATCCGTACCTGCGAGGACAGATATTCAACATCAGCATGAACACGACACGGGCCGATCTTTGCCGGTCGGCGATGGAAGGGGTTGCCTTTAACATCCGCTGGGGAATGGAATTCGTAGGAAAAATGTCATTGAAAAAAAGTAAACCGACCACAGATGAAGTCCGATTAATCGGCGGCGCTTCGAAGAGTGACGTATGGTGTCAGATCTTCGCGGACGTTTTGCAGAAACCGATTGTGCAGATGATGAATCCCCAGATGGCATCCGCGCAGGGAGCTGCGGCCATCGCGATGGTTTCCTTTGGGATCTACAAGAATTTCAGCGCGGTAAACAGGATGCTGAAAAAAGGGAACATCTATAGGCCGAATCCGGATAACAAGGCGGTGTATGACAAGCTTTATAAACACTATCAAGCGTTATACAAAAATAACAAAGGCGCTTTTAAAGAACTCAATCATTAAAGGATTATTTATTATGAAACGTTTCATGGATGACTACAAAAATGAATCATTCGATATTATCGTGATCGGAGGCGGTATTACCGGCGCCGCTGTTGCCTATGATGCCGCGAGCAGGGGACTGAGCGTTGCGCTTGTGGAAAAAAGCGATTTTGGCTGGGCGACATCCGCCGCCACTTCCAAAGTAATCCATGGCGGTTTGCGATATCTGAAAACCTTTGAATTCGGACTTGTGCGCGAGTCTCTCAATGAACGCAGGATTCTGGGGAATATAGCCCCAAACTATGTCTATCCCATTCCATTCATGTTCATCAATCCGACATTTGTCATGAAGATAGGTCTTTTTGTTTACGATCTGCTCGCGTTCGATAAAAAATTTACATGGGACAAAAGCAAAAAAATCCCCAATCACTATCCCCTGTCCAGAGAAGAAGTTATCGAGAAGGTGCCGAATACAAAACGCGAGGGCTTGCAAGACGCCAGGGTCTATTATGATAGCCTCAGTATTTTTCCCGAGCGGTTGACACTTGCATTCTTAAAATCGGCCATTCATTATGGGGCCAAGGTTTCCAACTATACAAAGGTGGAAGATTTTTTCATCACGGAGGGTAATAAAGTTTCCGGCATTGTGGTGCGGGATCTTGTGAACAACAGATCGCACACTCTCAAAGGAAAACTTACCATCAACTGCACCGGTCCTTGGGCGGACATCGTCCTCAAGCTGGCAAAAAATGGCGATTCGCATGATAAGATCTGCCGCTCCGAAGGAATCCACCTGATTGTAAAGAATCTTACCAATAATCAAGCCGTTGGCACCATGACCAAGGCAGGCCACTTTTTCCTAATCCCCTGGCGCGGGCATTCATTAATTGGAACTACAGACAAGGAGTATCCCGGAACTCCGGAAGAATATCACGTGACCAGGCAAAGCATTCAGGAGCTGCTGGATACTGTGAACATGGATTTCGGCAACAATAATCCCATCCAATACTCCGACGTGCTATTTTCATACGGTGGCCTGCGCCCGCTCCTTGATGCAAAGGGAGAAGATGTGCATACCACTACCCGTAAATACGAGATTTATGACCATTCAGATGAAGGACTTCCCGGCCTGATAACAGTCGAGGGCGGCAAATATACCACCAGCCGCAATCTCGGACAGAATGTTTTAAAAACTGTAGAAAAAAGACTGGGAGGGAAACTCGGCAAATGTAAGACTCATAAGCAACGGCTTATCGGCTGCGAGATAGAGGATATTGAAAACTTTATTGATTCTATAAAAAAAGAAAACGGCGATTTTAAAAATACGACCATCGAATACCTTGGCAGAAATTATGGTACTGAGTATGGCAATGTCCTGAAGCTTGCCAGGCAGGATAAAAAGCTGGCAGAAATCGTCAACGATGACGGCGAGATTCTAGCACAGGTAGTATATGCTATTAAAAATGAAATGGCAGTCACATTAAAAGATATTCTTTTCAGGAGAACAGGCATTGGGACACTGGGCAATCCCGGTGAAACAGTTCTGGAGAAGGTCGCTGATATCGCGGCAAATGAGCTGGGCTGGAGCGCTGACAGGAAAAAGCAGGAAATCCTTGAAGTTGAAAATACTTTTAAGCTTCCTGATTGAAGAGAAAAGAGGCCGGATTAATGATGTAAAGCCTCCCTTGATTGGTGTTGGGCATATATCATACACAGCCGGGGGCAAAGTCAATGTGTATAATGGGGCGGGGAATAATGGTCCCGCCCCATTATTATCTAAAATGTGTCTTCCCGCGTTACCGCTTAAAGATGCTCTCCAGCACCTGCCTGATGAATTCTTCCTGTGGCCATGATGATTCGTCATGAGTCACGCCCATTCTGACAATTACGATATCCCGTGACGGTATGACCGCGACAACCTGACCGTTAAAGCCGCTCAGGTAATATAGGTCGGTCGGAAGGGAAGGATACGTTCTGTTCTTCGGGTTTCCCTTTTCTCCGGCGTTGAGCCAGAAATGGGCGCCATATTCTCCCTTGGGCGCCAGAGGTGTCGGCGTTGTTGAATATTTCATCCATCCTTCAGGAAGAATTCTTTCGCCGTTCCATACGCCGTCCCTGAGAGTAAACAGGCCAAAGCGGGCCCAGTCTCGGGGGGTGGCAAGCATGTAACTTGAGCCTACGAAAGATCCCGAGGCGTCCGGCTCGATGATTGCTGAACACATATTCAGCTTATCGAAAAGATTAATCCGGGCAAAGTTATATCCGTCCACCAGCGTGCCGCCGGCCCTGTCCCGCACGATTCTCGCGATTATGTTGGCGGTTCCGCTGGAGTAGTACCATTCACCGTCCGGTTTCGTGGCGAGTGGTTTTGCCCAGGCGTATTCAGCCATGCTTTTGCTGCCATACAGCATGTCGGTAACGTCCTGCAGAGGTCCGTATATTTCGCCAAATTTCAGCCCGCTGGACATCCGGAGCAGTTGGTCAATGGTGATTTGGTTTCGAAGGTCGCCTGGTTTTTTCCAAGCGGCCACGGGTGCAGGTTTCATGATATTAAGTTTTTTCTGCTTAACAAGTATGCCACAAAGGGCATTGGTAACGCTCTTAGTCATGGACCAACCCAATATGGGTGTCGCAGGAGAAAAGCCTTCGGCATATTTTTCTGCGATTATACTGCCCTTGTAAACGACGACTACTCCCTGGGTATTGCGCTTGCTCTTTGGTAATGGCTCCTTGAAGGCGTCCGCGACTGCTTTGTTCAGTTGTACTTTGTCGACTTCCGGAGGCAGAGCTCCGATGTCCACCTTTTCACCACGGGGCCAGGCTAGAGAAAAATCATATTTTTTCCGGGGGAGCGCACCTTGGGCTTGTTTGAGTAATTCATCTCTCGTGCTATCGATGGCAAGAGTACAGCCGAATCCGTCACGGTATACCGCGGTGATCGGTTTCCTGAAACCGAACCCTTTAGCGGTCACAGTTTTGTTCTTGTAATCAACAGAATGACTGACAAGGGAAAAAAGCGGATTGGCTGGTTTGACCTCATTTTCAAACACATATCCATCGTTCCTGCCTGCCAGGAAAACCTGCGAGCAAATGTATTTTGCCGCATAACCGTTCCCGATAGGCAAGGCGGAATCAATAAAATAGATACCATAACCAAGCGCGATAATCAGTATTACTGCAATGCCATATATAATCTTTTTCATTATAATCACCTCTAACCCGCCATCATTTTTCTTAATTCACGCTTCAGTATTTTGCCCACTCCGCTTGTGGGAAGCTCGTCCATAAAATCTATCACACGCGGCATCTTATAGGCGGCCACATGTTCTTTAAGAAAGGCGCGAATCTTGTCCTTTTCTTCATTGCTCTTTGCCACGCCTTCGCGGAGCACAATGGCGCATCCCACGCGCTCTGATCCGGGTCGCTCGGGATCGGGCATGCCAATGGTTGCCGCCATCAGCACATCGGGGTGCTTGGCTAGAACCTCATCAACCTCCCTGGTGAAAACCTTGAATCCGGACACGATCACCATATCCTTCAATCGGTCAACCAGATAGAAATAGCCATCCTCGTCCATCCTGGCTACGTCGCCGGTGTGCATCCACCCGTCACGGACGGCATTGGCAGTTTCGGCGGGCTGGTTGTAATATCCGCGCATGATCTGAGGCCCCCGGATGACAATCTCACCCGGTTCACCAGACTTCGGTGGCTTTCCGGTCTCCGGATCAATGAGCTTTACATCGGTGTCAGAAAGCGGCATGCCTATGGATCCGGGTTTCTTCTTCCCTTTCAGGGGATTGCAGGTCATCACCGGGGACATCTCGGTCATCCCGTAAAGCTCAATGAAATTACCCTCGCCGATGACTGCCTCAAGTTCCTTGATGTTCTCTGCCGGAAAAGGAGCGGCGGCGCTGAGGCACCATTTCAGATGACTTTTCAGGTCAAGCGCCCGGAATTCCGGCTTTTTCATCATTTCAAAAAAGACCGTGGGAACGTTCACAAAAAAACTAGGGCGATATTTTTTCAGCACCTCGATAAGGAAGTGGGAATCACGAGGGTTGGGCACACATATCTGGGTGACTCCCTTCGTGAGAGTGAATCCCCCGAGAGCGAGCCCTGCTATATGAAAGAGTGGAAATGCTGAAAGGGCAATATCATCCGTCTGAATATCAAGCCAGGTAAGCGTCTGGTATCGGTTGCTCATGTAGCTTCGCTGGGTGAGTAACGCCCCTTTGGCTGGCCCCGTGGTGCCACCCGTGTACATCATGAATATGTTATCGTCAAACCCCCGTTTCACCGCCACTGAATCTTTGGGCATTTTCTTTGTGATGTCCGTGAAGCGCAGCACTGTTTTTCCGGGAATGGGTTTTACCTCTGCTGTGGGGATTTTTTTCAGAAGTTTTCCCAGTACCCGTTTCACGCCGGGAAGGAAGTCGGCGATCTCCGACACGACAACGGTGGAGAAGGGCGTTTTACCTGCCACCTCTGCTATCTTGGAATAGAGCACATCGACAGTGAGGACGATTTTAGTTCCCGAATCCTTGAGCTGGTGCGCCATCTCGGGCGCCGTCAATAGCGGGGATAGCCCAGTCGTAACGCACCCGGCCTTCTGAGCGCCCAATACGCCAATGTAGTGTGCCGGGATATTGGGCAGATGGAGTCCCACAACATCGTCGGGCTTTAAACCACTTTTTATGAAAAAATGTGCCAATTGGTTGGAGAGGATATCTACATCCCGGAAGGTGAGCTCGCTCCCCAGATAAATAAGGGCTGTCTTGTCGGGGTACTCGGCGACGATCTTCGCGAATGAATCGGCAAAACACTTCTCTTCGTATTTAAGCCCCGGTGCAACATGTTTATCGTAATTTTTTAACCACGGTCTGTCCACATGTAAATCGTTCATAGAACCCTCCCTTTATATTTTTCAGCAAAGCATTCATTGTTCATAGTTAAACTATAAGAAAATCGGTCTTGCATGTCAAGGGAATCTATGCCGCAAATAGTAGTGGGATGTGCTGTCGATTTGTTTCCTGCAACACAATGATAATTGTATCAAAAAAAGATGAAGCGATTCCTGTTCGGGTGGCGGATTATATATTCAGTAAAATATCATCGGCGGTGAAAAAGACAGTCGTATTAGAGAACACTCCGCATTGTTCGACCGACGGCCCTGAAAAAGAATTAATAGCCGATTATCTCGCAAAATGGTTTAAAAAAGAGATATAGGCATAATTTATGGACTTTTTATGAGTTCATCATAATTGATTTACTCTTTTTAATATGCCGGAAACATCATCGGTGATTATTATATCCGAGACACCGGCGATCAGGTCAAACTGTTTGTCTGTATTTATTGTCCAGAAAGCAATCTTCCTGTTAAATACTTTTAAAAGCCAGATCATGAAGTAAACCACATTTTTTTTTATATGGTCAAAAATATCAACAGGAAGATTTAAGTAGTCAGGTTTTATTTTTATTATTCCCCGGATGATATTGATAATTCCAACGCCGAGGTGTTTCTTTCCGAGAAGCATGCCTATTGTTACCTGACGCTCTTTAAAATACGGAAGCAGTTCATGCTCGAAAGATGAAACAATCAGATTTTTTCTGTCCAGGTACTTAAGCAGCATATCGCATATTGCAGGACAGTCGCCAGTCGTAAGGGTTTCCTCTTTTAATTCAATATTGATAAACTTATCTGGCGGCAGAAATTTGAGGAATTCTTCGAGCTCAGGGATTTTCTGGCTATCCCCTATATCAACTTTTTTTAGATCAGTAAGCGACATTTGCGCGACTCTGCCGCTTTGCTTGGAAACGCTGTCGATCTTATCATCATGAATTATAATGTAAGAGCCGTCCCTGCACTTTTGTATATCACACTCTATTCCGTGTGCCCCGGCTTCAAAGGCCTTGCCAAAGGCAAGCAGGGTGTTTTCCGGATATTTAGTGCGGTATCCCCGATGCCCCAGGACTTTGATATCCCTACTCATGGGCCTCGCCTCGTTTAACAAACATCATTAAAATAAGCGCTAGCAGAAAGAAAAACGCTGAGAAAAACAGGAGTGACACATAGCCCTCCGGCTTTGCACCGTCGGCAGTGAAAATATCAATCCCGAAACCGGCCAGAGGCGGCGCTAAGATATTCGCGGCCTGCGAGGAAAAATAATAAAGTCCAGTGTATCCCCCCAGTTTTGCCGGTGTTGACATATCAACTACCATCGGCAGAGAATTGACATTAATGAAAGCCCACGCGCACCCTGCCAGTGAAAACAAAATCGCCAGCGAAAGAAATGCCTTGAAAAAAGTTGCTACTATAAGAATAAACATGAGGAGAAAGATGCCGATACGAATCGTCTTATTTCTGCTGAACTTTGTGCCAATGAGTCCCGCGGGTATCGCCGCGATTATGAAAAATAGGGAATAGAACCCGAGGATCATCGCGCCTGTGCTTTCTTTCATGCCCAGATAGAATTTCGCGTAGCTTGTAAAAAAAGTTTCGATCGCGTTAAATCCGACAAACCAGCAGAATATCGCCGCCAAAACTGCAAGAAGGCTTTTCTCGCCATTTAATACATCCTTGAAATTATCCATCAGGTCGGAAAATGTTTTTTTCAATGAAACAGATTCGACCTTGACGTTTTCATTTGGCGTGTGGGCGTCATCTTTGATAAAAACAACAACAAGCATACAGGCGATAAACATGAGTATGCCGGCGGCGATAAACGGGTAGGATATGTCTTTGTCATAGAGTGGTTTTCCCGCAAAATAAACAAGAAGAGCGCCCGCCCCGCCCATGAAGTTAATAATACCATTAGCGTGGCTCCTGTATTTTGAGGGTGTGATGTCCGGCATGAGTGCTATCACCGGTGTCCTGTAGAGAGCCATAGCCAGGTTCATGAATACGACTGTAATCATCATCAGTCCGAGCATCTGAGTTTTATTGGCAAAAGGAATCAAGATGAAGAAGATCATGGCCAGTGGGGCGCCTATCAGTATATACGGCCTTCTTTTGCCGATTTTTGTGTTCGTGCTGTCGCTTAACGCACCGAGGAAGGGTAGAAGAAGGATGGCAAAAATATTATCAATAGTCATGATTGCCCCAACAATGAATGAAGAAAGATGGAATGTTTCTTTCAGGAAGACCGGCAGATAGGCATTATACATCGCCCAGATCATTGATACACCAAGGAACCCGAACCCGAGAAGAAATGTTTTGCTCTGACTGAACTCAAGCTTTTTATCCATGATTTATCTCCTTATTTTCTGAATTAAAATGTGCCAACGATTTCAAAAAAAATATTATAAATATATTTATCCCCAAAGCCATTTTTTTATCTCAACAAGATCTTTTTTATCGACATTGCTTGTTTATGATTAACTATAAGAATTTGTGTCTTTTTGTCAAGGAAATCTTGGCCTCCGGCAAGCATATCGAATGATATTATTATTTAATTGACATACAATGCCGTTGTCGCTATAAATTACGTCATAGAAATAGTTTTTTAAAAAATGTATTTGAATAAGGAGGTATTTCAATGAAAAAAAGTTTTCTATTCAAAATGACAATTTTATCCGGTTTTTTAGTTAGTTTTCTGGTCATCGCCGGTTGCAGCAGCTGGGGGGGGGGCGACGCAGCGCCGGGTGTTACAACTTCTGCCCTGACTAAGACTGTGGCACTATCAGGCCTTACCGGAGAGATAGATGTGCCGTTTGCAAATTCAGATCCTGGCACTGATCACCGTTCAATGATGCTTTATACTGCTGCCGAAGTGAAAGGCGCAGGAACCATCACCTCTATTTCTTTCAGATATTTTACAGATCAGCCCACCGCAGTCAGTTGTCCCAATACAACCATAAAAATGAGCCATACAAACCTGACTGGTTTAAATACCACATATGCCAACAATATCAATACTGGGCAGGGATCACAGCAGACCGTCTTCACCACGGGCACTGTTAATATTCCCGCGGGCACGGCCGGTAATTATTATACGATTCCGCTGACCACTCCTTTTAATTACAATGGGCAAGAAAACCTTGTTGTGGATATCGCCCACGACGTTTGTAGCGGATCGGTACAGACAATAAATCATTTCGGCACCGGGGCGCTTGTCACCCTTGAGAACGTCGGTGCTACGGCAACAACTGGTTATGCAAGGACTTGGCGGCCGGATACGAAATTCAATCTTTCCGGTGGGGACAATACCATCACTTACACGGTCACTAGTGCTAGTTCTTATCCTTTTGATGAAACCAGTGGCCGTAAAATTCAGCTTTTATACACAGCCGCAGAAATTAGCGGAACCGGCATTATTACCGGCATCGCGTTTCCGGTCAGCGGACCGACGACGGCTACATCTGCTATCGTGACGGTGAAACTTGGTCATACCAGTTTATCTGCTTTAACAACTACATTCGCTGCTAATTTCAATTCCGGAACACCTGTTACAGTGGCCAACGCTCAAACTTTTACCATACCAGCAGGCGTACCCAATGGCGATTATGTCTGGTTCCCTTTACCGGATGGCGCTTTTAACTACGATGGCATACACAATCTTGTTGTAGAAATTGAAGTTTCTGCCCTTACCGGCCATACAGATTGGCTCCACAATAGTAGCAGCGGAACTGACACTGGCATATATGGCAATTTCGGGGCTCTAACAGGAAATCTTAGAAACAATCAATGTCTCATCAAATTCCGTTTTGCCGGCGGACCTGTGGATGTGATTACACCGGAAACTACTGAACAGACCTCTCCTTTCAATGATACACAGGCCAACAAACTTCAACATTTATACCGGGCCGCGGAATTAGGCACCAAGGGGACTATCACTAAAGTTGCTTTCCGCCTCAGCAATGCTGATTCCAATAATACGGCTTACAATAGTTTCGCTGTTGTGCTCGGGCATAGCGCGCTAATTCCTCCGGAACTTGGCTGGATTTTCTCCACCAATATGGTCGATGCCCAAATAGCATTCAGCGGAACTTATACCGTTCCCGCGGGGCTCAAAATCGGTGACTGGATAGAAATTCCCCTTTCCACACCATTTGCCTATGATGGAAAGAGAGATCTTGTCGTACAAGTGTCGTCACTTCAGGGCGCGGCAGAGAATCGTATTAAAATGAGCCTTGATCCTACACGCTATAAAAGTAGACGTGCCATGACGGCAGCCAGCAATACAACTGATACAGTGAGTTCTGTTATGGATGACCTTGCTGATCTGCGTCTGATCATGCAGTAAAATACAAAAGAACAGAGCCGTATTAATTTACGGCTCTGTTCTAAATTTGCCTATGCTAATTTTTAAGCGGCTAAAATAATTATTTTCAAAAAATATATTTGAAAAGGAGGATCCTAATGAAGAAAGTTTATCTATTCCAAATGACAATTTTATCCGTTTTTTTAGTTAGTTTTCTGGTCATCGCCGGTTGCGGTAGCGGCGGGGGGGGGGCGGCTGCACCGGGATATGCTTTTCAGGACAATTTTGACAGCTATACAGCGGCGCATCCTTGGACGCCAGCAGGTGGTTGGGCCTATGGTGATTCTTCTGATAGCGGTGCCTGGAGCATTGAAAATTCAGGTCTTACTGGGAACGGGCTGGAGTTCATCGGAAGCGGCGTTGATTTCCTGGTAAGTTCCTATACGGGGGATGATTATACTGTAACCGTTCGGGTCCGGCCGACCTCCATCGTCGTTGGCCAGGGATTTGGCATCTTCGCCCGCTATGATGCCGGCAAGAATTGCTATGGGATGGTTGTGTTCAATAAAAGCCCCGGTCCGGGTAACTCTCTTGCCATCTACAAATTTTATAACAGTGACGGTTCAAATGGCGCGCCATGGGTGATCGACTATTTGGCGACCGCTTTGGATACTGATACTTATTATACATTGACACTGAAAGTAAGCGGTTCTGTTCCTAATCCTGTTATCACCGCCACGGTCACCGACGGTGTTAACTCTCAGACACTTACCTATACCGATGATAATTCGACATACGGATCAGCAATTCCCAGCGGAAAGGCGGGGGTCTGGGTCTATGCCTCCAGTGGTATTCCTGTTATCTATGATGATTTCACGGTTGCGGAACCATAATTCAAGACAACTTTATACCAGTCAAGCGACCAAGATGGCCGCTTGACTGGTATTCCGGTACGCTATCTCTATTCTATTGACATACGTCAGCGCCTTTCTTATACTTCGTCATCAAGTCGCAACAATAATCAACTGTGAAAGGTGCGCAAACAATTAAGGTGAGACGAAATGCAAAATTTTGTGTTTCAAAATCCAACTAAAATTATTTTCGGCAAAGGTTCGATTAAGCAAATCAGCGGTGAAATTTCCAAAGACGCCAAAGTGCTGATTACGTATGGCGGAGGCAGCGCCAAGCGCAGTGGTGTTCTTGATGAGGTCAAAACCGCTCTTCATGGTTATGACATCACGGAGTTTGGCGGCATTGGACCGAACCCGGAATATGAGACAATAATGAAGGGGGTGGCGCTGGCGCGCAAAAAGAAAAGTAATTTTCTGCTGGCGATTGGCGGCGGTTCAGTAATTGATGGGACCAAATTTATGGCGGCTGCCATTCCCTTTAAAAATAATGCTGCCCTGTTGCTGGAGAACGCTGGTAGCGCTATCCTCCAGGCGCTGCCCATTGGAGTGGTTTTAACGCTGCCGGCAAGCGGTTCGGAGATGAACAACCGGGCCATCATTTCGCGCAAAGCTGTCATGCACAAAAGAGCCATTATGAATCCATTTTTGTTTCCCCGTTTTGCCGTACTGGATCCCACCAAGACCTACACTCTGCCGGCAAGGCAAATCGGCAATGGCGTAGTTGATACATTTGTTCATGTTCTGGAACAATATATGACCTATCTGGTTGATGCAAAAGTTCAGGATCGTCTGGCCGAAGGGTTGCTGCATGTGCTGATTGAAGAAGGGCCCAAAGCTCTTATTGAGCCTGAAAATTATGATGTGCGTGCCAATCTCATGTGGTGTGCCACGATGGCGCTAAATGGTCTGATCGGCGCGGGTGTTCCCCAAGACTGGGCGGCGCATAGGATCGGTTATGAACTTACAGTATTGTATGGATTGGATCACGCCCAGACACTTGCCGTGTTGGTGCCGGCCATGTTCAAGATTCTGGAACGCGATAAGCGACAGAAGCTTTTACAGTATGGCGAGCGTGTCTGGGGAATAAACAATGGTAATGAGCAAGAGCGCATCGATGCCGCGATTGATAAAACTCGAGAGTTTTTTGAGAAAATGCAAATTCCCACACGTCTTAGCGCCTATGGAATTACGGATAAGTGTATACCGCTGGTGGTGGAACTGCTTAAAACGCACGGTCTGGTTAAGTTGGGCGAGCGTCAGAGTGTAACGCCGGAAGTGGTTAAAAAGATGTTGCAACTTTGTCTGTAAACCGTTTAGCGGCGCCGGAAGCGTGAACCTACTTTACTTTTTGGCGCAACACCGCGCCGATTGGGGCTTCCTGATTCAAAGGAAGACAAACCTGATTATCATTATTGGCTTCTGAAAGCGGTTTTCCGCTGATATCAAACATCAGGCGAGTGTTTATTCTGATTGTGTCATCCGGCAGCAAAAGCTCAACTTCATCACCGGCGGTCAGATGGTTACGCACCCCAACAAGAATCAGCTTTTGCGCGCGATCATATTGCAGCACTGTTCCGGCCAGTTCGTGTGTTTGGATATATTTAATCTCCGGGCTGGTTTCATTTATTTTTTCCCCGACAAAAGCAAATCCGGTTGTATAACCGCGGTAGGAGATTTTCTTTAGTTCCTCCATCCATTGAGGGTTGCAGCGGTAATTCTCCGGATGTTGCATCAAAGCATCAATTGCCCACCGATAAGTTCTTGCCACAACAGCCACATAATGGGTTGATTTCATCCGTCCTTCAATCTTGAGGCTCCCAACCCCGGCGGCCAATACCTCGGGCAGATGATCAATGAGGCATAAATCTTTGGAACTAAGTAAATAAGTATAGCGGTTGTCCTCTTCTAAAATCATCGGATCTGTGGGACGGGTTGATTCATAAAGCAGATATTCCCAGCGGCAGGCCTGAGTGCAATCGCCCTCGTTGGCGCTGCGCTGATTCCGGTATGCCGAAAGATAGCAGCGTCCCGAATACGCCATGCACATTGCGCCGTGGACAAAAAGTTCCAGTTCTACTTCGGGAACAGCCGCGGCTATTTCTCCCACTTCACTTAAATTCAGCTCCCGCGCTAGAACTATTCTTCGCACTCCTTGATCGCGCCAGAAGCGGACGGCTTCGGCATTGGTCGTATTGGCCTGTGTGCTTAGATGAATGTGGATGTGCGGCGTTAAAGTTCTAATTAGCCGGATCATTCCGGGATCGCTAACGATAAGGGCATCAACATTAATGGCCGCAAGTTCAGGAATTATCTCTCTGACTTTTTGCAGATCGGCGTTTCTGGCAAATGTGTTGACAGCCGCGTAAACTTTAACTCCTTGGGCATGAGCCTCAATTACTGCCGCGGCTAAATCGGAAAGGGGCATTTCAGCTGAGCTGGCCCTCAGACTTAAGCCGGCCACACCTACATATACAGCGTCAGCACCGTAAAGCACGGCGGTTTGCATTTTTTCTCGATTGCCTGCGGGAATCAGTAATTCCGGTTTTTTCATTAGTGAAACTCCAGTCCCTCTAAAAGAAATCATGTAAATTATCCTAGCAGAAAAATTAATGAGACTCAAGTTTCAGCAACGTAGTGAACTGAAACTTGTTAGTCGAATTATCCCCGAAGCGTAGCGTAGGGGGATAATGACACCTTAATCAAAAGCAAAGTGCATCGGAATTTATTAGTCGAATTAATAAAACTCAGATATTACAAGTACAACGCAGTAATATCCGATAGTTGAATTGATCCCGCGGGTGAAATGAAGCGGGATTAATGCCCCCTTTATTCATTGACATACAATGGCGTTTTGTCTATACTCCCGTCTCGGAAAAACAAGTTCCTATAATTTATCAACATTATAGCTCTAAGGGGGAAAAGTTATAAAGACAAGATATCCCGTTATAATCTTACTGTGTGCCTTGGTTTTATTTGCTTCCTCGTGTTCCTCATTATCGACAGCGACGCAGAAAACAGATTCTTTGCCCGAGATTCAACCGGCACCGGACGCTAAACCGCAAGAGAAGCAAAGTAAGCAAGACACCTTTACACCCATTTTTAGTGGTTCCATTTTCGGCGGGCCAATTGTCGGCGGCGCCCGCATAGATAAGTCCGGTAACTACACCCAGAAAGCGTATTTTCTGGAAGGGGCTGAAGACTTAAATTTAGAGAACTACTACTACGATTTCCCCGTCGTTTACAATGATTCTGTCAAAAAATGGATTCATTATTTTTCCAACAGGGGCCGGAATTATTTTGAGACATACAGCGCACGTGGTGGCCGTTATGCCCCTATGCTGGGCAATATGCTCGAAGATAATGGTCTGCCCCGCGACCTCATCTATCTGGCCATGGCCGAATCCGGATTTCAGACGAAAGCAAAATCATACGCCCGGGCTGTAGGTTTGTGGCAATTTATTCCATCGACAGGCCGCAATTACGGATTGAAAATCGACTGGTATATCGACGAGAGACGCGATCCCATTAAATCGACGGTTGCCGCGAGTAAATACTTAAAGAAACTCTATGAAGACTATGGCGATTGGGAGATAGCCGCGTCGGCTTATAATGCAGGCGAGGGTAAGGTGAACAGGGCTATTGCGCGCTATAAAACTGACAATTTCTGGGATTTAAGGAAAAGGCGTTACCTCAAGTCCGAAACCAAAAATTATGTTCCGAAAATTATGGCCCTGGCAATTTTGGGCAAAAATCTAAACTCCTTCGGTTTCAAAGATATCGAGTTTCACGGGCAGATCGATTTCTCCGAGATAGAAGTGCCTGCAAAAACCGACCTTGTGGCCCTGGCGCAAGAAATGAGGATTGATGTGGAGGATATTTACTCACTCAATCCCGAACTGTTGCGCTGGTACATTCCTCATTATGTTGAAAAATACCGTTTAAAAGTTCCTGTCGGAACAGATGTTGTTTTCGACCAGTGCTGTGCCAATAAAAATTTCACAGCGACTGCCTTTCAAAAATATAGAACGAATTCAGCATCGGCTACAATTGCCCAGGTGGCCAAAAAGTTCAGAATACAACCATCTGTGCTCGAAGATCTCAATCGGGTCTCGGCGAGTACGCGCGTCACTAAAGGTCATGAGGTTATTTTGCCTTTTAGAGAAGGGCAAAACGTGAAAGAAGCCATGTATGCGGATTTGTATGAGCGGCCGCGCAGACGTGTTCGCGCTTACCAAACCTACAAAGGGCAAATAAAACTGGCCAAGGCGAGCGGTCAAAAAATTGCCAATCCCAAAGAGTACTACACTATTCAAAAGGGCGATACGCTCTGGACAGTATCAAAGAAGACCGGAACGCCAATCAATGCTTTAATCAATTCCAACCTCGCTGTTGCCGATGGTCGGATGATTCGACAAGGCGATAAAATCGCCGTTCGGTAACTGTTGAGTGTTGCCCAAATATCCTTTTCGCTGCCAAAAGCGTTTTAGATAAATCTAAGGCTTGCTTCAGGCGATTACAAAAACTCGCCTGCGGCTCAAACAGTTGTAATCGCTGATCTTGCGCTGCGCCAAGATTTATATACTAAAACGCTTTTAATGCCGCTCAAATGTATATCATTTGGGCAACAGGCTGTCGGTATATTGCTTGCGGGTGAAATAAATAATCGACTTCTTCCCGTACTACACAAGTTACTGTCTTGGAAAAAACTGATCATTATAATTGACAATAAATATCATGTGCGCTCGACGGCAAGCATCAACAAGCACGACATTTCATAGCCAAGATTTCCTTGACATAAGAGGCGGATATTAATATGGTTTAATCATTGGTGGAAAATGCGACATTCCTTTTTAACAGGTAATCTTGGAAAATAGAACTCCCCAATATTCCTCTGAGGAAAAATAAAATGTCAGTGCCAGATACCATGAAAAATAAAATCAGAAAATTCGTATTGGACCAGGGCGTAGATGATGTCGGCTTTGCCGCCGTGTCGGACTACAAAAGCCCCCAGAGCCCAGGGATTGAGACGCTTTTCCCCACGGCCAAATCGATTGTCGTGGCTTGTGTTAAAGAGATGTCCCATGTGGAGAGTCCCAATCCCCAGATCGCCATGAATGGGCGACTCGACATTCAGGAATACGCTCGGTCAACCAATTACAAAATCGCACGGTTTTTGGAGAAAGAATGCGGCGCTAAGGCAATGAGCGTGCCCCTTTCTTATCCCCTGGAGCTGAGCCCGCAAAATTCGCGAAGCGTCGCTGATGTTTCGCTGAGACACGCTGCGGTGGCAGCCGGATTAGGATCTTTCGGACGCCACAATTTGGTTATTCATCCGCGCCTGGGACCGCGCGTTCTCTTCATGGCGGTGCTGACCGATCTGGCGCTCCCCTCAGATCCGCCGGTCACGGAGGAGCTCTGCACCAGTTGCAACATCTGTGTGGAAAGCTGCCCTGCTTCCGCGCTGGATATTGAAGGGCAGACGGATTTCGGGAAATGCCTTATGGTTTCCCAGCCCTATGGTCTGGCTAAGATCATCGGGTTCTGGATGCAATGGGCGGACAAATCACCCGCCGAGCAGAAAAAGATGCTCTTCACCAAAAATTTCTTTATGACATATCAGGCAAGCTTTATCGGTTTCCAGTACTTCTGCTTCAAGTGTTACAGCTCATGCCCCGTGGGCAGACAGACAATTTGACCTGAAGGAGGCTTTATGAAATTTGGAAAAATTAATATCGTTATTGGAGCGATTGGGCTATTACTCGCGGCCATTGGTGGAATGGCACTGGGACTGACTTTCGACAAACAGGCGATCAAAAACGGATATCATATGCTTAACACGGTTCGTTTTTATTTTCGTGATGGACATTCCCATGGTATGGTTTTATGTTTATACAATCTGTTTTTCGGTTTAATTATCGATCGGATGTCTTTTTCGGATAAAATCAAAAAGTTTGGGTCTTATATGGCCGCCTGTTCGCTTATTCTTCCAATGAGCTTACTGGCAAAAGCATTTGCAGGAGTACCAGCCGATTTCCCCCCCATTCGGAATACTGGGAGCAGTTGCTTTTGTAATTTCAATTTGTATAATTTTATCCGGAGTTAAAAAAGCTGTTTAATATATGGTAATGCCTTAATCATTCGGTTCCGAAGGTATGCGCTGATGTCATTTAATATAAGCATAAAGGCGTAGTTCTCAAAAGGATGGTACAATGGATAAGAAAATACGCGATGCAGCGGAAAAGCTCTTTAGCTCGGAATATGAAAAGCTTACTGAACAAGAAAAGCATGTTGCTCATCATATAACCGAAAAAACCCCTATTTC
>Ga0209083_1000735_pt1 | contig 44281 bp, 23 predicted proteins | sample AM7aDNAmetaG_FD_184132 | JGI IMG/M metagenome (GOLD analysis project Ga0209083, IMG submission 184132) | Freshwater microbial communities from Finland to study Microbial Dark Matter (Phase II) - AM7a DNA metaG (SPAdes) (version 3) | ecosystem: Environmental > Aquatic > Freshwater > Lake ...
CCACCAATAATCTGGTGCTGGTGGGCGGGGGCGGCGTCATTACCAATGCCGGGGCCGTGACGATTGGCGGCCTCTTGACCAGTGCCAACAACAGCTTGATCATTACCAATGGCGGCGCGTTGTTCAGCGGCGCGGTCAGCATCGGCTCTGCGAATCTGTGTAATAACAATCTTTACAAAATTGACGGCGGCTCAGTCGGCAGCGTGGTGTCCAACGGCGCCATCACCCTCGGCAGCGCCGGCGGCAGTTACAACACCATGACCGTCACCAACGCCAACCTGCTCAACAGCGGCGGGCTGACCATCGGGGGGACCGGCGCAACGAACAACACCGCCAGTGTCCTGGCCAATGCGACGTGGAACCTGCTCGGCGGCAATATCACCATCGGCACCGGCACCAACAACTCGCTCACCGTGGCGACCGGCGGCGTGCTGACCAATGCGGGGGCAGTCACCCTCAGCGGTGTCGGTTCGGTCTTCACTCTGGGCGGCACCGCCGCCGTCAACTCGATCAACCTCAGCACCACCGATGCGCGGCTGAACTTCAACGGCGGCGTGCTGCTCGCGCAGGCGACCGGCAACCTGATCACCGGCCTGGGCACGGCCTTTGTGCAGAACGCCGGGGCAACAGTGGACACGCTCGGCAACAACGCCACAATCACGACGCCGCTGGTGGACGACACCGGCAGCAGCGGCGGTTTCACCAAGCTCGGCGCCGGCGCCCTGACGCTTACGGGGACGAATACGATTGGCCAGTTGGCGATGACCGCCAGCTCCGCCAGCACGACGAACAAGTTGATTCTATCCGGTAATAGCGTGCTGACCCTGGCGGGTAATAACGGATCGGCCTACTCCCCGTTTAATTTCAATCTCAGCGGGGCCGCCGGCGTGGCGAATCTGGAACTGGACGTCTACGGCACCCCGATCGTGGTGACCAATGCAAGTTATTATAGCATCGCGATGGCGGTGCTGAACGGCACTGTCAAGCTGGGCACCAACGGCGGCTCGGCCGCGAGTCTAACCATCGCGGGGTCCGTGTCGTCCGTGCTCACCAATCTCGGTGTGCTCAATATTGCAGGGGGCTCGACTCTCAATTTGCAGCTTTATTCCGGTGGTGCTTCGAGCAAGTTCTTCAACACCGGGACTAACATTATGGACAACGGGATACTGCTTTTTACCGGTATCAACTCGGGTGGAAACACCCCGTCGCCCATCACGTTCAATAACTCAGGGCTGTGGACGCTGCAAAACGGCAGTTCGCTGTACGACAACGGCTACCTGAGCAACATCGGAATCAACGGCGTTAACTCCGGCACCTTGAATGTTCTGAGTGGTTCGACACTGACATTCAACACCACCCTGAACAGTTCCGGCACGCTGACCTTGGGCACCAACGCAGTGCTGGGCTACAGCGGCAGCGTTGTGGCGCTGTACAATTCAGGGCTGATGACCGTCAACGGAACCAATGTAACCCTGCAGGGGGTGAATAACGGTGTTGACTACCTGATCAATTCCGGGACGCTCAATATCGGGAACGGTAGCGCATCGGCCAGCTTTACGATGAACACCCTGTCGGGAGCAATCACGAACACCGGCACCATGAACATTCTGTCGAACTCGACGCTCACCCTCGCAGCCAGTGGCCAGCAGGGGTCGTGGTTCATTTATAACAGCGGCGTCATTACCCAGAATACTGGAGCGGTAGTGATCAATTGGGATGCCGTCGGCAATAATACCAGCTACCCCCGGACCTGGCAAAACACCGGGACTTGGGTGCTCCAGAACGGGTCCAGTATCACAATCACCAGTTCCACCGGGAATGCCGTTGGCTGGATGCTTGGCAGTCCCATCATCAACAGCGGCACCTTGATGGTCCTCAGCGGTTCGACCGTTGTCATTGGCCCCAACGGCGCGTTCAACGGGGCACTGAACAACACCGGTCTCCTCGTGCTCGGCACCAATAGTCTGGTCGGCACCACCATCCAGACGACGTCCCCGATCCTGAATAACACTGCCGGTGGCACCGTCAGCGTCATCGCCACGAATGCCATGCTCGGCTACACCAATGCCGTGACCGGCACCGTCACTTTCACCAACGGCAGCGTCAGTGGTTTGCAGGGCGCCACGCTGACCATCGGCACCAACGGCGCCAGCGCGTCGTTTGTGATGAGTGGCGGCGCCGGCGTGCTGTATAATTTTGCCAACAACACCGTGACGGGCAATGGCCTGTTGCTCTTTACCAACACCTCCGGTACGGCCGCCAACAATAACATGAACTTCGTCAACGCCGGTACGCTCACGCCGCTGGCCGGGAGCACGTTGACGCTCAGCAACGTGGTGATCAATAACACCGGTGCGATCAGCGTGACCAACGCCACGTTGATCCTGGGGAACGGGACCCTGACCGATACCGCCGGTGGCGTCGCAATCCAGACCGGCGGCCTGCTCGAAGCGAACAATCTCATCTTCACCGGCGGCGTACTCACCAACGCCGGCGGCGTGCTCCAGTTTGCCACCGTCAGCCCCACCCTCACCGGCGCGGGTGGCGTCATTAATAATGGCACGATCGCTTATCGCAATGTCGCCACCGCCAATATCAACAACAGCCAGGTCTCCAACCTGGTGTTCCTCGGCCAGAACACTTTCCGCTTGAACGCCTCCTCCAACACCACCGCTGGCCAGACCTACACCTTCGCCACCAATCTGGGGGCCACCAATTATGCCCGCCTGGAATTGATCAATGGTGCGACCGCGTACCGCGGCGGCGACCTCACCATCGGCAGCACCGGCACGATGCTCGTGTCCAACACCGCCGCCAGCATCGGCGGCAACCTGACCAATGCCGGTGTGTTGACGATTCTGAACAGCCCCATCACATTCGCCTCCAACTTCATCAATCAAGGCACGGTCCAACTTGGCAGCAACAGCACCGTCACCGGCCTGCTGACGATGAGCAACGGCACGTTGGCGATCTTGGGGAACTGGGCGCAGACGTGGACCAGCAACATCAACCTGCAAGCGACCGGCACGTTCGATACCTCCGGCGGCAACCTGACTCTGGCCGGCGCCGTCACCAACAGCAACGGTCTGCTGGTCAAGACCGGCTCGGGCGTCCTGACGCTCGCTGCCACCAACACCTACACCGGCGGGACGGTCGTGCAGAACGGATCGTTGATCATGGGCAACGCGCTGGCGGTGTCCAACGGCACGGCGTTGACCGTCAACAACGGCATCTTCGATCCGAATGGCAATGCCCGCATTGTCAGCACCCTCAATGGCACCGGCGGCGTGATCAGCAATTACGGGTTGACGGTCACCGGTGGCGGCAATTTCAGCGGGGTCATTGCCGGTCCGGGCGGACTGGTCAGTACCGGCACCGTTTCGAGTGTGCTGATTCTTGGCGGCAACAACACCTACAGCGGCAGCACGACGATCAGCAACGGCACGCTCCTGGCCGCCAATAGCAGTGCGCTGAGCACCGGCGCGGTGGCCACGCTCGCGGGCGCGACTCTCCAGCTCAGCAACAACATCACGCTCGGGAACGTGCTGACGCTGTTTGGGACTGGCGTCAGCAACACGGGCGTGCTCGCCAGCGTTAGCGGTACCAATTATTTAACCGGCCCGGTCACGGTCGGCAGCGCGGTGCGGCTCACCGCCGATGCCGGCCAACTCACGCTCAGCAATCTCGTCAACAGTGGTGGGTTCAACCTGAGCTTTGGCGGCGCAGGCACGACGATCGTGGCCCAAGTGATCGGGAGCGGCAGCGGCAGTCTGTGGAAGGACGGGGCCGGCGCGCTCATCTTGAACGGCGCTTTGGGCTACACCGGTCCGACGACCGTGAGCAACGGGACATTGGCGGTCAACGGTTCGCTCTCCGGCGCGAGTGTGGTGAACGTGTTCAGCAATGCCACCCTGACCGGCAGTGCCCTGCTGGGCAATGTCACCATCAGCGGCGGCGGCACGATCGCGCCGGGCAACAACGGCGTCGGAACCATCACGGCCGCCGCGCTGACCCTGGCGGCCAACAGCAAACTGGCGTTCGAGTTTGGGCCCGGCGCGTTCGATCAGATCATCGTGACCAATCTCAGCGGGCTACTCATCAACGGCGGCGTGTTGGATTTGTACAAGGCCAATACCACGACGACCTTCGATTTGATGGGGAGCTATCCCTTGATCGAGTACGCCGGCACATTGGACGGGACGGTGACCAATCTGTTGGCGGTGGACGCAGCCACCAAGACGGGGAACCGGCTGTACGGGTTCAGCCTCAATGGCGGGTGGCTGACGTTGAGCATCACCAGCACGGGCGGCCTCGGCTGGGTGGGCAGCGCCCTCAATAATAACTGGAGCACGTCGGCCAACTGGGCGGGCAGCCAGATCCCCGCGGCCGGCGACCAGTTGATCTTTGACGGTCAGACCGGGCTGAATAACACGAATGATCTGGCGGCGCACACGCAGTTCAGCGGGATTTTCTTTAACGGGACGGCCGGGGCGTTCACGTTGAACAGCAACGCAGTGGATTTGCTCAGCGGGGTGGTCAATCTCAGCGCGAACACGCAGACGCTGAACCTGCCGCTGGTGTTGGCGGCGAGCAATCTGGTGTTCGATGCCAACACCGCCAGCCTGGTGGTCAACGGGGCGATCAGCGAAACGAATGGCTCGTTTGGCCTGGCCAAGAGCGGGGCGTACACCTTGACCCTCGCCGGCGCGAACACCTACACCGGCGGGACGATCCTGAATGCCGGTACGCTCAGCGTGGGGGCGATTTCCGACACGGGCGCCAGCGGAATCAGCACCAGCGGCATGTTGACCTTCAACGGCGGCGCGTTGCAGTTTACCGGGGCCGGCCCGGGTTTCACGACACACGGGATCACCAACATTGGCCTGGCGGTGATTGATGTGACCAACAGCAGCGCCCGGCTGACGCTGGCCGGCGTCATCAGCGGCGCCAACGGCCTGCTCAAATACGGGGCTGGCACGCTGGTCTTGGCCGGCGCGAACACCTACGTCGGCGGGACGACGATCAGCACCGGCACGGTCGCGATCAGTGCCGACAACAATCTCGGGGCCGCCGGTGGCGCGTTGACTCTGAGCGGCGGCACGCTGGAGGCAACGAACAATTTTGCGCTGGACCGGACCCGCGATGTCACGCTGAATGCAGCGGGCGGCACGGTCAACGTGGATAACAATTCGACGTTGACAATGGGCAACACGATCGGCGGCGCGGGCGGGTTGACCAAGAGCGGGGCGGGCACATTGGTCTTGAGCAACGCGCCGAATAATTATCTCGGCGGTACGGTCATCAGCGGTGGGACTCTGGCGCTCGGGATCGATTCCGGCGCCAGCGAGAATCCCGGCGCGCTGAGCAGCGGCGGGGTCACGATCACGGGCGGCGGCCAGTTGCGCCTGGGCGGCGGCGCGGCCACGACCAACTCCCTCGGCAATAGCCTCGTGCTGAACAACGGCATGATCTACGCCGTCGATGGCGTTCAACATCTGACCAGCACACTCGCCGTCAACAGCGGCGGCGGCACGCTCGCCGCGCAGGCGGGCACGAAGGACCTGTTCCTGGATGGCGTGGTCAGCGGCAGTGGCGCACTGACGATCTACGATACCGGCACCACGACCGGTGCGGGTCGGGGCCTCGTCCGGTTTGCCAACAATAACAACACCTACAGCGGCACGGTCACGATCACGAACGCCGGCAATAATGGCGTGTTGTCCGTCGATGTTCCCAACGCGCTCCAATTCGCCACGGTCAATGATCTGTCCGGTTACGGTAATTCGCTGGTGTTCTACCAGTCAGCCGCCGGCGCGGCCAACGCCACCTTCGGTGCCTTGGGCGGCACGGCGAATATTATTCTCCAGACCTGGAACACCACCGCCGGCGGCGATCCGGTTGTGACCGGCGGCGCCGTGACGTTGACGGTCGGCGGCAACAGCAATGATACGACCTACGCCGGCGCGTTGAGCGGATCCGGCGCGCTGGTCAAAACCGGCCCCGGGATCATGACGCTCACCGGCGCCAACGCCAACAGCGGCGGCGTGACGGTCAGCAACGGCACGTTGCAGTTGAGCGGCGGGAACAACCGGCTGTTCGCCAATGGCGCGGTCACCGTGGCCGGGGGCACGCTGGATCTCGGCGGGTTCACCCAGACAAATCTCACTGCGTTCACAATCGCCGGCGTGCTCGCCAACGGGACTGTGGTGAAATCGGGCGCCGATTATCTCGGGCAGTCCGGGACAGTTTCGGCCACGCTGGCCGGCAGCGCCGGGTTGACCAAGACAACCACCGGCACGCTGACTTTGAATGGCACCGAAACTTACACCGGCGCGACGACCCTCAGCAACGGCACGCTGGTCTTGAACGGCGCGCTCTTTGGGGCCGGGCTGGTGAACGTGCGCAGCACTGCCACGCTGATCGGGAATAACGCCACGCTGGGCAATGTCACGGTCAGCACCGGTGGCACGCTGGTGCCCGTGAATAATGGGATCGGCACGCTGTCCATGGGCACGCTGACCACCGCCGCGGGCAGCCTGTTGCCGGTTGATTTCACCGGGGCCACGAACGATCAGTTCCTCGTCACGGCGAACAATGGCCTGACGGTCGCGGGCGGGGTGTTTACCTTGTCCCAGTCCGGGACGACCCGGACCTTCGACGCGCTCGGGACGTACAATTTGATCAGCTACGCCGGTGCGATCGGGGGCGCCGGGGTCGGCGCGTTCACAGTGACCAACGCGGTGGGCAACCGGTTGTACACGTTTGATACCGCGGGCAATTGGGTCACGCTGACGATCGAGGGGAAGGGCATCGGTTGGTTGGGGGCCAGTAGTGCATTCTGGTCGGACACGAACAACTGGGTCGGGGGCGTTCTGCCGACCAATGGGGTCGCGGTCTTCGACGGCAACACCCAGACCGCCACGATCAATGATCTCACCGATCATGCCCTGCTCGCCGGGATTACGTTCGCGCCCACCGCGGCGGCGTTCTCGCTGAGCGGCCTCGCCGCCGGGACCAACATGGTGGATCTGGAGGGCGCGGTGATCAATCGCAGCCCCAACCCGCAGACGATCAATCTGCCGCTGGTCTTCGAAGGAATCATCGGCGGCAGCCGGACGTTCAATGCCAGTAATGGCGCCCTCACGGTCAACGGCGCCATCAGCGAGACGAATTTTGCGTTCAGCCTGGTCAAGACCGGGACGAATCTGTTGGTCCTGGCCGGTACGAACACCTACAGCGGCGGCACCATCCTGAACGCCGGCACGCTCGGCATCGGGATCAGCTCTCTGGGCAGCACCGGCGCCCTCGGCTCCGGCACGCTCTTCATCCACGCCGGCGGCTTGGTGGCCGCCAACGGCGCCCAGACGTTCAACAACGCCGTGAGTGTGGTGGGCGATTTCAGCGTGGGCGGCAACCAGGACCTGACCGTGGCCGGCCCGGTGGATCTGAGCAACGCAACCCGGATCATCACCATCAACAATCTCGCCAACACATTCATCGCCGGCGCGGTCTCCAACGGTGCGTTGACCAAGACTGGCCCCGGGCTGCTGACCGTGACCGGCACGCTCGCCTACAACGGCGTCACGACGATCAATGGCGGGACGCTGCAACTGGGCAACAACAGCAATACCGGGACCCTCAACAATAGCGCCACGGTCCAGGACAACAGCGTGCTGGCGTTCGCCCACAGCGATGATTTGACTTTTGGCAACCTGATCAGCGGCACCGGTGCGGTGGCGCAGAACGGGACGAATGGGGTCACGCTCAGCAACGGCAATAACAACTACAGCGGGGCGACGATCATCAACAGCGGGGTGCTGAATGTGAATTTTCTAACCAACGGGGGTGTGGCCAGTGCCATCGGCGCTTCCAGCAGCGCCGCGAGTAATCTGGTCCTCAACGGCGGCACCCTCCAGTATACCGGGAGTGGGGCAACGATCGATCGGCTGTTCACCCTCGGGGACAACGGCGGCACGCTGAGCGCTTACGGCGGGGTCTTGAACTTGATCAACCCCGGTGCGCTCGGAATGACCGGCACCATGAATCGGACGCTGGTCTTGACCGGCACCAGCAACGGCTTGCTCGCCGCCAGCATTGGGGATCCGGTCGGCGGGCAAACGGCCCTGCTCAAGACCGGGACGAATCTGTGGGTGCTCAGTAATACGAACACCTACTCCGGCCTGACCACGATCAGTGGCGGGACGCTGCTGCTGGCCGGCGCGCTGGCGGCCCAGAATAGTACCGTCAGCAATCTGGTCGACGGCGGCTTGACCTTCACCAACAGCCCGAACTTTATTGTGGGCGGACTGGCCGGCCCCACCAATCTCGGCTTGACCAATACCAGCGGCGGTTCGATCACCCTGAGCGTGGGCAACAACAATTCGAACACGACCTATCTCGGCGTGCTGAGCGGTAGCGGCGCGTTGACCAAGCTCGGCAGCGGGACGCTGACGCTCAGTACGAATCAGGCGTACCTCGGCGACACGACCGTCAGCGCCGGGACACTCCAGTTGGGCGGCTTGACCGATACGCTTTCCACCAACGGCGCAATTCGCGTGGCGGGCGGCGTGCTCGATTTGGGAGGGACGACCCAATTCACCACCAATACCGTCACGATCAGCAGCGGCAGTCTCACCAATGGCACCCTGACGAAGTCGGGCGCCGACTATGCCGGTCAGGGCGGAACCGTCGCCGCGGTATTGGCCGGCGCGATTGGGTTGACGAAGACGACCAGTGGCACCTTGATTCTCAACGGGGCGAACACCTATACCGGGGCGACCACCATCAGCAATGGCACCTTGCAGGTGAATGGGTCGGTGCTGACGACCGGTCTGGTGACGGTGGCCAGCGGCGCGACACTGGCCGGTAACGGGGGGACGGTCGGGAATGTGACGGTCACGAACGGCGGGATCGTGGCGCCCGGGATCAGCGGGGTCGGGTCGTTGACGCTGGCCAGCTTGACCGTGAGCAATGGCAGCCTGTTCAACTACGATTTTAGCGGGACGGCCAATGATCAGCTTTTCGTGACGGCGACCAACGGGTTGACCATCAACGGGGGTGACTTCCGGTTGTATCAGGCCGGGACGACGGCGACCTTCGACAAGTTGGGGACGTACAACCTGATCAGTTATGCCGGGTTGATCCAAGGCAGCGGGACGACCAATTTGACCATTGACCCGGCCACGCAGACCGGCAACCGGTTGTACACGTTCGGCACGAATGGGGGCTGGGTCACGCTGACAATTGCCGGGCAGGGCGCAGCCTGGGTGGGCGCCAATAGCGCCCTCTGGGCGGATCCCGGCAACTGGGGCGACGGGACGACCGTGCCGACGAATGGGTTCGCGGTGTTCACTGGCAACAGCCGGTTGGACACGACGAACGATCTGGCGAACGCCCGGTTTGCGGGGATCACCTTCGACAATGGCGCCGGGAGCTTCACCCTGAACAGCGCCCTGGCCGGCGCCAACACGGTCACGTTGCAGGGCGACGTCGTCAACCTGAGTTCCAACACCCAGACGATCAATCTGCCGCTGCTGATCGCGGGCGCCCAGGGCGGGACGTTCAACACCAGCAACGCCAACATTGTGGTGGCGGGCAATCTCACCTTCGATAGCTATGGCTCCGGCTTGCTCAAGACCGGGGCGCAGGCTTTGGAGTTGACCGGGGACAACACCTATACACAGACCACGACGATTGCCGGCGGCATCCTGCGCGTCAATAACGGGGCGTTCTCGCCAAATAGCAATCTGATTTTCACCAATGGCGTATTGGAAAGCAAGGGAGTCATGACGGTGACCCGCAGCGTGGGCACCGGGGCCGGCTCGATCCAGTGGTCCGGCAGCGGCGGCTTCTCGGCGCAAGGGGGAACGTTGACGGTCAACCTGGGTGGGGCGGGCGGGCCGTTGATTTGGGGGGCGAATAGTTTTGTTCCCAATGGCAGCACGCTGCAGTTCAGTTCGAGCCAGGCCGATAGCACGGTCAAGTTTATGAATGCGCTGAATCTGAACGGCGGGGTGCGCACGATTCAGGTGGACAATGGGACCGCGTTTGTGGACGTGGATCTGACCGGCCCGCTCAGCGGGGCGAGCGGCAGCGGGCTGATCAAGACCGGCGCGGGCACCCTGCGATTGAGTGCGGACAGCACGATCAGTGGTCCGGTGACGGTGAACGCCGGCACGTTGTTGTTGGCGTCGACGCTCACGAGCGCGGGCGTGGTTGTGAACAGTGGCGCCACCGTGGGCGGGACGGGGATCTTCGCCAGCGCGTTGACGCTGGTCAGCGGAGCCGCCCTGTCCCCCGGGATCGGCGGGGCGGGCTTGTTGACGGTCAGCAGTCTGAATTTGTCGAACGGTTTTGTGTACGACTGGGAGCTGGGAACGACCGCGACAGACCGCGTGACCGTGACCACGCTGAACGGGCTGAATTATTTCGGATCGAATCATTGGACGTTGCAACTGGGTACCGAGCCCGGGGTGGCCGGGCTGGCGCAATGGCAGGGCAGTGGCGTGCTGACGGATAGTTTTGTTTTGTTCCAATTGAATGGGGCGGCCCCGGCTGGATTGACGAATGCCTTGATCCTCGGGGGCGGCGGTTGGGACGCGAGCCAGGCACGGGTGTCCATCGTGGGCAATCAGGTGCTGTTGAGCGGCGTGATGTTCAACCAATCGCTTGCGGTGATTCCCGAACCGAATGTTTTGCTGATGTGGTTTGCGGGCGGCGTGACTCTTTGGGCCGCCCGGCGGCGCCGCCGCCGCCAGCACCCGGAATTTGTTTCATGAACACTCTACACGACCGCGCCCGTAACTCACCTTACGCACTCGGCAGGATGGCACCTCACCGTTCATCTTGCCAATTTGTTTGTGGATGGCGCGGTCGTTGTTTTCCGTCCCCCGTTCTGCACCGGGCTAGCCCGTTGTGCGTGGGCCTCTGCCCCCGCACGCGCTCCCGACCGCAGGTCTCCCGAGCGGCTGAAGACCTTGCGGTCGCCCCGGATGGCGCGGTCGGAGACCGTCGCCAAACCCGGAGAAAAATCCCCCCGTTGTGCGTGGGTCTCCGACCCCGCACCCGGACTCGACCGCAGGTCTCCCGAACGACCCTCAACTCTCCTCGTTTTCTTGCTGACTTCTTCCCACTGCCACTGTCGTCCGCCTCGCCCGCCGGGGTCGGTGTTGCTCTGACAACAACGTTTTGTTAATGATCGTGTCAGTACAACTCTATGAAACCACTACTAACCTTGGCCATCCTCCTCACCATGATCCACAACCCATCCCAAGCTGCTCCTAGTTTTGCCGACTTCGACCAGCGTGCCCGTGCTGGCGAACCGCTCACCGTCGTCTTCTTCGGCGGCTCGCTGACGTGGGGCGCGAACGCCTCCGATCCGCAGCGGACCAGCTACCGGGGGCTGATGATGGACTATCTCCGGCAGCGCTACCCGAAAGCCCCCTTCACATTTCACGACGCGGCCATCGGCGGGACCGGCTCACAGCTCGGCCTGTTTCGGCTCGACCGCGACGTGCTGGCCTATCGGCCCGATCTCGTGTTTTACGATTTCACCGCCAACGACGATCTCTACAGCAGCGAACGGCCGCCGCTGGTCAGCTACGAAACCATCTTGCGCGAATTGATTGGCCGCGGCATCCCGGTCGTCCAGGCGTTTTTTGGGTTCCGGTTTAATTTCGGCAAAGACTACAACCTCGAAAATCTTCCCCGCCGGCGCGATCACCTCCAACTCGCCGCGGCATACCAGACCGGCGTTGGCGATGTGTTCCCACTGATTCAAGGACAGCTCGAATCAGGCAAGGAAACGCTCGCGCATCTCTGGCCATTCGACGGCGCACACCCGGACGACACCGGCTACCAACTGTTCTTCGAGGCGGTCCGCAAAGGTTTTGAGGACGCGGTTGCCGCCAAACGCGTTTGCCACCTGCCCGAGAAACCGGTTTTCGGGGTGTACGCGCACCGCACCCGCGACCGGCTGGTCGAGCACGAACTCCCGCAAGGCTGGACGCGCTCCAAGACCTACCGGACTTCGTTCTGGTATGACGGCCTGTCGAGCCGGTGGATGGACGACGTGGCCCTGTGCTCGACCGGCCAGCCGTTGAAAGTGGAGTTTACCGGCACGATGGTTGGCGTGTTCGGCGAAGCGGATCAAAATAGTTTGAGCTTTCACGTCACCGTGGACGATCAGCCGGTGCTGTATCAGCCCAATCCCAAGGAGCTTGGGACTGCGATTTGGCCATTCGATCTGAAGAAATTCGGCACCGGCCGGCTGATGGTGTGGCGGCTGTTAGCCAGCCAACTTCCGGCGGGTAAACACACCTTGGAAATTTCGCCGATCATTTCCACCAACGGGCAACTGCGGATCGAGAGCGTCTGTTTCGCTGGAGAGTAGATGAATCCTCTCCCCGCCGTTGAGGCCGCATTGGCCGGCCAGCGCTACGAAACTGCCCGGCGGCTATGTCTGGCAGCGCCCCAGTCAAAGGCCGTGCTCTACTTGCTTCACCGGGCGAACCGGCATCTCGGCGATTTCAACGCCTGCCAGGCGGTATTGGCCCGGATCCAGCCGGCCGACGACGCTGAACAGCGCGCGTTGGACCGGCTCTTCGCCGAGGATTACGAGGCAATCGCCAACGGCGACAGCTACCGGAGTTCCGCCGAGAAAGATGCCGGCCTGACTTGGGAGCAATACACCGAGAAATACCGGCGCATCGCCGCGGAGTACCGCGCCAAGGCCGGTCCGTTGCCAGTTGCATCGCCCAAGCCCGGCGAACCTGCTTGTCCGACACCGGTTATGGGCCGTCTCGCTGGCACCTTGAAATTTCCCGACGGCCAGCCGGTGGCGAATGCGTTGGTCACTCTGGGATTACGGGTGGAAGTGCATGAAGAAGATCCGGCCACCTACTTGAAACCGGACATGCATTACTCCCCGGTCATCGGCGCGTCCGCGGCGCGGACCACGCATACCGACGCACATGGGGCGTACCAGTTCGCCAGTGTGCCGGCGCAGCGCCACGAGTTTCTCGCGGTGACGCTCGACCCGCAGCAGTTTGACATTGCCACGCGGTTTGTCGCGCACGGAGTGACCGTGGCCGGCGCCACCCGGCTCGACGCGGTTGTCGATGAATGGCGGAGCGCGCCGGTCCGCGAAGTCGCCAGTCCATTCCCGGCCGCAGGCTGCCTCGCAGAGGTGGTGCTGAAGAATCCATTCTATTTCGACTTTCCCCGGCAATTGGTGCGCTGGCCGTGCGAGGGAATTTTTAAGAGCTGTCATTCTGAGCGGAGCGAAGAATCTCCTTTTGTGACTTCAGGCTCGACACGAGCGAAGAACGACAGAGATTCTTCGCAAGCTCAGAATGACAACCATCAGCGATTCGCGCTGTTTTCGTCCGCCAATCCGAACGCGCCGATCCCTTTCCAGATTTCCGGTGACGATCTGGTTTTCTTCGCCGATTTACCGGCGCGAACGGATCGCGTGTATGCGCTTTATGCCGGCCCAACCGCGGCAGTGTTAAAGTCCGTAGCCGCGCCCGTGCGGGCGTGGACTCCGCTCGCGCCACCAACTCACGTTGGCGGCTACGCGCCGATGTTTTTGCAATCCGACGGTGTCCTCGAGACCGGCCGCGCGGCATTTCGATTGCCGGTGGGGCAGGGGACGGATGGCTTGCCGCCCTTGCGGGCCGTGCGCGGCGAGGACGGTGTGTGGCGCGGGTCCGGGCGGTTGAAGTTGCCGGCCGGGATCACGGTGCGCGAACGGCAGACAGAAGTTTTGGAGAGCGGGCCATTGTTTATCGTGGTGCGGATTTCCTACGCGTTGTCCAACGGCATGGTTTACGCCATCGAATTTACGGCGCACCAGGCGGAGCCGTATTTGCTGGCCCGCGAGATTTCGCCGGACTTGCCGGACGCGGCGTTTGAGTTTTCACTCCGGGAATTCAGCGGCGGCCGTGGGTTTCTGCATTGGACACCTGAACATGGCAACGTGCACTGGAGCACGTTGACGCCGACCGATCGCGAATTGGCGCGGTTGCAGGAATCAGTGCCCTGGTGGATTCCGCCGGCAGGCTTTGGCTACGCCATGACTGCCGATGGGGTGGCGCAACGTGATTACGTCGGCATCTTCACGCTCCGGCGCGGGGACTGGGTGGACCGGAAATTCGCGGCGATCTCCCAAGGCCCCGGCGATGATCGCCGGGAATGGGATTGGCCATTCCCGGAAATGGTCGGCTCGACGATTTCGATGATCACCGCGCACACGGATGCCGGCGGGGACGCGTTTTTCAAGTTCGGTTTCTTTGACGGGGAACGCCAGTGGGGCATTCTGGTCTCGACGCTCGACCGCAATGACGGGCCGCTGAAGGAAATCTCGGCGGTGCAACACAAGAATTCGTCGCCGCGCTTGCAGGCGGCTCGATGAACCCGATCACATCGCCCGGCCGCAGGTTGTGGCGCAGCGCGAAAATCTCCGCCAGCTCCGGGCCAAGCTGGCGGTTCCGGAATTTGCGCGGGCATGGAAACTCATGCAGACCAGCCGTGCGAACATGCCAATGAGCGGCGTGCGATTCGCCGTGGACAACGATCCGCTGGTGGCGTGGCGCAAGAAAACGGAGTTGGTCGGCGTCGCCCACATTCGCGCCAAGATGACGTTGCTCGGCCGTGATTTCGCTGACATGTACAGCCCCGTCGGGGCGCGCCCCATCACGCAGTGGGCGGAGGAATATGATCTGATCGCGGCCAGCGGGGTCTTCACGCCCGCGGAAGAGCGATTGGTCCGACAGTTCCTGATGCTGGAGGGGCATCTCCACATGGCACCCGACCTGATGAACTGGCGGTATGGCTCGCGCAATGCCAACTTTGAAGCCGACCGCGTGGATGTCGTCGGCACCATCGGCTTGGTGTTTCACGGCAATCCCGATGCGGCGCGGTTTGTGCAGCACGCTCTCGAATTGATGGATCGCTCCCTGCGCGTGTATAGCACACCGGGCAGCGGCCGCTGGTATGAAAACCCGGCGTGCTATTACATGCACGCAACCAAGTGCCGCAGTAATCTTGTCTTTCACCTCGCCCGGCACGGCACCGCGCACCCGCTGCAATATCCGCGCTGGAAAGACGTCTTGCGTTGGGGCATCCTTTTGCTGACACCGCCGAGCCCGCAGGACTACGCCGTGATGCGCGATGGCACCCACGACTATGCCGGTGTGGCGAAAGTCCGGCGGGTGCCGCCCCTGGGGGATCACGCCGGGATTGGCCGGCAGATGCCGGAGTATTATGCGCTGATGAGCAAGCTGTACCGGGGATCCGACGACGAGTTTGCGGATTTGTTGTTGTGGGCCTATCAAGCCGGTGGCTGCGACGGCCAGGATTTTGGCAATTTGCCATTGTTGTTTTCGTCCCTCGAAGAAGCGGACTTGCAGCCGGTGCAGCCGGCGATCTTGACCAGTCGCCGACTCGAAGGGTATGGCGCGGTGTTTCGCGGTCACTTCGGGGAACCGAACGAATTTTATTTGCTGCTGAAACAAGGGCCGGGCGGTTACCGGTATCATCGGACGGAAGGGAGTATTATTCTGTTCGCGGACGGCAAGCCGCTGATCTACGACGGCGGCGAAGCCGGCGAGACGTGGCGGCATACCACGCTCTCGTTTGGGGAGACGCATCTGCCGCTGGCGCCCGGTCACGTGGAGCGGTTTTATTCGAGCGACGTTTTGGACTTCAGCCAGGGCGTGCATTCCAATGTCATTCTACCGGGCGAGCCGATCCAGCTCTGTGACGATTGCCACCACTCCCTGGTCGCCGTGGCCGAGCGCCGGTTTCACGAGCCTCACCCGGCCAACAGCCGGTCCGTGCTCTGGGTCAAGGATGAGTACGTCATCATCCACGATGAGTTGAACACCGCCATCCAGTCGTATTGGCATTTGCAGGCCGTGGCCGATGGTGAGACCGGGAATGCGCGCGACGGCTGGATATTTCAGGGCCGGTTTGGGACGGATTTGCAGGTGGTGCTGCCGGATCAAGAATTTGCGGACGTCAAAATCGAATCCCTGCCGACCTTGGAGCATCGAGTTGCGCCAGCCGAATGTTTCGCGATGCGGCACCTGATGCTGACGGGCCGCCAACCGCGATTTTACGCGGCCGTGTTGCGACCGCTTTCGGCCGGCCGGCAGCCGGTCCGCGCCCGCATCTTTGCCGGTGGCTCTGGCATTCACGTGACCGGCGACGGTATTGACGATTATTTGTTCTTCAGCCGGCAACCGCGGCAGTTCCAGGAGGGCGCGATCCAATTTGCGGGCCGGTACGGTGCGGTGCTCCGGCGCGATGGAAAAATGCACGTCGAAACTATTGATGGAGGAAAATGAAGCGCGTTCGGGTGGCCAGCGATCGCTGGAATTTTGAAGTTGCGGGGACCGGGCAGTTCATCACGCCGTTGGGGGGGAACATCCTCAACGATCAGCATCCGGGCCAGGGCACTCTCTTCGACCGGTTCGACGCGGCTGACTGCGACCGGCGGTTCGGGCTCATGGCGGACCTGGGGTTGAACTGCGTCCGGCAAGCCATCGGCGTGAACCGCGTTTTTGATCCGGCAACCGGCCTGAAAGCCGAGGGCCTGCAGAACTGGGACACCTTCATCGGGCTGGCTGAAAAACACGGCATCTACCTGATGCCGGTCGGTGGCTACCTCGGCGGCAACGATTGGTTTGATGTGGAGCGGTTGGCGGACAGCGGCCGGCAATTGGACTGGGATTGTGCCTTCTGGGAGGCGTTCGCCGGACACTACAAAGACCATCCGGCGATCTGGGCGTGGGATCTGCGCAACGAATTACTCTACTGGACGCAAGCCCACATGGTCGCCCCCGGTAGCACTGAGCAACAACGGGTCGAAACCCTGCTCAAAGACCGGTGGCCGGCATGGCTGGAGCGCCGGTACGGCACAGTGGCGGCGATGAACCGTGCCTATGGCATGGAGTCTGTGGGCTTCGCTGCCGTGCCAGGTTCGATCGGTTTCATTGAGAAGCCGTTCGACCCGTGCGCGTATGATTTTCGCAATTATCTCAACGACCGCGGTTACGACTGGTGCAAACGCCAGTGCGATGTCATCCGCGCGGTCGCCCCCGGTCACATGATCGTCTCTGGCAATAATACCTGGCTGTCGCCGGATCAGGATTTGTGGCTGGCCAACGGCTTTCACAACCGGGCGATTCAAGACTTGTTCGATTTCGTGACGTTTCATCCTTACCCGGCGTGGGAATGTGTGCCCGGCGGCCGGGGCGATCCGCTCGACGGCGGTGAGCCGCTCCGGTATTGGCTGAGTAGCTGCATCGGCAATGCCCGCATGGATCACTACGGCAAACCGGTGGTCGTGCAGGAGTACGGCTGGTATGGCGGCGGCCCGTCGAAATTCCTCTGCGATCTGCCGTACCGCAGTGAGCAGGAGCATGCCGATTACACTCGGACGCTGACCGCCGCGCTGATCCCGCACGTTAACGGCTTCGTGAACTGGCCGACGTTCGATATGCCGGCGGCCAACGACATCTCGAACCATGGTGGGATTTTCACTCACGCTGGCCGGCGCAAAGCGTTGGCCGCCGTCTATGCCGACCTGGTCCAGCAACTTGTCGGCCAGCCCCAGCGCCGCGCGCCCGCCACCACCACGCGCGCCTATTCGCTGCTCGGCCTCTACACGTGCCGGTCGTATCAGGACAAAATGTGGGACGAAATTCATGGGCTCATCCAGGCTGGCGAGATTCCCGATTTGCGTTTTATCACATGAAAAAGATTGGCCTCATGGGCTGCGGGATGGTCGCCCGGTACGGACATTTGCCGGCGATCCAGCATGAGCTGATCGGGACGCGGGGCGTGATTCGCTATGATGTCGGCCAGCAACTTTTCAAAATGGAAAACGAAACCGGCGAACACCGGTTTGAGTTCCACGGAGAAAAGGATTTCACTGGGATGTACGCCGAATGGGCGCGAGCTTTGCACTCCGGTAAGTCCGACCTGCTGACCAGCGTTGCGGCCGGGATGCGGGTCGTCGAAATCGCCCGGGAAGCGACCCATCAGGTCATTCGCGACCGCCCCGCGCAGCGCTAACGCGGTTTGATTAATTTTTGTAGACACTGCCGTGAGACGGCGGCACCGACGTAGTCGGAACCATGCATTGGGAAAACTGGTAGGGCGGGCTGTCCCCAACCCGCCGTCCTGCGGTTTTCAGTCGATCCACACCTGCCGTACCGGTTCACCATTTAGTGCTGGAACAGTTTTTTCTCCGCATGCCAATACACCCGGAGTGGCGCGGTGGGACACCACGCCCTACCACATTCAGGCAACATCCAACCGAATGGTTCTGGCTTAGAACTGATGCGCGGATCACGCTCTGACGAGCGCGGCTGCGTACCGATAGCCAACCGTTGTTGACGCATTACGCGCGGGGAACATTCTGGGTCGTTCAACTCAATTTGAGCGTGACGATCTTGTACGGCCCAACCGCGAATGCCAGTTGACCGCGCGCGATCTTCAAGGATCGCAGCGGTTCCTCATTCAGGTTGGTTTCCACCACTTTTGTAAAGATCGCGGCCAGATGAATCCGCGCAGTGGTCGGCCGACCTTCGTTCTCCCAGAAGCGCAGGATCCAGCCATCATCATCCGCCGCCCGCTTGAAGGCGCTGATGCGCAGATTGCCTGGCTCAACCCGAATGGCCGGTGAAGCCGTCGCCCCTTGGGACCCCCGCTTCACGAGCGCTTCGTCCACCAGGATATGTGTCGGATCGGCTTGATGCGCGATGGGCGGATACAGGAACGCCAGCGCCTGCGGCTGGAACGGCGCGCGGGACGCCTGAGCGTCCACCGTATACGGCAAAAACGAATAGTCAAATGTCTGCGTTCCGAGGCACTGGGCCCCGGGGGTTGGAATGGTCGGCGATGTCGCATACCCCCGAGTCTTGAAGTTGGCGCGTCCCATCCGGCCGTAACCGCGCTGGAGTGTGATGAAGAGATCCACGCCATGACGACCGACGCGGGACTCGTACTCGTAAAGACCGCGGCAAGCCACCGCGAGTCCCTGTTTCCCTTGCGCCACGGCCACCCACTCGCGGAAGTGGAACGTGGTGGGTGGTGGCTGGCTCCAGCCCGTCTTGCCTTCGTCGGGATTACGAATAGGTTTCTCTAAAATGCCAAAATGCCCCTGACTCAGCACGGTCGCGCTCGACAATCCGGTCGGGCACTGCAACCGCAACCGGTGGTCGCAGGCCTGGTTGTCAAACGTCAGTGACACGTCGACGCGGCGGGCGCCACGGCACAGCGACACCTTCGCCACGAGCACCAGTTCGACCTTCTTGCGCGAGCGCTTCTCGCCTTCCAACCGTTTCGGCACCTGCATCCGGGTCGTAATCTCCAGCATCGCCCGTACCGGGCCGGCTTCAATCAATCGGCAGGTTGCCGGGAAGTCGGGACTGCGCAGGACCGGGTTCTTGACCCACGGCTCGGAGAAATCCCAGGCATCACCACGGTCAGCCTCGTCCTCGATGACGTTCAGTCCGGCATACGTCTGCCGGGTCGCTTTGTCATACACTTCCAAGGCACCGTGCGTGAAGCGGACGCGCAGGTGGTCGTTTTCAATGGCGGTATCCGAAAGCTTGCCCAATGGTTTCACCGTCGGGGCCGGGCCGTCCTGCAGGCGCAGCGTCGCCAGCCCGCCCGGCGGCACCGCCGCCACCACGAGAACATGCGTTGGATTGCCATCGGGCCACGGCGGCGTCCAACTGGCGGTCTTCGATTCTTGATCGGCTGCCCACGGATTGGCGATCACCTGGACCGGGAGGGGGCGGCCGTCTGCCGCAACAACGATATGTTTGGCTGGATCGTAACCATGCAACCAGGTGTCGACGATCGCCGCACCGTTCCCACCGGCCGGATTGAAGGCGAGAATGAGCCCACCCTTGCCGGGCTGCGTGTCCCGGCGCGCCGCCAGCACTGCCAGCGCCTCGTGGGTCAGGCCAACGGCGATTTGTTTGGCCGCATTAAAACGTTGCACCATTTCTTCGTGGACCGGGTCGGCGCTTGATCCATGGATCCCGTCGTGTGCCTGGTTGAGGAACAGCCAGCGCCAAGCTTCTTCCAACTGGCGCGCCGGCCACTCCGCGCCGTCGAGCGCGGCCAAAGCGGACAACGGTTCAGCGTACTGTTCGAGCAGCGCCTCGGACAGAAAGTTCGCTTGCTTGAGGTAGCTGCGCGTGGTGGTCGCCCCCGTCAGGAGCAGGTGGTATTTTCCTCCCCACATCGTGCCGGTGAACTCCTTCAGTTTGGCGCTGCGTTTGAGGATGGCCTTGGTTAGATCGGCGCAATTTCCATGCACAAATGTAAACTCGTCCTGCTGCTGATTGGCCAAAGCGATCAACTCGGCAATGGTTTCCTGGGCCACGGCACTGTCGTAGCCGTTGGCCAGCGGGATCACATCGGAATGGCAGCCGGGCTCGGCTCGTTTGGCGGCGGCAACTAAATCCGCAACGCCTTTTTTGAGATCTGTCTCGCGGGCCGCGTGATGCAGGAACTCGGGGGTTTGGATGTATTCACCAAACGCCCCGGCCCGGAAATAGGGCGGCCAGAAGGCATTCGCCTTGGCGCCCAACGCGTGCGCATTGCAGTAGCTATGGCGCATGTGGACTCCCAGAATCCGTGTGCCATCGAGGCCGACCCAGTGAAACTGATCGCCAACCTCTTCCGATCGCTCCGGCATGCCGCGCATGAAGATCAAACTTTGGAGCCCAAACCCGTCGAGAATCTGTGGCATCTGTTGCGGATGGCCGAAGTTGTCCGGCAGATATCCGGCCTTCATCACCGCGCCATACTCGCGGGCCCGCCGGTCGCCGTAGAGGCAGTTGCGGACAATGGCTTCCGGCCCGGTCAGCCATTCATCGTATTGCGTGTAGAACGGTCCCACGGACAATTTGCCGGACTTGATCAGCTTGCGAATGGCTGCGGTGTTCTCGGGCTTGATCTCCAGGTAATGATCAATCGGCGCCACCTGGCCGTCATAGACGAAGGTCTTGAATCCCGGCTGCTTGGCCACCGGGTCAATCAGCCGGTCCAGGCTCTTCACCAGCCAAAAACGAAATGATCGAAATGGCAGATACCATTCGATGTCCCAATGCACATGCGAAAATACCACGACAGTTTTTTTCATTGATTCCGATCGCCTCCAAGGTTCTTTCAGACGCAGACACTACCACGCGGAAACCGCAGTCGCAATCACCGGCTATCTTCGAGGCGGAAGATGCGCGTTTCCGGAGCCTGCATCGTGAAAAGAATGCTGTCCAAGCGCTTCCCGACCAACTCGCCGGTCATCACATCCCACACCCGATACTTTCCGGGTAAGGCCAGGCGTTTGGGCCCGGACTGGATCGAATGCAAGGCCACGATGGAGCTGTCCGCCATGAGAATGTCGTTGCCCTCCGCATATACGTGCGCGCCGGCATAGCGGGCCAGATTGCGCCATAGGTCGGCGGGAATCGGCACGGCAGTGGTGAAAACCGCGGCCCAATCGCCGCTCCCAAGCGGTTCCTTGCCGGCAGACGCGCTGCGCGCACCCTTGCCGAATGATTTTACGGACAGCCCGGCGTAGTTGCGTCCCTGCTTTGTCCAGGCCGCGCCGAGGACCGTGCCGTCCTTCGGATACAGTGCCGGACCATACGCCAGCGGTCCGCCGATGATAGTGTCCGCTTTCAGTCCGGCGGTGATGGGATGCGCAAAGTCCGTGATCAGGGTGCGGCGCTGCGTATTGGCCGGGAGCAACGGTTCGAACTGGAAGCCGGTGAGCTTCGTCGCCGAGTTTGTTGAGAGCACGCTGCCGTCGGAGATGCCAGAACCCGGCCCCCACAACACAACGTTGCCGTCGCGGAAGACCTTCTCCCGCAGCACGGCCAGGCGGGCCTCATCCGTTTTGAAAAGGTTGGGGAAGTAGAAGACCCGGTGGGGAGGAAAATTCGTCAGTTTGAGATCGTCCAGCAGGTAGATGCGGTAGGGAACGCCGCAGCGGGCCAGTCCCATCTTTGTTTCCCACATGATCGCCTCGTTCAGATAGTTGCCGGAGCCGTTGGACTCCAGCACTGCGGCATCGTCGATGATCAGCGCGATGCCGGACACATCCGCGTGCTTCCACTGGATCGACTCACGCACCACTTCCACCTGCCGCGCGATGATCTGGTGGAGGCGCGGGTTGCCGAACCAACCGTTCGTATTGCCGCAAAGGTCCATCCAATAGGAGTGGAATCCCCGGGTGAACGAGGTGGCAAAATTGCGCCAACTGAGGGCGGCGTATTCCTTGTCGTCGCGGGCTGAGCCGTAATCCAACGGGGGATTGTTGTAGGTGCGCAGGTCCATCTCGCTCAGGAAGAATTTGCCGCGCAGTACCATCGAATCGACAATGCCTTCCGGCTCGTAAACCCCGCCCACTCCGCGCGCCTGGTAGTCGTGCGGGGTGACCAGCCCGTCGAAGCCCGGCGTATCGAAGAGCGAGGCCACGCCGATGTAGCCGCCGCCGCTCATCATTTCCGGGTAGGCTGGCCACCACGACAGATTCGGGTCGAAGAATCCCTGCAGGTTCCAGCCTTGCATGGGCATTTTGAAGGCGTCGTAGAGGCACAACTTGCGGCCGCCGCAGGCTTGGCCGGTGGCGCGCATGATCCGCGCGTAACCGTCATGCACGAGCCGCGCCGTGAGTTCCAGGTAGTCGCGGCGCGGCTGATTATCCGCGGCCGCCTGCCAATAGGTGAGCGCTGCCATCTGGCGCTGGGGGCCGAGCAGCGGGTCGTTGGGCACACTGACGGTTTCAAAGGCGATTTCCGGATTCTTGTAAGCCGCCCGCAGGGCGTCCACCGTTCCATATTTTGCCTTCAAGTGGGCGCGCCACCGGGCCTGCATCACGGGGCTGTGATCGTAGAGGTTGTAAGTGTAGAGCGCGGCATGCGTACCTTCCCCGAACATCCCGCACCAGTAGCCGAGCACGCGATTGGCCCACGGCTGGGCCTCGATGTAGGTGATCGTCGCCGCATTCACGCGGGCCAGCCCATCCCAGTAGAGGTCGGAGGCGAGCGATGGAATATCCGTCGCTTTCCCATCTTCCAGGACGACCAACTGGTCCGGGTGAAGCTTCCGCCAGGACGGCGGTGGGTCGGCATTGATGTCGCGGATGAAGAGCCAGGCGTCGGGATCGAGTCGGTTGATTAACTCGACCTGCTCCTCGAACGAAGGCCGGCCCCTCTCGACAGCCGTGTTGATCGGGAGATTGCTGATGCTATCCCCCTGCCAGAATGGGGAGGCGGCCCAGCCATCGCCGGGCGCGTAAGGCCGGTGAATGAAATACGCTCCCATCTTGTGCGGGGCGAACCAGGGAACCTGAGTTTTGAAATGCGAAGTCGAGAAGCCGATGGGACTGTACATTGGCATGGGCAGCGGTTTGTCGTTCACAAACACGACCGGCCGGCCATTATAGATTTTGAGCGCGACGACAACCTTTTCCGCCGGTGCCGGTCCGGCGACTGAGCGGCTCCCCGCCGCCAGCAGCAGCCCCAGCAGCACCCAAGCCACCGATCGGAGCGTTTTCAGGATAGGCATAGAGCTGCCATTCGGGTCAGGCTGGAACATTCAACATTATATTTCTCATCGAGCAGAAAGCAGTAAAACGTACCGACGCCACTTGGTTCTCCGTTGGCACCGCCTCCCAGACTTGGATCAATTCCTTCAGGGTCGTGCGCATCGGCAAACTATTACCGGCAATCGCCAAGAAACTCAAGGCTGGCTGTTGAAATCCGAATTGAAGGGCGAGCCTCCTGGCGAGCCGAGAATCGTCGTTAAGCCGTGACCCTGCGAAGCTTCCTGTGGTCGACAGCACGGCGGGGTCGGAGACCCTCGCCGAACATGCGGAATGGGAGCGTCCGGGACGGACGCGACATTTGGGGGTAAGAGCCGTTTTAATAGTGGGATAGGCGTCTCCCTTCTTTTGGTAAATGACAGCGCGGGCACCGCGCGAGAGACGGACCAGGAATGGTAGCCGCTTTCGCCGGCCACGCGGGTGGCAACGGCGGTGCGGTCGCCGGCCACCATCGCCAGGCGTTTGATGTCGCGCTCCGCTAATTCCTTCAAGTCAGACGAGACCCCGCGAAGCTACCGAATCACGGTGCGACTGGTTGCTGGCCGGTCAGCACCGCGCGCAGTGCGGCCTGCACTTCCCGATTTCCTGGGAGCGCCCGCGCCGCATTCCGCAGGTGCGTCGCGGCCTGATCTCGGTGGCTGAGTTTCCAATGCGCCATGCCAAGTTGGAATTGGGCGCGGCCATTGCTTGGGCTGATTTCAACCGCGCGCCGGTAGGCACTGATTACCGCGCGCCAATCGCTGCGCCGAGTTGCCAGCCCGCCAAGATTCATCCACGCGTCCGGTGAGTGACGGTCCCTTGCCGCCGCTTTTTCAAAGGCGATCGTGGCCCCCGCGAGGTCATTGAGTTCCGCCGATGCAGCGCCGAGCAGGTTGAACGCAACCGCGTTACCGGGCTCGAGTTCGCAGGCTTCCAATGCGATCAGCCGGGCTGCTGTGGCACGGCCCCGGCGCAACAGAAATTCCGAAAATTGCAGCCGCGGCCCGATTTCAGCGTTGGACTCGATGACCCGGCGATACTCGCGTTCCGCTTTGGAAAAATCGCCACGCTGATCGGCAATGACCGCCAATTTTAGATGGGCGTCGGCCTGCCCCGGATCATGGCGTAGAATATCTTCAACCTTGGCCTGGGCATGATTCAGGTCGCCAGCCAACAGGTACAATGCGGCGAGGTTACCTTGCGTCACCGGGTCGTTGCGGTCAGCCTGGGCAGCGGCCTGGATTTCCACGAGCGCCTGCTGGGTGGCGCCATTGCCGATGGATTCATGGCCGAGATTATTCCAAACCCGGCTGCTGTACGGGGCGGCTTGTTTGGTTTGCGCATAAAGTGTGGCGGGATCCGCCCAGTCGTAATTACGGCGGATCGTGCGCACCGCCAGCGCGCCTAACGCCACCACCACAAACACGCCGGCCATGACTCGTAATCGGGGCGTTTGCCGAGCGAGGTGCCGCGTGGCATAGGCGCCCGCTGCCAGATAGAGACCGATCGCTGGGACGTAGAGCCAGTGTTCGGCGGCCGAGACGGCAATCGTGGGAATCGCCAGTGTGGGTAGCAGCGCGAGAATGAACCAACCCAGGCCGAAGAAGATGAGCGGTTGGGTCCGATAGCTGCGACAGACCGCAGCGAGCAACCCACCGGCCAGTAATATTCCAAGCCCGGTTTGGCCGAGTAATTCAATCCCACCAAAAACGACCTGCCGCTCCATGTGCAAATGGGCCGGCCAGACCAACAACCCGCAGTCGGTCGCCAGTGTGCGGAACGGAATCTGCCAACACAACCAATGCGGCAGCGTCAACTCCGGTAGCACGGGCCGGTGGAGCTGGGACAACACGGCTTGGCGCCAGAGTAAAAAAATAGCACCCGCCAACACAAAAGGCACGGTGGCCATTGCTGCGCGGCGAAGCCTGCGCTCGGACTCCGGCGGGAACGCCAGTTGGTCAAGGAACAGCAGCGCTGGAAAAATCAGCGCACTTTCGCGGCTGAAGAGCGCTGCCAGAAACAGTAGCACCGATCCGCCATACCAGCCCAACCTGGCAGCCCCTGCCGCCGTCTGACTTTTACGAAACAGCCAGAGCGCGCCGAGCATTCCAGCCAGCGCGAGCGGGTCGGCTCGACCGGCGATATAGGTTACCGCATTGGTGTTGACCGGATGGATGGCAAACAGTGCCGCGACTAGGAACGCCAGAACTGACCGACCACAGACCTGTTCCATTAGCAACCAGATCAGCAGCACGCAAACGAGATGCAATCCAATGCCGGTGATGTGATAGCCCCCCGGATCCAGTCCCCAAAATGCGTAGTCAGACATATAGGAGATTGCCTGAAGTGGCCGGTAATACGGGGTCCCGCTCCCCGGAGTGTGGAACAGGTCTGACGTGAAGAGGGTGCGAATGTAAAGATGGTTGCGAATGTAGCTGTTGTTTTCAATCAACAATACGTCATCCCAGACAAACTGATTTGGCAGGCAATTGAGATAGACCGCCAGCGTTAGGATGATCAATGCGAATCCGCGCCAGCGTCTAGGAAAAGTCATGGCCTGTTTGAAGAAACTGGAGAATCGTGGTCACAGGCGCGAAGAAATATCTCACAAAGAGCAATCCCGGTCATAGGATTCAGATTAACCCGCCTGTGGCGCTGCACAATCCAGCCGGCGTCGGCAGGATTGGCTTCAATTCCACGGCGGCTTCGATTTCAGCCAGCGTGCGCATGTGATCGACGGTAACAAGGCCCTGCAATCTCCGCAAGCACCGACGCACAGCTGACCGCTGTGCCGGTCCCCAACTGCGGACTCAGGACTTTGGACTCCAGACTTTTTCTGCGACCCGCCGTTTTCACCACTGCCGGCGGAATGTTCGTGTACCTGTGACAATTTCAAGTTGCAGGAGTTGACCCCGGCGACCCACTTCTGCGCCGGACTTGGTTGCCGCTAAGTCTTGTGGTTCAGGCCGGGGTTGTATCGGCGATGAACTCTTCGCCAGTGTCTGAAACTGCAGCATGATCTGAGCGGAAACGAACTCGTCCAGGCGCTTGACGAACACTGGTCTTCCCGTTAGGTTGCAGCATCATGAGCGCCAGCCTGACAGTGAGTTTGCCGCGAACGATCAGCAAGGAGCTTGACGCACTGGTCAAGCGCACCGGCAAAACCCGCAGCGAAGTTGTGCGGGAAGCGGTTCGCCGCCAACTCAGCTTGGAACGGTTCCGTGCGCTCCGCGAGCGGCTGGTTCCCAAAGCCCAAGCCCGCGGTTTCTACACTGACGAAGACGTTTTCAAAATTGTCTCGTGAGATTCGTTCTCGACACCAACGTCCTCTTTGCCGCCTTTTTCACGCATGGCGTCTGTGCGGGATTGTACGAAGAATGTCTGTTACAGGCGGACCTCATCGTCTCAGATTTCATTCTGAAGGAACTGGCTGACCGGTTGGTACACCAAGGACGGTTTACCCATGCCGAAGCCCATGCAACAACTGTCCAAGCGATTCGCAAGGATGCCCATCTGGTGACGCCGCCACCGCTGGCCAAATCTGTCTCACGTGATGCGGACGACGATTGGATTCTGGCGACCGCTGTGGCGGGACGCGCCGATGCCATCGTTACCGGCGACCAAGACCTGCTCATCTTGAAAGCGTACGACGGCATCCCCATTGTCACGCCGCGCGATGCGCTGGCCATGCTGCATACGAAATCCTAACGACGTTTCCCGACGACGGACCCAGGACTCGGGACTCAAGACTTTCATCGTTCGAACGTGGGACTCTCCGTCTTCACCACTGACAGCGGAATGTTCGTCCGCCTGAGACAATTTCAAGTTTCAGGAGTTGACCACGGCGACTGACGCCCCGTTTTCATGTTTCAAGAGTTGCCCTGGCGACATTCAACAATTGGTGTTGCGCCGCCGCGATTTGCGCGCGAAGTCCGTCATCCTTCGCCGTCCACGCTCGGTAAAAAGCTCATTCGAATGTTACGACGCGACCCGAATGGAAGTTTAGATTCTGCTGAAAACCCCCTGCTACCCATCGGCGCAGTCTGAAGGCTGGACACCCAACGCGCGGAATCTCGAAGAAACCGAGCGTTTGGTGTCCACGCTTTAGCGTGTCCGCGGGGTTGTTCAGCGGAATCCAGTTTACAGAAGATGACCCTGTCTCCTAGACGACGACCCACTGCGTATAGGTATTATTGGCTTGATCTTAAAAGTGTACAAAAATTATAATGAATGGCATGAACCCATTCCTCTGGTTGACTCTCTTCTGCGCTACGAGTTGCTTCGCCATGGATTTGACCACGCTTGACGGTACGACCTACCGCGACGTCAAGGTCACGCGCGTCGAAGCCGACGGCCTCGCGATCACCCATGCGAGCGGTGCCGGTAAAATTGAGTTCCTCAACCTGCCGGAGGAAGTTCGTAAAAAATACGCCTACGATCCCGCCAAATCCGAGGCTGCCCAGAAAGCGGCCGCCAGCGGTTGGCAGGAGATGGATCAGCGGCTGGTCTTCCTGACCGTGCAACTCTCCAGCGTCGAGGCGTCGCTGACCGCCCTCAATCGCGCACTGGTCTCGCTGGGCATTCAACGCGCCTTTCGGCAGAACGACGCCGAGTCCGCCCGCCACTTGAATGAAAGCATGGACCGGAACGCCGGCGGGCCGGTGCCGTGGGCGGATTTCTATGGTCGGACAGCGGAAAAGTTCTTTTATCATCCGACCGACCGGAACACGAGCTACCACACGCTGACGGTTTTGAAACAAATGCCCGCGTCCGACGATGTCGCCCCTAAAGAAGGCGTACCCTCGCGTCAAGGGTTACCGGTTTCGCAGCGGCCACCGCAGTTTGACTATATCTACCGGGCCAATCGGGATGCCGAGAAACGCGCCCAGGAAGAGGTGGCGCGGCTCGGAAACAATACCGAAGCGATTTTTGCACGCCGCCGGCAACTGGAGGCCGAGCAATCGGCACTATGGAGCAAGATCGCCTTCCACGCGGTGGCGGGCCGCGAACTGCTCACGAAGCCGCTGTATTTCTACGACCTCAAAAGCGCCGAGGCTGACACCGTCGAAAACCGGCAGCGGCTGGAGGCATTGCGGGCGGCGATGGATTATCTGCGCAACGGCAACAAGCTCGCCGCGATGGTCGAGGAAGGCGTGGAAGCCGATGCCGTGCGGTGCTATAGCCAACTGCAAAAAGGCGTGGACTCCGCGCGCGGCGAGATGCAACGGCGGTTAATGGCGCAACCGTTGGTGGCGGGTGACATCAGCGACAGCCGGACGATGTTGGGGAAATTTGTCGCCGTGGCAAAGCGGATGAGCGAAGTGAGTGCAAACATCAACGACGCCTACCGGCTGGCGCTGGATGGCGACCGTGCGGCGGACCAAGGCCGCAAGCTGACCTTCCGCAGTCAATTGCAACAATCGCTGATGCTCTGTGCTGAGGCGTTGCTGGCCGGTGACGAATGCGTGACCGACCTGGCGCGCGAGTGGAAAGTGCAGCCTGCTGTGCAGACCACGGCTGCGCCGGCATCGGCATCGGTGCAGTCGTTACTTGCCGTGCCCCCACCGCAACCGGTGGTGCCGCCAACTGCGCCGGTTGCCTCAGCAGTGAAAACGGCCGGTGCCGCCATCACCATTTCCTGTTCGGAACGGGTGAGCATCCTACCGTTAGAGGCCGGGCAGACGGCGTTGTCTGACCCCAAGAAAAAAAAGCAGCTCATCAAAAACATCAGCCCGGAGTTGTCAGGTTGGCAATTTGTTTCCATTCCATGGCACACGATCAACTCCTATGAGATTCGCGTAAATCAAGATGGCGTCCTCTATGCCTTTGGCGGTGGCAGCAAGCAGAAGACATCTAAGGCTTTTCTCGGCACCAAAGAAGTTAGCAACTGGGATGACAGTGAAGGCGCGATCAGCGGTAACACAATCCACAACTGCCTGCGTCGCAAGGTAACTGCTGGCGAAACCATCAAGTTGAATGGCTTGGAGTTACAGCTCGCAGCAAAAAGTATCCAACTCACTGAACCGGCGGGAGACATAAAAACGAATCCCGACACGCAGACGGCGGTGCCGGTGCCAACGCCCGCCGTGGTTGCGCCCCCACTGCAAGTGCCACCGGAAGTTCAGGAGTTGTTCACCCCGGCCTTTGCCGCTTTGCCAATGGAGAAACGTCGCAATCGCGTGACCGCCAAACTCAAGCAGTTAAACCCCAGCCTCGTCGGCGATATTAAATACAAGAAGGAGAACTCCGAGGTGACTGAAATCGAGTTCACGGGAACCGGGGTCGTGAATATCTGGCCGCTGCGCGCCTTGGCAAACCTTGAAGTGGTGAGATTCGGCTGTCCCGGGGACGACCGGTCCTTGGTATCGGATTTGTCGCCGCTGCGCGGATTGCAATTGGTAGTTCTTGATTGTAGCCGCAGTCGAGTCGGAGACCTTTCGCCGCTCGCCGGTATGCCGTTGACCGAGGTACATTGTCAGTTCTCGCCAGTGAGCGATCTGTCCCCGCTGCGGGGCATGAAACTTACCGTGCTTAATTGCAGTGGCACAAAAGTTCAAGACCTGTCCGTACTTTCCGGCATGCCGTTGCAGGTTTTGTGGTGCTATGACAGTCCAGTGAGCGACCTGTCGCCGCTACGAGGCATGAAGCTGACGGAGTTGAATTTCGCTGGCACACGAGTTCAAGAATTGTTCCCACTCGCCGGGATGCCATTGCAGAAGATTTGGTGCGAACGCACCACAGTGAGCGATCTGTCGCCGCTGCGGGGCATGCCACTCACCACGCTGGGTTGCTATCGCACGCAAGTGAGTGATCTGTCTCCACTGCGGGGCATGAAACTCACCGCGTTTAGTTGCGGTGGCACCCAAGTGAAAGACCTGTCCCCGCTCGCCGGGATGCCGTTGCAGGGCATTTGGTGCGCTGACACGCAAGTGAGCGATCTGTCGCCGTTGCGGGACATGCCGTTGACCGAGTTGAATTGCGATAAAACAGCCATTACGGACTTGGCCCCGTTGAAAGAGGCGAAAACCCTCCGAGTTTTGAATTGCGATTTCAAGCCGGAGCGCGACAGCGCAATCCTGCGTCCAATCAAGACCTTGGAGAGGATCAACGAGCGACTGGCCGCGGAATTCTGGAAAGGCGTGGATGCCGGGAGGTCACTGCAGGCCGGGAAGGACGATGGCAAGTGAGTTTGACCGACTCCATAATGTCAGGTTGGCGTCTCAGCGAGGTTGTTTGCGGAGCAACTCAGGCAAGGCCAGGCGTTTTGGCCCGGACTGGATCGAATGCAAGGCTACGATGGAGCCGTCCGCCATGAGAATGTCGTTGCCCTCCGCATATACGTGCGCGCCGGCGTAGCGGGCCAGGTTGCGCCATAGGTCGGCGGGAATCGGCACGGCGGTGGTGAAAACCGAGACCCAATCGCCGCCGCCGAGCGGTTCCTTGCCGGTAGACGCGCCGCGCGCGCCCCTGCCAAAAGATTTTACGGACAGTCCGGCGTAGTTGCGCCCCTGCTTCGTCCAGGCCGTGCCGAGGACCTTGCCGTCCTTCGGATACAGCGCCGGACCATACGCCAGTGGTCCGCCGATGACGGTGTCCGCCTTCAGTCCGGCGGTGATGGGATGCGCAAAGTTTGTGATCAGGGTGCGGCGCTGTGTGTTGGCCGGGAGCAACGGTTCGAACTGGAAGCCGGTGAGTTTTGTTGCCGAGTTCGTTGAGAGCACGCTGCCGTCGGATAGCGGGACTACCTCTGCAAGCTCGCCGAGCACTTCCAGTGCGACCCGGCCAAGGGGAATCGAAAGCGAACCGCCAAACGGCTTACTTTTTGACGTTGGAAGCGGCGGCCCGCTGCCGCCGGTCGACGAGGCGTGAGAAGGGTTGCTGCTGTCGCTTCTGTAGATCGGCAAGAATTTCTCGCAGATCATGATGATGGCGGGCGGCATAGGCATCACGGTTTTTCCAAACTTCCATGATGATTTCATCCTGGTATCGCATCTGATTCCTCCGAAAGAAGTTCTTGGGGTGTACAAATCTCTGGGCAGGTGTAGCCGGCCATTGCGCAAATCGATCGGATCACCGGCTTCATCTCCGCATTGTTGATATGCCGACAGTTCCAAGTGAGTAGCAGATCACCGCCTGCACTGTCGCGATGGCCACATGCAAGGCATCCACGTCCGCTTCGGCTGGAATGCCACCGTCCGCGATCAGTTTGGCGGCTAGGGCCACCACTTCCGAATCAACTACGAGTTCGGGGATACCGTGCAAGGCCGCCAAGCGCCGTTGCGCCGCCTCGGGGCTCCCTTCGCCGGCTTCACTCACGACGAGTTCCGAAGTAAACAGCTCGTAATGTTGCCGCGCCTGCTCCCACCATTGAACCGTGATTTGTTGCCAAGCGGCAGTCCGGACGTCCCGGCTGGGTCGCGCCGTCAGGTAGCTCGGTATGGAGGTCTCGATATAGACGCTCTTCATTATCAGGCAGTTTAGCCGATGCGTGCTGCGGACGCAACCGCAGGGTTTGCAGTGCGCATCTTGCGCCGAACGATCCAAGTGGCTGGCCCCGGCCGCCAAAGCGAAGTGGCAGCGCATTGAAGCCTTGCTGGATTGGCAACGACCGGCCCCGCCCCCGGTGCAACCGCTGCCGGTGCCGGAGTGTCCGCACTGCCACAAACCGCTGGTGCCGGTCGAACGCTTGCCGCGCGCTCCGCCATGACAACGCCCACACGCTTCCTTCAAGCGGCGACGCGATCCCCGACATTGGCTGACGGGGTGACAACGCCACCGTGTTGTCGGTGCGGACGCGGGCGGATTAAAAGCGGCGTCGCCGACTCGCGGCTACACTGGAAAAATCGCACGCAGTCGGCGCGGAGCGTGATCGAGTGGGGGCAAGATAAGGTTTCGCTGACGTCAGCCGCGCTCGGAACACTGACCGCCTCCCCAACCACTGCCTGCCCCGTCACTCGGTGTCGGGGTCCCGCGAAAGCAATCCGCAAGTAGTTCGACGGGCCTTCGCCACGCCGTAGTGGCTCTCGCCTCGGCGAAGCCTTCGGCGTAGCCTGTCCGAGTAAACGCTCGGATGAAAAACGAGCTCCATCAGATTCTGCGGCGTTCGATCTGCCGGTCGAGTTGCTCCAACGAGATGCCGACCGACGGATTGGCAGAAAACTCCGCATCCCGCCGTAGCGCCTCCGCGATGCCTTCGTCCTCGTCCTGAAGAACAGGCGGTAGTGATCCCAGCAGATGAGCTGCGAGGACGGCTCGCTGGCCCTCGGGCAAATCGAGCGCGAGCTTCTCAACTTCGCTGATCGTGATCATGAAAAAACCATAGTCTGTGGTGTTCCGAAAAGCAAGCCGAGTCGCCTATCGAAGTGAGTGAACGCGAGCCAGCCGGCTGGCTGGCTCCCGCAGCTAAAGCAAAGTGGCAGCGCCTCGAAGCCTTGCTGGATTGAAAACGACCGGCCCCGCCACCGCAGGAGCGCCGTCATCCGCGACTCTCAACTCTCGACTCTCAGCCCTCACCCCCTGTCATCCATGGATATTCTTGGTGGTTGGCATTGTTCTGCCTCTTCATTCCAAGTTCTCTGGCCCCACCATCCGTGATCGGAACCTCGGTGAAGCTCTCCACCCAGACATGCAATCCTCCCATCTCTCCCATCACCTCGTGGAAACCCTGTTGCAACGCGCCGTCAAGGTGGCCGTTCTCAAGGCGCGAATCCAGAAGCCGGCCAGTTGTCATACCTTCCGTCATTCGTTTGCCACGCACCTGCTCGAAAGCGGCTCGGATATTCGTACGGTACAAGAACTGCTCGGCCATAAAGACGTCACCACAACCATGATCTACACGCACGTCTTGAACCGACCCGGTTTAGCCGTTAAAAGCCCGTTGGATGGCTAGGCGGCAGGTCATAAAAGACCTGCGGTCGACAGCACGGCGGGGTCAGAGACCCTCGCCGAACAAAGAGGGGGGTAGTACCGGTCAGAATTTATTATTTCTGGTCGAGCTCTTCGCCGGTGCGGATCAGGCGGGCACTGTTGAACACGACGATGAGGGAGCCGACGTTATGCAGCATGGCGGCGACAATCGGATTGAGCCAGCCAATGCCGGAGAGCGTCAGGCCGACGACGATGAACAGCGCGCCAACTCCGAGATTTTGGTAAATGACCGCGCGGGCGCCGCGCGAAAGCCGGACCAGGAATGGCAGCCGCCGCAGGTCGTTGCTCATCAGCGCAATCTTGGCGCTGTGAATTGCCACATCGCTGCCGGCCGCCCCCATCGCGATCCCCGTATCGCCGGCGGCTAATGCCGGGGCGTCGTTGACCCCGTCGCCGACAACGGCAACCTGGTAGCCAGCCGCTTTGACGGCGTTGACAAATTCAACTTTCTGCTGGGGCAGGCATTCCGCTTTAAATTCTTTGCAGCCAATTTCGCCGGCCACGCGGGTGGCAACGGCGGTGCGGTCGCCGGTCACCATCGCCAGGCGTTTAATGTCGAGCTCCGCCAATTCCTTCAAGGCGGCGGCGGCCTCGGGACGCACCTGGTCCTGCAAGCCGACCCAGCCGAGATAGCGGCCACGGTGGGCGACAAAAATCACGCTCAATCCTTCTGTATCGACTTCGGCCACAGTGATGCCGTGCGACTGCAACCAGGTGGCGCGGCCGGAGACGACCACGCCGCCATCCACCGTGGCAATGACGCCTTGGCCGGGTTCTTCCCGGAAATCGTGGGGCTCGGTCAGCGTCAGATTGGCTTCCTTCGCGAGCGCAACGAGTGCGAGGGCGGCCGGGTGTTTGCTGAACCGCTCGGCGCTGCCGGCCGCCAGGAGTAATTCGCTGGGCTGCACGCCGGTGGCTGGCGCCAGCCGGGTGACGCCGAGTTGGCCGGTCGTGAGCGTGCCAGTTTTGTCGAAGACAAAGGCGGTCAGGCGGGCCGCCGCTTCGAGATCGGCCACGTCCTTGACGAGAATACCCAGGCGGGCTGCCGCGGACAGTGCCGCGACCATCGCGCTCGGCGTGGCCAGGATGAGCGCGCACGGGCAGGCGGTGACGAGCAGGGCAATGACCCGGTTCCAGTCGCCGGTAAAGAACCAGACCAAACCGGCAATCATCAGCACCGCGGGCGTGTAGTAGCCAATGTAACGGTCAATGATTCGCATCAGCGGCAGCCGGGTCTGTTCCGCGGCAAGAATCAATTCGCGGGCGCGCCCGAGGGTTGTGTCCGCGCCGACGCGCGTGACGCTGATGACGATGGCGCCGGTCAAATTTTGCGTGCCCGCAAAAACTTCATCCTGGGGACCCTTGTCGCGCGGCAGCGATTCGCCGGTTATGGTGGCTTCATTCAGAGTGGTCTTGCCGGAATAAATCTGGCCGTCGGCGGGAACGTTGTCACCCGGCAGGATGCGGATCCGATCGCCGGCGTGGAGTTGGTCGGCGGCGACAGTTTCCTCGCCGGTCGCGGTCAGGCGGCAGGCGTTGGTGGGGGTGAGGCGAATCAGGCCTTCGATGGCGGCGTGCGCACCTTCGGCGGACCGGGTTTCGATGACGACGGAAATCAACATGAAGAACGCGACCACGCCGGCAGTAAGGAAATCGCCCTGCACAAAGGCGGCGAGCACGGCGATCGCAACCAGTTCGTTCATCCGGACTTCGCCCCGCCGCAAATCGCGCCAGGCGGTGCGCAGGATGGGCAGCATCAAAATGATCGCACCAATGGCGGCACTGACATCACCGACGGGGATGTTGAGCGGGTAGAGCCAGGCGGCGAGGTAGGCGTTAATAACGAAGGCCGAACCGATGCAAATCCAGAGAAACAGGCGGGGTGCCACTTCGTGGTCGCAACAGGCGCCGTGATGTTCGTGTGCGTGGCTGTGGGTTTGCATGGGTTAGAGGGAAGAGGAATGGATGGGTGGAAGGTTGGAGGAATGGATGGGCGGAAGATTGGAGGAATGGATGGGTGGAAGAGTGGATGACTGGAAGGTTGGAAGATTGGAAGGTTGGAGGGGTGGAAGAATGGAAGGTTGGAGGGGTGGAAGAATGGAAGGTTGGAGGGGTGGAAGAATGGATGTCTGGATGGGCGGAAGATTGGAAGGTTGGGTGATATAGGCAGTGTTTGATTCGCGGATAATGAAACTCTCGTTCCAAGTTCCATCCAGTTTCTTCTCTTGCAGACTTTCGATCAGGCGCTTCAAACCATTTTCAAGTTTGTAGACCAACTCATCACTGGCGGAGAACTGTTCGTCACTGATTTGGTTGGCGCGCCGGTACGCATGCAATCCCGAGACCGATTCACCAGCGGAACCGAGGGCAATGTTCAAGTATTGTAAATACTCACGAATGGTTCGCCGGCAATAGCCTTCCGCGACATTGCGATGGATGGAATCAACCGCCGCGATTTGATTGGCGGCAACTCGGCGCAGTTCACTTGGAAATGGGCGAAAAATCTGGCAGGTTAACGCGTAGTATTCGATCGCGTCCTGCCACACGATCAACTGGCGATAGCCACGATTGATGTTCCGTCTGGGACTCAGCCAATCTTCCACTTTTCCAGCCTTCCGCTCTTCCATCATCTCCGTTCTCCCAGCGGTTGAAGTTCGGGATTGATCAGCAGCCGCAATTGCTGTTGGCCGGTGGCATTGCGGTGGATGAGGAATTTTTGGTCCACGCCCGTCAACACCCGGTGGAGCGTGTCTTGTAAAAGAGTTTGGGCGATGATGTCGGGGTTCTTTTGGTACTGCTCGTAAACTTTTGTAAAGTAGTCGGCACTGGCGCTGACTTCGGCGACAACCCGGCGCCGATACGCTTCGCCTTCGGACTTCAACCGCGCGGCTTCGCCCGCGGCTTCATTGAGGGACCGGGCTGCCGCGGCTCGAGCGGCGCTGATTTTGCTGCTGCGATCCTGTTCGGATTCAATGACGCTGGCGAACGCCGCGGTCACTTGCCGGGGTGGGGCCAGGGCGACCACGTCGACCCGGTCAATTCGAATCCCGAGCGCGAGGGCTTCCGCGCGGCGGCGGAGTTCCGCATCGACTGCGCCGCGCAACGATTCGATTTCGGTGCGCAAGGCTTGATCGACCGCACGGCGGGCGGTGCATTCCAAGACCGCGTGATCGAGTTCACGCTGCAAGACGGACTCCAGGTCAGACAGACGAAATTTCACGATCTCCGGATCGATGACGGTGTAACGAATGGCCCACTTCGAATGGATTAGGTTGGCATCACCGGTCAGTGTATAGCCATCCGTGCCGGGGCGGAGGGTGCCGGGGCCGCCCGGTGGACCGTCGGGCGTCCGTTCGTCGCGGTACCAGAACGTGGCCGAGTCCACCGTCTGCACGCGCTCGGTTGGGATCCGCACAATTTCGGAAACAGGCCGGGGCCAGGTCCAATGGAGCCCGGGCTCCTTCAGTCGCTCGCCGGCCAGTCCGTCAATCTTGCCAAACACCAGCACGTAGGCGCGTTCGTGTTGGCCGACAATAAAAACACCGGAAAAAAAGTACGCGATGGCAACCAGTGCCATCAGCCAGCGCAAGATGCGGAAACTGGAGTTGAGCGCGCCCGTCAGGGCGGCGTGGCCGGTCGCGGGAGTTGTGAGGTTAGGAGGCATGGTGAATCATGGAGGAGTGGAAGCGTGGAAGGGTGAAGGAGTGGAAGAATGGATGATTGGAGGAATGGAAGAATGGAAGGTTGGAAGGATGGATGGCTGAAAAAGAAGAGAAATGGATGGATGGGGACGGCCGGTTGTCGGCCAGTCTTCCAGTCTTCCACGTTTCCACTTTCCCACCTTCCATATTTCCATTCCTCACTTTTTCGGCAGCGCCTTGTCGCCTTGCAGGAGATCGAAGGGTTCGGTCTCGGTACTGAGAACGACGGTGGATTTTTTCTTCAAAGTGCCTTCCAAGACTTCCAGCTTGCGGAGGAACATGGCCAGTTCCGGATTCTTTTCAAAAACCTGATACGATTCAGCGGCTTTGGCGTCGCCCTCGGCCCGGATGTGTTTGGCTTCGGCTTCCGCTTGGGCAAGGAGCTGGTTGCGCTGGCTGTCGGCAGCGGCGCGAATCTTGATGGCTTCCGCATCGCCTTCCGCCCGATACCCGTCGGCGATCACTTCGCGCTCGCCTTTCATGCGGGCAAAGACTTTCTCTGTGATGGACTCCGGGAGGCCGATTTTCCGGATGCCGAGGAATTGGACCGCAATGCCATAGCGGATGGCGGCTTCGGATTGGACAGAGTTGGTGAGCATTTGCTGTTCGATTTCCTCGAACTGCATGGCGGCGGCATTGGTATTGATCAGCGCCGAAAAGGGGAACTGGCCGAGCACGGCGTTCTTCTGGCTGCGCAACAGCGCATCGAGATTGCGTTCGGCTTGCTCCACCGTGCCGATCCGCTCCAAGAATTGGATCGGGGCTTGAATCCGCCAGCCGGCATAGACGGCGACGAGGATGTCCTTGCCGTCGCGGGTGAGGGTTTCTTCAAAGGCGCCTTCGAGAGTGTGGACCCGGTTGTCGAACCGGTAAATCCGCTGGATGGGCCAGGGAGCGCGGGCGTAGAGTCCGGCATTGGTGATGGCGTTCACGGGCTTGCCAAACGTGGTGACGACCACGGCTTCGCCCTCGCGCACGGTGAACAGCACCTGCAACAGGATGAACAAAGCCGCGACTGCACCACCGGCAGCCAGCAGTAAAGTGTTTCGTTTCATGCAATAACCTCCAATAAATGTCGAATGACGAATGACCGAATGACGAATGAATGACGAATGACTGAATGACGAATGTCGAATGAATGACGAATGACTGAATGACGAATGTCGAATGAATGACGAATGTCGAACATCAGTTTGCCGTCCTTCCAGTGCGCATAATGGCCGCAAAGATAAGATGCAATTCTTTCGCTTCCTGCCACAGTCCGCGCGCTTCTGCTTTTAGACCGGGTTCCGCCGTGGCGATCATGCGTAACCAATGTTTCGTTTCGCGAGCCTCGCGTTTGCAAATACCGATCTTGAAGAGGAAATCTTTTTTCGAATGCGCATCATCTGCCTCAACGTAATTCGCGCCCACGCTTGTGCTGGACCGCACCAGTTGGTTGATTAACGGCAGATTCACGATCGTCCCGGGAATGTGCTTGGCAAAAGTGATGACTGCCGCGCCATACGCCGCAGTTCGCTCTTCCAGGTCATACTTTTGGGCTGGACGCGGGTTCGTCATTGGGCATTCGGCCTTCGTCATTTCTTCTCCCCCGTCGTGCCGAGGTCGAACAGCTCCGGCCGGAGCTTTTCCTCGAAATTCAGTTGAATGACTTCGTTCATTGCCGAGGCCGGCACGATGTACTTGCGGGTCTCAGCCAATGCGTCGGCGATCACACCGAGATACAGATTCGTGCGGAACACCCGTGGCGATTTGACCGCGGTCTGCGCCTGAATCAAAAACCGCTGGGCTTCCGCCACGGAAATTTCCGTCCGCTGCGCGCGGTAGCCGGTCGCTTCAAAGATCGCCTTCGCACCGTCGGCGGCGGCGAGTGTGAGGGTCCGTCCGGCACCGGCATGCGCGGTCAGGATGTTGGCTTCCTTTTGTTCGATGGCCCCAATGACGGATTCAAACGCCTCGGCCACTTGCGTCGGGGGATGGACCCCTTGCAACGCGATAAACTCAATGCGGATCCCCAGTTGCCGGCGGTCGACTTCCGCTTGAATGCGGTGCTGGAGCGCTTGGGCAATGCGTGTTTTGCCGTCGCCCATCAACTCAAACAGATCGCGTGAAGCCGCTTCCTGGGTCAGGCTCCGATAGGCGATTTGTTCAACGAGCTGGGCGGCGTTCGCGTGATTGTAGGCGAACGCAAAGATGTTCGTGATCTGGAACTCGACCGGGATATTGAACGAAACGAGGTTGACCGGGACTGTGTTGGTATCGGTGCCGCTGCGGGGGGCGGCGACGAGGAATTGTTCTTCGCCCTGGACGTGGGGCACGCTCCAGACGATCACGCTGGGCTCAACTTGGCCGGCTTGGCCCTGGCCGATGCGGAAGGCGAGCACGCGTTTGGTGGGGAAGCGGAGGACGGTTTCGAATGGCCAGGGCAGCTTCAGGTGGGCGCCGCTGGCGAGCTGCGCGACCGGGCGGCCAAAATGCTCGAGAATCCCGGTCTCGTCGGGTGCCAGAAATACGAGGCACGACAACAGATAGAGCACGACGAGTTGAAAGAGGACGAGCGGCAGCAGCGCCGTTTCGAGGAACCGGAACAGCCAGGTATCCGAAACTTTGAAACCGAATTGGTAATCGAGCGCGCCGGCAACGTTGCGGGCCCAGGCACCGGGTTCGGTGAGCAGGCCGCCGATCCGGCTTTCGAAGGACCGGCAAACGGCCGAGCCGCGGGAGCGGGGCCGGTACAGTTCCGCCAGGGAATTGATTGCGAATTCGCTGGCGAGGATGCCGGCGAATGCCGTGAGAACGATCGTGGCAAGCAGGTCGGCGGGCGGATAGCCGATCTCGCTGGCCAGCGTTGCCACGCCGGCTAAAAATGTCGCCATGCAGATGATGCCGTGCGCGATGCCAGGGCCACGCATCTGACTGCCGAGCAGATACCGGCTGAGCAGGAAGGTGGTGAATGCCTGGCCGGCCAGGACCGCTGCGGTGAGCAGCCGTTGTTCGGGAGCGTTGCCCGGCTGGTGGAGTTGGCGGACAAGCGCCCAGACCCATAGGGCCAGGCCGGCGGCGAGCAGCGGGGCGATGGCCGGAACCAGAAACCGTTCGAATTGTTTCCGGGTGTGCGCGATGGAAAACGACTCTTCATTTTCCTGTTCGTCGAAGATGGAGCCGCTGACCTTTTCGGCGGCCGCCAGTGCGGCGTCACGTTTTTCTTCGTCCACGCGCCGGGTGAGCCGTTCCCGCAGATAGACGATGCCGGCAATGGCCAGCGCGAGTGCGGGGTAGGGCAGCAGGGCCGGTAAGACGCGGAGCTGGGTGATCCGCGCCAGGGCGAAATCCACAGCCAGCCAGATGCCGGCGACCACGCCGGCCAACAATGCAATTCGTTCGTTACGTTTATCCATCAAGCTTTCGTTTCAACGTTGCGGAATGAGAGAATGCCCAAACTTAGACTCCCAATCAAATAAAACGTTGCATAAATTCCGGCCCAGCCGACATACCGCCACGGAATTGTGCTGTTCTCACCGGTCAAGGCATCGGCCAGCCAGAAATGCTGCCAGTTCGGGATGAGCTTGTACACAAAAGAAATCCAGCGGTTGGCGATTGCCGCCCGGCCAAGCACATAATCCGTCATCAAACCGACGAGGAAAATCACGGTGCACACGGCGAGAGTGGGGACCAGATCCAGGCGGGTGATCAGGGCGATCGCAATGGCGGCCAGCACGAATGTTGCAAATGTAATCAGCAGGCTGGCCGGCAGGACGCGCCAGACGACGTTGCCAGACGCCGCCGCCACCCCGAACACCACGACCATGAAAGCGACCAGCAAGACAAATGCCGTCGAGACAAAGGGCCGGTGTTTGAAATAGTTCAGGAGGCCGGCCAGGATGAAAGCGGCGAAGGGGGCGAGGTAGAGCGGGCCGCCCGTGGCGAAGTCGAAGGCGTTCGAGGGCGCGTCGGCCATGTGTGCCGTGAGCAGCGTGGCAATGCTGGTGGCGACAGAAAACAAGATCAACACGCCGGCCACGCCGGCAAATTTTGCCAGGAAAAATGTGCTGCGATTCACCGGTTTGCTGAGAACGGTGGCGAGGGTGCCCCGGCGGATTTCGCGGCCCAACGCCGCGCTGGCCGCATAGCCGCCCAGGAGCAAGCCGCCGACAAAATGCAGGGCGAGGGCGCTATCCTGGACGAGCTTGGGAGCATCGCCCATGGTGTGGAGGAGGAGAATCGGCATGAGGGAGATGCCGATCACACAGGAAGCGGTCAAGAAGAGCAGGAACGGTTGCCGCAACGCCTCCAGCGTTGTCAATCCAGCCACCGCCATAAATCGTCGCAGCTGTGAGTTCATGATTAAATCATCAAAAGCAAGGTGCTCGTGAATGTGCAGATAGGTATCATAACGGAATTCCAAGTTCAACAAGCTTTGTGAGCAGCGGCCGGGGGAGAAGTCAGGAGACAGGAGACAGCCCCGAATGGGTTCGGGGACAAGTCGGTCAGGAGGAGGTGGGAGGATGGGAGTTTGGAGATGGGAGATGGCGGAGAGGCGGGAGGGGCGACGCCGGTGGCGTAATAGTGGAACGGGCGTCCCGCCCGTTTAATAGTAGGACAGGCTCCCGCCTGTCTGTGATGTATGCGGATCAATCAAACGGGCGAGACGCCCGTTCCACTATTGAATAGACAGGCGAGACGCACTGTCCCACTACCGGCCATCTCAAGCGGGAGTGGAAAAACTGTGCTGTTCGGCGTCGGTCTCCCGACCGCGTCGTTTCCGCAGGCACCGGTCTTGAATTTTGAACGGGAGACCTTCGGTCGGCCGAAGTGCGCGGTCTAAGACCGCTGCACAACCGGTAACCGATCTACGACCGACGCACAACCGGTCACGACGGCCGGCTGCAATTGGCTTGCGAATGAGTGGGCGTGGCGCTATCCATTGAACATGAAGCGGATCCTCTGGCTAGGTCTCGCGTTGGCTCTGTTCGCGCCACTCGGCACGCGCGCGGAGCCGGCGGCTGTTTGCGTGATCGCCATCCGGGAAGATATTACCCATAACACGCTCTACCTCGTCCGCCGCGGGCTCAAAGAAGCCGCCACAACCGGTGCGCGGGCTGTCGTCCTCGACATGGATACCAATGGCGGCCGCGTGGATGTGACCGAAGAGATTATCAAGGCGCTCCAGCATTCGCCGGTCCCAGTTTATACTTTCGTTAACGCCAAAGCTTTTTCCGCCGGCGCGTTCATTGCAGCGGCGACCACCAATATCTATATGACGCCCGGTAGCGTGATCGGGGCGGCGACGCCGGTGGTGCTCTCGTCCGGTGGGGAAGGCGTCATGGCCTTGCCGAAGTCGTATGAGGAGAAAATTAATTCCGCGATGCGGGCGCTGATCCGCGCGACGGCCGAACAGAAGGGGCATAATCCCGATGTGTTTGAGGCAATGGTGGATTCCGATAAGGAACTTGTGCTCGATGGCAAGACGCTGAATCCGAAAGGCAAGCTCCTGACGCTCACCGATACCGAAGCGGCGCGGACCTACGGCAAACCGCCGGTCCCACTCCTGTCCGCCGGGACGGTGAAATCGCTTCCGGAACTGCTTGCGAAAATCAATCTGGCTGGGGCCGCGGTGGTCGAGGTGAAACCGTATGGCTTTGAAGTTGCCGCGCGGTGGATTACGACGTTGTCGCCCATCTTGATCCTGATCGGGATGGCGGCGATCTATTTTGAATTTAAACTGGGCGGCATCGGCTTGCCATTGCTGGTGGCGGTCGGAGCGTTTAGTTTGTATTTCTTCGGATTCTTTGCGGCGGGGCTGGCCGGGTGGGAAGATGTGGTGGTGTTTGCGGTCGGCCTCCTTTTAATATGTATCGAATTGTTTGTGCTGCCCGGGCACGCGTTGCCGGGGGTGCTGGGTGCGGGATTGATTCTGGTTTCCCTGGTGATGGCCATGGTGCAACGGTGGCCGGGCGGGCCGGTCATTCCCGCGTGGCCGGAGTTGCACGTGCCGATTTTAACGGTGGCCAGTGCGTTTGTCGGGTCGGTGGTTGTGATGCTGGTGGCGGGGCGGTTCTTACCGGAATCGCCATTCTTCCGGCGCATGGAATTGACCGCTGCGACGAATGCGGCGGACGGTTACACGACCGCAACCAGCGCTGCTGCGCATCTGCTCGGTGCCACAGGGGTGGCCGAAAGTCTGTTGCGACCGTCCGGTAAAGGTCGGTTTGACAGTCAGATTGTGGACGTGGTCACCGAAGGTGAATTTATTGAAAAGGGCGAGGCAATCAAGGTTGCAGCCGTGCAGGGGAGCCGGGTGCTGGTAACGCGGGTCGGATAAATGATGCAACTCGTATCGCCCAACTCCCAAATGTTGTCATCCCGAGCTCTAATTTGTAAATTTATCTTCCAGCGTCTTGCGTGTGAAAAGTGGAACGGGCGTCTCGCCCGTTTATTCGGAAGTGGATGGAAACAAACGGGCGAGACGCCCGTTCCACTATTTTTAAAATATTCTTTTAGAAAAGAAGTGATGACAAGGGTCGGATAAATTATGGAAACCATTTTTGGAATTTTGTTGCTGGTGGCGATCGGCTTGGCGCTAATTGGTGTCGAGTTTTATATGCCGGGGTTTGTGCTGGCGACCGTGGGGATTATTCTGCTGCTGACGGCCGACTTCGTCTGTCTGACGCACTATGGGTCGGGTTGGGCGGCCGGTTTGTTTGTGGCGGAAGTCGTGCTGGCGATTCTGACCGGGTACGTTGTGATCAAAACCATCCCGCAATCCGCGGCTGGGAAGCGGATGATCTTGTCGCATGAACAAAACAATGTGTCGGCGGCTGCCCAAGCGCCAGAGTTGGTGGGTGCGGAGGGGATCGCCCAAACCACCCTGCGGCCGTCGGGTATGGCGGAGATTGATGGTAAACGGCTCGACGTTGTTGCCGAGTCTGATATGATCGACCGTGGCAGTGCCATTCAAGTGATTGCCGTGGAAGGCAGCCGCATCATCGTCAGGAAAGTCTAACTACAAAAGGAGAACAGTATGGGTATCGGTCAACTA
>Ga0209083_1000736_pt1 | contig 44267 bp, 37 predicted proteins | sample AM7aDNAmetaG_FD_184132 | JGI IMG/M metagenome (GOLD analysis project Ga0209083, IMG submission 184132) | Freshwater microbial communities from Finland to study Microbial Dark Matter (Phase II) - AM7a DNA metaG (SPAdes) (version 3) | ecosystem: Environmental > Aquatic > Freshwater > Lake ...
ATGAAGCGCCAGGGGCAGTTGCTTGAAAAGATTGCTGATCTGCATAATCTCTATGAGGCATCCTACAAAGCGCAAAAAGGCAAAATATCCAAACACGACGTTTACGCCTATAGCAGGCAGTTGCAACTTGTGCTGAAGCCATGTTGTTTAAACGAGGCCAGTAAAGGGTTGCCGTTTCTGGGCTATCTGCTCTTTTCAGATCGAGTGCGGCTTGCATCGCGTAGCAAAAAAAGATTTATCAAGAAATCAGGACTCTTTGCAACCAATCTGGAGACTGAGCGATGGTCACAAAAAGAGTATGCAAACCACTTTCTTCCATTGGTAGCATTTACAGAACATGCCAATGCCAGAGAATTCAGAAAAAAGATAAGCCGTAAATTGTTAGCTTGTGAAGTGTAAAAGGGTATCAATCGTGGGTTCGAACCGTGTGCTTCGTGGTGGTAGCTGGAACAACAATGCTGAGAACTGTCGGTCGGCTTATCGCAACAACAACAACCCCGACAACCGTAACAACAACATTGGCTTCCGCCCGGTCTTCGTCCCGTAGCTCAAAAGCAAAGTCGGATGACTGCCTCTGAACAGATTGATAACCCTGCCCCTGTTAATTGTCAGGGCAAACAGCAGCATGAATGCCCGGTGTTGGTAGGACGAGCCGGATAGCCGTTTCGAAGATGACGGGCATTTATAATACTAAAGGGCAATGTTGTGTTATGGTTCCTCTATCTTCAGTCTACGAACGCTTTTCTCTTGACGCTTTAAGTGGTGATGAACTCGACTCATACTATGTCGATGCGTTTGAGGGACGGGGCGGTAACCCGATCAAGTCACTTAAAAGACAATTGCTCAACAAGCCTGGTGGAGACCTGCAAATTCTTTTCTCCGGTTATCGTGGTTGCGGTAAAAGCACTGAACTGAATAAACTGCAGAGAGAAATCAGCGATGATTTCGTTGTGCTTAATTTTTCGGTGCTTAAAGAGCTTGATCCGGTGAACATAAACTATGTCGAGCTGTTTGTGATTACCATGGAAAAACTCTTCGATGTTGTTAGCCAGTACAACATCAGGATTAATCCGCAGTTGTTCAAGAGCGTCAGCGAATGGAGCCGTTCAGCTGAAATAGAAGAGATCAGGCAATTAACAGGTGAGGCCTCGCTTGAAACTGGTGTGAAAGCAGAGGTGAGCGTACCGCTTTTCGCACGCTTTTTTGGAAAAATGCGGGCTGGGGCCAATGCCAGTTTTTCAACAAAAAAGAGAATCATCGAGAGTATCGAGCCTCGGTTATCGGATCTTGTTGGCCACTGCAACGACCTGATCCGTGAGGTTAAGAGCAAGTTGCCTGATATCGACAAAAAAGGGCTGATAATCATTATCGAAGATCTTGACAAGTTGAGCATTGAGAAAGCCGAAGAGCTTTTTTTCAACCACAGCAATATTATCACTTCTTTTCAAACTCATGTAATTTTTACAGTTTCGGTCATCTTTCGTTACCACCCAAAATTTAAGCTTATCAAGGAAGACTTTGATGAGGATTTCGAGTTGCCGATGATTAAGGTTCGTGACAAGCACGGCGAGCTTTATTCTGCTGGTCGGAATGTTCTTCTTGATATCATAAAGTACAGGATAGGTACGGAGTGTTTTGAGCCTCCCGAGTTGGTTTATGAATTTATCGATAAAAGCGGCGGGTGCCTGCGTGACCTCTTTCGCATGATTCGTGATGCCGCCGACAATGCGCTCAATCATGATCAAACCTTGATTACCAAAAACGATTATATCAAAAGTTTTTACCGTCTCCGCCATGATTACGAAAACACCATTGCCGAAAAAAGGGTCAATAATCAGCTTATTACCTCTGTTGAGGAGTATTACAACATTTTGAATGCAGTGGCATTGAGTGAAACGAAAAAGTTAGATAATACCAGTAATACATTTGATTTACGGCAAAGCTATTGTGTTATCAGCTATGATAGTGAGGGCTGGTGCGATCTCCATCCGGCTGTCCACAGTATTCTGCAAGAACGTAACATGATTCCTGGGCCTGATGAAAGCAGAATCGAATGAGTATACCGAAAACATCACTATCGCTATGGCAGCGGAACAAGGTTATCAGGAGGCCCTGAAAATAACAGGTGAGCTTGCCACAGCGGTTACCTGGCTCCATGTTTCGGACTTCCATCTTAGTGATAAAGGCCCTTACAGTCAGGAGGTCATTCTTAATGCTCTTGTTTCTTCCGTCAGACGGTTTCGAAAAGAGGGTCATGTCCCTGATCTCATCTTTGCAACCGGAGATATTGCTCAAAACGGAAAGACCAAAGAGTATGCCTATGCAACTGAATTTTTCAATGCCCTGCTTGATGCTGCTGGACTGCAAAAGGAGAGGTTGTTCATTGTCCCCGGTAACCATGATGTTGATCGTAAGATGGGCAAGGGTCTTGCCAGAACACTCGACAGCAATGATGATGCCGATGAGTACCTTGACCCTGAAACACCAATTCCCCATTTGACCCAGAAACTTTGCGCCTTTTCAGTCTGGTATAACGACTATTTCAGCGGCATCCGTTCATTTCCTTCCAGCACAACCTGCAGCCCGGTAGAGCTTGTCTCAATCAGGAAGAGCAAGGTTGCGATTCTGCCTCTGAATAGTGCGCTATTCTGTATTGGCGACGACGACCATGAAAAACTTTTTCTGGGCCGGCGCTTTCTCAATGATGCAACAAAGCAGTTAGCGCAGATTGAAGCCGACCTGACCATTGCCCTGATTCACCATCCGCTTGACTGGTTAAGTCCGTTTGAGCAGGGAAACATCCGGGCCAAGCTTGAAGCATCGGTTGATGTGCTTCTTCAGGGCCATTTCCATCAGGTTGTGACAGAAAAAATTGTTGCGGCTAATGGCGGATACCTGAAGCTTGCTGCCGGAGCCTCATATCAGACACGGCAATATCCGAACAGCGCCATGTATGCCACCTTCTATGGCAATCAGGTAACCATCTTTCCGATTCGTTATGAGGACACTCCTCGCGAAGAGTGGACGCTCGATACCAGTGTTTTTCCTTCCCCATCGTATATGGGGAGCTTCGTGATGCCGGCTCGCAAGCTTTCCGGTTCAACACCACAACCCGAAAAACTCCATGCAAAAGAGGCTGAACGCTACCAGAACACGTTGAAAGAGGAGTTGGGTTATATCAGAATGCTCGGTTTGCCGGGTGTCGAGAGTGTCAAGGTCAACCTCGATGATGATACTTTTGTGCCTTTGCGTTTTTCAAGGGGCCAGGATCCTGACCGCTCTTCCGGAAAGAGAACTATGCCGCAGGCATCTGGTGATGGCGATATTCTCACCCCCGACAGAGTGATGCGTGAGGCCTTCAGGGTGCGTCGGATGCTGCTTGTTATCGGCGATCCGGGCGCAGGCAAAACAACACTGCTCAAGTATTATGCCTTGTGCGCGCTTGAGCGGGATCACTCCTTAAGGCTTGGATTCTCGGGGCTGCTCAATGTCTTTTATCTGCCTCTGCGTGAGCTGCGTCGTCAGGAAAACGGGCGATATGAGTCGCTGCCTGCCAGTCTGGCATTCTGGAGTGAAAAGCACCACAACACTCTTGGCTCCAAAGTGTTTGATGAGTGGCTGCAGACGGGAACATCTCTTGTGTTGCTTGACGGCCTCGATGAAATCAGCAACAGGGAAGAGCGGATAAAGGTTTGCCAGTGGATTGATGCAGCCTGGAGCGGTTTCAGCAAGGCCTGTTTTGTAGTGACATCGCGTGCGACAGGCTATCGCAAAGATGAGGGGATTGAGCTTGAGGCAGACTACGAACGCTCCGACGTGCAGGATTTCACCAAAGAACAGCAGGAGAGCTTTTTAAAGAACTGGTTCAGAGCGGCTTATTTGAAGGAGTCCTCTGATGAGGGCTTGATACCTCAGGACTGGCAGCGTCAGCAGCGTGCAAAGGCCGCTGAACGAACCGGCAAAATGCTTGCATACCTGAATGCCCCGAAGAACAAGGGGTTACGCCAACTCGCAGCCGTGCCGATGATTCTGCAGATCATGGCAATTCTGTGGAAAAACAGGGATTTTCTGCCGGAGAGTCGTGTTGAACTTTACAATGCAGTGCTTGATTATCTGCTTGAACTCAGGGACAAACGCCGTGAAATTGCGGTGCTGATTCCGGCAAGACGTGCCCGCATGGTGCTTGGCCCGCTCTCCCTCTGGATGCAGGAAGAGCTGAAAACAGATGAGGTCGGCAGGGATGCCATGCGGGCAAAAATGCACGAACGCCTTGTTGTTTTGAGCGAGAAGAACTATACGCCCCCCTCTGTTGATGAGTTCTGTAATCATCTGGTGAACCGTGCCGGGCTGCTGGTGGAGATTGGAAACAATGCATACATGTTCCGCCACAAATCGTTCAGGGAATATCTTGCCGGTGTTGAGCTGGTTAGAAAGGTCAAGCGAACCTCTGGTCATCTCGACAGCCTGATTCTCGGTTTTGGCGACGACTGGTGGGAGGAACCGATCAAATTCTTTCTCGCCCAGGAAGATGAGGAGACATTTGATCTCTTTATGGAAAAACTCTTTGATTCACCTCTCAGTGCAGCTTTCACGCTGAAGCAGCAGTTGCTTTTACAGACCATCATCGAGGAAGCTCCGGAGAAAAAGGTTGATGCTCTCTGCAGCAAGCTTCTCGATCCCTCAAACACTTCAGAACGCCAGCGGGTCATCCTCGACTGCCTCAAAGCTATCGGAAAACCGGAAGCTCTTGAAGCCTTGCAGCAGTTCAAGGTAAAGGGACTTGCCAGAAACACGGATATTACCGACCGTTCAATAGAGGTTTTCTTTGCCCTTGGAGGTCAAAAATCCGAATCATGCGAAGACAATGCAGACTACATCCTGATACCGGGTGGAAGCTATATCTGTTCGGTGACAAAAAAAGAGGAGCAGGTCGGGAACCTCCACGTAGCGAAATATCCCGTAACCAACAAGCTCTACCGCTCATTCATTGCCTCGTTGCAGCACGAAAACCCTGAGCATGGCTCTCTGGTAACTTTGGCCTCTTTTAGTTCAGAGCTGAACGCTCTTGCAGAGAAGGAGTCATGGGGGCAGGAGTTCAACAACTATCTCCAAAAAGGTAATAACAATCTCGCCACTCTTTTTCGGTCGAGCTACGACGAGGATCGCAAATTCGATGGCGACGACCAGCCGGTGGTTGGCATCACCTGGTATGCGGCCCGGGCCTACTGCCTCTGGCTTTCCATGCTTGAAGGAGAAACCGGCCGCTATCGCCTCCCGAATGAAGTTGAGTGGGAATGGGCAGCAGGAGGCAGGCAGGGAACAACAGGTAAGGAAGTTCGTAAATATCCATGGGCAGATGAAAAAGGTGAGCCAACCTCAAAACTGCTCAACTATGATGGCAATGTAGGAGCAACAACACCAGTCGGCAGCTATCCCGAAGGAGCCACCCCGGAAGGGTTATATGATATGGCCGGTAACGTATGGGAGTGGATGGAGAACACCTGGGATGATACAAGTGAATTGGGACGTTCGTACCGTGTGATTCGTGGCGGGAGCTGGGACTACTCTGCCGAGTACTGTCGGTCGGCTTATCGGTACTACGGCACCCCCGACCGCCGGTACGACTTTGTTGGCTTCCGCCTGGTTTTCGTCCCGTAGTCAGTTGGCTGATCATTCCGGCTTTGCTTTTGAGCGAGAGTGCAGTGCCAACATTTTGGTGAGCGGCGGTGAGGGACGAGCGCCGCACGCCAAAATGTTCTGGTAACAAACGACAACAGAAATGACCACCTCAGGTGGTCCAAATTTTTTTTAACTCAGAGTCGTTCTTCATTAGTCCTATTTGTCGAATCCGTCCCATCTCTCCTATTATTCTCCAAAAAATACCCTCAAATCTCATAATCCCCTGTAAACACCCTGACCCTGTTAATGGTAACAAAAACCTGCACCCCTTTTGCCAATTGAAGATTCACGAACAGCTCTCTCGGGACTTCAGCTTCAATGGTGCTGTCAAGACCTTCGCACGCTATGTTCAGCCCAATTTGTCCACCAAGGAGACGTACCTCTCGGATGCTTCCTGCAAGATCATTTTCGCTGCTGCGTATTCTGCTGATCCCTATCTCATGAGGCCTTACAAAGGTCTGGCTTGGTTTTTCATCAATGTTTTTCAGCTCATCAGGTGCATCAAGATGATGATTGCCAAAGCTGACCTTGCCGTTTTTGATACGCCCGTGAAAGACGTTGACATTGCCCAGAAAGTTGTAGACAAAGGCATTTGCCGGATGATCGTAGACCTCCTGCGGGGTTCCCTGTTGTTCAATCCTGCCTTTGTTGATCACGACAATTTTATCCGCAAGTTCGAGTGCCTCCTCCTGGTCGTGGGTAACAAAAATACTGGTGACATGGATTTCATCATGAAGTTTTCTGAGCCATCGGCGCAGCTCCTGCCGAACCTTTGCATCAAGAGCTGAAAATGGCTCATCAAGCAGCAGTACTCGCGGATTAACCGCCAAAGCCCTTGCAAGGGCAACACGCTGGCGCTGTCCGCCCGAAAGTTGTGACGGGTAACGTTTCATGGCCCAATCCATCTGCACCAGCGTCAGAAGATGTTCAACCCTGTCACGAATCTCACTGCGCGAAGGACGTTCCCTGAAAGGGAGCACCTTAAGGCCGAAAGCAACATTCTCAAAAACGTTCAGGCGTCGGAACAGCGCATAGTGCTGAAAAACAAAGCCGACATTTTTTTTCCTTGGCGGAAGGTTTGTGGTGTCCTTGTTTTCCAGTATGATTTTTCCCGAATCGGCCAGCTCCAGACCGGCAATAATCCGCAGCAGAGTGGTTTTTCCACAGCCCGATGGTCCAAGAAGAGCAATGAGATCACCTGATGCGATCGTGAGGCTTAGGTCGTCAATTGCTCGATACTCACCGAATTTTTTCGTAAGGTGCTGAAGTTCAATACCCATGAATGCTCCTAATGATGAAAGCTGTTTTTCTGAAAATGTTTCTCCATCCCGCTCTTCAGAACGACAGTGAGCAAAGCGAGGAAGACGAGAAGTGATGCAACAGCAAACGATGCTGTAAAATTGTATTCGCTGTAAAGAATTTCAACATGCAGCGGAATGGTGTTGGTCTGGCCGCGGATATGCCCCGAAACAACCGACACGGCACCAAACTCTCCGATAGATCGAGCACCGCAAAGGATCATGCCATATAACAGTCCCCACCTGATGTTGGGAAGGGTGATTTTACCGAAAATCTGCCATCCTCTTGCGCCCAGAGTCAAGGCAGCTTCCTCTTCATCTCTGCCTTGGGCTTCCATCAAGGGAATCAGTTCGCGGGCGATAAACGGAAAGGTTACAAAGATGGTGGCAATGACGATCCCGGGGGTCGAAAAGATAATTTTAATGCCCAGTTCCCCAAGCCATGAACCAAACGGTGTCCGGCTGCCGACAAGGAGAACAAAAATAAGACCGGCAATTACCGGAGAGACTGCAAAAGGCAGGTCAAGCAGACTTTTCAGTGCCGTTTTCCCTTTAAAATTGAATTTTGTGATGGTCCAGGCAGCTGCAACACCGAAAACAGCATTCACCGGCACGACGATGGCAACCGTCAGCAGGGTTAGTTTGACTGATTCAATGGCGTATGGTTCAGTGATGGAGGCCAGGTAGAAACTCCATCCTTTCAGGAAAGCCTGGGAAAAGACCAAACCAAGCGGCAGAAAAATAAACCCGATAAAAAAGAGATAGGTAAGACCGATCAGCAGAACTTGAACTGCACGAGGATCTGAAACTCTTTTTTTTACAACAGGGGAGTTACTCTTTGATGTTTCGGGTTGTGGCATGGCTTATGAACGATATTCTTTCTGTTGCCACTCCTGCACTGCATTGAGCAGCAGAAGCATGGAAAATGAGATGCAGAGAAGCACAAGCGCAACAGCCGATGCGCCAGCATAGTCAAACTGATCGAGTTTCGACATGATCATCAAGGGAGCAATCTCGGTTTTCATCGGCAGATTGCCCGCGATGAAGATGACTGACCCGTACTCACCGATACCACGGGCAAAAGCAAGCGTTACACCCGTGAGCAAAGCAGGGAAGAGGTGAGGAAGCAGGATTTTTCTGAAGGTCTGCCAGCGTGTTGCCCCAAGACAGTGCGCAGCCTCCTCAATCTCCAGTTCCATCTCTTCAAGAACCGGTTGAATCGTGCGGACAACAAACGGAAAGCCGATAAAAATTAGAGCAATCACTATCCCTGTCGGCGTATTGATAATCTGCAGGTTCAAGCGTGCGAGGATCTGTCCAAACCAGCCTATAGGTGAATAAAGAGTGGCAAAGCAGATGCCTGCTACGGCGGTTGGCAGTGCAAAAGGCAGATCGACCAGAGCGTCCAGCAACCCTTTGCCGGGGAAACGGTAACGCACCAGCACCCAGGCGGTCAGAAGGCCTGCAAAAGCATCAAAAAGCGCGGCAAAGAAAGCTGTGGAAAAGCTCAGTCTGTAAGATGCAAGAACACGAGGCGCTGTTACAGCATTCACAAACGGCTCCCATCCCATCGGAATGGTGTTAAAGAAGATCATACTCAAGGGCACAAGAACAATTGCCGAAAGGTAGAATACCGTGTATCCCATCGACAGTCCGAAACCGGGAAGAATGTTGCGTCTTTTGCTCTGAAACAATGCCATCGATTATGTTGTTAGTGCCATGTTGATGCGAACCGCAGTGGAAAACGGGATCGGAGGTGTTACCCCGCTTTCCGGATGATTATTCTGCAGTTCAGTGGTAAAGAATCCTTACATCAGAGAGAGTAGATCTGATCGAAAATCCCGCCGTCGTTAAAATGAGTCTTCTGTGCAGAGCGCCAGTTTCCAAATACTTCGCCCAATGTGAAAAGCTTGATTTTGGGGAAGTTCGCCGCATATTTTTTCAAAGCTGCAGGGTTGCGCGGACGATAATAGTTTTCTGCAATGATCTCCTGTGCTTGAGGGGTATAGAGGAAGTTCAGATAGGCCTCTGCAATCTTGCGGGTACCGTGCTTCGCGACATTTTTATCAACAATAGCTACAGGTGGTTCAGCCAGTATACTTACCGATGGAGATACGATTTCATACTTGTCAGAACCGAACTCTTTAAGAATCAGGTGAGCTTCATTTTCCCAGGCTATAAGCACATCACCCAGTCCGCGTTGAGCAAAGCTAAGCGTCGAGCCACGGGCACCGGTATCAAGCACAGGGACATTCTTGTATAAAGCCTTGATAAAAGTTTTAGCCTGTTCAGTGGAACCGGTTTGTTTTTGCTTGAACCCCCATGCCGCCAGGTAGTTCCAGCGTGCACCACCGGATGTTTTCGGGTTTGGCGTGATAACGGATACTCCCGGTTTAATAAGGTCATCCCAGTTTTTTATCTGTTTAGGATTTCCTTTTCTGACAACAAAAACTATCGTAGAGCTGTAAGGTGTACTGTTGCTGGCCAGTCTTTTCTGCCAGTTGATGTCGAGAAGTTTACTGTCAGCAATCGCATCGATGTCATAAGCAAGAGCAAGCGTCACAACATCAGCCTCCAGGCCGTCAATGACCGCACGCGCCTGCTTTCCCGATCCACCGTGCGACTGGTTGATCACCACGGTCTGGCCGCTTTTCTTCTGCCAGTACTGAGCAAATGCACTGTTTTCGCTCTGATAGAGCTCCCTTGTAGGGTCATAGGAAACATTCAGCAGTGTTGTACTTCCCGTAGCCCTTGCGATTGTCCCTGATATGCCCGAGGCCAGAATAATCGTTGCGGCAAGCGTTATTTTCTTTATCCCCTGAAAATTCATGATCTTCTCCTTTAATGTGTAAAAATGTTATATAAATTATGGCAAAAAAAAAGCCGGTTCTCTGCACTGTCAGGAACCGGCTAAAGAAAAGTGCTCAATCGCACTATCGACACAAACCGGATTTCCTTACCACCGCACACGTTATTATCTGACAGCAGCAACTACTGACGCAGCAAACAGTTCTTTCAGGCATAGTGCTCATAGTCTCAATGTTAAAGTTCATAACGCTTAATAAAACCTAATCTTTTCAACCTCTCCAAGCATATACCCTAAAAATACCATAAATATGGTAGACGAAACTGGGGGACGAGATTCATAACGTACAGTATTATGTAGGTTGGGGCGATTCCTGAACCCCAACAAAACGAAAACTGTTCTGAGCGAAGTCTAAAGCCATGAACCAACTCTTCTGGCAGCCGTGAAACTGCTCCAGGCAAGGGCGGAGATAAGGATATCGTCTCCGGGGAAGTGCTCTGCAAATGCATGCACCGTACTGTCATCGACCCGGTAGGGGGCAAATGCCGTCAAGAACGCAAGCCTGCCCGCCGCTTTTTCTTTTCCCTCCAGTGCCGATATTTCCTCCTCAAACCACCCGGCATGCACGTCGAAGCTGCTCCCGTTCCATCTCTCAACGGCTCGTCTTACCGGAGTCCGGACCTCCTCTGAAAGCGAACGGACGCCCGCATCTTCTACTGCGCGGGCAAAACGAGCAAATGCACCTGCTATCGGCAGAGAGGCTTTTGCCCACGAAAGATCATCCGGCAATGTCACTTCCGTCAGGAGATCAAGCGATGCTCCTTGGGCCTTCGGTAGGCGGATAGCGCTACCGAAAAACCATGCGGCAAGATGCAGTGAAACTTTTTTAGGAAGCCCGCTGGAAAAGGGCAACGGAGAATTGCCGAGGAGTACGGTTACCATGCGGTTGATGTAATGGAAAAAAACAGCCGTTCCAATAAATGCAGGGGCCTCAGCATCAGAAAAGGGAGGTGAATGCAGAATCGCTGAACCAGGTGTGAGCGTGGATGATGCCCATGAAGCGATGGCGTTCAATTTTGGATCGGCAAGCGCATCCGTGTAATCATGTCCTGAAGTTTCCATCAGCATGATGCTGTGCGCATCGATACAGTAAGGGCAACGGTTGATGGTTGAAACTGCAGTTGCAACAAGCTCTTTTGCATCACGATCTCCTTTGCCTGCGAGCAGTGTCTCCCTGCATGCCATCCAGGCTCCGGCAAGAAGTTCCGGTACCGGCCTGTGCAGGGTTAAAGGCTCAACCTCCGCTCCAAACTCCTTCCGCACCTGAGCAAGTACTTTTTCCGATAAATTGCCTGCCGCAACGGGACGAAAGGATTTGATATGTCGAATGCTCATAACTAAACTACTGAACCATGCAGCTCAAAAGCGGTGGTATCGGTGATGCTTGCCAAACAGAATGAGCCGACCCTGACATGCTTCTCTCCCATGGTGAGGATGCATTCATTGTCAACCTCCGGAGCATCATATTCCGTTCGGCCGATCGCGGTAGTATCTTCGATCATATCAATCAGAACCTTGACCTCTTTTCCCTCGAAAATCAGGTTTTTTTCTTCCGATACTCTTTCCTGTACCTCCATGAGTTCAGCGACCCGATCTCTTTTTTCATCTTCGCTGAGCGTCTCCTCAAACGAATAAGAGGGAGCATGTTCCTCGTGACAGTAAGGGAAGCAGCCAAGTCGATCAAAACCGGTTTCTTCAACGAATTGCAACAACTCTTCAAACTCTTCACGGGTCTCCCCTGGATATCCTGCGATCATCGTGGTTCTCAGCCGGATGTCCGGGTTTTTTTCTCTTATGGTCTCAATAAGACGGATGGTGTCACTTTTATTGATTCCTCGGTTCATTGATTGCAGAATTCTGCTGTTGCAGTGCTGCAGCGGAATGTCAAGATAGTTGCAGATATTTTCCCGTTTCCGCATGGTGTCGATTACCTCAAGCGGAAAGTTCACAGGGTAGGCATAGAACAGTCTGATCCAGTCGAAACCAATATCTGACAAGCGAAGCACGAGGTCGTTCAGCAATGTTTTTCCCTCAAGATCATAGCCGTACATGCTGATGTCCTGCGCGATAACATTCAGCTCTTTGACCCCTGAGCTTTTCAGCAGAGTAGCTTCTCTGAGCAACTGTTCAGGCGGTTGGCTTATGTATCTTCCTCTTATTTTCGGAATTGAGCAGAAAGAACAGGCGCGGTTGCATCCTTCGGCAATCTTGAGATACGCATAGTGAGGTGGTGTCAGTAATGATCGTTTATCGTAAAGCTCTTCGCGGTACTCGGACCCGAGAGCGGCAAGCACTTCCGGCAGTTCACGGGTGCCGAAAAAACCGTCAACTTCCGGCATCTCTTCCTGCAGCTCTGTTCTATGCAGTTCAGTAAGGCATCCCATCACATAAACCCGTTTAACGACCCCCTCGGTTTTTTTATCAATGGCTGCCAGAGTTTCGGTAATGGATTCCTCTTTGGCATCGGCAATAAACCCGCAGGTGTTGATAAGAATAGTATCAGCCTCATCAGCCAAGTCAGTGAAGATGATCCCCGAAGCTTCAGCCTGTGCCATCAGGCGCTCCGAATCGACCGTGTTTTTCGAGCAGCCGAGGCTCAGAAGAAATACTTTATGCTTGTTCATTGCTATTGAATCGTTCAAGAAAATCCATTTTCCACTCTTTGAAAGCGCCTTGTTGTATCTGTTTTCGTGCCGTTGCAGTCAGCCACATGAAAAAAGAGATATTCTGCAGCGTGCACAGTTTCAGACCGAGAATTTCACCGACATTCAGAAGATGGCGGATATAAGCGCGAGAGAAGTTCCGGCACACATGGTTGTCGAATCCTTCATCAATTGAGGAGAAGTCAGCAGCATACTTCGCTGACCGCAGGTTCATCTTTCCGTGGCGGGTATAGACCCTGCCGTTCCGCCCTTCACGAGTGGGTATAACGCAGTCAAACATATCAACACCGCGTTCAATGGCATTGAGGATGTTTTCCGGAGTGCCGACCCCCATCAGGTAGCGCGGTTTCTCTTCGGGAAGCAGAGTATGGGAAAGTTCAAGGATCCGGTACATTTCAGCAGCCGGTTCTCCGACCGCCATGCCGCCTATTGAATATCCGTCAAAATCAAGATCGACCAAAGCCTCCGTCGAAATTTTGCGTAGATCCTCATGGATGCCGCCTTGTGTAATGCCGAAAAGGTATTGATCGTGACCATAAAGGGAAGAGGTCGTCGTAAAATGTTTTTTTGCCCGTTCAGCCCAGCGGATTGTCAGCTCTCCGGATGTGCGGATATACTCCTTTTCGGCTGTTGAAGGAGGGCACTCATCAAGTGGCATCATGATGTCACTACCAATAATACGCTGGGTTTCAACGACATTTTCAGGGGTGAAGTGCTGTTTCGAACCATCAAGGTGCGATTTGAACATGACCCCCTCCTCTGAGATCTTGCGAAGGTCAGAGAGCGAGTAGACCTGGTATCCACCACTGTCCGTCAGGAGAGGCCCATCCCAGTTCATAAACCGGTGCACACCGCCAGCTTTAAAAAGAATGTCGTTGCCAGGTTTCAGGTAGAGATGGTAGGTATTGGCCAGAATGATGTGGACGCTGCTCTCTTTCAGTTCCCGTGGCTCAACCGACTTGACGCTTGCGCGTGTGCCGACAGGCATAAATACAGGAGTAGGAACAATCCCATGGTCGGTTTCAAGAACTCCACATCGGGCGGAAGAGTGAGGATCGGTGGTAATGATGCTGAATTTCATAACCTCAAGGTAGCCAATGACCCGCACAAAAAAAAGCATGGAAAGCGACTGTCGTCAGCTTTTCATGGCGATAATACCCAGATGGAAAATATTTGAAAAGGGTAGTGATTTTTTTGAAAATAATATATTAATTTATACGTGTCATGACGTAATTGTGATAAAATATTAATACATTAATATGGATAAAACGTAATTTATACTTTTTTTAGCAGCCGACAACTTGCACCTATATTGATTATCCAGCACGCTACTCATGATGGACTTCGAGCTGCACGGGACCTTTATTCTATTTTTTTTCCTCAATGATGTGGACTTTTAGAATGTAACCCAATACCTATGCAGAAAACCAGGTGCAGTAAAAAAACAGACATGCGTACCGTTAACCGGAAACACTTCGGAGAGGATACGCAGGCGGTAAGGAATGGTATTTCAGAGGTTGTCCTGCACTCCGTTTTCGTTATTGATACCAAAGGGTATTTTGTCAGTTGGAGTGACTCTTTCCAGCAGAAAGCAGCAGTCAAACCTCGCAGAGCGAAAGATCGTATTAATGTTATTGACAAGCTGATTTATCATGCCGATCAGCCGCTTATCAAAGAAAAACTGTTGAATGTCCTGACAAAAGGCTATGCAGAAACAGCAGAAGCAAGGGTTCTTTTTCAGGGAGAGCAGGAGTTACGCTGGTTCATGATGACGGGCAGAAGGATAATGGTTGATGGAAATCCTTTCGTCATCTGTATGATACTCGACATCACCGCACGGAAGCGGGAGGAAGATACTCTTCTTCAAACAGCACATCAGTTTCGCTTCATTACAGAGAACCTCAATGGGGTTATTTTTACTGTTGATGGCAACTCGATATTGAGCTATGTTTCGCCGCCAGCTGAAACCCTCTTTGGGTTTATGCCGGATGAAATGATAGGGAAATCCTTTGCCGAATTTCTTGAAGAAGAAAAAGATATTCCTGGAACTCTTGCCGCCATCAATAAAACCGCCACCAATACCCTTCCGAAGCAGATACTCGAATTGCACTTTCGCAGAAAAAATGGTTCCCTTTTTTGGGGAGAGCTGCATTTACAATATGCCACAGATCAGGGAAATCCGATCATCGTAGGCGTGCTCCATGATGTCACGGCGCGCAAGGGCATAGAATTTCATTCTCTGTTTCGTGCCAGCCTGTTTGACAAAGCTGATACCTGTTCACTTGAAGAACTGCTTCAGGCAACGCTCGATGAGGCCGAACGCCTTACCGAGAGTACGATCGGGTTTTGCTACTTTCTCAGGGAGGATATGAGTGAACATGACCTGCAGGTTTTATCCAGCAATTCCATCAGGAAGACGCTTGGTACTCAAGGAGATGGCGAACCGGACTGGTTAAACCAGATAAAGCATTTTGTTGAGGTATTACGGGCGCAGCGAACAGTCGTCCATAATGAATGCAATACGTCAGAGATTGTCATCAGCAGACCAGATAATCATTCGAAATTCAGGCGGACATTGGTTGTTCCCGTCATAAAAGGGGATATGGTTACAGCAATAGTCGGGGTTGGAGGAAAATCTGCTTGTTATGATGAGTACGATGAATGTGTGGTCAAAAGTTTTGCAGATATTGCCAGTGATCTTGTTTCCCGTAAACGTGCGGATCAGTCGGAAAAAAATGTATTCTCATCGTTGATTCAGACTCAGAAAATGGCATTTGTCGGCTGTTTTATCAAAAAAATGGGCTGTAACTACAGTCACATGCTCGATATCATTCATGATAATGTCAGGATGGCGCTGGCTCACCAGCCATTAAGCAACTCGCTGGTAAATAACTTGAGGGATATTCTGGAAACCACTTGCAGTTATTCCGATATGATGAGTCAACTGTTGACGTTTGCACGAAGTAGTGTTGTTATGCCGATCGTTATTGATTTGAACATTCTTGTTGAAGGAAATCTGAGTACATTGAGAGAGCTTGTCGGCGAAAAAAATTCACTTGTCTGGATACCTGACAGACAAAAAACGCTGATAAAAATTGATCCTTCGCAGATTGATCAGCTTCTTGCCATTCTCTGTTTCAATGCTCGATATGCAATAGCCGGTAAAGGTCAAATCACCATCGAAACCAGCCGGATTTCAGTCGATAACGATGATTGCGCCGCCGATCATGCATGCCTTGTACCAGGAAACTATGTGATGCTTATCGTGAGTGATAATGGCATCGGGATAGAAAAACAGCATCTTCCCCATATTTTCGAACCTTTTTTTACAGCCTGGGAGGCAGGCAAAGCCATGGGTCTTGGCTTGTCGATAGCCTATGGTATAGCCAAACAGAACCGGGGATATGTTGATTGCCGGACTGAATTGGGTAAAGGAACCGTCTTTACCTTTTATTTACATCGTTATTCAGGGAAAAACTATTTTTCTGAAGATGAGCAACCGCATCCAGGCATGGAATTGAAAGAAACGATATTGCTGGTTGAAGAAGAACAGGATACCCTGAATCTCTATAAACGTATGCTTGAAAAAACAGGTTATAGTGTACTTGCCGTTGATACACCGGATGCAGCCGTCAGGATCGCACATGAATACCGGGGCGATATTGATCTGCTTCTGGTTGATGCAGTCTTGCCGGACGTGAATGGCTGCGATCTTTCCAAACAGCTTTTAACGATCTTTCCCAAGTTAAAAACCTTGTTTATATCAGGTTCCGCTCACGTGTGTACCGCTCAACGCGGCATGCTCGGCGATGCAATCGGCTTTATCCGAAAGCCCTTTTTTATCAATGAGCTGACGATAAAACTCAAAGAGCTCTTACGCTCCGTGGTTATTGTTTCTTAGGCCGTGATTTTAATGAGCCTCCGGTATGGAAGCGTTCATGCCGGAGGCAGGGGGATCTGTTCAGGAGCTACTTTATTCCATTGAGCTGACTTTGACCGATACCTTCAGAGTTTCCAGACCATTGCCTTTATACGTGCCGCGTACAGGCGGAACGTCATCATAGTCTCTCCCCGAACCGATTTTGATATATCGCTCATCGACAAAAAGGGTGCTGTGTGTGGGGTCCATACCGATCCACCCTTTCTCCTTGCCGCAATAAACTTCACACCATGCGTGAGTAGCTTCATCCCGTCCATCCGGAGTGCTTCCCCCGAAAAGGTAACCGCTGACATATCGGGCAGGCACACCGAGATAGCGGCAGGCAGCAAGCATGATATGGGCAAAATCCTGGCAGACTCCCCGTCCAAGTGCCATCACGACCGCACTGGTACTGTGTACGTCGGTTACTCCAGGTTCGTAGATGAATGATTCATTGATGTGCCGGCATATCGATTCAGCAAGCTGAAAACTGTCGGTATTGGTGGCGAAAATGGAAGCAAAGTCACGTATAGCCTGATCAAAATGCACATAGCGACTCTGGCAGGTGAAGTCGATGAGAAAAATATCCTCATCTTCCGAGGCGGCACAGTGTCCAATACCGGTTTCAACCACGGAAGTTGCAACGATTTTCACCTGTTTATGACTCTGGAGCAGGTTGAAATGATTGACAATGTTGCCGTAGAAATCGGTGTATTCAAAAATAGTTGCTGGGGGATCGACCTCCAGCTTGAAGCTTGCACACCGCTGTGGCGCAGCATGGTTGTTGTCAGGGTGCAGCCTTACTTCAGTAGCTGTTTCATAGATCGGATTATCATATTCAAACAGGGTGGAATGTTCAACTTTTACAATCATGCTCTCATGGTTAAGTGTGTCAGGTTATTGCTGCTGTTGCTGCTGATGCTGTTGTGCTTGGCTCCAGTTAGGACGTCCTCCGGCAACTCCGGTAAAAGGAAGTGCTTCAGCAATATCCGATGATTCAATTTCAGGGGTATGATAGGCAAAATAGGTAAGGTGCACTTGTTCGCCAACTTTAACCAACCGCTGTTCAAGATCTTCAAGATAAACGTGTAATCCTTTCGAATAGATATCTTCAATGTTGGTATAGCTGAGCTCTGCTTCTAATTTTCCGATCAGCCGGTCAGCATTGTTGACATAGCGGTGACGTGAGCTTCCCGATATGCGCCATAAAGCATCTTCAGCAGCACAGACTGAAAAGTTGATGCTGCGTGGAAATGTTCTGTCAAGAATGAGAAAACGCAGGATGTTGTCAGGATCGATTTTTGACAGATAGACTTTACGGAAGGCCTCCAGAGCACTGCAGCTTTTAAGCACGGCCATCCATTGAATAATATCCTCCGATCCCTCTACAATCTCAGCCTGGCTCTGTGCCTCTGAAAGCAGCATGTGGTACTTGACATCAATAAGCCGTGCTATATTATCGCTTCGTTCAAGATACTTGGCAATCTGGATGAAGTCCCATCCTTCATTACGGGAAAAGGTGTTATCCGTAATCCCCTGAAAAAGATGAGATGCGTTTTTGATCTCCTTGTAAAACCCGTAGGGATCATTATGAACGAAGTGCGGCGTAACGCTCTGCAGATAGTGGTAGAGATTGTTGACCTGCTCCCACATTTCGCTTGATATGCTTTCGATAATGCTCCGCGCATTTTCTCTTGCCAGACCGATACAGGAGATGATGGAGTTCGGATTATTTTTGTTGAACACCAGATAATCGGTAACGCTCTGTGCACTGTACTCGCCGTACAGATTGTTGAAACGTTCCTTGTCGCTGGTGACAAGAATGAGAGCTATCCAGTAATTCGGATTCTCGACATGAGTAATTTTATTCAGGTCGAGCAGCAGGTTGAAATTGACATCGAGGAACCTTGCTGTGTTTTCAGCCCGTTCAAAATAACGACTCATCCAGAACAGGGATTCGGCAACACGGCTTAACATAGATAATCAGTGATTAGTGTTTATTCATCGACAACCCAGGTGTCCTTGCTGCCACCGCCCTGAGAGGAGTTGACAACCAGTGACCCACGCTTGAGGGCAACTCTTGTCAGTCCACCCGGAACAATAGTAACAGTTTTACCATACAAAACATAGGGGCGCAGATCGATATGACATCCCCAAAGGTCGGTGTCATTGAAAAAGCTGGGGTGACGCGACAGCGAAATAGTTGGCTGCGCAATGTAGTTGCGGGGATGAGCCACAATCATTTCGGCAAAATTCTCCTGCTGTTCAATTGTTGATTCAGGTCCTATCAGCATACCGTATCCGCCGGATTCATTCGCCGCCTTGACAACAAGTGTTCCTAAATTTTCAAGGATATATTTCAGATGTGAAGGATTGCTGGCAAGCCATGTCGGTACATTCTGCAGAATCGGATCTTCACCAAGATAGTATTTGATGATTTCAGGCACAAAGCTGTAAATGACCTTGTCATCAGCCACGCCGGTTCCAATGGCATTGGCCAGCGTCACATTCCCTTTGCGATATGCATTGACAAGACCAGCGACACCAAGCTTCGAATCCGGGCGGAACACAAGGGGATCAATATAGGCATCATCAACTCTTCTGTAAATCACATCAACCCGCTCAAGGCCACGGGTAGTTCTGGTGTAGACCTTATTATTGTTGACGACAAGATCTTTTCCTTCAGTCAGTTCAACGCCCATCTGTCGGGCAAGGAAACTGTGTTCAAAATAGGCGGAATTGTAGATGCCGGGAGTAAGAACCACAACATTCGGTTCGCGACGGGAATCAGGACTGATCTCCTGCAGGGTGCGCAGAAGTTCCTGCGGATAATTTTCTATCGGTCGGATCTTGTATTTGTCAAAGAGTACCGGAAACGCCCGTTTCATCGCCTGCCGGTTTTGCAGCATATAAGAGACGCCGCTCGGGGTGCGCAGGTTGTCTTCAAGAACTAAGTAGTTGCCATCGCCATCGCGAATGATATCGCTTCCGGTGACATGAATGTAAATACCAAGCGGAGGGTTTACACCAACAAACTCCCTTCTGAAATGCTGGCTTCCTAAAATCAGTTCCGGAGGGATTATTTTGTCTTTGAGGATTTTCTGAGTGTGATAGATATCATACAGAAACTCATTGAGTGCTGTAATTCTCTGCACAAGACCTTTTTCGATGGCCTGCCATTCATGAGCCGCTACAACTCTCGGAATAAGATCGAAGGGAAAAATCCGCTCCACACCCTCTTCCTCGCCGTAAACGGTAAAGGTGATACCCTGATTCCGAAAAAAAATGTTAACAATTTCTCGGCGGGCTTTGATATCATCAATCGAAAACTGACCGAAGCGGTGAAGCAGTTTGTCGTAATGAGGCCGGGCGATTCCTTCCTTTGAGATAACCTCATCAAAAAACCGGCTGGTTTCTGCTTCATATCGCTCAAAAAAGCGACTCATACGGATATTTCCTTCTTGTTTATGGAGAATCAGCTTTTGTTTACTTTTAATGTTCTCTATATACTTAAATAAATTCGGATATTGATAATAAAAACCTAAATAAGTTACTCATCGAAGGAAAAAAACTATTTCCGATGGTTGCAACTTTTTTTTTCTCTTGGGCAGATACCTTATGTTTTGTCTTGTCAGGGCGGTAAATTGTTTTTATCATACAGCACAAACAGGACATAAGGGGTATTTTATGATCTTGCGTAATAGGTTATGTAACATTTTAACGATTGCAGCTGATGCATATACTGGTGACCGGCGCAGCCGGATTTATAGGCTTTCATGTCTGCAGGCAGTTGCTTGAGCGCGGTGACCGGGTCACTGGCATCGATAACATGAATGACTATTACGATGTCACACTCAAGGAGGCGCGGCTTACAATGCTTTTACCTTACGAGGGATTCACCTTTATAAAAGCCGACATTGCCGACCGCGACGCCATGGAAAAGCTTTTCTCGACTGGCGGATTTGAACGGGTGATCAATCTTGCCGCCCAGGCAGGCGTTCGTTATTCCCTGATCAATCCACACGCCTACATCAACAGCAACATTCTCGGTTTCCTGAATATTCTTGAAGGGTGCCGGCATCATGGGGTCAAACATCTGGTTTACGCCTCCTCAAGTTCGGTGTATGGTTCCAACGAGACAATGCCTTTTTCGGTGCACGACAATGTCGATCATCCACTTTCCCTTTATGCTGCAAGCAAGAAGGCCAACGAGTTGATGGCGCATACCTACAGTCACCTCTATAATCTGCCAACAACCGGGCTTCGTTTTTTTACCGTCTACGGTCCTTGGGGAAGGCCTGATATGGCTCTCTTTCTTTTTACCGATGCTATTGTAAACAACAAGCCTATTCAGGTTTTCAACTACGGCAAGCATCGCAGGGATTTTACCTTTATCGATGATATTGCCGAAGGAGTTCTCAGGACGCTCGATCATGTTGCAGAGTCCAATCCAGAGTGGTCAGGACTCAAACCTGATACCGGTTCGAGTCGCGCACCATGGAGAGTCTATAATATCGGTAACAGCAGCCCAGTCGACCTCATGGACTACATAAAAGCTCTCGAACAAGAGCTTGGCCAGACCGCCACAAAAGAGTTTCTCCCCATGCAGCCCGGCGATGTACCCGACACCTATGCCGATGTCGATCAACTCATGGAGGATGTCCACTACAAACCGGAAACCACAGTACAGGAAGGTATCCGCCGATTTGTACTGTGGTACCGTGCCTACTACAACCCGCACCCTATTCCGGCTTCAGGTGAGGAAAGAAGATAACATCTCTGATCGACTCCTCTCCGGTAATAAGCATTACCAGGCGGTCGATTCCTATTCCAAGACCCGCGCATGGCGGCATGCCATACTCGATCGCGCGGAGGAAGTCTTCATCAACAATCATAGCCTCTTCATCACCCCGCTGCCTTAAGCGAGCCTGGGATTCAAGTCTCTCACGCTGTATGACCGGATCGTTCAGTTCCGAAAAAGAGTTGCAGACCTCTTTGCCACCGACAATAAGCTCAAACCGCTCAACGATTCCAGGTTGTGAAGGGTGTTCCTTGGCAAGCGGAGACATTTCTGTAGGATAATCAGTTATAAACGTCGGCTGAATCAGTTTTGGTTCTACAAATTCACCGAAAATCTCATCAATAATTTTGCCGCTGCTGATTTTTGGATCAAGTGCCAGTCCAAGATCTTTAGCAGTGTAGCGTAACTCCTCTTCCGATTTCCCCCGAATATTTTGACCGGTGTATTCGGCAATAGCGTCGATAATGCTCAGTCGTTTGAACGGAGGCTTCAGATTGATGTCGTTGCCTAAAAAACGGGTCACATCGCTTTTGTTGACCTCGAGAGCCGTCTGGCAGATAAGCTCCTCGACCAGTTTCATCATCCAGTTGTAATCCTTGTAGGCAACATAGAGTTCGACCTGAGTGAATTCAGGGTTGTGGAAACGGTCGATTCCCTCGTTCCGGAAATCCTTGGCAAATTCGAAGACCCCGTCAAACCCGCCCACAATAAGTCGTTTGAGATAAAGCTCATTGGCGATACGCAGGTATAGCTGCATATCAAGAGCATTGTGATGTGTCGTGAAGGGACGTGCGGCTGCACCTCCGTAAATAGGTTGCAGGATGGGTGTTTCAACCTCAAGCCACCCTTGTTTGGCAAAAAATTGCCGCATGAACGATACAATAGCAGAACGCTTGATAAAGGTCTCCTTGACCTCAGGATTGACAATCAGATCAACATATCGCTGGCGGTAACGAAGCTCTTTGTCGGTGAAAGCGTCAAAAACAACCTTCTCTCCATCAACCTCTTTTTCCTTTGCGACGGGTATCGGTCGAAGCGATTTCGTGAGCAGCTCCAACGTTTCAGCATGGACAGATATCTCGCCGGTTCTTGTTTTGAAGGTATAACCCTTCACGCCGACAATATCTCCGATATCAAGAAGTTTGAAAGTGTCGTAGGTTGCTTCACCAACCTCATCTTTTTTCAGGTATATCTGGATTCTGCCCTTGGAGTCCTGAAGATGGAAAAATGATGCCTTTCCCATTTTTCTGATGGTCATGATCCTTCCCGCAACCGATACAGCTTCCTTGATATCTTCTTTGAAATGAATAATAATATCTGTCGAAGAATGGCTGACCTCAAAATGTGTCGGGTAGGGGTTGACTCCAGCCTCCAGGAGATGCTGGCGCTCCTCAAGACGTCGTTGCATCTGGTCATTCAAAGAGGGCTGAGCGGGTTGTTCAGGGTTATTCGGGTTCTGTTCGTTTTCTTTATGCATGATCTCGTATGTTTTTAAACTTCAGGAACCAAGTCTGGTTTTAAGCCAGACCGATGGAATGGTACTGATTTTCTGATAAAAAGAACGATAGGCCCTTTTTGAAAATACATCGTAATTGTTTTTCTCGATAGCGCTTAAAATATTCCCGTAATTGATGCTGCTGATGCAGACGGCAAATCGGCTTTGCCTCTCAAGCATCGGGATTCCTTTTTCCGAAGAGCTGTAGTAACTTCTTGCCCGCTCTATCTGAAACTTCATAAGATGGATGAAGTTAGGATTTATTTTTTTTTGCATGAACTCTTCTTTCGAATAGTTGAAACGTCGCAGATCCTCAAGAGGAAGATAGATCCTTCCACGGTCGACATCTTCACCGATATCGCGCAGAATATTGGTCAGCTGCATTGCTATTCCAAGCTCTATGGCATGCTCCAGAGCTTGTTTATTGCTGTATCCGAAAATTTCAGAAGTCATCAGCCCCACAACAGCAGCGACCTTGTAACAATACACATAGAGTTCATCAAAGGTCTCGAAGGGTTTGAACTCAATATCCATGGCAACACCATCCATCAGATCAAGCGGCAACTCAATCGGGATTGAAAAGCTTTTCAGGGTATCGTGCCAGGCCATCATGATCGGATCATTATCAACATGACCGTTATAGCACGCTTGAAGCCTTGATTTCCAGCCGTCAAGCATCCTGCTGATCTCATCGCTGGTAATCTGACCATCTTTAAGCTTGTCTTCTGCCATATCGACAATATCATCGACTGTCCTCAAAAGGGCATAAATGGCAAAAATAGGTTTCTGCTGCTTTTTAGACAGAAACATGCTTGCAAGGTAGAATGTTTTAGCGTGATGCCGGGAGATTTGCCTGCAGTAAGCATAAGCATTTTCAAGCGTTATCAGCTTTTCTGTTTCCGGTGCAGCATTTTTTTTATTATAGCTGTCATTCATCTGATATTGCGCGCTTATATTAGCCTGTTCAGGTTGTCACAGCTCTTCTATCCCTTTACAGAACGCTGTAAAAGTAAAAATGTGTAACTTTTTAAGATTTGATTTCGTTAACAAAAGGAGTTGTCAAGATAAAACAATGGTTGTAATATACCAACATGTCAAGTTAACGGCCACTCTCCTTTAACAACTTATATAATCAATTATTGCCCTGTTGAATACTGTTACCTCAGAAAATAAAAGGGAAAAGGCCATTCTTGTCGGTCTGTGTTCCCCCCCAGAAATACCAAGAACTCTTGTTGAGGAATATCTTAATGAACTCGTTTTTCTTGCCGATACAGCAGGAGCTGATGTAGTCGAGTCGTTCATACAGGATAAAAAACTGCGTGACCCTGCCTATTGTATAGGAAAAGGGAAGGTTGAAGAGCTGGTTTTATTTGTCAAGGAGAAGGAAATTGATCTTGTGATTTTTGATGACGATCTTTCTCCCGCTCAGGCAAGAAATCTCGAACAGAAGCTCGAATGCAAGGTTATCGACCGTACTGCCCTGATTCTGCAGATTTTTGCCATACGGGCTCAATCTGCTCAGGCCAAAATGCAGGTTGAACTTGCCCAGCTTGAATACATGCTACCCCGTCTTACGGGTCAATGGACTCATTTGTCGAAACAGAAGGGCGGTATTGGCAACAAAGGTCCAGGTGAAACCCAGATTGAGACCGATCGCCGACTGGTCCGTAACCGCATCTCCCTGCTGAAAAAAAAGCTCAAAGAGGTCTCACTGCAGCACGATACCCAGACACAAGGTCGGCAGACAATTCCGAGAGTCTCACTTGTAGGGTATACCAATGCTGGCAAGTCAACCCTTATGAACACCCTCTGCCCTGAGGCCCAGGCTTTTGCCGAAAACAGACTCTTCGCCACGCTCGACACCAAAACCCGCCGGCTTGAACTGAACATCAACAAGCTTGTTCTTTTGTCGGATACGGTAGGGTTTATTCGCAAACTGCCTCACACCCTGGTCGAGAGTTTTAAATCAACCCTTGATGAGGTGTTGCAGGCCGATTTTCTGCTGCATGTCATCGATATCAGCCATCACGGATTTGAGGATCAGATGGAGGTAGTAAAAACCACCCTCAAAGATATCGGCGTTGAGCACGACAATATTATCGAGGTCTTCAACAAAATCGACGCTCTTGAAGACCCCTCTCTCTTGAAGGATATCAGAGCAAAATATCCTGATGCGGTATTTATTTCCGCTGTCCGTGGCATTAATATTGTTCTCCTGAAAGAGATCATCGGCCAGCATCTTGCACGTGAATACACGGAACGCAAAATAAGCGTGCATGTTGCAGATTATAAACTGATCAGCTATCTCTACGAGCACACTGAGGTTATTGACAATTGTTGTATTGATGAACAGGTTGAACTGACCTTCCGTGTCCGTAAAAGCCAGCGTAAACATATTGATGCTCTCATTGCATCCTCTTCAATCGCTTTATTATGACGCTACAGATTTATAACACCACAAAAAGGGTGTTTTCGGAGCAGATGCTTGAAAAAGCAATTCTTCTGGTTGTGAAACATGAGGGCTGTACGGTGGAATCGATTGTGGCGGTCTATTGCGGCAATAAAATGATACAACGCATCAACCGCGAGTTTTTGCAGCACGATTATCCTACCGATACCATTACCTTCCGCTACAACAAGGGAAATGATATCGATGGTGAATTTTATATCTCGCTCGATGTTGTCAAAGAAAATGCCGCCAGGTTCACGACAGACTTTCAGCAGGAACTGTTGCGCGTCACCTTCCACTCCGCACTTCACCTCATCGGTTATGACGACCAGTCGCCTGACGATCGCAAACTGATTGAGGAAAAAGAAGCCCTCTATCTCGACATGTTCAGTGTTGAAACCTCATAATTTTATTTCTGTTTTCACTCACGTTGATGTAACTTTTCCTATCGAAATATTACCGTTAAAGTAACGTTCACCAAGAGTTTTCCTTTAACCATAAACAGTTACCCAGTATGCGAAAAGCTGTTTCTCCACTTCTGGTTCTTCTCATTGGTTTGCTGACACTCGGTGCCTGCAGCAACAAAAAAAATGAGACTGGTTCGTCCTCAAAAATCAGTGAAACAGGCACCTCTTTGCTGCCCTCTATCCTGCCGTTCGAAGGTACTCTGACCATGCAGACCACCATCCCAGAGGCTGGTTCCACGGAAACCAGGCTCTTTATTGCAAAGCAGGGGGTACGTACTGAGAGTACCTCACACATGAAAAACATGCCTTCGGACATACAGATGGTTATAATTTCTCCTTCTGAAACTCCGAATCTTGTCTATCTCATCAATACATCGCAAAAATCCTATTCGGTAATCGATACCGATGCAATGAAAAAGGAGATAGCCGGAGCCGAAAAGTCTGATAGTTATAACAATGCGAAAATTGAAAATCTCGGTAAGGAGCAGGTTAATGGATACAACTGTACCCATGTTAGGATCACTCACGGAGAATCAGTGATGGAAATGTGGGTTTCAAAAGAGATCCTTGATTATTTTACCTACGCTCGGATGCAGAGTGCAAATGACAAGAACATGCCGCTCTTAGCAAAGAGAATGAAAGCGGAAGGTCTTGATGGTTTTCCGGTAAAAATATGGCATAAGCAGGCCAACATTATTACTGAACTGACCAAAGTTGAGAAACACGGTCTTGAGGCTTCTCTGTTCAAGGTTCCCGATGGTTATACCAAAACTGAATTTCCTGCGATACATCTTGGCTCATCTTCCAGCAATAAAAAGGATCTCGAAGCCATGGTGAAGAAAATGCAGGAGGAAATGAAAAATCGGAAAAAGTAAGGTTAAGCTTATGGCAGGTATGCTCCGAAACTTTGCGAAATAAAACAATAAGCTGAATGGACGAAAAAAAATATCAGGATGCAGAGAAAGTTGTGGTTACCGATATCCGTATGCCTTTCTGGTCAATGGTCATGTTTATGGTAAAATGGGTTTTTGCCAGTATTCCGGCGCTTGTCATTTTTTCCATGCTGATTAGCCTTATCATGGCGGTGATTACCACACTGTTTGGGGCAATGTGGGGATTTCATGGAATGTCTCATCAGGGCGGACCTTCATTCTAAACTTACAATAAACAATGAATATTCTGGAGACAATTTCAGTGCAATGTCCCTATTGCGGTGAAGTTATGGAACTGCAGGTTGATTGTTCAGAAGGCAGTCAGGAAGTGACGGAAGAGTGTCCGGTTTGCTGCAACCCTTCCACCATTGCCATAACGATTGCAGACAATGGTGTTTCATCGGTTGAGATGGTAAATTGAGTATCAGGTCGGTCTAAAATTTCATAGTCATACCGGTGAGCCCCCTTGCAATCCTCTATCGAGGTCGAGATTCTCAGTAACACTGTAACTCAGTCCGATGATTATATAAACATGATAATTTTGGCGACCTCTTTCAGGAAAGTCTGTCCAATCTTAGGGAAGTCCGAAAATCACATCAACATGTTCAAAGGCTAAAACTTTTTCGATAGACCAACCTGAATGCTTCTTGCACCAAACGGTGCCAAACCGGAATCGCCGTTGCCATACACGCTCCATTTACTTCTTTGCTCATACTCCTCGTATTTGACGTCAGCCATCCAATCTCGACTCAATTGTTTGGTGACCTTCAATCCCAGCGTGATTGCACCGAAAGCTGACATGCGCTGGTCCTCTGAATAATGAACGGCACCAGCGGGAGGAGGAGTTGGTTGCGTAGGGTCTGCTTTTTCAACAGTACCGACAGCAACATAAAAGTCAGCTTCACGTTGGCTGTAGAGCCGAAGTAAAGGGGCCACTGTCCAGCCATTGAGGAGAGGCTGAACATATTCACCTTCAAGTGTATGTGCTCTAATACCGAAAGTATCTGAATAATAGCGATACGAAAGCCTCGCCGTGCCGTCAGTCCAGTCAAAATGATGGTTCCAGCGAGTGAGAATCGTTGTATTATTGCGTTTTGTTGGTCGATGATCATTGACCTTATAGGGATCCGAAAAATCACCGTTCCCGTTAGAGTACCCAAGATTGAGCTGAACAATATCCCCCTTTGATAAAATCCTTGTAATGCCGAAAATACCAGAGTAGATCTTTTTTTTGTATTCGGTATATGGCGGAATAACCGGATTAATGTCATCACGGTTCATGCTGCCGCCAAGAGTAAACGTGCTGTTTTTATCGTCCGTTGAGAGACTCCCCTGAAGAGAAAAGGTGCGTGAAAGATAATCGCTCTCCTTGGAATAGCCGCTGCCGAAACTCAATGTTCCGCTTGAAAAGTAGCGTGTCAGCTCAACATCTATTGCACGACGTAAGTCAGTCATCTTTGTCAAGCCCGAGGAATGATACATGGGAGATGCGCCGGAAACTGAATCAGAGGTGAAGCTTGTCCCTAAAGACCACACCCCTGCAACGGGCACTACAGCCTTCACGGAGTAGGCATTTACTCCCATCCTGCTTGACGAACCAGCTGAAGAGGCTCCACTGATACTATTGACCCCATCACCTATCTGACTGTCTTGGTAATGCAGATATTTGAAGCTTACCACGCTTTCATCCGGAGCTGCCTCAGCATAGGCAAACTGCACTGAAGGCAGTGCCATAGCTGCAGATAGAAGAGCAGTACCAAGAATCGTTGACTTTGTTTTCGAACACGATACCATAGATCTCATGTTTTGAAATTCTTGCGAAGGAAATAAACAAATTGATCGTCAAACCCTTTAAATGTATTATGATGAAATACCAGAGCAACACGATATCAATTTCATAGACAGGTAGAGACAAAAGATAATACCTAAAAAGGAGAGGGAGAAAACCCATGAAAAAAAATATTTGTTTAGCTGCAGGAATTGCAGGAATACTTCTTGGTACATTTCCCACTGGAGCTCATGCTGAAGGCAGAATGCATTCTCGAGAGTGGCGAGGTGGCTCTCATTGGGGAGGGAGAGGCTCTTATGGTGTATGGAGAAGACCTTATTGGGTATGGGGAAATCCATATTGGGCATGGAATGGAGGATATCTGGTTATTGATACACGACCGAGTTTTATTGTTCTGCCGGGATACGGCTTTTCTGTTTCTCTATGCACTCCTTATGACATGATCTATTACGATCATCTTTACTATATATACAATAACAAGTTCTGGTATTCTGCTCCTGATTGCCGTGGGCCATGGGTTGTTATCCATGAAAACGATCTGCCAGATATCATAAGAAAGCATAACCTTGATGATATAAGGGAAGCACGTGATATTGAGTCGCGAACTAATGGAGATCATGGTGATCTCGATAACAGCAAAAATCAAAATGACACGCATCGTGACAGTCGATCAGCTGATATCGATCACGACAAGATAAAGGAATGAGTTATGTTCATGGACGCAGGTATACATTGTTTGTCAAAGGGATATAAGAAAGCTCCTGATTGTAACGAATAAACAAGAAAACAATGAAAAAGACAGTAATCGCATTATTAGTTGCTGGAGTTGGCCTATGGGCTGCACCGGCTTTCGCCGAAGATGGCGTGGATACCAGAAAGGCAATACCGGATTCAGCTATAGAAACAGGAAATGGCCTCTGGTCCCCATCACCTTCGCCTTCTGTTGTCTATACTCGTCGTGGCAGGTTGATAGCGCCGGCAGCATCACCTTCCGGAGCGTATGTTAGTGCTGATATTGGTGGAGTAGAAATGAGCAATGGCGATTTCAGCAACTACTATAACTATAACTCAGGCATGACGCTTCTTGGAGCTGTTGGCTATGGTTTCAAGAACAACTGTAGAATTGAGGGAGAAGTTGGATATCAGACCAATGACAATAAAAACTATTACTGGATAAATGTAAACAGAAATATCTCCGTGACCTCTTTTCTCGCCAACGGCTACTATGATATTCCTGTTTTCGGTACAGCACAACCTTATGTAACTGCTGGTGTTGGGGTGGCTGATGTCAATACCGGCAGCCTTGCCATGCGTGGAGGACGGCCTGACCTGCCCTCCATCAATGAAACTGCATTGGCATACCAGGTTGGCTTCGGCGTCACAATTCCGCTCAGCAGCAATATAAAACTTGATGCACGCTACCGCTATTTTGCAACGAATGTTACTGTTGATACCGTCTTTGAAAACAACAGATTATCAAGCAACAGCGTGCTTCTTGGGCTAAAGATTGGCATTTGAAACAATCGCAAAAACATTGAACCGGAAAGTTTGCAGCAACTCTTCCGGTTCAATGTTTGAGTAATTTTCTGTTACAAGACTACCTCCTGAACAGAGACCACGATGGTTGCATCTCTTCGCCTTCGCTTTGCAATAAACGTCTTTGATTCTCACCGGTCGAACTCATGACAAACAATTTCTTCTTTCCCTGACGGTTGGACGAAAACACAATCATTCCTCCATCTGGAGACCATGCAGGGTGTTCGTTCTCCCCAGCACTTCTTGTCAATTGCTGCAGCCCCGATCCATCAGCATTGATGACAAATAAATCGATCTCACCTTTATTTTCCATTGTTGAGTAGGCAATTTTATCCCCTGCCGGTGACCATGATGGTTGGGTATTGTAGCGTCCACTGAAGGTTAGTCGTCGAGTCTCACCGGACTGAATATCCTGAATAAAAATTTGAGGCTGGCCATTTCGCGAAGAAACAAACGCCATTTTACTACCGTCTGGAGAAAATGTTGGAGAAACATCGATACCCCTGTTGTTTGTCAGCTTTCTGGAAAGTGATCCATCGGGTTTGATAAGATAGATTTTCTGATCACCTTCGAAAGAAAGAGTTGTCGCTACCTCGTTGTTGTTTCTCCAGCTGGGAGCAATGCTGACGCCGCTTTTACTTGCGGCTGCTATTTTCTTGTCTGCAAGGTTCTTTATGTAAAGAGCCGGTCTGCCGGATGTAAAGTCAGTATAGGCAAGATACCTGCCATCCGGAGAGAGCGCTGGAGTCAAGGATATGGATCGGGAATTGGTAAGCTGTTCAACGCCGTGTCCATCAAAGTCACATTCATAGATCTCCTTGAATCCGGTTTTATTTGAAACATAGACAATCTTGCTGCCGAAAACCGATTTTTTGCCGGTAAGAAGCTCAATAAGATCTTCGCAGAATGCATGACCGATCGATCGAAGATGATCCTCTTTGCCTGTATAGGTTTTTTTAAAAAGGAGCTTGGCGCTTGCAATCTCATAAACCTCAACATCAAAATTGATAGAGCCAGCTTTATTTGAAACCGTTCCACCGGCATAGACTTCTCCACCTACAGAACTTAGAGCGCCGAAATTAATAGTCACACTCTGTTTGTCTTTCATCTCCTTTACATTGAGCGGAGGAGAGAGGAGTGAAAAAATTCTGGTAAAATCAAGGCCATCATGTACAATGGTATCAAGACTCTTAGCCCAGTCACTCTCTTTTTTTCCAAAAGCATCCGGCTTGTTGAGTACAAGTGCGAGCTTACCCGATCCCTCCTTGCGGATAGCGATATAATCACCAGGTTCAGCAGCATTCAGGTGCAGAGGGATAGAAAAAAAAGCATATAACGCAATAATACTGCATAGAATGGTTTTTCTGAAAAATGGCATGGTAAGAGTAAAAGTCTTGAATATGACAGAAAAATACTTGTAAATTTAACTCGTTGAATTGGTCAAAGAAGAACTGAATCATGAAACGCTGGTAGAGAACAGGAACCACGGAGTTGGTTTCAAATCCAGATCTGCTCCGGAAAATGTACTTTTTTTTAGTCATATCGAAAAATTATACCGCTACTTTAGCAATTTTGCTTGACAGAGTATTGACACTGAAGAGGCTATATTGTTGCGCTTCAACACCCGAGTACTCAACTTGTCGACAGGAAAACAAAGCATGCAATTAGCTTGCTTGACGACCATGATAAACTTATAATAAGAGGCGATGGTTTGTTCCGCTATAACCTTATTATCTTGTCAAATAACAACAACAGGTGAACGCTGGTGTCAGGAATTCTGAAAATAGCATTGAAGCTTCTTGTCAATGACAAGAGCAAGTTTATCGCCCTCTTGGTTGGCATTACGTTTGCCGTATTTCTCATGATTATGATGATGTCGATGTTTTCGGGAATATTAGCCCGCTCGTCATCATCTGTTTATAATATCGGAGCGAAAATCTGGGTCATGGATCCGGCGGTGAACAACGCCACCAGCAGTATTCCTATGCCTGATTATGTACTTTCAACAACAAGAAGCATCAATGGCGTTAAATATGCAGTTCCTGTTTATTTTGGCAACGCGCTGGTCAAACTCAAAAGTGGCGCTTATCAGGCAGTATCAGTCGTCGGCCTTGACGATGCAACCCTTTATGGCAGGCCGGAACTGATTGAAGGAAAGATTGAGGACATTTATTCCGAAAACGCTTTTTTTGTGGTCAAGGATGCGGAATTCAAAAAGCTTGAAAGTCCCAAAATTGGAACGGAATTTGAGATAAACGATCATAGGGGACGTGTCGTCGGTTTGGCAAAAGTTGCTTCAGGGGGTCTTTTTGGCATACCTACGGTTTACACGACGTATAATAGAGCAATCACCTACATTCCTTCCATGCGCTTTACCACCTCTTATATTTTGATTGAACCGAAAAGTGAAGCCGATATTCCGTTTATTCAGCAGCGAATCAAAAAACTTGGCTATCAGGCTCTTACCCGAGATCAGTTTGTGAGCAAAATCTCTGATTTTTATACATACCAGACTGGCATGGGTTTGAATGTTATGATGATGACAGCAATCAGTTTTATTGTCGGACTTTCGATCTCCGGCCAGACCTTCTATACCTTTATACTCGAAAACATTGAACGGTTTGGTGCCTTGAAAGCCATCGGGGCTAAAGGGCGCGAGTTGATTACAATGATTCTTTTTCAGGCATCCTTTACGGCAATGCTGGGTTATGGACTTGGTGTAGGCTTGGCCTCAAGTCTTATGATTCTAGCCAAGCTTCGCTTGCCAAGCTACGCTGCGCAGGTTACTTACACCAATCTCATCTTTGCATTTTTTATGGTTCTCATTATGGCAGGAGTTTCAAGTTATATCGGTATCCGGAAAGTTCTCCAGATACAACCGTTTGATATTTTCAGGGGCTGATAATGAGAAATGTAGCCATAAAGGCCAATGCATTGGTAAAGTGGTTTGGAGAAGGAGAGACTAAAACCACAGCAGTGAATAGAGCAAGTTTTGAGGCTGACTTTGGAGAGCTGCTCTATATTGTTGGTCCGTCAGGAAGCGGTAAAACTACCTTGCTTAGTATGATTTCGGGCATTCTCAAACCAAACGAAGGAAATGTTCAGGTAGAAGGCAAAGATATCTGGCAAATGAAAAGTGACGAAATTGCCGATCTTCGCTTGCACAAAATCGGCTTTGTCTTTCAGGACTACCATCTCTTTCCTCGCTTGACCACCGTTGAAAATGTGGCGATTCCGTTGATCCTGAAAAAAATGGATTGGAATAAAGCGCTGAAAGTTGCCCTGGAATATCTTGACATCGTCGGGCTTACCGATAGAGCACAGCTGCAACCGGTCAAGCTCAGTGGCGGTGAGCAGCAGCGTGTGGCAATTGCACGGGCAATTGCAGGCAATCCAGATATCCTGATCTTTGACGAGCCGACAGCTTCGCTTGACGGTGATACAGGAAGAAAGATTGTCGAGTTTATCAAAACAAAAATACTCAATACAGAGCGATGCGTCATCATTGTAACACATGACAGTCGCATTTATGAGTATGCAGACTCAATCATGAAAATGGAAGATGGAAAAATAATAGGCTTTGAACGCAATACCTTAACGGCATTATGAGAACTAAACTTTTAATCGGATTCGCCGTCATTGGCGTCCTGCTCGCGATCGGTAGTGCCTATATTTCAGGGATACCCGCTAAACCTCAACCTCCGGCCTTCAAACCTGCATCGAACCCTTATGCACAGGGTATTTATGCTAACGGTATTGTTGAAACTGCCCAGACCAGTGGAGAAAATATCAATGTCTATCCTGAAGTTTCGGGTACCGTGGTTAAAATATTCGTTACAGAAGGCCAGCATGTCAAGGCAGGAACACCATTGTTGATGTTGGAAAATTCCGTACAGAGCGCCGCGACTGCAGCGGCCAAAGCCCAGATTGAAGTTGCCAGAGCTACCTGTAAAAGCCTGCAGGATCAATTCAGTAAACTGAAAACCTCTTTTGCGCTTGATCCGAGATCGGTAAGCAGGGATGCACTGGATAACGCAGAAAATGCCCTCAGAGGAGCGAAAGCAACTCTGGAACTCACGCAAAAACAGTATCAGGCTGCAAATGCACTTTTGGGGAAGTATGTTCTTAAAGCGTTATCGGATGCTTCTGTATTATCGATGAACACTGCTCTTGGCAGTTATATTTCAAGCCAGGGTGTCTATAGTACCTATACAGGGTCGTTTCGACCTGTTATAGTTCTGGGAAATATGAAGGGTGATCTAGCTGTCCGCTGCTATATTGATGAAATACTGATTCAAAGGATTCCTGATCCTTCAGAGATTCATGCAAGGATGTATATTCATGGAACGGATATCAGTGTTCCCTTGAAATTTGTGAGAATACAGCCGAATGTTTCCCCGAAAATAGAGCTTTCAAGCCAGAGAACAGAGCGGGTAGATGTCCGGGTATTGCCTGTTATTTTCTGTTTTGAAAAACGAAAAGGCGTTTCAATCTATCCAGGTCAACTTGTTGATGTCTACATTGCCGAGAAAAATAGTAGCCCAAAAAAATAGTGCAGCATATCATGGTTATCATAGAGACAGCGCACTCCTCGTTATTTTCGGGATATCCCTCTTCCTTTTATCGGGCTGTGCCGTAGGACCAGACTTTGTACGTCCCGAAGCACCGAAGGTTACACGGTACAACCAGGAAGGCGATCCCAGAGAGACCGCTTCTGTTGATGGTCTTTCACAACGCTTTGACGATGGTGTCGTACCAGTAGCCAACTGGTGGCACATGTTCAATTCAAAGCAGTTGGATGCCGCTGTTGCTCAGGGTCTTGCTGATAATCCCGGGTTACAGGCGGCGACGGCGAGTCTGAGGCAGAGTCAGGAAAATTTGCGAGCCAGCTCAGGCATTTTTTATCCACAACTCAGCGCAACGTTTGCCGTTAATCGCCAAAAAAATTCAGCGGCAGCCATAGGGAGCACTGCCCCTTCAACTCTCTTTAATTTCGAAACCTTATCTTCATCGGTAACCTATGCGCTTGATGTTTTTGGCGGTCAACGTCGCGCTGTTGAAGGATTAGCTGCTCAGGTTGATCAGCAACGCTCGTTAACTCTGGGCACCTATATGATGCTCACGGGAAACATTGTCAATACCTCTATTGCCATAGCAGCGTATCATGCACAACTTGATGAGACAGGGGAGTTGATTGCGCTGGAAAAAGATCAGATCAGTGTAGCTGAAAAACAATACCAGGCAGGTATAACCACCTATGGCGCCGTACTCGCGTTACGTCTTCAACTGAAAGCACTTGAAGCGACACAGCCTCCTCTAAGGCAGAAATTAAGCCAGGCGGAACATCTGCTTGCTACGCTTGAAGGCAAGGCACCAGCTGAATTTCAACCACCGGCAGTTCTGTTATCCGATATTGCACTGCCGCGCCAGTTACCGTTATCGCTGCCCTCGGAACTGGTTCGTCAAAGACCGGACATTCTTGCTGCTGAAGCTCAGTTACATGCAGCCAGCGCAGGGATTGGTGTCACGACTGCCGCCTTGTTTCCGAGTGTTACTTTGAGCGGAAGTTATGGCCAGAGCAGTCAGACAACGAATAACCTCTTGAACAGTTCCAGTAATGTCTGGGCGATAGGGGGGAATGTAACGGCTCCGATATTTAAGGGTGGTGCGCTTCTATCACAACGTCGGGCGGCAATTGACGCCTACCAGCAGAGTTTAGCCAGCTACAGGCAAACGGTTCTTGCAGCATTTGCTCAGGTAGCAGATATTGTACGTGCTTTGGAGCACGATGCGGAACTGGTGCAGACAGAAGCTCAGGCGGTGAAGGATGCCAGGCTCGCCATGGATCTTCTTACGGCAAATTACAAGGCGGGAACAGCTGACTATCTCAGGGTAATGGTCACAGATATACAGTATCATCAGGCTAAAATCAGTCACCTGCAGGCTCAGGCCCAGCAACTGCAGGATACGACCGCACTTTTCGTTGCCTTGGGAGGGGGTTGGTCGACTGACCCTGAGGCGAAAAAAGTTGTTCATCTGAACGCCAGCAAATGATTATGTTACCCATCAAGGCATGAAGGATGCAGAGAGAGCTAAGAAGGGCTAATTCAACACAAAGATGGAACAACAAACCAAAATCGATCGATGGCTTCTGATTCCAATGTTAGGGGTTATTATTATTGGATTGATGGCAGTCTATAGCGCAACCCACGGCACTGGTGATGCAACATTGTTTTACCGTCAGTTCTCTTGGGCTGTGATTGGTATCGTGGTTTTGTTTTTTGTTTACACCCATGATGTTCGTGTTATCCGCGATAATGCCTATATCTTCTATACCATAGGCATTCTGCTCTTGGTGGCCGTCCTGCTCTTCGGTAAAAAAGTTGGTGGTCATTCCAGCTGGATAAAAATCGGCTTTTTCAGTTTTCAGCCCTCCGAAATAGCCAAGATGTCGACTATTCTTGCTCTTGCCAGATTTCTTTCAGAAGACGAAACCGATATACGGTCAATACCCCACTTGTTTATTGCCCTCGGAATTGCTTTTTTTCCAGCACTGCTCATCATCCTTCAGCTTGATATGGGGACAACAATTACCTGTCTGTCATTTATTGCTCCCATGCTTATTATTTCAGGCTTTGATATCTATATCCTCATGTTATTTGCGTTTCCCCTCATTCTTATGCTGTCCGGATTTTTCAATGTTTATTTTATTATCGCGTTTGCCATACTTCTGTTTGCCATACTGATTGTTTATCGAAAGAAATTTCAATTGCACCAATTATTTGTTATTGGTACAGGTCTTGCCACCAGTCTTTTTACAAACCAGTTTGCCACCAGCCTTCTCAAACCGCATCAGATCGATAGAATTCAGACATTTCTTGATCCCATGAACGATCCTCGGGGCGCAGGATATAATGTTCTCCAGGCAAAAATAGCGATAAGTTCAGGGGGATTTTTAGGGAAAGGGTTTCTTCAAGGCACACAGACGCAGTTGCGATTTATTCCTGCACAGTGGACCGATTTTATTTTTTGTGTTATTGGTGAAGAGCTTGGTTTTATAGGAGCGGCACTCTTGCTTTCACTCTATCTTACGCTGATTCTCAGGTTGATCTGGGCGATATTCTCAATTAAAAACAGGTTCGTCGAGCTGACACTCACCGGCTATGTATCGTTATTATTTATACATATCGTTATCAATACAGGGATGACCATTGGCCTTATTCCCGTCATTGGTGTGCCCCTGCCGTTTGTCTCTTATGGAGGTTCTTCTTTGATTGGAAATATGATTATGGTGGGATTGGCGATGAATTTTTCGCGCAACAAGAGGAGTTTAGGGTATTAGTGGCGGAGATAAAAAAAGCTGAAACCAAAAGCTGTAAGCCGAATTCTGTGGATTACCCCCCTTAAAAGTTGGGTAAAACTGCAGCCATTTATCTAATGCGGCTTACCCGAAAACTCTCCTTTCAGAATTGAGCGGACCACTCTTCTCCCCGTCAGGGGAAAGTTTTCCTATTTAGCCTTGCTTCGGGGAGGTTTGCCAAGCACACTACATTACTGTACTGTCTGGTGGTCTCTTACACCGCCATTTCACCCTTACTCCGGTTGCCCGGAGCGGTTTTTTTTCTGTTGCACTCTCTGTGATAACCGGCTTGCGCCGTCATCCCCAGGCTTGAGTCCCAAGACTCTCGACCGGCACCCTGTCCTGTGAAGTTCGGACTTTCCTCTGCGTAGCCTGAAGCTACACGGCGACTGCACACTTATGGTTTCAGCTTGTCAAAGAACGTTATTACGCAGAAAAATTCATCATTTCGCTTCTTCAAAAAGTCGTTCATGAACAACAATTCGACCGCATGACTCACAAAGATAAAACCCCCCTTGCACAATCATGGTATGACGATTGGTTGGAACCCTCGTGTTACAGCCGGAACAGGCATTGCGGTTCAGCATGACAACAGCGTTCTGCAATGTACCGCTTCTAAGGTGGTCATACTTGTCGAGCAATCTGTTTGCTTCTGCATGCAGCAGATTTCTCTGCTCCTTGACCTTTTTTTTCAGAGAATCAACGTCTTCTGCTGTTTCAATAACAATACTCTCCAGCTCCTCCTTTTTATGAGCAAGCTGTTTGCTCAAGTCTTCAAGCTGCTGAAGCAGGACATCGTCCGGCATCATCTCTTCAGTGATTTCATCATAGCGGTTTTCAGTAATCAACTGACGACCTTTTTTCTGTATTTCCAGAGCGCGCTGCTCAGCATGAACAATATCCTGAAGCTGAATTTCCGCCTGCGCAATCTCTTTTTCTTCATACTCGATCTGCTTGGAGAGAGCATCATACTCCTTGTTGTTGCGGGCAAGGGTCTGCTTTTCCTTGAAGTTCAGGATTTTATTTTTACAATCGTGGATAGAGCCGTGCAGACGCTGTCGCAGCTTCAAATGATCGTTAGCAATTTTTTTCCTCGATTCAATCTGGCGGTTTGTAAACGTCAGATCTTCATCCAGCGCAATAATCTCTTCTGGCAGTCCTTTCTGTAAGCTGACTATGCTTTCTATCTGATTATCAAGGTGCTGAAGCTTGACAAGAAGGTTAATTTTGGTATGATCCACTACTGCTGGTGTTTTGGATTATTAAAGCATAAAAAAAGCACCTTCCCGGAAAAAGGTGCATATCTGTGTGTTGTATGTGAAAAAGTATGGCTGAACTGAATCGACTGTTGAGAGACTATTAAGTGTATTCACGTGCATATCGCAGGGAAGATTGTTTGTGCCCGAAAGGAGACTCGAACTCCTACACCTTGCGGCGCGCGTCCCTGAAACGCGTGCGTCTACCAATTCCGCCATTCGGGCATTGCGTTATGCTCAGACCTGAAAAATAAGCAACTGCCTTTTGCTTTAAGCGCAAAGATCAGTTTACTTGATCTCCTTATGCAGGGTATGACGCTGCATATTTGGATTGTACTTCTTCAAGATAAGACGTTCCGTGGTATTTTTCTTATTTTTTGTGGTTGTATATCTTGAAACTGTTTGCCCTTCTTTTTTGGCTTCAGTGCATTCAAGTGTGATAACGATTCTGTTTTCTTTTCCTTTTGCCATGGTGTAGCCCTGATCAGGTATGAGTTGTAATAAGAGTTGAGAATATAAGCTCTGCAGAGTGATTTTGCAAATTATGGGTTTTTCTTTCCATGATAACAGGAGAAAAGCTATTTTTCACTTCTTTAAAACACTTTAAAAGGTAAAGACATCGTGCTTGACAGTAACTTATTTCAGTATACCGGTACAACGCTCAGCTGTGAGGAAGTCAATCTTGAGGTACTTGCTGGTACTTTCGGAACTCCGCTTTTTGTAACATCTGCCAGGAGTCTCATTGAAAGCTACAGGGCTTTCGAGCGCGCTTTTGACACTTTACCCCATTTTACCTGCTACTCAGTCAAGGCCAACTATAATCTCAGTGTTATCAGAACCCTCGCTGAGCTTGGCTGTGGTTGTGACATCAACTCAGGCGGAGAACTCTATCGTGCATTGCAGGCAGGAGTCTCTCCATCTAGAATTATTTTTGCAGGTGTAGGCAAAAAGCCGGAAGAGATTGCCTATGCACTCGAAAGCGGGGTGCTCATGCTCAAGGCCGAATCACTTTCAGAGTTGAAGGCCATCGATCGTATTGCCGGAGAACATGGCAAAACAGCTTCAGTCGCCATAAGAATTAATCCGAACGTAACGGCCGAAACCCATCCCTATATCACCACTGGCGACAGTAAAGAGAAATTCGGTATCGATGAAGCTGAACTGCCGGAGGTATTTGCCCTGATCCGTCAGCTGAAGCATCTCACTCTTATCGGCCTCGACATGCATATCGGCTCTCAGATTTTCGATCCCGAGTATTACGTGGCGGCAACCATGAAACTGCTTACTCTTTTGAATACAGCAAAAGCCATGGGGTTTGCTCTTGAATTTCTTGATATCGGAGGCGGGTTTCCGGTCACTTACGATCCGCTTAAACCAGCCACACCAATTCAGCATTTTGCTGACAAGCTGATTCCCATGCTTCTTCCTGCCGGTATCACAGTGATTTTCGAACCAGGACGTTATCTGGTAGCCAATGCCTCGGTACTCTTGACCAGAATTCTCTATAAAAAACGTAATCACACCGGAAAAGAGTTTTTTGTAGTCGATGCCGGCATGACCGAACTCATTCGCCCGGCACTCTACCAGTCGCATCACGAAATTCAGACGGTAACCCGTCATGATAACACCATTGTGGCTGATGTCGTTGGTCCGGTTTGCGAGTCAAGCGATTTTTTTGCCCGACAAAGGGCAATTGGTGATGCAGGAGAAGGAGAACTGCTTGCGGTTATGTCATCCGGCGCTTATGCCGCGGTGATGAGCAGCAACTATAATGGCCGTCTGCGTCCAGCGGAAGTCATGGTCAATGGAAGCGAGGTAAAACTTGTTCGTAAACGTGAAACCTATGAACAGCTTGTTCAGAACGAACTCCTGGAAGAGCTTGAGTAAAGAGCCGGTATCGCTTCCGTACTGATCAATGAAAATTCATCACTGATGGAGGTTGTTGAAAATCCGAAGGGTAGCGTCGGCCATGTTCAGGGTATAGAAATGAATACCTTTGATATGATGGTCGATCAGCTCCTGAACCTGATTTGTCGCCCACTCAATACCGATTGACGAGACCTCTGTATCGTTTTCTGCATTCAGTACCTTAGATAACAGGGGGGCAGGGACTCTTGCACCAAGTGCCAGTTCCGCCATTCTGATCACGCCTTTTTTTGTTGTGATCGGCATGATCCCCGGAATAATAGGCACGGTAATACCCCCAATTGCGCAACGCTCTACAAAGTCGAAATAGTCCCGGTTGTCAAAAAAAAGCTGTGTTACAATGTAGTCAGCCCCGGCATCGATTTTTTCCTTCAGATACTCAATCTCTTTCAGTCTGTTTGGTGTTTCAGGGTGACCTTCAGGAAACCCCGCAACCCCTACACCAATTGCAGGGTAGTTGGTTTTAATAAATCCGACAAGATCTATGGCATGTGGAAAATCCTTGATAGCTTCATCAAGAGAAGCAACTCCAGCAGGTTTGTCACCCCTCAGGGCAAGAACGTTGGTGATGCCGTTCTCCTGATAGTTCCGCAGAATCGTTCCGGTCTCCTCTTTGTCAGAACACATGCAGGTCAGATGAGAGACAACAGTCAACCCCGTTTCTTTCTGAATTTTTGTCACCAGATTATGGGTTCTTGAACGCGTCGAACCACCTGCACCATAAGTAACACTGACATAGGAAGGGTTAAGTGGAGAGAGTGCAGCAATGGTTTCAAACAGCCTTTCCCACTCTTCATCTTTTTTAGGAGGGAAAAACTCAAAGCTGAAGACAGGTTTAACGGCCGCGCTCAGTATCTCTTTGACAAGCATGCAGATAAAAAGGATTAAAGGCGTGATTAAAAAAGAAGAATATACAACTCCTCATGATATAGTTTTACCAAGTTTTTTTACTGCTTCTAAAAAGCGATTCGGACAAGCTGAAGAATAAGGCAATTGATCTTTTTGTTATTTCGTATAAAAAACGTAATTACAGTATTATATGATTGCTGCCTTTTCAATCTGATCCGTTTGTAATGGCACCCTATCCGGCATTGCGATTGCTTATTATAGTCATAGTGGGAATTCTCGCAGGCGTAAATCTCCCAAGCCCGCTTGAGGGATGGCTTCTTTGCTGTGCACTCTCTCTTTCCGTTCTTATAGCAACTCTTCTCCATGAAAAATTCAAACAGAAAACCCCTGCACCGACTCTTTTCACGACGCTCAGCTACTCTCTTTTTGTACTCTTCTGTTTTGCCGCCTACAGCACATTCCGGTTTAACTATCTTCCATCCGATAGTCTCTTGCGCTTCAGTGGCAAAACGGTTCTGCTCTACGGGAGAGTAGACGGTCGACCCGACCTCTCTGAAAAAGGAGGAAGCTGGATTATGGATGTGGAAGAGGTGTTTGATAATGGCCGGCAGGTGAAGCTTCATGACCGGACAAAGGTTTTTCTCCGTACCACCGGGTCACAGGGTTTCGAGATCAATGATGGCGATATGCTCCGTGTTAAGGGGAAGCTCGACCTTATTCCTGAAGCTGCAAACAGGGGAGAGTACGATCCCCGCAAAGCCGGTCGAATGAAACAGATTGCCGTTCAGCTTTACTGTAGTGGCCCCTGGATGGTGCAGCATGAAGGAGAGTCGCAGTTGAACGTTATTGAGCATTTCATGGTGCTTCCCGTCTACAGCTATATCATGAAGAGCCTTGAACAACTCATTCCTGCCGGTCAGGCGCGGAAGCTTGCAGCAGGAGTGCTGATAGGCGAAAAAGAGTCCATGTCTGAAGAAGTATTCGAATCATTCAAGCTGACCGGAACAGCGCATATTCTTGCGGTTTCCGGGCTCAATGTCGGGCTCCTTGCCCTCGCCATTCATATATGCCTTCAGCGTCTCAAGGTTACTACAGCAGGTCGTTGGCTCGCCTTTGCTCTCTTTGCCTTTATTCTGCTTGTCTACTGTTATGTAACCGGCAACTCTCCATCAGTCCAGCGTGCAGCCTTCATGTCCCTGCTGCTTATTGGAGGAGAGACCTTTGGACGTAAAACCTATCCCGTTAACTCTCTGGCCTTTGCAGATATTCTTATTCTTCTGTTTGATCCCCTTGACATCCTCAATCCAGGGTTTTTAATGACCAACGGCGCTGTTCTGGCAATTCTTGTCATCTATCCCCGTTTCATCACCCCTCAGCGAAAGGGGAGGGGGTTTGTTCAAAGCATCGCTCATCTCCTGTTCAGCAGCCTTATGGTAACCCTTGCCGCCATCATCGGTGTCTCGCCGGTCATTGCCTTCTATTTTGGAACCTTCTCCCTCATCAGCTTTCTTGCCAATATTCCCGTTGTGCTTTTTTCCAATCTCTTGATGTACGATCTTGTTCCGATGCTGCTCCTTAACCTTGTTTCGTCCTATGCAGCCTCTTTTTTTGCAGCAAGCTCATTATTCTTTGCTGAACTCACCCTGAAGTCAGCACGTTATTTCAGTACTCTTCCTTTTGCATCCATCAGCATCAAACCTGATGCAACGGAAGTATGGCTCTATTACATACTGCTTGGCGCCCTCCTTGTTTTCAGTTATCGAAAAGCATGGGGAAAGTTTGCTGTTTCACTCCTTCTCGGGATGAATGTACTCTTCTGGTACTCCTGTATCATCTCTCCTCACCCTGTTGTTCCCGATATGGTGACGGTCAATCTTGGTAAAAACCTTGCCACTCTCTTCTCCTCGGGCAGCGAAACAGTACTGATCGATGCAGGCAGGGGGGAGCCCCATGATCAGAAGCGAATTGCACAGCAGCTCGACGAGTACGGCATGGATGCACCCAAAGCCGTCGTTCAGTTTTATACCCCTGACTCTCTCATCACCAAACAGCCCGCACGTTTTCACTTGCAGCACGACAGCACAAAACTTTCCCTCTCATCCCTGCTCATTATCCGACCGCAAGAGAAAGTCCTCAAGCTCTGGAGCCGGCAACACTCGCTGCTCATGGCCTCAGGCACCAGCCATCTGAAAGAGACGGAACTCTACAAAGCCGATATCGCCCTCCTCTGGATTTACCGTTTTGCAGACAAACAGCAGCAGCAGCTCCAGACATGGCTCAACTACGCCCACCCGAAACACTGCATCCTCATCCCCGGCTCATTTCTTTCCCACTCCCACCTCGCAGCAATGCAGCGCTTCGCCACCACCCATCCAGGCATCGAACTCCGCAGCAAAACCCGTCAGATAGTTGTTCCATAGGGTGTGTGAATAAATATCTCACTCCATAGGTCACCTCTAATTAATTCAAATGGGATGCATTAAATAAATTTATTATCAAATATTTACCTCAGTACGCCATATTAAAAGTGTAATTATCTTATAAATAACGGAAAACAAAAACCATCCTGAGACGACAGCTCTTTTCATCCCGTAGGCCATTAGTGTTGAATCGTTATAGGCCAGACTATGAAGTAAATAGTTAGAAAAGTTGCAAAAAAATTGTCGTATTTGTTGGAAAAATCCATGACCCTTTGTGTTTTTCACTAATATGTTAACAATTGATAATATCTTTAAAAGAAACAGAAAAGGTTTTAAGTGTTTATAGCGTACTTTTCGGATAACATGTTAAGTCCTTCAGAATATATTATTCCGTAATAAAGCGGTACATACACAAGGCATAAGCGCTTCATAAGAAATGATTCCGTAATATAAGGGCAAGAAACTAACAAGAAACACCTGCCCTTGAAATTATGAAGTTAAGTCACTTGGAATTATCTACAGCCGATCGTACAAAGCTACAAGAAGTTGTGGCAAAAGGGAA
>Ga0209083_1000737_pt1 | contig 44155 bp, 65 predicted proteins | sample AM7aDNAmetaG_FD_184132 | JGI IMG/M metagenome (GOLD analysis project Ga0209083, IMG submission 184132) | Freshwater microbial communities from Finland to study Microbial Dark Matter (Phase II) - AM7a DNA metaG (SPAdes) (version 3) | ecosystem: Environmental > Aquatic > Freshwater > Lake ...
ACGGGCAGCGTGACAATGCACGCCGTGCCATAGGCGTAGGCTTCGATGCGGGTCAACTCTCTGCCGATAACCAGCTTCCAGGGGAACCAGTGACCGGCCAGAATGGCGAATACGGCCACAACTGCGCACAACAGGACCGACAGGTACAGATGAGTTTCCATCGTTTTCCCCCCGCTTTCTGAAAACCGTGCTACGTTAAAATAGGATACGGTTCGCCCCGTCTCCCACTCTCAGCCGTCACTATCGCTCTAGTGGCGGCTTTTTTCTTGCCAACGGACAATCAACACGCAGGTGACATGATGGCTGCTATCTCCTATCCTCACCGGACACAGAAAGCAGCTACCGAAATGCCTACGTCCCTCACCTTGCCCGTGCGCACCGAAGCGATTGATGCACGCCTGCTACCCGACATCATCGAACTCTACATCTCAACCAAGCTCGCTGACGGCGGTATCACCGAACGAACGGCGCACAACTACCGCAACCACCTGAACCCGTGGTCGAACTTTTGGACTGAATGCCCGCACATCCACAACTACCAACTGTCGCCGGCCATCCTGCGCAGCGCGCTGGACTGGATGCGCAGCGACTACCGCACCAGGCTGGAGCGCTCGCCAACGCCCAACGGTGTGGCGCATTGTTGGACAAGACTTCGACAAGTTTTCCTGTGGGCGTTCACCTCGGGCTGCACGGGCACGGTCAATTTGTGCGACTGGGCGCCGATTGTCTCTCGCGTCGAACCCGACGTGCACTTCCCAGACCTTGCCGAGATGACCAAGCTCTTTGCGCAGCCGGCCGGCGAAACCCGCCTGCGCGACATAGCGGCTATGGCCTACATGCTCAGTACCGGTGCCAGGCGCTTCGAGGTGGGGCAAGCTCGCACGGAATACACGCATTTTGTAACGCCAGTTACGACGCTGATTGTCGGCGCGGATCACAGCGGATGGACGCATCTCTACCAGGTGAAAGGCGATGCCACTGGCAGCGGCTCCGGGCGCGTCGTTTGCTTCGACGGCATCTGCGGCTTGCTCTTGAAGTGCTACCTGCGCAGCGTCAACCGTACAGCGGGCGTCCTCTTTGCCATGACTGACACTGGGATTGGCCAGATGATAGAGCGCCATGCGGTGGCCGCCGGCGTGGGTGAGGTTTCGCCACACGGGCTGCGCAGAATGCTGTCTGATTACTGGGATGAGACGCACGGCATGGGCGGGCGGCATGCGCTGAAAAAGCAACTGGGGCACAACCTGGACGGGGGAGACGTAACCGAACGGCACTACATCAGCCGCAACCCCAAACGTGTCGCCCGCGAGATCGCCAAGTGGCATGTTTCGCCGCTGCGAGAGTTGAAATGGGACTGGAATACCTTCCCCGTACACGTGCCGTAAGTAGCACATAGACCACCCCGGTTCCGAAGATCAAATGGCTTCGGAACATCGAAGACCACAAACTAAGAGCACCTGCGCAGAACGTCCGTGTAACCAGAGTGACATGTGTGCGACCAGGAGAGAAACGGCATGGATAACGAAACACACGTGGGGCCATTCGAGATCGTCGATTCCGGGCCGATGGGGAGCGTTGACGGATTGAAGGCGAGTCCTGAATTCGACAGTCAAGGAAACATTATCCTTGCGATTCAGTGCCCGCGCTGCGGTGCCACCATCCGGCACGAAATGCGGACGTTATTCGCCGGGTCCGAGGTCACCTGTACCTGTGGGTTCTCGTACACCGTCACCGATGACAGTTTCTTGTCCGCAGGTAGAAATTTCGAGAGTTTCAAGCGAGAGATTGAGAACTTTGGTAAGTAGCTGCTTATTCTCGGCAAGCAACGCTGCGACGGTCTCATAGTTCGCTATGGCCTTGTGGATGGTTTCGCCGATAGCCGGATCCATTTGCATTGTGAGGTTTACGGTCTGTACGTCTGCCATGTGAGTCTCCAAACAATCTAGCCCGTGTAGCTCAGTGGATTAGAGCATCTGACTTCGGATCAGATGGCCGGGGGTTCGAGTCCCTCCACGGGTACCCAATAGCCGCCGCCTCTGCCAAGATGAACGGCGGCTATCAATATCGGTAAAGCGCTCTAACTTCGGTTGGGGCGTTTTATTTTGCCCCGGTCGGAGTTGGCGCTACTACTCGTATACCAACCGAATGGTTAAAGGCCGGCCGGGGCGAGGGAAAAAGGCTCCGGTACAGGCTGGCCATTTTCCACGATGGTTTGAAGGTCGATAGGACTGCAACGCAACGCCATTGCCAGGTCTGCCAGCTTGCTACTATCGAACGGTTTCCCCTTGCGATAGCTCACGATAGTATTGACGTTCAACCCACTCAATTCGGCCAACTCGCGGTCGCTCTTAATCTTCGCTTTCCGCTTCAGTTCGTCCATCTTCTCACTGTCCACAATCAGGCGCATGATGTCACCTCCTTTCGCTATTAGACTATCACACTATGATGCGACATGCAATAGTCTGCTAGGATATGTTTTCCACAAAAGGCGTTTTGCTAGTTGACTATCCTATTAGACTATGATACAATCTTAATTGTAGTTGATTGACCGTCCAACAAAACAGCGCCGCGGTTGTCTGACCAACCCGGCGCCCGGCTCACGAAAGGACCAACACATGAGCACCCAAACTGTAGCACGCCCGACCACCAAAGTCAACCTGTCCGGCGAAACCGTTGCGACGGTCAGCGAGGGTTTTGGCTTGCAGATTCGCCACGGCGGTCAACTGCTGACGGCGCTGGAATTGGTAGAGGCTATCAAGGTCGCCAAGATGGTGCTGACCTATGCGGAGCACTACGGGTTGACGACCGAAGACGCCGCCAGCGACGTAGGCCAGATGGATGAAGACGCCTACATCGATGCACAGGCGGCCATGCTGGAGGACTGGCGGGCGGTTGTGGACAGCGCACTTGAGCGCAATGGATAGGCAACTGATTATCGCCTACCAGATGGATCAGGGACGCCGGGCTTGGGATATGGGCCTAAGCCCGGCAGTCGGATGGACAGATGGTCAGATAGCGGGATGGATGGGGGCAAAGTCAGATGAACACTCAAAAGGCACAACGGCAGTTGATCGACGAAGCGGCGGAATTGCTGAATCGCCTGACAGGAATTCAGAACGGAAGCGACATGTTTTTCAACGGTCGGGTGCTTCTCGCCAAGGCGCATTGCCGTGACCGCATCTCGCGCCGGCGCTTCAATCTCGGCATGATGACGGCGGGGCGACCGGTGGAAAATGCCAAGCACGTGTACGACTGGATGTGGGCGCATGTTGACCTGTACGCCAAGGCCGTAGATGGCGACTGCGACGTGCTGGCGACCGAATGCGCCAAGGCGATGGGGCTGGCTGATGACGACGGAAGTGCGCCAGTGTGGTTTACGTCCATCGCTTACCGTGTCGCCAACCGCTACGACAATGCGCAGGCTCGCCCGGTCGAAATCGTGCACGACACAGCGTTCTTCGCCCCGAAGGCCATTCACTACGAACTGGATGGCGACGTACTCTGGGCCTAACCGAACTCGTAACCAAACTCGCCTTGCCGGTGGGCGACATCACCGGCGAAAGGGAATCATGAAAGTGCAAAATCCGTTGAACCCGACCATTGACGAAGCTGAAGACCTGTTCGACGCCTTGAAGTCTGCCGTTGACCGGCTGGAAGCGGCCATCAATACCGAAGCCGTCATGCGAGCACGCGCCAAGGATGCCGAGGAATCGCTGAGCGCTGACGTTGACGAAGTGCTCTTGGGCGAAATCCTCCTGAAGGAAGGGGCGTTCGCTCTTGCACCGTCGTCCAAAGCATACGAACTGGCCATGAAGGCGCGTGTCGCCAGTTTGCGCACGTCGGAGCAATTCGCCGGTCAGTACATTGCAGCGAAGCGCGCACGCACCGAAGCGGACAATGCCAAGTCCGAGCTTGACCAGGCTCAGGCGGCATTCAGCGCCGTCAAGCACGCTGCCGACCTGAAGGCCATGATCCTGCGTGCATCGGTGATGTAATCGAATCGTTGGCGGATCTCAGGCAGGGTCCGCCAACGAACCAACATTCTCATTCTGAAAGGACATTTACCGTGACAACTTCTTTGATTCTTCGCCCGACTGGTCAACTGACCGAAACCCAAGTTGCCATGTTGGCGGAAATGGATTCGGAGGGGGACGCTGGGTTCGATTTTGTGCCCCTGCGGCTCAAGTTCCCGACGGGCGGTAGCACCGGCATGTTCATGCTGTCGGACGGCGATGCGCTCAAGGCGCCCATCGAAATGATTGTGGTTGCAGCGCAGCGCGCGCGGGCGTACTGGCCATCGAAAAAGACCTTGGGCAAGCCGCCGCTGTGCAGCGCGCCCGATGGGGTGACCGCCCGGTTCGACAGTGCCAGCGAACAGGTTAAGGTCGCCTTGACCGCAGAGGTACGCCATCCGGCGCTCTCGATTGTTGACCCCGAAGCAGCTAAGGGTCCGTGGCAGTGCGCTGGCTGCCCGTTGGCAGACTGGGAATCAGTGGGCGGTGGTGGGCGCGGGCAGGCGTGCAAGGCCATGCGCAAGCTGTTGGTCGTGGTCAAGGGTTGGTCGATGCCGGCGATTCTGACCCTCCCGCCAACCTCGATCAAGGCGTGGGATACCTTCGTATCGGCCCATCGCCAGAAGGGCAAGGCATATTTCGGCACGTGGCTCACGGTTGGGCTGGAATCGTCCACGAACTCGGACGGCACGCCCTACGCCGTGGTCAGTGTCAAGGCGTCGGATGCTCTGACAGATCCCGAAGCCGCCGAGGTCATGACACTTCGTGCGCAGTTCGTTGACCTGGTCCGCAGCATGGATCTGTCCGCTGACGACTACAACACGGACGATGCGCCGGCCGCGTCGGCTCCGTCGCAGGCGGATGAGGATATGCCGCCGTTCTGATTCTGATAGTTTTGTTGCGCCGTGGCCGGACATCCAACCGGCCACGGCTCGATATCTCTGAGCAAGCGAAAGGGCACGGACAGATGGAACACGGCTTCTTGATCACCAAATACCAAGCGAACGTGATGCGGACTAACATCCGTGGCGAGTGGTGTCTGACCGAACATATCGCGGCTAACCTGTGCCTGGATGAACTGAACCGCATCTATGGCGCGATTAGCATCCTACGCAACGGGCCGCGCATCCTGCGGGCCATGAACACGGTAAAAACCGAAGTCGAATCTGAAAGGGGATTGACATGAAACTGACACGGTACGACCTGATGCTCTGGCTTGTAGTCCTCGTCATGTTCGTATCATCCTGGCAGCCTGCGCACGCTGTAACCAGGGTTACAAGCGCCACGCTGTTCATGCCCGCGGCGTACGCGGGCGACTACTACGAGGTGACCTGTCCCCAAGCAGGCGCCGAACTCTGTGCGGCCGGCGGCTCGGGTATAACCCCGGTGAAGCGACGGATTACGCTGGCAGCGGAGATGCCGTGACATCCGACGTCGTCAACACCTACCTGATCACTGACTACCTGTATCACTGGACATGCATGCAATGCGGCGCTGTGCACCATGCACGTCCAGGTGCAGGCGGGGATGATTGCAGGCAGTGCGGCGGCGGTTGCTGGACGTGCCATATCATCGCACCGGGCACTGGCGTGCCGTGGTATTTGCAGCTACTAGATCCCGAGTGCCCCACGTGCCGTAAGACGCTCTCGGAAATAACACGGATTGACGCACAGATGGAATTGTTTGGGGTGTAACGATGAGACGATTTTTGTACCGATTGATATTTTGCAACGGGCTGGGGCTGGCGTATCGGTCGCCACGCTGGTATGACTTGGCGGATTGGTTGGCAGGTAAGGAGGTGCAACCGTGACGAAGCGACAGCGCCGCATTTTGTGGCGTACATTTCGGTACACTCGCACCCACCCACGGGGATACTGGCCAGAGTGGGAGAGCGTTGAATTGGCCATCTGCGATAGACTGGCGACGCGTGGCTATCTGGACAGGGGTTGGTGCTGGAACTACATTTTGACCGCGAAAGGGTACGCAGCGATAGGGGTGCAACCGTGACGAAACAGGTGTACGTGCGAGAGGGTGATCCGGCGGTAGACAATCCATTAATAGGCTGGATTGATGTCACCGAACTGTTGGCGGCTATGGGCGTCGAAGTGTGCGCTACCACGGTAAGCGAACTGAGCGCAGAAAATGAGAATTTGAAGGCGGACTTGGAGAATTCGGAGCGGCGCATGCACGGATTTGAATTGATGTGGCGTAGCACGCAAAACGAACGCAATAGCGCGATGCAAGAACGCGATGAGTTGCGCAAGGTGCTATTCGACGCTCAGCAGATGTACGGAGCACAAGTCGTCATCAACAATCGGCAGGCTGCCACCATCGGGGACTTGCAACAGCGCAATGACGAACTGGCAACCGGTCTCGCCAAGCGGGACGCCTTGATTGCCATGCAGGCAAAGACCGCAGACATGCTGATTGCTGAGCGCGACGCCGCTCGCGCGCAACTGGCGGCGTGGGGCGACCGCTTCGGCGAACTGGAAGGCGAGAATGCCCGCTTGACTGAGGGGCTGATTTCCATCCGTGATTGCGCAGGGGCAATGGTGCAATCATGACCAAGAAGCTGACCGTCACCGTCACGCCAGATGTGACGAAGCTGCAACGGGAGATCGCGACGCTGCGCGAGCAGGTGGTCGAGATGGCCGCAGACGTGAATAGCAACGCGGCGCTTGTGGATGCTGCCAACGCCACGATCGGCACCCTTCGCCGCCAGCTCGCATATTCGGAAGCCGCCAACATGGAACTGCGGCGCAAGCTGGGGGAGACCTGGTCGCCTGACATGGACGGGCTTCGGATGTGGTGTGGCACCAATGAGTTGTTCGCCAAAGACCACACGATTCATATCAGCAAGGATGGGGTGACGGTCGATTTCCTATTGCCGGAAGGCTACGCGCTGTGCTGCCGTGTCAACCCGCAACCCGCGCCCGATGTCGAGTTCGTGCCGGATGAGGAGCCGGGGTTTCTGATATGACAGATACCCTGCGCACCGCATCCCTCTTTGAGGCTGACCGGCTGACGCTTGACGACGCCATCGCCCTGAGCGTTGCTAGTTTGCAGGCGTACGGCGAACGTTATCGACACTGGACAATCGCCTATTCTGGCGGGAAAGACAGCACGGCCACTGTCGCCTTCGTGTTGTGGGCCATCCGCAGCGGGGCAGTTACGCCGCCCGAGTCACTGACCACGATGTATTGCGACACACGGATGGAACTACCACCCTTGCAGCGGTCTGCGATGCGCATCCTCGACGACCTCAGCGCGAGCGGGTTCAAGACGCAAGTCGTCATGCCCAAGATGGATGACAGGTTCTATGTGTACATGCTGGGGCGCGGCGTGCCGGCCCCGTCCAACACGTTTCGTTGGTGTACCCCGCAATTGAAAATCGAACCCATGCACGCAGCGCTGGCGGGCCTGCGCGAGAGCACTGGCGAGAAGCTGCTGATGCTGACCGGCGTTCGCATCGGTGAGTCTGCGGCCAGAGACCAGCGCATCGCCGTCTCATGCAGTAAGGACAGTGGTGAGTGTGGTCAGGGTTGGTTCCAGGTGGCCACACCCGAAGCGATTGCGGACACGCTGGCACCGCTGCTGCACTGGCGCCTGTGCCACGTGTACGACTGGCTGTACTTTGAGCCGGAACGTCACGGCATGGACACGTCAGGCGTCGCGGCCGTCTACGGCGAAGACGACATCCGCACTGGGTGCATAGCCTGCAACTTGGCCAGCCGCGACAATGCGCTAGAGCGCCTCATTCGCCAACCGGAGTGGGACCATCTTCGACCGCTCTTGGAACTCAAGCCCCTCTTTGCCGAACTGAAAATGTCAAAACACCGCAAGCGCAAATCAGAACCGGAGTTGCGTAAGGATGGCACATACGCCATGAACGTGCAGCGCCTGGGACCGCTGACTATGGAGGCCAGAGCGTACGGCCTTGAGCGCGTGCTCGACATCCAGCGCCGCGCCGACGTCGACCTGATCAATGCCGAGGAGGAAGCGCGGATCCGTGAGCTTTGGTTACTCAACACGTGGCCAAATAAGTGGAGCGGGAACGAGGTCGCCGGCGATTTCCTGCTCGATGCGCACTCCGTCAACTCTCTCGGCGAAATCATCACACAGCCGTTACTCGCATGAAGTTGCTATCTGCCCGATCCCGCGTGGACCTGGCAGGACCTGACCGACATCCGACCACGTACAATGAGGTTGATCTGACATGCCGCAATACTACCGCCGTGAAATCGTTACCTGCCCGCACTGCGACAGGGAATTCAACGCCAATATGCTGGAAGTGCACAAGGCCAAATGCCCGCTCAACCCTGCGCTATTCGACCGGATTCGCGCCGCCCTGGACGATGGCACCGGCGAGATTGTCACATCCGTTCGCTACCAGGCTGACGTAGAGCGCCGAGCGGGTTTGGTGGCATCGCAGCCTCTTTATCGTGCGTGCGGCACCTGGAAGGATGTGGCGCGGGTGTTTGGTCTACGTTGGTCGAATCCCCTGACCAGACCCAAGCCTAACTACAAGAAACCGGTAAAACGATTGTCGGCACCGCTTGACGATGATGAGCAAACCCGCAACGTCCCCGGTGAGCATACGTCAGCGCTAGAGTATCGCTCGCCACACGTTGAGTATGGCCCGTTCGACATGCCGGTGTGCCGTGTCATCGTCATGGAACGCGAAGTACGATACGTTCTGCGCTGATCCATTGCCAATTCGTGATACAATTACGGCAGGGTAAGGGGGCGACAAGGGGCGAAACGCATGGACTTAGTAGTAGCGCCAGAAGTGGTGAGCGAACGCGTGGCGATTGTTACCTGGTTCCTGATGAGCGGGCACCGAATGCGCACGGCAGAGATCGCCACCTTGACCGGAATCTCCCGACAAGGCGCTTTTGCGCTTATGGAACGAATCAGCCGGGTGCTACCGATTCGTGAGAATGATGAAACCTGGGAGATGGTGACGCCGGAATAGGTCAAAGCCATCTTGACATAGTTCTGCTACGCTTGCCGGTAGGGGTATCCTACCGGTTTTTGTTTACGGCTTCACGGCATCGTCGATCGGAATGCGTTGGACGAATAATCGGTTACGTAGAGTATTTCTGGGAATGCCTGTCGCCCTTGAAAGCTCTATAAGATTGTACTTTGTTCCTTGATAGATGAGTTCCATGACATTTCGCCTGTTTCCGCTCTGTGTCTTTTTTGTGGCCCATCGGCAATTCGACGGTTCGTAAATTCCGTCATTGTCGATCCGATCTAGACTATGGTTAATGGTTGGCGGTTCGCCCATATCGGCGTAGAAGTTTTCAAATATAAGCCACCTTTCGCATATCGCGATCCCCCGTGCGACATAGTTCGCATGGTCGCGCGTGCCGGGTTTGGCATTGACGCGTTCAACCATGTGTTGCCAGGCTTTGTAAACCTTAGTCCTGGATTTTCCATGCGTGACGCTTCTTTGCTTGACAACTTCAATATCTCGGCAGCCGCAAGATGTCGTGTGCCCGACTACCAAATGATTCGCATCAACCGTGCACGTGGCTCCACAGTCGCAAGCACAGACGAATGCGGCCCTTGTGCTTCTGGAGTTCTGGCGCTGAAATCTGACGACCTCGATAATGGTGAGCCGTCCAAACTTCTTTCCGGCGTAGGCGAGCGTGGTATACTTTGTGTGCATGGCAGACTCCAATTCTGTCGTGACGTGGGCCGGAGTGTTGACGCACTTGCGGCCTTTTCTTGTGTGGTTACATCTCCATTATACCATAAGGGGGACAAATGAACGAAGAAGATCGCATTGCACCCCAAGCTGCAATACCACCCGAAATCTTGAAGCAACGCGGGGCGATTACGCTCTATCAGATTGTGGTCATCGCGCTGGCGGTCATCGGATTAACTGTCGTCGTGGGTGGCATTGTGCTCAGTATGTTCGATAAGGCGATCCCCGAATCCGTTATCGTCTTGGGCAGCATCGCGGTCGGCGGGTTGGTTGCGCTCGTGGGCAGCGACAGGGGACAAGCATGAGCGAAAACCACACATGCACTAACGTGGGCACCGAAGAGCCGTTTGATCTCGACGCAATGCTCCGTGCCATAGAGGAAATGCGGCGCATAACCGAAGCTGACCCGATACGCCGGGCACTGAGTCTGATGGGCGATTGGCGCCCAAAGATGTACATCGATCCTGTCCGCGCCGCGCTTCGTCCGTCAAAGCAGCCAACGCAAGACGCACCAGATGGGAGCCTGACATGAGCGAAAAGAGCGACCCTATCCCGATGGACGGCGACGATTACATCACGCAGGGGCCAACCCTGGCGCAGCGCATCGACCTGGCGGGCAAGCATCTGCAACAGGACCTGGCGCAAGTGGACATTTCCACAAGTGATCAACGCATCCTTGGCCTTATTGCCGGGCTGGAGATGCGTATCAACGCTCAGGACCTGCGCATCCTCAAACTTGAACAGCGCGCCGAGCATGCCGACGCCACCGCCGAACAACTGGGACAAATTCCCTTCAGCATCGAATGGAATGGCACGGCAGGCGGTATCCTCAACCATGAGGATGGCTTTCATGGCTGATGTACTGCCATCTGTCCAGCTTATGTTGCACCGTGGTCAGTTACTCCAAGGCCATGCCATTGAACGTAACGTCGAAATCCTGTGCGACAACGCGGAGGATGCATGGGCCAGGCTATTGACAGCCGGCGAATGTCTGCTCGTGGCGCAACCGGACAATCTGGCGGGGGTCAGGGAACGCTATGCGGGTTGGGTGTTTGACTAGGGGCAGGTGACAGCCGATGGCGCGCCGTGAGTACAGCGACGAAACCAAAGCACAGGTTATGGCCGCCTTGCTTACCGGGCAAAGTGTCAGCGCTGTCGCGAGCAACTACAAGATCCCGTACAGCACAGTAGGGACATGGGCAAAAGACGCCAAGGGGTTGGTTCGTGATTCACCGATACAAAAAAGGGAACGAATCGGTGAACTCGTAATCGACAACGTAGAGGCGGCACTAGAGGCTACCAGGGCGATGGCGAATGTATTTGCGGACACAGAATGGCTTAACAAACAAGAGGCTTCCCAACTCGCTGTTCTCTACGGCGTCATCTCGGATAAAACCTACCGGATACTTGAGGCGCTACCAGACCGCCCCGACGCAGACGACAGAAGCTGAAACAGAAGCAAGATCCAGCCTTCTCGCCTTCACCGCTTACACCAAGCCGGACTATGAAACCAACTGGCACCACGAAACAATGTGCCGGTATCTGGACAGTTTTATTGCCGGCGACATCAAGCGCCTGATGATTTTCGCCCCGCCGCGACACGGCAAGTCGGAGGTAGTCTCCCGACGCTTACCGGCCTACATCTTTGGCAAGAAACCAGACGCTACTATCATCGCAGCATCCTACGGAGCCGACCTCGCACGCAGGATGAACCGGGACGTACAGCGCATCATGGACGAGGAGCGGTACATCCGTCTCTTTCCAGACTCACGGCTGTTCGGCCAAAACGTGCGCACCGTGGCGCAGGGGACATGGATGCGCAACAGCGACATGTTCGAGATCGTCGGCAGGCGGGGGTACTACCTGAGTTCTGGCGTCGGGGGGAGTTTGACAGGCTCTGGGGCGGCCTACGCAATAATCGATGACCCCTTGAAAAACAGGGCACAAGCGAATAGCCCGACCTACCGCGAGTCTATCTATGAATGGTACACGTCCACGCTGCGCACACGCCTGACGCCCGACGGCGGCGTGCTGCTTACCTGTACACGGTGGCATCAGGATGACCTGGCCGGCAAGCTGTTGGCACTGGCCGCCAGTGACCCCGGCGCAGATCAATGGGTAGTCGTGCGATTCCCAGCCATCGCAGAGGAACCGGTCGCAGACTACGACAGACGTCAAGCCGATGAGGCGCTGTGGGCGACAAAGTTCGACGCGGAGAAGTTGAACCGCACGCGCATCAGCCTGGGTACCTACGACTGGAACTCTCTGTATCAGCAGCGCCCGGCGCCACGCGAAGGTGGCATGTTCAAGCGGTCCTGGTTTGACATCGTTGGGGCCGCACCGAAGAACGCCAAGCGCGTGCGTTACTGGGACAAGGCCGGTAGCACGTCAAAGAAAAGCGACTTCACAGCCGGGGTGCTCATGGCACGCGACAGCGACGGGATCTACTACGTCGAAGATGTGGTGCACGGGCAGTACAGCGATCTGGAGCGGGAGCGTATCATCAAACAGACTGCGCAACTGGATGGGCCATCGGTGGCTATCTGGCACGAACAAGAGCCGGGGTCGGGCGGCAAAGATTCGGCAGCGGCGACAACCCGTATGTTGGCCGGTTACACCGTTCATGCGGAGCGGGTGTCAGGTGACAAGGAAACCCGCGCTAGTCCGTTCGCTGCACAGTGCGAAGCGCATAACGCCAAGCTCGTGCGTGGCGACTGGAACGCCAGCTACCTGGAAGAACTGACAGCGTTCCCCAACGCGGCGCATGATGATCGCGTGGACGCGTCCAGTGGCGCATTCAACAAGTTGGCCGTGCAGATCACGTCGCTCGTAGACTTTGCCGATACCGAAGACGAGGAATAGGAGGTGGACATCATGGACGTGTTGACGCAGCGCGAAAAAGAGGTGGCGCGCTTGTTGGCGCAGGGAAAGTCCACACAAGAAATCGCAACCGAGCTCTGTATCGCACCCCGCACGGTCAAGATGCACCTAGACAATGCACGCGGCAAAGCAGACTGTACCAACCGCCTGCAACTGGCGATTAAAATCCTCAAGAATACGTCTCAATAGACGTATCCGCGTCCGCTTCAAGCCGCTACACTACCCGTAGCGGCTTTTTTATTTCCGGGACACGCAATGGGCTTGCTAGACGTAATCGCCAACAGGCTAGGATACGCAAAGGGGCCTACCACTACTGAGATCGCTCAGATGGTTGCCGATGGCGTCAAGGCCGCGGTGGTGCAAGCGCCCACCTGGCTATCTGCCACCGCTGAATCCGAACAGTACAGCGTGCCAGATCGCTCGCTACCCCAGGCGCAGCTTGAACTCTATCAGCGCCTGACCTGGGTGCAGATTGCCGTGTCCACCGTCGCCAACGTGATGGCAACCACGCCATTCAACGTACTGGAGTTGTCCAACGAAAAGACGACGGGGATCGTCAATCATCCGTTTGAACTGTTGCTGAGGCGCCCGAATCCGCTGATGAGCCGGGCCGAATTCTTGGTAGCAACGGCATCCTATTATCAACTGGCGGGCAACGCCTTTTGGTGGATGAATCGGCGCAATGAGACGGCGCCACCTGACGAGATTTGGGTAATACCGCCGCACAAGCTCAAGCCGGTGCCAGATGGAAAGATGTTCATCCGCGGTTTTCTGTACGAGACTGACAGCGGCGAACCTATCCCGCTCGAAGTCTGGGAGGTCGTGCACTTCAGGCGCTTCCATCCGTTGAATTCGTTCGTTGGCTTGTCGCCCATCGAAGCGCTGGCCACGGTCGCAACGGGCGACATGGCCATGCAGAAATGGAACACGAACTTCTTCGACAAGGGGAACGCCAAGATCCCTGGTGCACTGGCCTTTGCCGACCCGATCGACGATGACACCTGGAAGGCGATGAAGAAGGACATCAACAACGAATACGGCGGGACGCAACGCAAACTGATGATGCTGCGCAACGTCGGCAAGGGTGGCATCGAATGGTTGCCGATGTCCGTGTCGCAAGCCGACATGGAATTCTTGGCCGGGCGACGGGCAACACAAGAAGAGATATTCGCCATCTACGCGCCGGGCCTGGCCTCCATGCTGGCGGTCAATGCGACCGAGGCCAACAGCGTCAGCGGCAAGCGTACCTTTATCGAGATGGCCGTTTGGCCACACTTGGTGTCAATCGCAGAGAAAGTCACCAACGACATTTTGCCGATGTACGGCGACAACCTGGTTGGCGAATTTGAAGATATCCGTGTCACCGACAAGCAACTGCAACTGGCGGAAATCAGCGCCTATGGCCAGGTGCACACGGTCGATGAGGTGCGCGCCAAGTTCTACCGGACCGAAGCGCTCGGTGACGAACGCGGCGACCTGCTTGTGCCGGAAGTGGCGAGGATGTCGCCCAGCGTGGGGCCGGATGCGATGCCGCCAGCGCCTGTAACCGACGTTACGTCGCCCCTTGCGCCGCCTGCCGCACAGGATGTTGCGCCACCCGACACGGCCGCACAGACCGAAGCGAAGGCGCTGAAGCGCTGGATGCGTAACCGGCCCGGCGCTGACCCTGCACAGTTCAAGCGGGTACATTTGAGCGAAGCGGACGTGATGCGGATTGCAGGCAAGGGGGACGGCGCATCCGGGGATGCTCCCTTTCGTGACTGGCAAGGCTACCCGTGATTTACCGGGGCATGATGGGGCAGACAAGCAGCGTGCGAGTTTGGAACGTGACCATGCTGCGAAGATTGAGCAGGTATTTGCCGTGATCCTGGACAAGATTGCTGGACTGTCGAATATCACACCGGACAGCGCATGGGCAGCGTACCAGGATGCCGCGCCGGCGCTGAAAGATGCGCTGACTACGATGCTCGCAGACGGCGCGGCGTTGGGCATCGCGTTCGGCAAGCTGCAAGCACAAGCGCTGATGATTACGGCAAGCAAGCCGTCGCCGTATCAGGGCGTGAACTGGGACTTAGCCAACCAGCATGTGATTGACTGGATAAATGGCGGCGGGACGGTTGACGACCTGGGCTATGCGGATTTTGTCACCACGGCGATTGTGCGTAATCACGAAGCGGAATTTCGGGCACTGGTAGGCCAGTGGACGCAGGCTGGCACGCCGCTGCAGGAGTTGGTTGACCAGTTGCAAGCGACGGTCTTCTACACAGACCGGGCAACTATGATCGCCGAAACTGAGATCACGCGCAGTTTTTTTGAGGGGAATCGTGCAGCTTGGCAGGCGAGTGGAGTTATCGGGCGTATGCGTTGGCAGACCAGTAACGACGATCTTGTATGTCCTGACTGCGGGCCATTGAATGGGCAGACGGCACCGATTGACGGCGACTTTGATGGTTATACGCCGCCATTTCACCCGCGCTGTAGGTGTTGGGTAACGGCGGTGCCATCGTGATCACTATCGAAGTCAACAATTCAGACGCTCTGCGCAAGTTAGGACGCCTTGAGTCAGAAGTCACCCACATGCTGCGTGCGCCGATACAGCGCAGTTTGGCTGTGCTACATGCCGACATGGCGACCTATCCGCCTGTGCGACCGGGGCAACGCTACATCCGTGGGCGCGGGCCTACCAACGCTGCTGGCGAGGTCTTACGGCTGACTTCGCAACAACTCGGCAAGCGCTGGACAGAGCGCATCACCGAAGGCGGCGGGACGATCACAGGTGAGCTTGGCAACAACGCCACCTATGGCCCATACGTGCAGGATAGCGAATTGCAAGCGTGGATGCACCGCGACAGATGGGTCACGAACGAACAAGCCGCCGAGGATAACGCCGGCGAGATACAGGGCTTTTTTACGGACGCAATCGACGAATTCATAGCGTCGGCAGGAGGGGCATAGATGAGTAGGCACAACGCACACAAGGTGGGCGCGAGGAACGCCGCAGCGGACAAGCAGCGCATCACGGACATTCGCACCAAGGCGAACGAGATCACGGCTATCACGGTGGAACTGGAGCCGGATACCGCAACCATGTCCGCGCCGGCCAAAGCCGATGGTCAGGTGCAAGATGGCGTGATGGTGGCATTTTTCATTGCACCCGACGTCGCTACGCAACTGGCGGCAAGCGTACCCAGTTGGCCGGCGGGCAGCGAAGTAACGCTTCCGGCTGACATGCACGTAACGCTGTGCTACCTCGGCAACGTGCAAGATGTCAGCCGCTTCGTCAGCGAAGGTGACCTGTTGCGTTCGGTCGCTTTCTTTGCCCAGCGTGAGCCGCTCATCTATGGCGACGTTTCGGGGTCCGGGCGCTTCGTTGCCGACGAGGTGACGGGCCTTGAACCTATCTACGCCAGCGTGGATGCGCCAGAACTGGCAGAGTTTCAGGACCGGCTATGCGATGCCATCATGCCGCCCGATGGCGAGCACGGCTTTACGCCACACATCACGCTGGCCTATGTGCCGGCCGGCAAGCCAGTCGTGCCACAACTGAGCGAGATCCCGCTGGTGTTCGACAGTATCGTTGTGGCCTGGGGCGGGCGACAGACGGCTTTTCCCCTGTGCGGCGAGACGCGCAGCATGGGCATGGTGGATGACGGCATGGACATGGATGACACCGACTACATGGCCAAAGCAGGCGGGTTGCCGGCGGGCAAGGGCGCTGACCACGGACCGCTGACCAGGGTTGTCGCAATCAAGAGCGACACGGGCGAGTGGCAGCTTGACGTGTTGGGCGTGCCCTTTGGCGGGCCGAATGGCGGCAAGGACAGCGATGGCGAATACTTCGACGCATCCACCAAGTTGTACCTGGACAAGTACCCCAGCGTGCCGGCGGTCTACTACCACGGCTTCGGCGAGAACGGGCGCCCGATGGGTGAGCCGCAGTTCATCGGCAAGACGACCGGCTACCAGGTGAAAGCGGACGGCGTCTGGTTCCGCGTGGTGCTCGACAAGACCAACGCCTACGCCCATCGCATCTGGGATGCTGCGCTCAAAGGCATCGCCCGGGCGTCCAGTGGCAGCATCTTGCATCTGGCACGCTACGCCGGCAGCAAGATCACGCACTGGCCAGTGGCAGAGTTGAGCCTGATTGATGCGGTGGGCAAGCGACAGCCGGCCAACCAGTACGCGGTGGCGGTGCCGGTGTTGAAAGCGGTATATGCACAGGCGGGATTGACCTGGCCTGATGACATAGATGGCAATGTGACCGATGGACCAGAGGCGGGTGCAAAAGGCGAACAGCAAAGTGCACCTGCGGTAGCGTCGGGAGCGGCCAAACGAATGGGCAATCAAGCGAAGATGGAGGATACAGAGATGACTCTCGAAGAACTGCGCGCCGCGATGGCCGCAGAATTCAAGCGCAAAGAAGATGAGGATGCTGCCAAGGTCAAGGCCGAAGCGGACATGGAAGCGAAGATCAACGCTGGTGTGGCGGCCAAGATGGCCGAGATGACCGCACAGGATGTGGCAGCGCGGCGCTTGCCTGGATGGACGCCCGGCTCCGCAGCGCCTGCCGTCATGCACTACGGTGCCATGAAGAAGTACGACAACCTGTCGGCTGAGGATACGTCCATCCTCATCGGCTTGACCACGGCCGCACAGCGTGCCAACCTGAGTCAAGGACCGAAAGAGGATGCGTTCAAGGCGCTGGCGCTCAAGATCGACAGCTCCAAGGAAGATGTGCACGTGGCGGCCAAGTCCGCCATGCGCGAGGCTGGCATCCGCGAGACGGCGCTGAAAGCGAACGAAATCCAGAACGCCACGCTCAGCAACTACGGCGACGAGTGGGTTTCGACGGTGTGGAACTCGCAGTTGTGGGAGAAGATTCGTCTGGCCACCTGGGTAGCGAACAAGATCCCGACGATCGAGATCCCGCCCGGTGCCGACACGATGACCCTGCCCATCCAGGGCGGCAGCGCCACCTTCTACAAGGTCGCGCAGGCGATTGACCAGGCTGCCAACCCCGGTCGCCCGAATGCGACCTACACCACGAGCAAGGCGGGCACGATCAACAAGAGCGTGACCGCATCGAAGCTCGGGGCGGCGGTTGCCTACGCCGGCGAGTTGGAGGAGGATTCGCTCATTCCGTGGGTGAACTTCATCCGCACTGACCTGACCAAAGAGGGTGGCGAGATTCTGGAGCACGTCATCATCGACGGCGACACCGCTACCGCCGCAACCACGAACATCAACAACATCGGTGGCACGCCGGGCAGCACGGACGTGTACCTGCTGTTTGATGGTCTGCGCAAACTTGGCCTTGTCACCAACACGGGCAACAGCCGGTCGCAGGGCGGTGCCATCGGCGTGACGGCGTTCCTAGAGACGGTGAAACTGTTGGGCCTTGCCGGGCGCAACGCAGCCGACAAACGGTCGGTCGGGTTCATCATTGACATGTGGACAAACTGGAAGGCGCTCGACCTGGCTGAGGTCAAGACCCGCGACGTGTTCGTAGCGCCCACGGTCGAGCAGGGGATGTTGACCAACATCTATGGCTATGACGTGGGCGTCAGCGCCAACATGCACCGTGCCAACCAGGATGCGACCTATGGCCTGAAGGCGAACACTTCGGGCAAGGTTGACCTGACCACGGCAGCCAACAACACGACCGGCTCGATTCTGGCCGTGCGCTGGGATCAGTGGTTGCTGGCCTACAAGCGCCGCATGACGTTCGAGATTGCGCGCGACCCATGGAGCGATTCGTCCATCATCGTGTGCAACATGCGTGTTGGCCTAACGTTCCGCGACAACGAAGCGTCGGCCATCACCTACGGCATTACGGGCGTCTAAGGCGGCGCATTCGCATGACACAACCTGGACAGGACTAATCATCCTGTCCAGGTAGACAAGGGAGATAGACATGCCACGGCTTTACAATCTCAAGCAAGGCGTTGCGCAGGATAATGACATCAAGCCGAATGTCGTTCTGGCCAGCGCAGACGGCGCCATCAACATCGAAGACAGCACCGTCATTATCACGAAGGCCAGCGCGGCGGCGCTGACGCTGGCCGCGCCCACGGCTGGAACGCATGATGGTGTCATCATCAACATCATCACTAGCACGGCGTATGCGCACACAGTGACGCAGACCTCGCCCGGCTTCAACAGCGGCTCGACGGCTTCCGATGTAGCAACGTTTACCGCCGCCAAGGGCAACAGCATGATGATCGTTGCCTACAACGGCGTATGGTATGCCAGCGACATTCACGGTGTGGCGCTAGGCTAATCGAGGTCGCATGGCAGCATACTGCACGAACACGCAGATCAAGACGGCGCTGAATATCACGGTCGCTGACTACGATAGCCAGTTGACCGCGCTGGCCGCGTCCGCAAGCAACTGGATTGACCAGTACTGCAACGTGCCGGACGGCGGCTTTGCGGTGACGACTGATTCCACGCGCTACTACAACCAAGAGGATGTCGGCATCGACGGCGTACTCACGCTCGACATGCCGATCCTGTCGGTAACGACGCTGGTAGATGCCACTGGCGTAACGCTGCCAAGCAACGTCTACCGCCTGATGCCGCTCAACAGCCTGCACTACTGGCAGATTATGCTGCTACCCAGTCGCGGCTACGTGTGGACGTGGACGGTTGACGGTCTGGTAGCGGTGACGGGTAAGTTCGGCTGGTCTGCTACGCCGCCGACCGCGGTCGTAGAAGCGACAACCATGCTGGCCGGCTGGATGTTCAAACGCTATCAGGCGGCGTTGCAGGATTCGACAGCTAATCAGGACTTAGGGCAGCTGATCTACAGCGAGGCGATACCGAAGCAGGTAGTCGCGCTGCTTTCCGTGTCCCGCGTGGGGTACCGGTTGCTATGAGCCTTGACGCTGCGATTGACGGACTGCGCACGGCGGTGACCGGGTTGACCGGCATGAAACGGGCCTACGCCGATCCGCCTGAGTCTATCAGCGAATTCCCATCGGCCATCGTCTACGTGACGGGTGGGCAACTGTCAGCATCGGCGGCGGGTGGGGTGAGTCTGCACACGCTGGCGGTAGAGATCTACCATGCTCGCCAAGTGTTGCCCCAGGCGGTTGACGCTGCGAAGGTCTGGCCAGATCTAATGTTCGCAGCGCTCAAGGCTGACATGACGCTCGGCGGAGCGGTGTCGCACATCAACTGGCCAGTGACGTACAAGGCGCTACCGCTGCGCTACGGTGACCAAATCTACTACGGTATGCGGTTCGAGGTGACGGTGAAGATCAATGAATCATGAGAATGATGTAGCGGAGCCGAGAGTAGTGCGGTACATCGGGGATGGCTCCTACCTGTTTGGAGTGCCCGCGCGCGACTTGACGCAAGCGGAATGGAACGAACACAAAGCGCTCATCCTGACCAGTCCGCACGCAAGCCAGTTGTACGAAATTCCGAACGAGGATGCGCCGGCGACACAACCGGCACTGGAGGAGTAGATGGCGAAAATATATGCCGGTTGGCCATACAACCTGTGTCAGATGGGGCGTGAAGCTGCTGCAGGTACGGCGGTGGCTGCTACCATCGTCTGGCGCGGGCCGTTCGGGTCGCCCGAAGATGATCGCAACCGCAACATCGCAGAGGAGTCCATCGGCCTGATTGCGCCCACCACGCGCACGTATGACACGTGGCTCGGTGCGAAACTGGCGATGCCGGAGACGGAGTTGACCACACAGCAGGTGGCGCACATCCTGGAAGCGGGCATGATGAATGCCACGCCTGGCGCCGGGCCGGCTTACCTGCGCACGTACCTGTATTCGCTCACGGCTACGCCCAACCCGATCAAGACGTACACGCTGGAACTAGGCAACCAAATCAGCACGGCGGACCTGAAGAAACTGGTCTACGCCTATGTTGAGGAGTTCACCCTGTCCGGCAAAAACGAAGAGGCGTGGAAAATGTCCGCCTCTTGGCGTGGGCAGCAGATGGCGACGCTGGCCAACTTCACGGCTGCGCTCAGTGCGCCGGCGGTGAACGAGGTCATGTTCGCCAACACGTTGCTGTACATCGACGAGCCGGGTGGCACCATCGGCACCACACAGAAGCTGGGCGTGTTGATGGGTGCGTCCATCAAGGTCAAAACCGGCATTGCCTACGTGCCCGTTGGTGACGGCGGCCTGTTTTACACGGCGGTCAAGTACACCCGGCCAGAGGTGACGTACACCTTGACGCTGGAACTGGAGCAGGATACGGGCGTCAGCACTGTCGCGGCAGAGCGTGCCAAGTTTGAGGCGGGCACCGGTCGGCTGATTCGCTTGAAAAACACGGACGCTGCAACCCGCATCTTACAGATCGACCTGTCTGGCAAGTACACCAAGATCGGCGGCTATGACAAGCAGGGCGACGGCAACACGACGGTGACGTTCGAGGGCCGGTGCGACTATAGTGCGACGGACGCGCTGTTCTTCACTATCGCGCTGACCAACAAGTTGGCGACACTGTAACCGGAGGTACAAGTACATGATACTGACCAGAGAGCAGATCCTGGGCGCCAACGACATGAAGACTGAACCTGTCGAGGTCCCCGAGTGGGGTGGCTCCGTGATCGTGCGGGGCATGACTGGCGTAGAGCGGGACCGCCTGGAGCAAGACAGCGTCAAGGGCAAGGGCAACGACGCCAAGATCAACCTGATCAACATGAGGGCGCGCATGGTTGCCGCGTCCGTGGTTGACGAGAGCGGCAAGCATCTGTTTGGCAGCTCAGATATCGAGATGCTTGGCAACAAATCGGCGGCGGCGCTGACACGCGTCTTTACCGTGGCACAACGCCTGAGCGGATTTACGCAAGAGGACATCGCTGAGCTGACTGACAGTTTCACCGACGACCAGACCGGCGCTTCTATTTCCGCCTAGCCAGTCATCTGGGATGGTCGTCGGTTGAGTCTGGACTGGCAAACATCAGTGCGCGCGAACTGACCGAATGGCAGGTGTACGAAAACCTGTACGGCACGCTTGGCGCGGAGCGGCTAGATTATCTGTTCGCCCGGCTGATGTGGCTGATATCCAACATGCTGCGGGGCGAGGGTGACGTAACGCCGATTGACGCATTCATGCCCTATGCCGCTCAGGACAAACCGGCAGAAGTGAAGCGCAAGAAGCACCCGAATACGACTTGGTTCGAGCAGGCGTGGGCGGAGATGGGCGGCGCTGACGAAGCTGCGCAGATGGCCGATGAGATGTACGAGGATACCGAATGAGCACCGTGGCGACGATGGGTATCAACATCATAGGCGACGTGTCCGGGCTAAAGAAGGCGCTCGGAGATGCTCAGGGGTCCATGCGCTCTGCTGCCGATGGCATGAAAGCGGCCGGCGGCGCACTGACAGCCGGTGTGACGTTGCCACTGGTCGGGATAGGCGCGGCGGCGCTGAAGATGTCCACCGACTTGAATTCAGGCATGGCCAACGTGGCGAGCATGGGCGTAGGGTCGGCACGCATCCTCGAACTAAAGGCCAACGTGCAAGACATGGCCGTTGCGGTTGGCAAGTCCACGACCGACCTGACTGGCGGTCTCTACCAGGTAGAGTCTGCGTTTGGCGACTCGGCAGAGACTGCCAAGATACTGGAGATAAATGCCAAGAGCGCCGCGGCGGGTCTCGCGTCCACTACGGAGGCCATCAACCTGACCAGTGCGGTGACGAAGGGTTACGGCGACACCTCGGCGGCGGCGGTGCAAGCCGTCTCCGACATGGCGCTGAAAACCGTCGCTCTGGGGCAGACGACGTTCCCTGAGTTGGCAGCCAGCATGGGACAAGTTGTTCCGCTCGCGTCCAATCTCGGCATTGCGCAGAAGGAACTATTCGCCGTCATGGCAACGGGCACGGGCGTGACGGGCAACGCGGCGGCGGTCGCTACCCAGATGCGCGGCAGTATGCAATCGCTCATGGCGCCTACCAAGAGCATGACGGCGCTATTCCAGGAGCAGGGCTTTGCATCCGGCGAAGCGATGCTGAAACAACTCGGCTACGCTGGCACCATGCAAGCCATCGTCAAGGCGGCGACGGATTCGGGGCAACCGCTACAGGCGTACATGGGCAGTATCGAGGGCCAAACGTTAGCGTTGGCGCTGGCCGGGCCGCTCGCTGACCAGTACAAGTCCAAGCTGGCGGCAATGGGTGACGCTGCGGGTGCGACCGATGCGGCATTCGCGGCGCAAACGAAGGGTGTCAACTCGGCGGGGTTTGCGATGCAACAGGCGCAAATCAAGCTGGAGGTCTTCATGCAGAAGATCGGCGACGGTTTGGGGCCGGCTGTGTTGGCGGTCACCAACGCCATTGCGCCGATGGCAGATCAACTGTTAGGTTTGGCCGACGCATTCGCCAAGGCTGACCCTGGCACGCAAACGATGATTGTCGGCGCGGTGGCACTGGCGGCGGCGGCAGGGCCGTTGCTGATGGCGCTCGGCGCGGTTACGTCTGCGCTGGCTGTGTTGGTCAGTCCGATCGGGCTTGTCGTTGCGGCGGTCGCTTTACTCGGTGTCGCGTGGGCGACGAACTTCGGCGGCATTCAGGAGAAAACCGCACAGATGTGGGCGGTTGTGCAGCCTGTTTTTCAGCAGATGACCGACCGCTTTAACGCCGTGGTGACCGCCTTCCAGTCTGGAAGCACATCATTCACCGGCATCTTTGGTGAGCTTGGCGCTTCGCTGCTTGGCATCAACACCGACGTTTACGACACGACCGATTCGATTCGGGAATTCGTGATTGCGCTGACGGGTTCCGTGCCGGCGGCCAACGGGGTAGACACGGCGCTACAAGCCATGAGTGGCGTTATCACTCAACTGCAAGCCACGTGGGCGCAACTGGTAACGTTCTTTGCGCCATCGATTGCCAATCTGCAGGCTGCTTTCGCCGGCTTGCCTGCCAGTATGGCGCCGATGTTGCCAGCGCTACAAGGCTTGCTTGGCGCGTTCCAGGGCATGTGGACGGCGGTGCAACCGATTGTCACGGCGCTGGGTTCCATGGTTATGGCCGTCTTTGCCGTGGAAGGCGTAGCGTCCATCAACATGTTTGCGGCAATCCTGCAAAACCTGGGGCCAATCGCAACGGCTGTCATTAACAATATCACGCTGACAATCAACACAATCGCCACGGTGCTGACACAGGTGACGGCACTTGTGCAAGCCATTGCAAAAGGCGACTGGGCGGCGGCATGGACGGCCTTCCAGAATATCGAGCGGGCGATGGTAGAACTGATCCTGGGCAACATTCGCAACATGCAGACAATCGCTCAGGGGATATTCAACATTTTCAGGTCGGCTATCACGTCAACGCTGAAATCTATGGGCGTGGACGTGGACGGCATTATGAAGAATATCAAAAACACCTGGGACGGCATCTGGAAGAGCCTGTCCGATTCGATTGCGCCTGTGAGTAACGCTCTCAACAGTTTCCGCGACAATCTCAAAGCCTTTTTGGACTGGATACCCCAAGTGCCGAACCCGTTCGCCGCATGGACATTTACGGCACCGTGGTCAACACCGGCACCGGCAACGCCTGGCAGCCAACTAGGCCGCTCCAACTGGTACGGCGGGGCGACGCTCGTTGGTGAGTCTGGCCCGGAGATTGTCAACCTGCCGCGCGGCGCTGAGATTATCCCGAATCGTGCATCTAATCGCTTCGGCGGTGGCAATACATTCACGATCAACGTCACCGCACAAACGCCTGTTGAAATCGAAGCGCTGGCGCATAAAATCGAGCAAATCGCACGGAGGCGCAACTGATGGCCGGGCACAGCTACGCCGTAACCGATGGTACAACGACATTCAGCCTGACATCTACCAACAGCATGGTTGTGTCGCCGGGCTACACACCTGCTGCCACCAGCGGTGACGGAACGGTGACCGAGACGTTCCCGCTGTGGCTGTATGGCGCTTCGGTTTCTGCTTTGCAGACAGCGATCGCTGCGTTGCAACAGTTACTCAACACGGCAAAACTGCGCAATCTGGGCGTGGGACCTCCGCTCTTTTTGACCGTCCAGTTGTCAGGCGACGCATCGGCATGGCGAAGCCGCATCCTTGACGCGCGGCTCGACCTGGGCCAAACGTCATTGCAGGGGATCGGGCAAGCCGCAATGGAAGCGGCGCTCTATATCGAGCGGGTGCCTTATTTCGAGGGGGCCGAGGTCGAATTGAACCTGTCGGCCAACGGGCAGGCTGCGGCAACAGGTGGGCGTACCATCTACAATGACCCGGCTAACGGCAACTGGGTGCAAATTGCAGCGTCCGAACTGGCAGGCAATCTGCCCGCGCCGATTCGGTTGCAACTGACCAACACGATCGGCAGCGCACAGAACTATCTGCGCGTGCTCATGAGTGTGAACGCCTATTCCGATCCGGCCAACCTGGTACACTACCTGCAAGGTGAGGCGCGCCTGTCGGGTGGCACGCCAACGGCGGACGGCACGTGCAGCGGCGGGTCGAAACTGGCCTTTACCGCCGTTGGTAGTCCGGTGTTCGCGTGGACGTTACCGGCGGCGGACATGCAACGCACCAAGGGTGCGAGGGCTCGGCTGCTAGCGCGTTTCGCCTACAGCGTGGGCGACCTGTACTGTCAACCGCAGATTCGAGACGCAGCTGGTTCGTCGGTGCTGTGGAAAGGTGACGAACTAAACATCGGGCCGGCTGGCGGTGCTGGGACAGGTGGATTCTACCAAGACCTCGGCGTGATACCGCTTCCACCTGGCGGCTACGGGGCATCGTGGGATGTCTGCACGCTGGCGCTGGTGTTCCGCGGCACGGCGGTTGTCGAGCTTGACGTACTGCAACTGAGCATGCTGGACAGCTTCCGCAATCTGGACATTGCCGCTACGTCAGTCGCCAACAATGCGGCCATCGTGCATGACGGTATCGCTGAGATTACCTACGTCCTTAGCAGCGGAGCGTGGACACCACTAGCTACCGCGTTTGGCGGGCCGCTCATGCTCTGGCCCAACATGCTGCAACGCATCCACATCGTGCATAACCTGAGCGCTTCGGCGCCGATTACGAACACCTGGTCAGTACGTGCGTACCATCGTCCACGGCGGTCGACCGTATGAGCGACTTCGCCATCAACGTCTACGATGCCAGTGGTAACGCCGTGATCGTGCCGGGCGTGTTGACTGTCCAGCCTGAGCGGTGGGCAGCGATTGCCAAGGGCGGCATGTGGGACGCTGACGTTGCCCTGCGCGGGCCGCTCTTGGAATTGGTCGGGCTTGCATCGTGGTTGGGATACCGCCTGGAGATTGTCAACCGCAACGGCACGCCAGTCTGGTGGGGTGACATCCTCGCGGTGGACGTGATTGCAGGCGGTCTGCGGCGCGGCATCAGTCTGGAGGGTCTCGCCAACCGGTGCAGCTTGCGTTATAGCCAGATACAGGCAGGCGGCGCGGTAGCGGCGGCTGATACCGCATGGTCAAACGACACGGCATCGCAGACGAAGTACGGCGTGTGGCAAAAGCGCCTATCCGCCAGTCGCAACCTGGTGGCGAGTGAGGCGAGTGCGATCCTGGCCACGGCGCTGATGACGTTGGCGCAACCACATTTTTCGCTGCAACAGGACATCACCCCGCAGTTGGCGCGCCTGTATTGCTCCGGTCCCTGGCAGAGATTGAGGCGCTCTTACTACAGCTATGCCGGAGGTCTTGAGGAAAACAACCTGTCATCCGGCACGGCGCAGCGACTCGGGCAGGGGTTCACATCCTCGGCGGTGTCATTCGTCGCCAGCGACAAGACGATTCGCGTATCGTCCGCACAGTTCATCGGTTTTGCCAGCGGGACAAAAGTTCGCGTGTCCGGATCGGCCAACAACAACGGCAACTATGATGTGACCGGGGTATCATCCGACGGCAACAAGCTGACCGTTGGCAGCACCCTAACCAACGAGTCGGTCGGCGCTTCGGTGACGGTCACCGTGTACGGGCAGCGCTACTATGGGACATTCAGCCTGGCAGCCAACATCGCATGGACAGTGGCAGGTGTCGAATTGCGCCTACGCAAAATCGGCAGTCCGGCGGATGGCATCACCGTGCAGCTCGTCAACGACAGCAGCGGGATACCGGGCGCTGTCATCGAAACGGTGACGGTGACGGCGGCTAACATTCTGACCACGATGGGGTGGATAGCGTTCGCTTTCGCCAACACGAACAGCCTGGCCTATGGCACGACCTATGGCCTGCTTATTACGCGGTCTGGTGCCAACGATGCGGCCAACTGCTATGAGATTGACACTGACACGGCATCCGGCTACACCCGCGGCGCGCTGAAAGCGTATGATGGCGCTACCTACCAAACGCCATACACGGCAGCGGACCTGATATTCCGCGTGTTGGGCGCACTCGATACAGGCAAACAGACTGGCCTGATTCTGGCCGCGTCACCGAAATGGACAACGGCGGTTGACGTGCCAACAAGCGGCGTCGTGTCGAATCAGTACCGGTCGGGCGAACTGACCATGTATGATGAGATGGACGTGCTGCTTGATATGGGCACGAATCAGGCGGCGCGCATGATTGCGCGCACCACGCGCGAACTGGCGGCCATCGTTGCCGCCAAGCCGTCCAGTGGCACGGCGCGCTTGGCGCTGGACGGGACGCGCCTGACCGACCTGTACGGCCAAGATGTGGAGCCTGGCTTTTTGCCCGCTGGCGAGTGGGTGCGTATGGGCGACATGTCCGAACTGGGACCGTGGGCGGTAATGTCGCCGGTATTCGCTGAGCGTGCCGAGTATCGATGGGATCGGGGCTTGACGATTGAACCGGAGGGCGACTCATTGTCGCTAAGCCTGGGGGTAAGTGATGGCTGATAGTATCACTGAGATTGCGCAGAAGATACGGCCGTTTTGGTTGCGCGACTTTTCTAGCGGGGCAGCGAGCGTCACCGGTGCGGGGGCGGCGCTGACCGCGCATGCGCTGGACGGGCCGTACCACAGCGGGCAGTTGAGTGAGACGCAGGCGCTGTGGGCGGGCACGAAAGCGGAACTGATTACGCACGCTGCGCTGCCGGATGTGCACCACGCGCAGATACATGACCTGATCAGTAGCAACCATACTGCCAGCGGGTTGACGGCTGGGAATGTTGTTCGCGCATCCGGAGCGACTACGTTCGCTTGGGCCCAGTTGCAGCATGCTGACCTGGGCGGGGTGACTGCGAATCAGCACCATGCGCAGGTGCACTCAATCACGGGGGCTGACCATACGCTGACCGGCTCTAAATGGCAGCTTGTTGGGGCTACCGCAGACAACACGCTGGGGCTACTCACGCCGTCGGCTGCGCCTGGCGCGGCGGAAGCGATTCTTAAGAGCACAGCGGCAGGGCTGCTGACATTGCCGAATTTCACGGCAACGACAGGGGTGCGTACCCCCATGCTCGACACCGCGTCCGGCGACCTGACGATACAACCGGCTGGTGTCGCCAAGTTGGCGGAAAGCAAAGCCATCCAGTCCAACAGCTTTACGAGCGGTTTTGCTGGCGGCGGCTGGCGCATCGATGACGGCATATCACGCACTGGCTACACAACCGCAGAAGTCGACGACCTGACCGTACGCGGCATTCTGCGCGTGTATGAGTTGCTTATCCACAAGATTCGCACGGGAAACGGCTCTTATCTGTTTGCTAATGGCGGAAAGGTCGCCAGCGTTGCGGGGTCAGGGCCGTACACCCTCACCTTCGACGAAGATCACGGTCTGGCGGCGAACGACCTGATTCGTGCGCAGAAGTTCACCGGGTCGGGCACCTATCAGAGCAACTGTACTGTAACAAGTGTGACAACAACCAAAATGTTGGTGGTCACCCTGACTAGTGGTAATGCGCCGCTGGCAGGCTATGAATTTGTTCGCCTTGGCAACACGACCGATGCCGACCGGCGCGGCGGCGTGTACATCACGGCGGACGATAGCAATGCCCCGTATGTTGACATATTTGATGGCGTGACCAGTTTTGCCGATTTTGGAAGCGCCAGCAAAACAAAAGCAAGGCTTGGAAAGCTTACCGGCATTACCAGTGTAGCAGGTGAATACGGGTTGTTTGTCGGTACTGGATTCACGAACACTGACAAGTATGCTCGCATATCCAGCTACACGCAAGAGGTTCACAACCTACCAATCAAGATGTATGATGGCGCCAACGTTGCTTTGCAGATGGACAATGCATATGGCATTGACATTCGACTGGGCACGAATGAGATCAATGGCATTTCATGGCGAGCTGCTGTAGGGACTGGTGCCGCTAAGGCATCCATCCAGGGCCTTGACGTTGCTACGGGGAACTACGGATTGGACCTGAAGTCAGAGACAGCTTCAGCGGGCAGTTTTGCACGCACGCGGGTAATCGCAAACAACAGCGCGGTCGGTAGCTCCTTCGCTTATATCGAGATGTTTAGCGGCGACGGGTCGATTTCGAGCTCCATGAACCTGTCCGCCAGCCTGGTGACGATCAACGGTTTCAGTCCGTGGACTGCGGGCAACCTGACGCCGGGGAACTACGCAGCGCTGAGTGGGGCGACGTTTACGGGTAGTGTCAATTTTCCCAATTCTGGAATCTGGAACAGCAGCGGCAACGTTGGCATCGGGACGGCAACGCCAATCGGCGCATTGCACGTCGTCGAGGCTACTGACTATGGTATAACTTTCAGAATGCACTCCGCAATAGGTGGAGCTGCCAATACTCCGGGTATCTTTGCCATTAATACTGCTTCGAATGCGTGGCGTAATTTAGCTATCGAATCTAATCAGTTGACGCTAAATGGCGTGACTGGCGGCAACGTTGGCATTGGGACGACAAGTCCACAAAGAAAGCTACACGTCGCAGGTACTATTCTTGTTGATGGTGATGAAGGTGGTTACGCCGGAGCGGTCGGTTTTACGGATGTCACCAGCGCGTCCGTCACCAATACGATGGTCGTAAAAGGATCGTCGCCGGCGAACACCGTCAACGCCGGCTGGCTGAAAATCTACATTGGCACAACGGCGGCATGGATACCGTACTGGACGTGACACGTGGACTACAAACGCAATCCAAGCGGGCCGGGTTGGATGGTTCGCTACGACGATGGCAGTTATCAGATTTTCGACACAGAAGCGGAGGCAAGACACGCAATGGCACTCGCAAGCGAACCAACTGCGGAAGCAGTGATACTGGCGGCAATCGACAGGCTACTCCCTGTCCTACGCGACGCGTTCAAGGACTTGATTGCTCTGCAAAACACCTGGCAGGTCAACGACATCAACGCCACGATCATGGCCACGATCATGGCCGGGACGGACGTGGAAGACACGCCAGCAAAACGGTTGTATGCGCTCGGCGTGACCTTTACCGAGCTGTTCGACTTCCTGAACCGGATCATCGCCACTATCGGCATCACGCCCAATCAGGCGCTCAACCGCATCAACTGGAGAAACTACGAACTGCCAGCACCACCCAACGCAGAACCGCAACAGCTACCGTTCGCAAAAACATAACCAACAGGAGACGCAACGCCATGACCGCACAGAAACAGCGCATGCCGATCGCCATCCCGCCAAAGACGATGGCGATGCTGGAAAACGCACTAACGCAACAGCGTATGCTCCAGGCTCAGATCGACGCTATCGTGATGACGGCGCGGGATCTATTGAATGTGCCGGAAAACTATGAGTTGCGCACGCTGGCGGTGGGGTTTGAACCGCCGACCGAGGCGAGCGAACCCGACGCTACCGGATAAACGAAGCATCAACGTGTAGGGCGATACACTGAGAGCATAGGCAAATAGTGCGGGTACTTTTGATAGCGCCGGATCAGAGAGATCTGAACACGGTGCCGGAAATTCGGATTATCACGCAGAAGCATCACGTTACGCTGCTGAACGGCGTAGTCACCGCAGAGGATGTGTACGCAGCGTGCAGGATAATACGGTTCCAAGTGATACACTTTGCTACGCATTCCAACGCCGAGCTTGTGGCGCTGAGTGGCGTCGAGACGCTGGCGGCGGATGACATTGCGCAACTGGACAGGATGACCGGCGCCGAGTGTATCGTGTTCAATTCGTGCCTGTCCGGCAAACTAGCGAGTTACTGTGTGGCGCATGGGGCATCATACTGCATCTACAGCAACGTCAATCTGCCCGACAATGACGCATGGAAATTCCCGGCCGCGTTCTATGATGCCTTGTCGAATGGCCACAGTCGGGACGTGGTAGGTTCGTTTGCCGTTGCGGATTCGGGGTCCGGTGACTACGGGCTTGCGGTGTCGCTGGCCATCATCCAGCGCATGGCCGATTCGCTCGCGGACCTGCGCACGAAGCTGGAGTATGCGCTGGCGCATCCGGCTGGCGACACACGCATCGGAGTCTCCGTGCACACGTTGACGACCGTCGGGATCTTGAATGGCGGTTTCCTCGCGCTGATCCTATATTTGCTGTTTGTGCAGCACTGAGGCGACCTATGCCAACTGTACCATCTGAACCTATCCGGCTCATCACCTACCTGGCCCTGGCGACACTGCTGTCAGCGGCTATGTCTACCATCTGGTTGGCGCGCGGCAAACCTGTGCACTGGCGCAAGATACCGCACGCCCGGCTGGCACTGACAGCGCTGGGCATGTTGGTAATCTGGCTTGTGCTGCTGGCAACGTCAATCAGGGACCTGCACTGGTTGACGCGCACGATGCTCATTTGGCCGATGGCGGCGCTATCAGGCGGGGCGACGATACTCGGCTGGACGTGGTTCGCTCTCACGGTCAAGTGCACGTTTCGGATTGAGCATCGGCCGCGCGATGAAAATGGGGCGTTGGTTAGGTGACTTCGTATAGCGTGCGGGGAATCAAGAGAGCCGGGCGGCTGGTGCGCTCGGCTCTCTGGGTGTCAGGGGGGGGGATTATAGCAGTACGTGTGTGCCGTCGGCAGTAACCCCGTACACCCATGCGCCAATCAGGCCGGCGGCATAGGAGCGTGCGGCTGTTTCGCTGTCGAAATATGACACCCACACGTCGTGTCCGTCGTCGTGCGATACCAAATATTGTACGTACATCTCGTCCTCTTTCCCCCGGCTTAGCCCGCCGGGGTGGGCATTCTGTCTGTTGCGATCAGCAGCCTGATAGCGTTGCTGCCTGCGCCTTTCGCAACGCTTCGTCGACCAGTTCAGCCAACACGTCCATCATGCTCTTATCGAGCAGAGCCGCTAGAAGTTTCAGCTTGCGGCGGCTCTCTTCATCTACCTTGATCGTCGTGGGTACTATTTTTTTTTAGCCTCCTCTTTCTCTTTCTCGGCCTGCTCCTTCTTCACATCGGCCACCATCTTCTGAATCAACTTGGCAGCCTCCGCCGCCTTGTCCTCTTTCTTCTCATCCTTCTTAGCCATCATTCCTCCAGATACCAGAACATATCCACCTGGCCAGCCCAACCATTCTTGCGAACATCATTGAAGCCGAAGTGAGCATAGAAGGGGCGAGCGGTCTCAACTGCGTTCATGGCTCCGATCTCCACGAATTCCGATTGGAACCATTCGATCATCGCCCGACCGGCACCCTTAATGTTGCTTTCCATGAAGAAAATTTGTGCATCTTCACGGCCACTGTTGTACTGAGCGTAGCCGACGATCTCGTCGTTATGCTCGACGACGATGAATTCCTCGCCAGCGTTGTCAGCGTCATACAGTTGGAAGTGTTCGATTTCGCTGCGGTCGGCCTGTCTGATTTCCATCGTTCGTTCCCTTCGTCAATCAACCCTATCTAGTTGTAATTATACAACAATTACAATTGAATGTCAATAGGCAAAATGAGTTGCGCAACAAACTAGCCCGTCAACCTGCGTCCAACCGGCACCAGCTCGCGCCTGGCATCGTCCACCACGTTCCACTCGCCATCTACCACTTCCAGCCTGGCACCGGGTCGTTGCGCCAGTTCAGGCGCGGCCAGCATGAGTACGTGTTGTGGCACGGGCCGGTGTGGTCGCTTTGACCAGGCTATCAGTACGGCCGCGATGGCAAAGGCGATCAGGCTGCCCGCTGCCCACGGTGCGACCGCTTCGGTCGTGCGCTCTCGGCTCTCGGCAAGCAGCGCATCACGGTTCGCCTCGATGCGGGTGCGCTCAGTTTGGCCGGCCTGGCGGGTGCGCTCGTACTGTACGCCGTTGTCAACCTGCCAGCCGTTGCCACTGGCGGTACAGCCGCCGAAGGTCAGCAGCAACAGGACGATGGCCATCCAAAAAAGGGTTGAGGGTTTCATGGTTGCACCCTGCGGTAACTAGCGTACTTGTCGCGCTTGGTCTGGCTCGCATACCCACGCCGATACTTCGGCTGTGGTCCGACGAACCTGAACGGCGGCAGTTGCGGCATGTGGATGTGGTCGCGCCAAACCAGCATGGCAACGCCGGCGATTATCATGCCGACGTATGCGCAGAAATGCCAGAACGTCGGAAACCAAGTCGTTTGGCTGATGAACCCGGTAACCTTGTCAAGGCCAAGCGCCACAAAACAGATGGCCGAAAGGCCGCCGAAAAACAGTGTGAAGTTGCGCCAAAAAGTTACGTTCACTACTCCCCTCCCCTTCTGGACTATTCGTCCAAATCGTCCGTTACTCGTGTGGTCGCCTCGTCGGACGATGTTCCGACGACGGATTTGGCCTGGTACACGTTGCGCTCGTACTTGTGCAGCGCATCTTGCATCTCGGCTTCGGTGGCGTACGTAGGCTCCCACGCACGGCCATTTTTGACGGCAAGCCCGGCACGCTGAAGCGCCGTCATTGTCGTCTCCCAGTCCTGCTTGGTGCAGCCAGATTGCATCATGCGGTCCCGCGACCAGTTGCCCGTAGAAAACTTGATATGGATCATTTTCTCGCAGTTGCGCCACATCTCGGCACGCTCGGGCACCGGTTCGACACGCCGATTGCCGCGCGCTACCTGGTTGGCAGCCTGCACGGATGCCGACAGTTCGGCCACTTTGGCGCGGCGCTCGGCTTCCTCCAGTTGCGTGCGCAGTAGGCCGATCTCCTCATCTGCCGCTTCCAGGTCGGCCATTGTCCGCTGCCAGTCCAGTGATTCGACCACCTCATCCAGCGCCGAGCGTACCAACATCAGCACGCCGAACACCACAGCGCCAACGATGGTCGCAGCGATCGTCACCTGCGCAGCGTCCGGCCAGGGCGTGGCGGCTATGCCGATGGCGTACAGCGCACCGTGCACGCTCAGCCAGGCGCACTCGACCAGGATACCGGCACCTAGCCCTCCGCCTGCGTTTTGCAGCCACTCGGCGCGGACGGAATGCGTAGTGACAGTCTGGCGACGGTCATCAACCAACACGGCCGGCGGCGCTTGGGGCGCAACAAACGTTGCCTGTCGTCTCATGGTGTCACCGTCCCGCACGCCCCCGGTCGATACTGCACGCCATCTCGTCGATTCCACGCGACTATTGCATCGCGCGCATTTTTCCCGGTCGGCCCGCTCGCCTCACAGTCGCGGCAGGCAACTGCATCAAAGTCGTCATCAATGATGACTGTCACATTTTTCGAGTCGCAAAACGGGCATGGATCAGGCTTTATTGGCATAGTTCCTCCTGTACTGCCGTAGCGCCGCGTCCACCTGGTCTTCGGTCACAAGGCCGTGTCGCCGCCGGATCTTCCGGTCGAGCAACGCCAGCAGGCAAAACACGGTCACGATAAAAGTCACGGCAAGCAAGATGCCGAATAGAATTTGCATAGGTTCCTCCCTGAAACAAAAAAACACCCGCTCATCGGCGGGTGACGTGGTACACTTTGCGTACCGGCGTCTACACCGCCGTGCTGTGACCGCCGTTGCCTGTTGAGAGGTGGCGGCGGTTTTGCGTTGTGGCTCTACGTGTGCGTTACTCGCGCAATCCGTTTGATGGCCGCATCGATGTCGGCACTGGCGACACGCAGCTTGTCCACCGCCTCGGCAATCTGGCCACGGTACTCCGTTGCGGGTTGCCCTAACTGGCGCATCGATACCGTGATAGCGAAGCGCAGCGCCTCAGGTCGGGTAACATCGTAGCGTGCGCAGATCGCGTCAAGCTGGCCTAGCAGCGTTTCGGACAATTCGACGGTGACGGGAGTCGATACGTCCCGCCTGATGGGTCGGACGGTGCCGGTGGATTCTCTCATATCGTCCCACCTTCCAGCGTCTTCAATCCAGCCTCAATCACGTCGCGCCAAGACCGCTGTAGGCGCTCCCTGCGTGTCTCTTGCGCTTTTGATGCAACGGGGCGCACAACAGGCATTCGTGCCCGCCTTGCCATTCCTATGGGCACAGCGGGCATTTTGTGACCATCCGCTTGCATAGCGGTCACGGTTCCATTGATGCGCAGTTCTACCGGCGTCAGCGTGCCAACCATGATGACGGTGTGCGGCGTTTCGGTACCAACTCGATACACGGCAGCGTCGGGATCCGCGATGGTGACAGCTTCCAGAACCGGCACGGGCAACCCAACCGCCCGGCGTAGTTCCGCCTTCATATCATCAGACAAGCCCATGATCCCGCGCTCGTATTTGTTCCAAGTGGCACGCGATAAGCCTATGCCGCACTTGCGCTGGAAGTCACCAAGTGACAATCCAGCTTTCAACTCATCAAACAGCGCACGCCATTCCGCATCTGTCTGCGGTGACCTGGCGACTGATTGAGATGTTACTAGGGTTACAGGCGTCATTTTGTCACCTTGTCCCTTTCGCGCCACTCACGCTAACGTGCGGCTGGCACTCTCGCCACCATGCATCTACTGCAATCGGCGTACCGCCCGGCGTGCGCCACATCCAGCCATCATACACAGCTTCGACGATGGTCCAGCCGTGCCAAATCTCCACCAGGTGACCGACTGGCGGCGGAGCGTCATGTCGCCAACTAGATATCGTCGCTACGGTTACGCGGTCAGTCGCCATCTTGCACCTCGTTCCAGCGCTTCACCATCTCGGCGCGCTGCTGTTCTTCCAGCGCAATGTCACTGGACAGGCGCAAGATTGCCCACATGATCAAGCCAGTCAGGGGCGCTACAAGGCACACGGCAACGAGCAGGATGCGCAGGGCGGCGTAGAGTTCCTGGCTCATGGTTGCACCTGTCCCGCCTGGGAAACGAACCATTCCGATGTGTGCGTTTTGCCGGGCGAGTAGTCAACCATCCGCGCCGTGCGCACGTCGTATTCGATGGACTGTTGTTGCACCAACGCCGTCAACCGTTGCACCTCGGCCTGTAGCGCGTGATAGTCGCTTTCCTCTTGCGCACGCACGCTGCGGAGCCGTTGCACCTCTGCCCGTAGACGCTGTATCTCGGTATCCTGGTCAAGTGCCGCTTGGCGGAACACGTCCAGTACGGTATCACCTGAGTGCAGCGCAGACGTATCCACCAGGAACCGGATACCCATCGCTATCATCTGCACGGTTTCAGATTCGATAACCTGCCGGCTGCTTTTGCCGTGCATGTACAAATCATTGACCGCTTGCACCACCTCTCCGCACTCTTCGGCGACGATGCTGCACGCACGGATGGGGTCGGTAGGCCAGTCTGGGTACATGCGGCGCGCCCGGTGTAACTCGGCAATGGCCAGGTCGATAACGTCATGTTCGTTGTGGATGGCGTTCATTCGTCGATCTCCAAGTAATGCTTGATTGTGTCGATTGCGGCTTGTGCACCCCAGCAGACGATGGCCATGTAACCGAAGTAACGCAGGTCGCTTATCCACCTGACCTGCGCTTCCGTCGGCTTGTTTTTGCCGACCTTCAATTCGATAGCGAGACCGTGGTACAGGTTGCCAGCGTGCGCTCGGGGCGACAGAACGAACATGTCGGGCACACCAGCTCTGACACCTTCGCGCTTAAGTTTGCCCGCCGTCGCAGCGAACCGATGGCCGCCATTTGGGACAGCGAAGGCTGTGCGCAGCGCCGGGTAGCGGTCCATATTGGCGTCAATCCACTGAAACACGGCCACCTGTGCGTCATGTTCGCTGTCGCCTTGAACCGTAACGGGGGTTACGGGTTGCGGCTCTAGCATTTGCCGGTTGGCGGCGGCCAGGTCGGGATTCTCTCGCAGTCTGGCCGCCAGGTCGGTAGGCGTGATGTTCATGCAGTCTCCGCTAGTTCGGGCATGATGGCGGCAGCTTCTGCGTCGATTAGTTCAAATAGCGTAGGTGCGCCGCGGTTCAATTCGGCCTCTCGGCAATACTGCAATCCAGCCTCGTAATAGACCGGGTTCAATTCGATGCCCACGCCGCGCCGCCCCATCTTGACCGCGATGTAAGGGACAGTGAACAGGCCGCCGAACGGGTCAAGTACCAGTTCATCGGGGTTACTGAAGCGCTCAATGACCCGCTCTACAATGTCAAAGGGCAACGGGCATACGTGGTTTTCCTCACCCTTGCGGAACTGAGACGAGTTCAACGTCTGCATCGAAACGACATCTGACCAGACATACTCCTGCCCGCCGTCGGGCGCGTGGGGTAACATCAGCCCGTAGGTTTTGGGCAATGCGCCGGCTTCGTCAAGGCCGGCTACCATCGCCAGATGCTCGTCATAGTTGTACAGGTTTTTGGCGCTAAACAGCTTGTACCAGCGGTAGATGCGACCGGGGTCAGTCTGGGTCAACTGCTCGGGCGTCCACTGCTGGCGTGCCGCTTCAATCTCCTCGGGGCGCAACAGGCGGTCACCGGACGATCGCCAGTATGCGTGTGCATCCACCTGCCAGCGGCTTACTGGATAGTCGTCCTTCGTGTGCACAACCGGCTCGTCGGCATAGCTGCGCTGCGTGTCGCTCTGTTTCTTGCGAAAGTACAGCACGTATTCGGGCAACCCGGCGCCCATCTTCGTGCCGTCCTTGACCATCTCAGACCAGGATAGCCGGTACGTCGAATTGTTCTCGCGTACAACGTCCGTGTTGATGGTGACACGACCGCAGAAGATAAAGCCGTGCTTGCGAAAGGCGGCAACACAATCATCGCTGAACGGGTAGACGGCCATCACGCCAAGACCGGAGTTATGCGCGTACTCTAGCAGGTCTTTGACATGGATCACGGCCATCCTGCCCGGCTTCAACACGCGGTGAAGATGGGGAATCAGAAAGTCCATTTGCGCCCAAAACGTGCCGTTGGTCGGGTTGTGACCCATGTCGTTTTTGGAGGGTGAATACTCATAATGCCGAGAAAACGGGATCGACGTGTGTATCAGGTCGACCGAGTTGTCACCCCACCGCTCCATCTCAACGATGCTGTCGTTATTGATGGCCGTGAACCACTTGCCGGATACCTCTTGGCGCGGTAGGCCAAGTGTGCGTTTGAGATTCATGGATAGCGCCTCGTTTGTCAGACCGAACTCTCGCAGGATGCGTGTCATGTTGGCGACAAGCTCGTTATGCTTCGCCCATTTGGTTTTCATCACTTCAACGATTTGATCCTCGGCGTCAGTGAAGATGATGTGCACTTCGACCGGCTTCGTCTGGCCAAAGCGCTGGGTGCGATGGATAGCCTGGATGAACTCCTCGAACTGGTAGCGCACGCCGGTAAAGATGTTGGCGTGACAGAATTCCTGAAAATTACACCCCGCCCCTGCGATTTCGGGTTTTGTCGCCAGAATGCGGTACTTCCCATCCGAGAAGTCGATAATGCGCTGCTCTCGGATTTCCAGGTCCTGCGAGCCGTACACGTCAACGGCATCCGGTATCGCTTTGCAGATGGCCCGACGCTCATCTTCCAAATGGTGCCAAACTAGCCAGTGCTTGGTAGGCGAGTCTGCGGTAATGATGCGGGCGGTTTCGTCAACCCGATCTTGCAGGCTGTCGCGCTTCTCTTTGATGCTCGCCTGGATGGACGCCGCCGAATCTTTGAACAGCATGACATTGCCGTACTTGTCGTGAATCCCCCACGCCTTTTCATGGTCCGCTGCGATGCGGTGCCAGTGGACGGTAATCTCTGGCATGACGTAGCCCGTGTCGTCATGGCCCAGGTCGGACGGCTTTTGCACGAACAGCGCCCAAGATGCCACCCATAGCCAGAACTCGCGCTCCAAATGTGGATGTACGGTCAGGTGGCCAGCGTGTTGTGAATCGCGCTTGAACCATCGGGTAAGCGCCTGGCCAGCGTCCATGACGCCTAGAAACTGGCTGTAGTAGATCAACTCTTTCCAGTCATTCGGTGACGGTGTAGCGGTGCAAACGAAGCGGTAGGGAATCGGGCGACAGACGTTCTCGAAAGTCTGTTGCGTGTCGCTACCGAGTGACCGCAGGACCGAGCCTTCGTCCAGGCTGATAGCTTCGATATGTTCCTTCAGGAAAGCGGCGCTGATGTCGCCTTCGCGTACACGCTCGTAATTCGTGATGAGGTACGGAGTATCGGCGGCCAGCGCTTCGGCGTCGGTGCGCACGTATTGAATGCGCATACCCATCGCCGGGCCGTCCTTGACCGTGAACTGATGCCGCACACCGAGCGGGGCGACAATCAACGTTTTGGCACCGGTGCGCAGATGGATCTGGCGCATACATTCACAGGCGATGCGAGTCTTACCAAGTCCGAACGAACTGGCGTTCAAGGCCTTGCCGCGTGCCAACATCCAGCGCACGGTGTCACGCTGATGTGGGAATAGCGATGGGTGCAGTTCGCTTTCGTCAACGTTGAAACCGCCACCGCCGTGGATGTCAATCTTCGTCTGCGCAATCCAGCGGTAGTAGGCGTCGATTCGGTCGGCAGCTTCTTTGGTGAGGTATTCGCTCATAGCAGACTCTCCAATGGTACAATGATCGTGTGCGGCTCTCTGCTACACACTTTGTTAGTCAGCGCCGCTATGTCTGGTAGCGGCGTTGATTTTGTTGCGCTGTCGTGATAACATCTAAGTGGTATCATATCATGTAGCTAAAACAATGTCAATGTAACTACAGGTACAAATTTATGGCTGAAACTACTGTCCATTCCACACGCATACCGACCGACCTTTACGAGAAGCTGCGCATCATTGCTGAGATGGATGGTCGCAGCTTGAACGGCGATATTGTTGTACTGATTCGCCGGCGTGTTACCGAATACGAAAGGGACCACGGTCCCGTCATCCTGCCGGGTAAACAGTCCCCGTAACCCAAGTTACAGCCCGATCGGTGTTCCGTGTCCCGACCGGGCATCATGTGCAACGGTGCCGGGTGCCAACCTGTATGCGCCCATCTGACCAGGTTGGCCAGGCTAAAGGATTTCGGGCGGTCTGTGCTTGCCCGTGGGCGGCTCTGGGAGCCTGTCGTGTGCACCGTCATTCGCTTTATGTTTACGAAGTCGACTTCGTTGACATCCGTCATGGTACCGTGTGGTCCATGCGCCACTTCAGCCAAAAGCCCAGGGCAATCAGCGCCACAAATGGCAGGCTGCACCAAAACTGCGTCATTCCGTCACCGCCTTCTTTGCCCATCGCCGGTTCTTTGCCGCCTTTTTCACCGCGTCTTCCTCGGCCTGGTTCTTAACCCACTTATCCCAGTTGGCGGCGGCGAGCTTGTCGAACTCAGTCAGCTTGGACAGGTCGGCGGCCGGTGGCGTTGGTAACGAAGTTGGTTTCGTCACCACGGTTACGGGCGCCAATCGGCGCAACTGGTCAGCACGCTCGTCGATCAAGCGCTGCCAGGGGTCTGCGCAGTAGCATCCACCGGAGCCGACAAGACGGCCGTCAACGTCGGTGAGCGTGATACCCGCCTGGCGCAACACGTCTGCGAACACCATTGCCGGCGTGCGGTCACTGGCGGCCATCACCACGTCTGGGTGGATAGCGAGGTCGTCACCGAATTCGGCAATCAGGCGGTCAAGGCTGCTGAGTGGCAGCGCCCAGTATTTGCCCGCCTTGACCCATGCGGCGCCGGGCACGGTTTTGATGCGGGTCACGATCTCCATGTCGTAGGCGAATGACACTCGCAGGTTACCGGTTGGGTCGAGCATGACGGTTGGCGTGTTCATGGCTGCACCTCATACCGTTCCACATGCAATGCCGTCAGGTCGACGTGCACAGCTTCAACTTTCACACCGGCCTCTTTAGCCAGGCGCTCGATTGTCGCCCGGTCCAACGTGGCGGCGGTGTCGCGACACTCGCGGAGGATGGACAGCGCCACGTTTGCGCTCACCCGCACGTTGACGGGCGAGCCGGGCTTGCCATCTTCGGCGGCCAGGATGGACAGGGCGGCGGCGGTTATGGGGGCGGTCACGGTTGCACCTGCCATTTCTCCATAGCGGTCGGTCGCATCGGTCTGATGTGATGACTGCTCAGCACGTCTTTCGCCTTCGTCGCATCAATCAGGCGCCATCGCTTGTACGGGTACCCTACCCGTGTAATGTCAACCCTTTCGCCCGTCGCCTTGTTTACGGCTATGAATGGCATTACAGTCCCATTCCTTTCGCCCTATCACCTGCCAACTCTCTGAGTATGGCCAGCGTGGGCGCATCCAGCCCGCCGTATTGCGTGTGTTGATCGTGCAAGTCCCACATCAGCGCCTCGCGCTGCGCATCGTCACGACAAGCGCGCCGGCGCAACTCCGCAATCGTCGCCTGTAACATGCCCAGTCGGAGCATGTCGTTGGCATCCTTCCCTTCAGGCGATGCAAACCCGACGGCGCCGGCGATGCGCTCACGGATGCGTGTCGCTACCTCTGGTTTGTCCATCCAGACAATGACGTGCCCAAACTTGGCGGCATGTTGCACCATCGCATCTGTCAATGACTGGGATTCGCTGCCCAGACTCAATACATCCACGTTGCTGGAGTGCGAGGTCTTCCAGATGCTGATAGCGTTCAATTCGCCCTCGCAAATGACCAGCGTGCGTCTCGACTCCACAGCGCCAGTCAGCGCCTGCCCGCCGTACAGCGCGCCGGCGAACTGGCTGCTAGGTTTGGATGTGGTTTTTTGCTTGCCGGCCGGGGCCAAAAAGCGAAACCGCAACGCACGCACCTGCCCGGCCCGGTACCACGGAATCACGATGGCCGGCTCATCCTGCCCGCTGTCCCGACTCCACGCATGACCGGCGCCCAGGTGATAGGCGAGCATACAATCGATGTCGATACCACGACCTAGCAAGTAGGTCGCATGGGTGCTAGTGTAGTCGCCGATCAAGCGGTCGTGCGCCACGTTCGCTTCGTTGGTGGCATCCGCTACCCAATCCGCCGTTTGCACCTGTGGCGCTTTCTCAACTCGCTGCTGTACTACCTGATTCGTCGCAATCATCACGCCTCCTGCAAGAAAACCAACCGCTCCTCTGAAGTCCATGTTCATCGCCCATTGCACGAACTCGATTACGTCGCCGCGTTTCTCGTGGCACGAGCGGCAAAACCACCATCCAGATGTGACGTGCAGCCTGTCAGTCCCGCCACACTTGGGGCACGGACCTGACCACTCGTGCGCTGATTCCCTGCGCAGCTTTGCCAGTCTTTCGGCGATGGGCACGATGTCGGCGCGCTTGGCAGCGTCAACCAGCATTGCGTTTTGTGGTGACGAAAATCCAGCTTTTGGTTTTTGTGGTGAGCACAGAACGCCGGGTGAGCCAATCATCTGTCTGCCTTATCCCTTCCCTGGTCGCGGCGTTCGCCTACTTTAATCAAGCCGGTGACATAATCTGAGGCTCTATCGACAATCAACCAGTTGCCACCTGCCCTACCTTTTTCCCGATATTGCGCCATCGTTTCGACGTGGTAGGCATCTTGAATATCGCTGTACAGGATCGCGTAATCGCCGGTCAGAATTGGTTCGTTCATGTTGTGCCACCTCCCCGTCAAATCATCTTGTTTCGCTACTTACACGGGGCACACACCTATATAGTGTGTGTGTGCCCGTGCAAGTGTAAGTTTTGCCCGTGTAAAGCCCGTGTAAAGCCCGTGCAAGTTAATTCCGTCATCTCTAATTGCCCGTGCAAGTGCCCGTGTAAAGTCGTGCAAAACTTGCACGGGCACCCCTAAAAAAGCACCCCCCCCCGTGTAAGTAGTTTGGGGCATTTTCATAGTAGCGAATACTCCAAGTTGGACGTTTCGCCACGCCTTAGCAATCGGCCACTTTCGGCCATTTCACGCATCAAGCCATTGATCTTGTTGTTGCCGGCCGGCGCTCCTCCTGGCTTGGCTGCCATGCGGTCTCGCACCAACTGGCGAATGTCTTTCGCTGCCATCCAGCCCTTGCCGCGCATCTCGTTTTTGATGTGGGCAATCACGGCGATGTTGAGCAACTCCTCGCCAGTCGCTGTCGGTTTCGCCCAAAATCGGCCTGAGTGTAACTGCCGGGTATCTGGTACGTGTTCAAATGTCCAGAGGGCGCCGAACGTATCGAAGTCTTGGTAATCGCGGACCTTCGTGGGGGTGATGAGCACGGCATCTTCGCGCCCGTTACGCTCTACCAAAAGCGCCAAATCCAACATGGCATTGATACTGGAGTGCCCGCGTAGCGTCTCGCCCTTACTCACACCTGCCGCAACAGCGCCGTTGGTTTTGCGCTGATGGTGAATAACCATCACGGCGCTTTCCGTCTCCTCTGCCAGTAATCTGAACCTGGAAAGAATCTGTGACATTTGCCCGCTGTTTTCGTCAACACTGCCACTGACCAGGCTGAGGTTATCGATTATCACGAGCTTGGTTTTGTAGCACTTGATCCACTTGATCACATCTAGCATCTGAGCGAAGTCGCTGGCATCCAACCACGGGTGCGGCATTGATATGTAGCGGAATGGTGTATCTGCTGGCAGATTGTGACCGCGACCAATAGCGCCTATTCTCTCGCTTGTGCGGCGCGGACCGTTATCGAAATCCAACCACATGACCGGGGCCTGAAACGTCTTAAATGCAACACCCGGCCCCGTAACATCGCTATCCGGTAACGGGTCAAGCCAGGTGGAACCAGACGCAACGCATAGCCCCATGTCTGCCAGCACCATCGATTTGAGACTACCGGGGGCGCTGTACACGATGGATAGCGACGGCAATGGAAGCACACCGTCAATCAAAAACTTCGTCGGCTCTATGTTTTTGTAAGCGTCACCTAGCGTGCTGGGTATCCACTGCTGAATCAACTCGCCACCTGCTGACGTGTCGTCACCCGATACGCCATTCTGGCTGTACTTGTCGGCAATGGAACGTATTTCGAGTAGGATGTCTTCGCTATCTATCATGTCGCCCCGTCAAAGGAAAATCACAATCTGAACATATACTATCATAGCAGACTAGGATAGTCAACTAGCAGATTATCCCAACTCGCCCCGCGCCGCCCGCTCTTTGTCCAACTGGTCAATCACAAAGCGGCGTATCCGTTCCCAGTCATCCTCATAGTTTCGCAACTCAGCATCCGAGATATACCCGCGCTGGTGCATATCGGCGGCTAAGAACCTGATTTGTTTCAGGCTCTCGCGGGCACCGATACCGAAGGCGATTGCATCTTCAGTCGCCCATTTCGCTTTGGTCAAGCCCGGTTTCGGCATAGTTCAATCTCCGCTGGAGGTCCATGTTTTTGTGGCGGGTTTCGGTGTAGCGGTCGAATGCTCTGGCGCCCACGGTGGCGGCGCCTGCGGCCAGCGTTGATGCCATCAGCATCATGGCAGCTGCTACCATGCTCAGGGTCAGCATGATGACCACGGGCAGC